>Ga0123355_10019662_pt1 | contig 10756 bp, 8 predicted proteins | sample TergutEmb28metaG_3_FD_89872 | JGI IMG/M metagenome (GOLD analysis project Ga0123355, IMG submission 89872) | Embiratermes neotenicus P1 segment gut microbial communities from Petit-Saut dam, French Guiana - Emb289 P1 | ecosystem: Host-associated > Arthropoda: Insects > Digestive system > Gut ...
ATGGGGGAAAGCAATGGCAAACTACCCCCAAGAACTTTCCCAGGATGCAGTGTGCCAGAGCCATACCGGTCACATGACTGGGCTCTGGTTCCTGCCAAGCCTGGCCTTCAAGGCTGAATACTAGTGAATGAATGTAATAAAAGGGCCGGATGATGATCTGAATGAACAGAAACATATAGTGCATAGTTGTAAATGCATTAAAGTGCTGTGTCCAACTGCATGCTTGGTCTGTATTTCAGCATAATAAAGACAATGGGATGAATCATAATAAAATTTGTAGGTTAGGTTACTGCAGTCACGTTGACCATTGTTCTGTTGATCACTGTTATGATGCTGTGTAGTCATCACCTGTTCCACTTAATTGGCACTAGGCAGCAAAACAACTGTGGGATAGACTGGGCTGTAGGACTTATTATGATTACATAGCCATCAGATAGTAGGCTTAGGAACAGAAAAACCAGATGAAAGGATTTTACAGTTAATATGTATAATGTAACAACGTTTCTGTTCCATCTCCATAAATTCTGGTCCCTGCTTTTTATCGTGGGCTTCAGCATTTTGTTATAGGCCTACAGTAGAAAACATAGCATGATGTTCTGTGAATTTTTACTGGGGTGGTGTTGGTGGTGGTGGTGGTGGTGGTGGTGGCTGAGGCTGGGTGTGAGTACTTTGGCAGTGTAGCTGGATGTGCTTTGTTTATTTACCCTTGGTATTGTTTTCATTTACCTGAATACACTTCTAATTAAGTCTCATTGCTGTAGGTAAGGAATGTTTATTTTATTGCTTGTATGTTATTGCAATACTGACTAGGAAAGTAGTCTTATGCAAAGAGAGGTTATTTCTTCTATTATAAGATAAAATTTTGAATTCTCTGCTTCTTTGTGTATTGCCTTACTTGTTCTGATTGGACTGGTGTAATTGCTGTTTAGTCTCATTTTTGATGGAGGATTCATATAGTGCTCTCTCTTATTGCTGTATTTATCAATTATTTTGGAAAATGCCATTCAGTTGTGTCTGCTATTTCAGTCTGTGTTGATAATTTCTTAATTCGATTTGCTTCTCCTCCAACATCCACTTCAAAATGAGTATTGCTAGTGTTGTCCTAACACAGAACTTTGTGCTGTATCTGAGAATATTGATGCATGTAGTTCAACGAGGGAGCAGGCAGACCCACAGCCTACAAGTACATTCCTAGGAATACAGTTTGTTCCTTGAGTAGTTGAGAAATCAAGATATGTCAATTCACCTTTCCCTTCACAGCATGTGTGTATTCATGATCATTGCAGGGCAGAGACAGTACGCAGTGCATTGGATGTGTTGGCCGTATGCAGTGTGATGCCACGTGTGCAGTTGCTACTGTGTGACAGAGTGGATCTTCCTGATGAAGCGATGACAGTCGGAATGAACATAATCCTGGGAGCTGCAGAGGGTGAGATTGTGGCTGACGCTGATGTGCAGAGAGCTGCACTGGCTGTCATTATCAACTGTGTATGTGCACCTATCCACAGGGTAGGAGGCAGTGTAGGTCGCTACTCAATTTCTGGCTCAGCAAAGAAGAAGACTAACAATTTCCGTAGCAGCGAGGAACTTATTGGAAAAATGTGGGAGAGTGTGAGATCCAATAATGGCATTATGGTACGTTCATACAGTATTTGTGTTGCAGTGTCACAGCTTTTGATTGTGGCTGGTACCTAATTATTTGTATGTACGGTGGGCTGTGATGAAAATATGAGAGCAGCTAAGGCAGACAAATGAGAGTATATGTGAATGAGGGATATACATTTTGAGTTGGTCTTTGTTAATTTAGTAATACCTCAGTTCAATGCTTTTTGGTGGAACTACCTAAAATAAACATACAGACGACAAATAAACTTGTACCTGTGCATGCCATAAAGGCATAAGAGGTAGTGGAGGTATAACTCTACTTATTCATAACCTGAGCATGAGATGGGGATAAGTGGTAAGTGACCAACTACACACCCTCTTTGCTTCATTCCTGGAGAAATGTTTCTTGGTACCCGTTGAATAGAAGACTGGGTGGTCCCCAGAGCTGGTCTGGGTGCTTTGCGGAAGAGAAAAATTTCTTACCCCTTCCAGGAATTGAACCATAATTTCTTGGATATCCAGTCTATAGTCTAGTCACTACACTGACTGACTGTGTCTTTGCTCCTTGTTAGTTCCAAATTCTTATACTGTTGTTCCATATTGTTGTCATAGTAGACTCTGTGTCCTTCACATAAAATATAAGCCATCCCTTCAGTTTTGAAGTGCTAGTGATGTGCAGTGTAAGAAGATTTAAACCTCTTTAAACATTAAAAATTAAATTTCTCTTGATGAGATCTCCCAACATTAACAGGAAGACAAGACACTTACACCAGATTACAGGGCTAGTAGTGATGCATTTTATTTTCTGATCCTACACATATGAGTCTTTGTGTATGAGACTATACATTACTTTGAGGTAGTTTATTCTGCATCTGTATATCGTATGTTTTATTTTAAGTAAACAGCAAAATTAGCTGTCTTTTCTGTTGCCTTTGAGTAGGTGCTGCTTCAGTTAATGATGGTGAAGACTCCAATAACGGATGCTGATTCTATTAGGGCACTGGCTTGCCGGGCTCTGGCTGGGTTGGCGCGCAGTGAGACAGTACGACAGATTGTTAGCAAATTGCCACTCTTTACAAATGGACAACTACAAAGTAAGTAATTTGTGGCACTGCATAATTTTTAATGATGTCAAAATCCAGACTATCTTAAACTGGGTTGTGAGGTCATCAGGTCTGAAGCACTTTGCAACAAGAATTCGGATTTGTAAAATAAACAGAGAAGTAGTATTGTATAATATTGAATAACAGATTTTATACAACATGGGGAGTGAACTGGAAAGAACATATTAAAAGAATGAGCTCAGAGTTTGCAAAATATGGTAGTTGAGTGAAACTGAGTAGTATGTAGAAGTCTGTTATCATCATCAGTGTCACATTACCACTGTCACCATCATCATTATTATTTACAGTTCCAGAGTAGTCCACATGGCATTGCAGCCCAACACACAACTAGATCTGATTCATAACATTACATGTTGAACCATAGCAGTAAAGTTCCTTGTTTTTTACAGTGCTGATGAGGGATCCAATCCTACAGGATAAACGCCAAGAACATGTCAGCTTTCAGAAGAGTGCTCTGGAGTTGATGGAACGTGTATCTGGCAAGACAAAGCCATCTGGCAATGAGCTCGAAATCTCACTGGCAAATATGCATCGAGCAAATGTTGTTGCACAAACTCGCATCCAGTTCAATGACAGGCAACTGCTTCAGCTCATACACCAGCATTTGGCGTCACGTGGATTGTTAGAGACGGCTTTGTTGCTGAACAGAGAAGCAGGTCTTCCCGGTGCACCAATTAAACAGGGCCCTAGTTCAAATTTTCCACCGTTCAGTTACCGATCTAATTTGACACCCCCAGTTCCTCCTAGGGTGAGTACAACCTTTTCCATTAGTAAGTCCAGAATAACTTTGGCTTTAGCTTCCTCATAACAGTGACTGTGGAGATTACTGGCTTGTGGGACGTGATAATGTGTAGTGTGGTAGATAAGTGCTGTCGTTTTGAAGGAACCTTCTCCCTTTGTGTTCAGGATAGAGTGAAGAAATCTGAACCCTGATGAGGAAGGCAATATGTTCCTCCAAAGTATTGGTTCATATCTATCAGACTGCACTGCATCACATTTAAGAAGACAGTAGTCATCATACAGATGTTACTTCTGCCTAAAGTGTCTTATTAAATAAGTCGTGATAATGCTGTACTTCATTTTCAGGACTACTTTCATTTTGTACCTCATGGTTAAGCAGCAGGTTGGCATTTTAATAAATTTTTTATAGGTGGCAAAGAAAAGTGGAAACAATTGCTTAATGTTTTCTAAATGAAAGCATCATGATGTGCTTGTAACTCAATGTTATGTAGTGTATGTTAGCACAATCTTTTTATTTTAGGTAATGCAAGGCCTGCATTACCTAAAATAAAAAGATTGTGCTGACATATACTATACAACATTAATTGAATTACTTATTGACAGTGAAATTAGGTCTGCTGTAACTGTCAGATTATTTTGTTTTACTATCAAGCTGCATTGTTTTCTTTGATTGAGTGATGTGGTGCTAATGTGAGATTAGAGGTTCTTACAGTAGTGGCTAGGAAGACTTCTATCTTTGGGTTACGATGCCCTGTAGGCTGGGGGATAAATACGGACGTTTTAGAGGGACCACTCTCTCATCTTCAGAGTACATGGCTTTAACCAATGAAGGTCTACCATACATTACCGTGTCTTGACTGGTTTACCATACTTGCTGATGGTTGTTTCATAACACATTCAACACTGGTTATTAAGTAGCAGTGTTTCTAATGTTTAGTTATTCTCTGGAAGGTAAATGACAATTTTTTATTTGGAGGTCTTGCATGCCTGTTTACCTGCTGGTCTGTTTGTCTGTCTGTGGCCTAGCATCAGCACCAAGACTGACAGGTTCTCTGAACTTCACTGTGGCAGACTTTCACTGAAAATTGTCAGCAGTTTCAGTTTTGGTTAAAATGTGGCAAAAATAGCAGCTGGCTTTGCTTGAACACTTAATGTGTATTTCAGTACTCACCTCAAATGTAACTCCCTAAACATGTGATTGGGCAAAAGATCTCGCAAACAAAAGTGTTGGGGGGAAAACAAATTACGTGTTTTATGTCCAATACACTTTCTCCATAATTTTTACAGATTGTAGAATAAGTAGAAGTAATGTTTTTGTTGTTATGTTACCTCATAACTTGAGAACCATTGGAGAGTTGTTGATGAATTTTTTTATTGGAAGTCAACATTTTAGGGTCATGTCTGTCTGTCTAGGACCTGCTGCCAGAATGTAAACTACTACACGTATTTTCTTAAAATCAATATGAGAGACTTTCACCCTCCCTCCACCCCAAAAAAAGATAAATAAATGAAACAATAAAGAAACAACTGACCAGGGAATTCTTTTTTTAGTTGTATGTACCAATAAAAATGTCCACTTCCTTTAAGGTCATAAATTGACACTTTGAAGATCGTAAACCTTTAATCATATTTTATACACAGCAGGTAAGCTTAATAAACTGCAAATAGTTCTTTTTGGAATTTTGTGTTACTGAATTTGTGTATTTATTTTCCATTTAACAAACAGGTTTTTGTTTCACTGTAGAAATTCCCTCTTGACACACCATCATTCCTTGTTCTTTCTTAGACTAACAAACTATAGACTTCTCTTTGCTGTACATTGCAACTCGAAAGGAAGGTGAGGGTGTTTGAGAACAGGGTGTTGAGGAGAATATTTGGACCTAAGAGGGACGAGGTAATGGGGGAATGGAGGAGATTGCATAATGAGGAGCTAAATGATTTGTACTCCTCACCCAATATTGTGCGGGTGATAAAATTGAGAAGACTGAGATGGGCTGGGCATGTGGCACGCATGGGTGAGGAGAGGGGGGTGTATAGGGTCTTCGTGGGGAAACCGGGGGGAAGGAGACCACTGGGGAGACCTAGGCGTAGATGGGTGGATAATATTAGGATGAATCTCCAGGAGGTGGGATGTGGGTATATGGCCCAGGATAGAGACAGGTGGCAGATGCTTGTGAGTGCAGTAATGAACCTTCTGGTTCTGTCAAATGCGGGGAATTTCTTGACTAGCTGCAAACCAGTTAGCTTCTCAACAAGGACTGTGCACCATGGAGTAAGTGAGTAAGTACAGTGCAACGCTCAGAACTTCCCCATTTTTAAGGATTATCTTTCATTACTTACATTACAGAATGCACTGTAACCAAATTAAGTGGAGTGCTGATACCTGTATAATGGTTTTAGAGCAGGCTGAAAGGTTCAAGAGAGATCATCCTTAATACTATATGCAGAGATTATAAAATCAAACGTTTTGAGATAAGTTGTGTGTAGTATTAAGAAAATTTGAATACTACCCATGTTGAAGTGAAGGTATTGTACTGAAGAAGCCAGTGATGACAGTATGTGACTGTTACAGCCAAGGATTTCGAGCTTTTCACCTGGTAGTTCTGTCAGCCACCACCATCACCACAGATCTGCACAACCAGGTCAGAATTCATCAGTATCAGCCACAGTATACCAGTCACCAACAGCGACCACATCTCCTTCAAGATTTAATGTAAATTCAAGTGTAAGCCAAACACAACATTCAGCAAGTGGAGTACCACCTATCAGGCTGAATCTTACCAATCCAAGGTTAGTCCTACAAAACCAAATCAGATGTAGCAAGCATACTGGTTTATCCAGATAAGAGTGTTTTCCATTTATTGTGACAAAATAGAGGACAGACCTGTGTAGTCATGTACACTCAAATTCCCACGTAACGAGTCACACACAACTTGAAATTTTTAAAGGACTAGAATTTAGGTAATTCTTTAGAGGTATGTATCAGTGGTAGACTAATCAAATCATAATCATGTTGGATGATCTCTACTCTCTGGTTGTACCGGTACACTATACCTGACAAGCACAGCATTTTCCATTGTGTCTTTACTTTTGTATTCAGGTGACTGGTTTTTGTCATATTGATATGGTTTGTAATTCATTTGTGGCAGACATTAATGTCAGCAGGAAGGCATTCTTTGAACATAGGTTTGTGTGCCAAGTGGTTGACTACTGTGGCATGCAAATTCATGTTCAAATGGTTTGAGATTTGTTGCTGACCATTACTAGCAATGTATAAGGTTAAAAAAATAGGTATCTTAGTTTAATGATAATCAGTCAGCTTAAGTCAGGAATAGAGCCAGCTCTCAAAAAACATATATCTGATATTATTTTGATGTAGTAGATTTTAGGTGTTAATGCTTACCTATTTCAGGCATTCTTTACATAGCAAAATACAAGGTGTCAAATGTGGAGTATGTTTGTCTGTCTATCTGTGACCTAATATCAGAGCCTGCACTTGTAGATGTTTTTAAAACTTAGAATTCTTTCTTTTTGTTTTCTTACAGACGTCTAAACTAACGGTTAATATTGTCGCTAAACGTTAGGAAATGTGAGTTTTGAGCCACAAACCATTAAGTTCAAAGATGTAGCAGTTATTAACAACTGTTCTCGGTTGGCTGTTCTTTGGCAGTGTGCTTTGTATAAATAATGTGGAAATGGACTGTGGAGCTCAACCTCAGCTGTACTGGAATGAGTTTAATATGGAATTATTTTAAAAAATGGACAATGTAGGCAGTTACTATATAAATTAACACAAAGCATCTGTAGGTAGTACATCTGCTGTGAGGAGGCATATTTATCTTCTGGACACAGGAAAGCAAGTTTGAAATACATTTGAAAACAAAAGGAGAGTTTGAATGATCGTTCAGTACTGATATTAACAGAAAGCTGTTCAAAGAAGTTGAAACTGGAAAATGAGCTTTCAGCATTGCAAACTGTTTTGCATACATGACTAAAACAGTTTTATCAATTTCATTAACAGAAGGTGAATGATTCAGATTCTGTATTTGCACTGTGGAGGCTAAGAATCAAATTTCTAGTAGTCTCCAGCAGTGTACTATTTAATTAGTACAGCCAAACTTAACTGAAGGTAAAGTGGAATGAAACACACAGATGATTGATTGGGCTGCAGAAGTATTTACAAGGTATGATCAGTAAAAGACCGGACTGTTGTAATGCAAGCTGTATGTTGATAGATACAACTTATTCGAGTTTGTCACCTTCAAAGTAGTTTCCTTCGCTAGCAACACACCGCTCCCAACGGTTCTGCCAACTTTGGAACGCTTTCTGGAACGCTTCTTTCGGAATGGCGAACAACTCCTTCGTTGAATTTTTCTGGATCTCGTCAAATGTGTCGAAACGGCCTCCTTTCAAGGTAGACTTCAACTTAGGAAACAGAAAGAAGTCCGCTGGAGCCAAATCTGGAGAGTAGGGTGACTGGGGTATAATGGTCATTTCGTTTTTCGCCAGAAAATTGCAGACAAGGAACGACGAGTGAGCTGGTGCATTGTCGTGGTGCAACACCCAACTCTGGTTCGTCCACAACTGAGGCCTCTTTCGGCGTATGGCTTCCCTGAAACGCTTCAGAAATGCTACGTAAAACTCCTTGATTACTGTGTGACCACGTGGAACGAATTCATAGTGGATTACACCTTGCCAGTCAAAGAAAACCACCGACATCACCTTCATGTTGGATCGACTCATTCGAGCTTTCTTCGGTCGGGGCGGTCCTTGCCCCACCCATTGTGACGACTGAGCCTTGGTTTCGATGTCATAGCCATAAAACCAGGTTTTGTCACCTGTTACGATGGTTTTCAAGAAGTTTTCATCGACGCTGACACGGTCAAGCAGTTCTTGACTGATGTTAACACGGTTTGCTTTCTGGTCCTTGGTCAACACACGGGGCACGAATTTTGTGGCGACGCGATGCAAGTTGAGTTTTTCTGTCAGAATTGCTTGGCCATGATCCAAAGCTGATGCCTACATCTTCATCAGTCTCTCTGATAGTCAAACGGCGATTTTGGAGAATCAAATCACGAACTGCATCGATGTGAACATTGTCTGTTGACGTGGATGGTCATCCACTTCGGGGCTCTTCATCAATCAACATTCTTCCTGTTTTGAAATGACTGTACCACTCAAAACACTGCGTTCAGCTTATACATTCATCTCCGAAGGCTTGTTGGAGCATTTTCCACGTTTCAGTAGCAGTTTTCCCGAGTTTGAAGCAAAATTTCACACACACACGTTCTTCCAAGAACTTCATTTTCACTGCCTAAAAAATCACCAGCCAGTCACTGCACTTGTTCACTTCAGTGGTTGTAGCTCGCTTACTGGCAGTGATAGAGTGATACGACAAGAGGCGTTCTGTTACCAACGGTTGCCGCTACTCAGCGCCGCTAGCTGCAGTGCGTTCCGTTCACAGGTTTAGGCAAAGTGCACTCAATTCGGTCTTTTATTGATCACACCTTGTAGAATAGATGTTCACAAGATGGTGAAAATAACTTAGTGCTCAAATGAATGTGTCAGATTGATATATATATATGTGTGTGTGTGTGTGTGTGTGTGTGTGTGTGTGTGTGTGTGTTCATTTTTATATTTCAAAGGAAGTAGGTCAGCTGTATAGCATTTCAGGTTCAAGTGTAAAGAATCAGATGGTTTTTATTACAGAAAGGTGCAGGGATCTGCAACTGGCAGCACTAGCAGTCGCTCCTTACAGAAACAGATTTCATGCGACCAGTGCAGTGTGATTAATTCGTCTCCACTTCTGAAAAATTCTTCCACAGTCACAACAGGATGCATTCCAGGGATAGGCGAGTCCCATATCACTCTTGACTCCATTATTACCGAGTATCTAACAAACCAGCATGCACTCTGCAAGAATCCTATGGTACCCTGTCCACAGTTCAATCTCTTCGAGTGAGTAGATAGTTCTTCAAGTATTAACATGAATATAGTATTATTTCTTAAATCATTAGTTGGACAATAATAGTGTATTATATTAGTCATTGCTGTATATGTAATTTCAGTGCAGTTACAAACATCAGAGTTCCTTGTACTTATGTCATAAATTTAGAATGATTAAACAGGGAAGTGGAATAATGACAATAAGGGTCAGTTCCATGTTTCACATGTCAAAGGCATAATAAGACTGACTTTGATGAATATGATTGTAGCATTTGCATCCATATGAGAACATGCACCATGTTTGTTTTCATATGACAATGTTAGTTTGTAAGTATCTTGTACATGCGACATAGTTTACTGTACATACCTGAAAGAGTCACGGTGAAGACCTAAAATATAATCCAGTAGTTCATTTTGCAGATAAGCTTTGTATATTTATTTGTAATGTAAGAAATTTTTTTTCAAACTTTTTTTTTTTTCTGCTTCCAAGTACTGTTGAAAAACTTTGCATAAGCCTTTCACTTCCTACATTTTTTTAATATTATGACAGCATTTTCATTGGGTCATTGTGTCACATTTTTGTGGTTCATTTTGCCACATTTTTGTAAAGTTTTATGCACCTTAATGACATTAACTGCATGCAGGTCATGCTCCTATTTCATAGTGAAAATTTTGAACAAAATGTACAGCGTGTGTGTGAGGATAAAGGGAGTCATTTATATAGGCACAGGATAAAATAACCTTCTAAATCTGCCTGCACATGGTGCGTACAATTCAGTGACAAATAAAAGCATCTATAGAAATTCAGTTTAACTACTTTGTCATGATACCTGGATTTGCTTATGGAATATTCATTTTTAATATAGTCATGTATTAACCCTATGACGCTGGAATTAAATCCCTCCGAGCAACACAGCCTGCCAAGATATTTTACTGGGGGTTTTAAATTTTAATGCTTACTCTTAGGGAAAAAAAAGCATAGCTAATAGACTTTTCCTTCAAATTTAATGAAATAAAATTTTACACTCTGCTTATGAATTGGTTAATCCAGGAAAATATGTTCACCTATTTTTATAATAAATTTAGGCCTGTGAATCGCATGCATTTTATTTAATGTGGTGTAAATAGTTCATTTGTCACATAATTCTGGCTGCTGCATAAGGTCTGTGGCACCTTGGGTCACTGTTTTGTCACGACACACAGTATTCACAAAGAGGGTGATATATATATATATATATATACAGGGTGTCCCAGGAGGAATGTGCCAGACTTCGGGAGAGTGTTCGTTATGTTAAAGTATACCGATATAACCCAAAACACCTATATCCAAAGTTGAACGG
>Ga0123355_10019664_pt1 | contig 10755 bp, 9 predicted proteins | sample TergutEmb28metaG_3_FD_89872 | JGI IMG/M metagenome (GOLD analysis project Ga0123355, IMG submission 89872) | Embiratermes neotenicus P1 segment gut microbial communities from Petit-Saut dam, French Guiana - Emb289 P1 | ecosystem: Host-associated > Arthropoda: Insects > Digestive system > Gut ...
AATTTATTTTTATGTTACTTTGTAATTATTGTGACAAATGCATTGCACACTTTGTGTAATTTATATCGTTATGACTGCTTCCATATCTGTAAAGATCTGATGGAGGGTGAAAATAAATATGAAATATGAAATATGTACATTATCTATAAAACTTTAAAGTACACTCATTATTTAGGATCATTATCAATAACAGATGAATTTGTAACACTTCTTATTTCATCCCAGTCTGACCACCAGCAAGGCACCAAGTCACAAAATTCACTCTTGCTTCAAGATCTGTACTGTAGAGTTTTGAACCTCATTCATGTTATATGGATGTAAATGAAGCTGTTTTATTGTAATCCATGTTGCTGATGCAGACACACCCACGTGTCTTGCAAGTCAAACCAACAACTTTCTTGGACATATCTCCAATGTAGCACCAGTTTCATCTAGTTTTTCCACAGCTCATGTCTTCTGCGTGTCCTTTTACTGTTCAGAAGGGAACATGTTCCTCAAAAATGCTCTTTGTTTGTAAATTGTTGTGGCATCTAGAAAGGGTGCATAAGGGAACTTGTGTGAATTTATGACAGTTCTTGTAGTAACCTTATCTTAGCACAAAGACCTCACAACATCTGTGACAATGAAGATGGTAGCGAGCAGGTAGGGGCTTGTAGACTCTAAGTGACCAGGCAGGAAATGATTACTTATTATAGACTAATACAGTAAGGGCCTTTAATATATGTTTGAATCCACTTTGTACTACTTCAGACTTCTTTTATATATATATAAATAAAAGTAAGTTAATGTCATCAATATAGGCCAGAAGCTGATATGTCCCATTCAATTTTAATTTCTTCTGTTCTTCTTGGACTGCTTGTAAAATCATTGGCCTACCATTATTTCAAAATCCACCCTGAGGGTCCACAGTAATTTCATCTATGTATGGAGCTCACTGTGCTGTAATGTACTACGTAATTTAAAAATGAACAGTTATTTTTTAGGAAGAGAAATTGGACACACACACACACATACATACACAAAAGTAACTGTTCATTTTTAAATTACATTACAGCACAATGAGCTCCATACATAGATGAAATTACTGTGGACCCTCAGGGGGGATTTTGAAATAATGGTATGCCAATGATCTTACAAACTGTCCAAAAAGACTTAGTGGGAAAAAACATATATATATATATATATATAAAATATTTTGGGTTTAATTGTAATAAATCAACTAGTGATAACAATACAGCTAAATATGAAATGCTGTCTACATTAAAATACAAATCAGACAATAGTGGGAAACCACACACACACATACACATCAAAGCTTTATTAGTTACCAGTGAGGAGGTTGGTCTGTAAGTCAATGCAGAATGTGACAAAGTCCACGCATCTGGGGACATGACTAAGAAATTATAATTGCACTCATGAATAAATTAAGAGTAGGTTGAAGATGGGCTACGCTTGCCACCGTCAGTTCAAAATGTTTTCCCTTCTTGTCCTTAATCTAAAAACATATATAAAAGAACAATTTTAGTTTTTATTATTATTTCATACAGAGGGATTAAAATAGACCAAGGGTGCCTGAGAACAGGGTGCTCAAGTCAATATATGGACTCAAGATGGCGGGGGGAACAGGGGGATGGATAAAACCACATAATATGTCACTTTATAATTTGTACTCCCCTTCACATATTATTACAGTGTTTAAGTACTGATGGATAAGATGGATAGGTGGACAGGGAGTAGGAACATGTGGGAGAGTATAGGGATGGATAAAGGGCTTTGGTGGATAAATTGGAAGGAAACTGACTGACCTATGAAGGATACTGTAAACATTAATGTTAAAAGAACTATATGAAAGTTTGTGGACTGGATTCACATGATTCATAATATACCTGTGGCAGGCACTTGTAAACATGGTAATGAAACTAGAAAAATGGTATTTAGTCAAACACAGCTGTGTCACAATAGGTGTATTTAGTGACTATAATGGGCAACTACATGTTTCAGCCTGTACTGGCCATCTTCAGGTTGTCTTAGGAGAACTTAACTTAAGATCTTACTATAAGCATAGCGTGCACACGTGGTGTAGAGATTTCTACATACGGGCCTTATTTGCAACATGTAACGCTACTTTGTGGAGGTGTGCTCAGCAGGTATGATGGTTCTGTAGTCGTGTGGAGGCTTCTTCTCCGTCCTTCTCCTAGATTAGGCTGCGTTGTGGGGGGCTTGAGTGGCCTTGGGTGCGTGGTCCCTTGCCTGTGCTCCCAGTGTTGGAGTGTTCCCACACACCTCTACACCATGTGCACGCACTATGCTTATAGTAAGATCTTAAGTTCTCTTAAGACAACCTGAAGATGACCAGTACAGGCTGAAACATGTAGTTGCCCATTATAGTCACTAAATACACCTATTGTGACAGTTGTGTTTGACTAAATACCATTTTCCTAGTTTCATACACACAACGGCGATGACACACTTCCTAGATGGTAATGAAAATTCAGGATCCATAAAATGGGGGAAACACTGTTTAGCTTGTCTAGAGGGACTCCATCCAATTGTGTTAGTTAGGTTGTTGTTAGTTAAATACTTAGTTAAAGCAGAACAATCTTATTAAATACCACGTGCCTTCTGTCAAGTTCCAGAATTTTGTATATTAGGCAGAAGCATGTAAAACAAAATAAGAGTTCAACAAGCTTGCTTGTTTACTGGTAACTACTTGTGGGTGTTCCTACAATCTCAAAGTGTAAAAATACCCTTTATATTATTACCATTTACAGTGAAAACTGTGATGCACAAAATAAGAATATATAGATAGCATCTTGTTCTTCCATGCTGTCTTTAACAGTTTCTTCCTACTCTCAGTAACTCACAGATTCCTAGTGACAGTCTATACACAGAATGATACAGCTTTTAGCTATGAACTTTTATTTTGTGTTTTATTTAGTTACTCTAACATTAATTAAATTACACAATGATGATGGTGAAAGCATGAGTATGAATAAAGGTAAAGGTAAGGTGATCCCGTTACAGGCCCGGTGTGGCCCAGAGGGTGGGTAGAGGTATAGCTCTACTCTACCATGACCGCGGCACTAGAAGGGGGTGAGTGGTCAGCAGCACGCCCCGGCCGCACTGTACCCCCGGGAAAGACCCAGTACCCATTTTACAGGAGGCTGGATGGGCCCCAGGGCCAGTCTGGACGGGCGGAAAATCTCGTCCCAACCGGGATTTGATCCCAAACCGTCCAGCCTGTAGTCAGTCACTATACCGACTGAACTACCGATGGGGTGAAATGATGAACTGAGCAGGAAAGACTGAGGTACTCAGAGAAAAATCTGTCCTATTGCCATTTCATCCACTACACGTCCCATGTGGACTTCGCAGGAATAAAACTGGGCCTCCACTGCAAGAAATCAACAGCTAACCATCTGAGCTATGGTACACACTTCTGGTGTGGGGTAGAAGAACAAGGGGTCCATTATTCATAACTATACAGATGGTAACTGTAATCAAAGTGAGTAAGGAGACCAGAGTACCTTAGAGTCAGAAAATAGTTTCTTTTGTGTAAACAAGGAAGGTAGTGATCTCAGGGAAAAACCACGTCAGTGAAGATGCTCGGCTAGCAGGGAGTAACAAGGAATACAAGCTACATAAATATACTCCAAGCATTATCGTCTACAACATGCAGTTCTGTTCAGAATCCAAGGCATTGTCAGTAAAAGAAATAAGCTTTGACAGTATTTCTCTTGTTAAGTATACACAAAATGATAAATGTAAGCTGCTAAAAGAAGGATCTGCTGTTATTACATAAAGCAAAACACATTCCTGTACAATCCCATGTCTACCACTAATCACTTCTGAACACCCAGTAAACCTGCAACGTGAACTGCTAATATGTATAAAAGTATTAAACAAATCAACTAAATTACTGTTTTTCAAACATTCTTTTCTTTATATTTTGTTATACCCCTGATGCTTTGCACTTATCAAAAGAGTTCTGGTGCCAGCAAATACTTGTATAACTGCAAGTAAAATAATGCATCCAATCAAAATTACATTATATTTTGCTACATGTATACTGTATATGGAAAGAGTAAATTGAGTCCATATTAATGAATGATGGAAGCTGGGTGTGCAAGTTTACCATTCATTTCAAAGCCACACACAGGAAACTACAGAACTGAAAAATACTGTCTCTGATTTTTGTAAGATGACACTTTTGCAGTTACAAGAAATATAAAACAAAGCATCTAATTAAACATTTAGAACCTCTTCAAAATTAGTCAATAATGATAATTCAGTGTGGTCACAATGTACAATGGAACCTGTTTTTTTAAGGAATATAACGCATACAAATTACTGTTACAAGTCATTGTTCGGGTGTCACTGGAGTTTCACCGGCCTATGGCAGACCAAGGAACTACCAACTTTACGTACAGCATGGGGAGAAGGACCCTCAAAATGGATGATAATGTACGTTACGTCTGACCTGAATTACATCTGGCGCAACGGGGTGAATTTCACTTACGTGTTTTCGGTTTACATAATACCTCCCAAATTAAATACAACACTAACCACATTCAGTTGGCAACACCGTACAGAGAATTTTTATTATAAACAAAATTGTCATTACGCGTAGTGAATCATTGCCACCATACAAATATGGTTGGGTCAAATATTTTTAACAAACAAAATGTGGGTGTAAGTGCTTCGTTGGAGTCTTAATAGTCTAATTCGTTCCAGGCTCTGCATATGTAAATACCTTGCTTAAAATTACATGGCAGGCTGTGCAACATACGATCGGCCTTCGGTTGCAGTGACGTCATATTCGGAAAGGCTCGGAAGTTGTCGCGAATTTATATTTCGCTCCCAGAATTCCACAATAGTACATGTCCGCCATAGGTGCTGGTGGCTGTACGTCGGTTGCGGAGCTGTTTAGTCCGAGACCCAGTACGGCCTCATGCAGCACTCTCCTTCGGAGATCAAGGAAAAGTTACTAAAGGCACTCGACAAGGAATACAATGTAAGGCTCTAAGTTAGATTTGCAACAAATCTGACACCGATATTGGCAAAAATACGAACGCAAGTTAAGAATCGTCGAAATGCACTGTGAAAGTGGCGTGTCTATCCCAACTTAAGGTGCAAGTTTTTCACTCGATAAAAGTACAAGTATACCCTTTTCTGGCTAGAGATCCATACCTTCGACACCAAAAATGTGCACAGATTCCGCTGAAACCAAGGATTAACACCGAAATAGTGAAGAAACCTGTAATTTTGTGTGTGAAAATTGGGCTCGCGGAGCTCGAAGAAGACGTCTTACCCCTGGCCCACCTCACTTACGCGGCACAGCGCACGCGCAGTGTCCCGTTGAGTAGGTTCCGGTTATAGGGTAACTTGCATTCGATTATTATTTTTGGTATTTTTTTCTTCTGGATTATGTGATGAAATAGGCACATGCGTTAGAATACACTTTTTAACTTGAAACATAATTTATAAGTAAAATTTTGTACATAATGTAGTTGGCCTGTATTGTCGATCGAATTACTGTGCTAAAATGCGCGTGTCCCCATATGCCCATAGGCGTACTGTATGCTGTCTACGTCATTTTAATTTGCGCCATGTTGTAGACGGTACTTTGGACGTACTGTCGTTCATTTTAATTTTCATAACAAAGTACCATATTTAGTGTATTGCATTTAAACAATTCATGTAGTAGCTGATATAGCAAGTTTGAGGTTAGGGCAGGTACCATGTCACCATTTTGCAGTTATGCGAAAGGTAGTTGTAACAAATTGTGATAGGCTGGAAAAGCTATTTCATTAGCCTAATGTCTGTTTTGGGTTATGGGTAGGTAAGTCAAATAACAGGCATTGCAATTTTTTGCAAGTGATGTGGTGGGGTTATGTTGGTAAATTCTATTGTTTTACTGCGTAAAATTTTGAAATTCCAACTGTAAGCATAGCTTTTGTTTCTCAGTTAATAGTAGACTGGAACATGAAACAAGTGAAGTGAAATGGAAACATGGGTGTGTATTGATTAAGAATTAGAAAGAAGCAGCCTGGATATTTGGCGGACTCTTGTGTAAATCCCCCAGTTTTCTAAAGACTTAGTGCACCTGATTTATTATGTATAGGTTGTAACAAGGTTAGAGCCCAGGACATCAGTTTCAGAATGTAATATAGTGTTCAGGGAAGCATATCAGTGCACTTATCGTAATGACCATCAGTAGTTTCAGTGCAGGGTTTAGCATCTGGACTACTTGCCTTTAATTTGAAAGCCTTTTAGTGTTGAGTTAATACCTCCTAAAACAAAAATAATAATAGTAATAATGTTGAATAAAATTATTATCCAACAAGAGTGACTAAAGGGAGTAACAGAGTTAGGGATTGTGTTCATCAGGATGGCTTAGCGTTAGTAAACTGTTCTGTAGACATTGTCTTTGGCTATGGAAGGGTGTTTTAATTCCTATAATCAGCTGGTCTTGGAATTTCATTTTTGTAAATGTGTTTGATAGAAGAAAATAATAAAATATTGCAGGGAACAATGTTTTCATTAGAAATCCCCCAATGCACTTCATTAGTTTTCATAAAATATTTCATGCTTATACCTGCTGCCAGACATCAGTCAGATCACATGTTTGATGAAGTAGAATGCTTGGAGCCAAAATATCAAAACCTGCTCCCAGTGTTGAACTGTGATTTTTTTTTTAGGAAATATTTGTGTACTTGTGTGTACGATAAACACTATGATCAGAGTGCGTGGTCTTGTGTATACAATGATTTGTGAGATTATCATGGCAGTGAAGTTTTATGTCATCTTTTGGATCCATAACGGGAAACTGAATTATTAATAATCATTATATTTTTGTTTGTAATAAGCTTTACAGTCAAATACAATTTTGTGGGTTGCAACAAAATGCTGATATATTTCAACCAGGCTACAAAGTGTTGTAGAGTGGTGTAAAGTTTGAAACCATGGCAATTCCCTGTATTGACTTTGTGTAACATTTTGCAGCAGTTTTATTGTTATGTGACACAGGTATTGATATTCATTTATAATGTACGAGTTTTTCATGTATGCAGCTTGGTTGTGTTATAGAATTCCTTCAGTTATGCTGCCATCAAGTTATATTTTAATGCAGTATATTTTGCTGTCTTGCAGGGTGTGAATTGTTTATTCTGAAAGGGAAATGCTGGTTACATATTGAAACTATTCAAATACATATAGAAGAAATTATACTTTGTTACCTTGTTGGATCTCAATTTAGAGAAGTTTTTCTGTGCGGGCCTTTTCTGTTAACCATCATCATCATTGGCTATACAGCTCTGGGTGGGCATTTGCCTTCTCAAGCAGATTTCGCCAGTGGCCTCAGTCTTGGGCATCCCCGCCAATTTCTACAACCAGGTGTCCTTGTGTATTCCTTTACCCCGTCAATCCATATTGATTTCAGTCCACCATGTCCTCATTAACCTCCAGGGTTTGTCCCCAATATCTTTTTTTATCCATTGGCACAACATGGCACTCCCACCTCAGTCTACTGAATTTTATTACATAAACTATATTTCGTTCATTGTAAAGCTCTTCTGATTCTCTATTGTATCTCTTCCGCCACTGCCTTCCCTCGCATCTTGGACCATATATTCTATGAAGGATTTTCAAAGATACTCAGTCTTCTTTCATCATTTTTTGTCATAGTCCAGGTTTCTGCAGCGTATGTAAATATTGGCCTCGCAAGTGTTTTATATAAAAGAATTTTTGTATTCCTGGAAAGTAGCTGTGACTTAAACTGATGATACATATGATACATTAGCAGCTATAAGGCAGTTTGTAATTTCTTTTGATGCATTATTGTCACCAGCCACCATTGAACCAAGACACATAAACCTATCACCTCTTTCAAAGTTGTATCTTCCTATTTCAGTGGCGCAGGATTTGCTGCAATTCTGGGTGTGAGCTGCTACCATATATTTGTTTTGCCTACATTGATGACTAATCCCACTCCCTTCCCTGCCTCTTCAAATAACGGAAAACCTTCTTTCATTGATGTAAAAGACCTGTGAATGGTAACTATGTCATCAGCAAAAGCCATAAGTTGGATCGACTTGTAGAATGTGGTGCCTCTTGTTTTTTATGCCTGATTTTCTAATTGCATATTCCAATATTATTTTATAAAGAAGACATGCCAGTGTGTCTCCTTGTTGAACACCCTTTGTGTATTATAAAAGATGCTGAGAGCTTGGACTGAATTTTAATCTGGCTATGCATGTTAGACATTATCATTTTGACTAACCTAATTCAGTTCTGTGGAATATTTAGTTCATTCATGGTTACATACATTTGCTTCCTGTCAATGCTGTCATACAAACTTTTGAAATCAATAAAAAGTAGGTGGATGGAAATTCTTTCATCTCTTCCAAAATTTGTCACAATCCAAAAATCTGATTTATTGTCGGCTATCCTGGGTGAATCCCCACCTGGTAATGTCCAAGTTTGCTTTCTACATTTGTACGAAATATTAGAAAATACCTTATGTGTTACATGTAACAGAGTGATGCACATTCCAACTGGATACCTTTCTTATGCAGTGGACATATAATTCCTTGAAGCCACTCTTTGGGATTTCTTCATTAATCCCCAATCATGAAAATTATGCTTCATCCATTGCTTTGGTCTATCACCGCCAGACTTTAGTAATTCAGTTAGAATATTGTCTGTCCCAGGAGCTTTATTATTTTTTAATTTCTTCAGTGCTGTTTCAATTTATTCAATAGTAGGGACATTCTGTTGTGTCCTGTGTCTTTCCCTTCAATATTTGATTACTACTTGTGGTAGTAAAAGTAAAACATTCATTATTCTTCCTTCCGTTTAATAATTTGTCAAAGTGTCTTACCCATCTGTTGAGTATCTCCTGTTCATTACTTATTAATGATCCGTTCTCATTCCTACATATATGAATTTTTGGCACGAATTGCTTTCTAGCCATGTTAATTTCCTTGTAAAATTTTCTGCATTCATGTTGTCTCCTCAGCAATTCCATATTTTCTAATTCCACATTCATCCATTGTCTTCTTTGGCAGCCTGGCATTCATCATCAAACCACATTCCTTTATTTACTGGTTCACTGATGCCCAGCACCTCCACAGCTGTGGAATTAATGATCGTTTTACATCTCTCTCTCAATTTTTCTCCATTGTCCTCTTTAGGAAGTGTAATATGATTTAACTTTTCTTCTATTTTTTGCCTGTATTGTTCCGCCACTTCAGAAGACGTCAGTTTGGATATATGTACTGATTGGTTCTAATGCCAGTTACTTGCTTAACGTTTGATATTCAAGCTCTTAGACGAGCATTAGCCAAGTGGTGTTTGGAATCAATATTGGCACCTCGATATGACCGGACATTCATTAGGTTAGATTTATGTCTTCTTTCAATTAAAAGATGATATGTCCAATTGAATGTTACACCCTCAGGCGACCTTCACGTACAGTTATGGATATCTTTATGTGGATGGAGTGTTGATCCTATGATCATGTTCCGTGATACTGCAAACTGTATCAGCCGGGATCCACTGTCGTTTTTGAGATTGTGAAGACTGTAAGTGCCAGTTGTGGGAAAATTGACAGCTTCCTTGCCCACCTGAGCATTAAAGTCGCTGAGAACAATTTTAATATCATTTCTTGGGCTTATGTCATTTGCTTGTTCTAGGGCATCAAAAAAAAACCCCATCTGTTTCTTCATCATCAGATATCTCTGTAGCCGCATGGCCAGTAACTATATTGTAATTAATAAATTTTCCCCTTATTCTGAAAGTGCAAATTCTAGGGGTAATATGTTTGAAATCTATAATTAGATGTTTGATTCTTTTAGAAACTAGAAACCGAGTACCCAATATATGATATTTGTTGTCACGACTATAGAAGAAGGTGCAGTATCATTTTTCCAGGATGCCACTGCCATTCCAACATATCTCTTGGAGGGCTACCATGTGTGCTTTGTAAGCACTAAGCTGACGTATAAGGATTTTTAACGCTTCTGCTGTATACAATGAATGAACGTTCCAGGTGCCAATGTTTAATTCAAATTTGTTTCGTGTCCTTAGCCACATACCTCTGTGTATTGCTTCATGTCATAGCCGAAGTATCCGTCCAGCTTCATTTCCTTGGGGTTTCGTAATAATATTTTTTTACGACGTGGCGTTTTTAGCCTCATGCCCAACCCCCAACCTGGAGGGCCAGGGTATCCCTTTTTGTCTAGTTCATCACCATGACCTGTCTGGCATGGGAGGCCCTACCTGTAGATAAGCTACTGCCAGCATAGCTCTCAGGATCATATGACCACACAAGCCCCACTACTATACTAAAGTAGGGATACCTTTGGGGGGCTTTTCTGTTAAGGGGAAGTCTGAAAAATGAAAGCATGTTTGCTTCTTTGTGTTGAAAAGAAACTTTTTTAATGCATGCAATTATGGAAATGCTGAAGTGTTTTTGGGATTTTTGTTACCATCATTATTTTTCCATACATTAATACTGTGGTTCAGAATTCATTGGCAGAATTTTGCACTATGTTAACTTGCATAATGTCAGCCAAGTGCACTGCATTTAATGATAATGATGTTTCAGAATCTTACTTTTCTTTGGGGGGGGGGGGGTTTTTTTTGAGAATGTCAGTTTTTTTTTTTGAGTTTCTCTAGAGGGTAATTTTTTTGTATTTTTTCATTTCTTTTTTCCCTTTTTTTTATATTTTTTTCTTTGTTGATCATGTATGC
>Ga0123355_10019665_pt1 | contig 10755 bp, 11 predicted proteins | sample TergutEmb28metaG_3_FD_89872 | JGI IMG/M metagenome (GOLD analysis project Ga0123355, IMG submission 89872) | Embiratermes neotenicus P1 segment gut microbial communities from Petit-Saut dam, French Guiana - Emb289 P1 | ecosystem: Host-associated > Arthropoda: Insects > Digestive system > Gut ...
ATGCGCACCCCACAAGATTTTGGCATCCCGTTTCCCAACGACCTGCCTAACGTGCCAACGGGCCTGGGCCTTATGTATGTTGCACATGCAGACGGCATAGTAACAATAGGCCACGGCGGCACCTTACAACATCATACGGAGTTTTTGCTGGACTTTGACAACGGTATTGGCGTATTCGTGTCCGGCAACAGCATAATGGCTTCTGCTGCATCCACACCCATAGCCAACGCAATACTAAGGGCAGCCGTAGAAGAAAAAACCGGCCAAACCCTACAGCCATCAGACCCAAGAAACCTAGCACCCGTAACAAATGCACAGCAGCTAATAGGCTTTTACAACTCCATGCACCTTACCGGTACGCTAGAAATAGTACTATGCGAAGACGGCAACCCACAAATATTGGGCATCCCAGGATTGCCAATACCCCTACCCCTTACACTAGCCCAGGACGGCAGCTTCGAGTCCTTCGCAGGGAGATTCTGGTTTCAAGAAATAGAAGGCATTATGTTTATGTTTATAGGTACAAACTTTGGCCATACCATGGTTGGCGAACGCGTATACATCGAGCCGGTATCCCCATCGTTTGCGTGGGCAGGTGTATACCAGTCGCATGACGACAATGGCAATGTAAGCACAATGACAGTAAACGTAAACGAAAACGGGCTTGCCTATGTCGAACAATACGGCATAATGTTTATGATAAATGAGGTTGACGCAAACAACTTCCATGCACCTGGTAGGATACGATTATTTGGCTCTATATTCGAGTTTGGCATGGACGGCGACACCGCATATGTAAGATACAGCGGCCATATTTACACAAGAGTAGCGGACGTACCGGCACCAGAAGCACCGGCAGAAACAAGCACCCAATCACAGTTGCGCTTTGTAATAGGCGATACAGCATATACAATCAATGGCACCACACGCCATATGGAAAGCGCACCTTTTATGGACACCACATACGACCGCACAATGGTACCGCTACGTGTAATAGCAGATATCTTTGGCGCAGAAGTTGACTGGATATCACAAACAAGGACCGTAACAATAGTACTAGGCGATTTAAATCTGGAAATATCCGCAGACTCACCACTGCCAGGCGGCATGGGGCTACCGCACAATGTTGGCGGCAATATATTTGTCCCGTTGAGATATGTGGCCTACGCCTTTGGTGTAGATGTACGCTGGGACGGCGCTAACCAGGCAGCTTATATTTATTTAGCACACTAATCCGCTATGTATAGCGCATTACCCTGCAACACTGCCCTAAAAATGGAAACATAATTTTCATGGCAGCATCAAATAATTAGACTATAGCACCTTTAAACAGTCCAGCCAAATAATACGAATCTCGAAAATCATCGTCGACAACACATCGCGAAAAACGGCTTAAAGCCGCCGATTTTCCACTCGGTTGTCGGCGTGATTTTCTGAGATTCGTATAAGCTGGACTGTTTAAATCAGATAGGAGATGCTGCCATGAAAAAACCCATATTTACCACTATTATAGCGCTTGTATGTGCAATATTTTTTCAACACACATCACCCTTAGCGCTGACGCGGTTACCATTACCGAAGGTGAGACGTTTTCATACATCACAGTATACCCAGACGGTTACGAGCCAGGTAGTTCAAAAGTCGTATATCTCACATTCGACGACGGGCCAACCAAGTACACACCACAAATACTAAAAATCTTGGAAGAACATGATGTACTGGCTACATTTTTTGTTGTAGGCAACAGGGAGCTCGCATACATGAGCGACATAGTAGATAAAGGCCACACAATAGGCTTGCACAGCTACAACCATGACTTTAACCAGATATACCGCTCTGTTGACGCATTCCTGGAAGACTTAGCAAAAATTGACGAAGTCGTATTCAACCAAACCGGCATACGCAGTAACATCATGCGTTTCCCCGGCGGCAGCAGCGTAACAAAGGGCGCTGCCAAGGCTATTATGCCCAAGCTCAAAGCAGAAGTAACAAACAAAGGCTATCAATTCTTCGACTGGAACTGCGACAGCCGTGACAAAATGGGTGCAAAAACAGCATGTACGGCACTAGCCAAAGTAAAAGCGGCAGAAAAAACCGCCGGCGACATAGTAATCGTACTCATGCACGATACAGAGAAAATAACCGTGCAGTACCTCCCTTGGGTGATAGAGCATTTTAAAGCCCTAGGCTATGATTTTTTACCGCTATGCCCCGCATCACCTGCCATTCATCATACGTGGTAGCTTTGTATCGCTACAACGTAAAAGCCCTCTTGTACCGCTAGGCACAAAAGGGCTTTTTATTTGCTTCGAATTTACTTCAAATTAATTTGTTATATCTTACTCCCGAGGCGGCCCTGGGGGATTCTTGCGCCTTAGCAGCAGGTACAACCCAGCTACAATTATGAGCGCAGGCATAAGCCAGCGTATTAACCCTATAAAAATACCTACAACGGTGCCAACCATGCTAAGGCCAATTATGGCTATGATGATCCACGTAACATACTTGTTGCGACGCAGGAAGTTTACAACTTCGTCTATATTATCTGCCACATACTCCCCAGCAACAATGCGCCTGCGGATACTAAAGCCATCAAAAATACAAGTCAGCACATATATCGGCAGCGCAAGGCCAAATAGTAGGGTAAGCGGCATACGCGACACGCCAATAATGTAAATTATTAGGAAAAACCCAATAAGAGCCGCAAGCCCCCGCTTAATAAGCCCCATATACAAGTAGTTTACACCCGTAGGGAGGAAAAGCGAAAAGAACAGCAGTAACCCCTTGCTTATTTTGCGCCCACCCGGTGCAACCGGCGTACCCGAATGGGATGGGTCGGCAACGGGCATAGCAAGCTTGCCCAGACATCCGCGGCACAACTGCCGCCCTTGTATATCTACCATACAGCTCTCACAAATCCAGTCACCGCATTGGTTGCAAGTATTAAACGCCGCTACGGTAGGGTGTGTCCTACATTGCATAACATTCACTCCTTTTGGTTATACCGAAGTTTAATGCTTCGGTTCATTTGAGTCTGTAGCGAATTAATTCGCTGTTGTCGTTGTTGAAAAGATATACGCCGTTTGTATTAGAAAGTTTATTAGACCTTTTCAGGAAAAATTTACGGTAACAAAACAACTCGTTTGCCATCGGTAGCCATTATAACAGTCCCCATTTCGTCTGTCCTAAAAACTTGTATGCCATGGTTGGCCAACCGCTCAAGCACTTCATAATGCGGGTGCCCAAACCTGTTACCTCCCCCAACAGATATAACCGCTGCTGTTGGCAGCACGTTACTTAAAAATACATCCGTGGTAGATGTACGGCTACCGTGGTGTCCAATTTTTATTACATCTGCACGCAAGTCCTGCCCGCTTGCAAGCATAGCCTGTTCGCTATTAGCTTCTGCATCGCCGGTAAATAAGAAGGATGTTTCGCCATGGTCCAACCTTAGCACAATAGACGCATCATTTACATTGTTACCAGCAAATCCCACAGCCGGCGCAAGCACAGTAAACTCTATTATCCCCGCCCTAAAACTCTCCTCAGGTGTTGGTGCATGGGCAGGGATGTGGTTATTTTCAATCACAGAAATAAAATTAACAAAAACCTCAGTTGTATGTACAACATCGGGCATAAGCACACGCCCAACATCTACCCTATTCAAAACCGCTATAAGCCCGCCTATATGGTCACGATGCGGGTGGGTGGCAATTACATAATCAAGCCTACTAACCCCTGCCCGCCGTAAGTACATAAGCACCGGTGCATCCCGGCTAATATCACCCCCGTCTATTAACACCGCATGGTCGCGGGAGCGTATTAATACACTATCGCCTTGCCCAACATCCAAAAAGGCGACAATAATTTCATTGTCGCCTGGTAAAAGCAAGTCATTACTTGCAAATATAAAAGTATAAACCAGTGCAAACGCAAGCATCAATGCCATAGTTATTGCAAATGCCCGCCCTATGCTGCGTTTATTCATATCACTCTAGTAAACAAGCTCAAATCTCCAATGCCAATAACATAGGCCAAAAGCGCCAAGATAAGCAAGTGCAACGGGTAAAAACCATAAAACAGATACTTCATACTACGGCCTCTTTCCCCGTTGTAGCGCAGCACCAGCGGCACAGCAAGGAACGAGCCTATAGGAAACATTATAGATGCAAAAGCCGCACCAATGCCTATTTCTTCTATAGTTTTTGGATACAAGGCTTCTGTAAACGCTTCTGCAAATATCGGGCTTACATTGACCATAATCGCAGCCATTGCAATTATGGCCCCCAAAAGGCTAAAGAAAATTAGGTTATAAGCCGCCGCCGTAATGGGCGGTATAATACGCCGCAGTTTCTCTGTCTTGATTATGTGATAAATAAACACCACAACCGGGCCTATGCCGCCCCAGTCAAAGAAGAAGCTCACAATGCACAATATCACAAACAAAAACACAAACAACCCGCGCCGCTTCATCCTGTCATACATGACAATGGCCAACAGGCTTATAAACAGTGTAAACATTATGTTGGGTGTGGGTATGAAAACTATCCCAAAGGCCATCATATACGGTGCTTGAGATATAACACCCCACAAAAATAGCCGTCCCATATATCTTTTTACATTGGATGTATACCTATACCCCTCTACCAACAAAAACGCCATTATAGGAAAAGTAAGCCCACCTGCAAGTTGAAGGGGAAAATGTAGCCCAAGTGGGATAACATCCCCCAACACCAGCACCGTGTGCTGCATAGCCATCCCCACAATGGCCACCATCTTAAGGAAAAACGCGTCATAACCGGGCCTGCCTGTATCAATATCCATGTTAGTCCCCTATTCCTATTGGGCGGGTGGCTGCGTATAGCCACGCACGCTCATCTTCCATGAGTAGTGGCGAGACTAACTCATATGTTTTTTGATGGTAGTCGTTAAACTGGTTAATCTCCGCATCGTTTAAGAGGGTTGTGTCTATCGCACATGTGTCTATTGGGCAGTACAGTAGCGGTCTAAAACCGTAAAATTTGCCGTATTCTGTTTCGCTATGGCTGTAAACTTCAACGATATTTTCGGTACGTATGCCATATGCACCAGCTTCGTAGTATGCTGGCTCTACACTTAGCAACATGCCTGGCTGCAACTCAACTTCAGATTTAGGAGACAAGCCCTGCGGCCCTTCGTGCACGCATAAGCAGTAACCAATCCCATGACCTGTACCATGTCTAAAGTCCAACCCGTATTGCCACAGGGCTGTACGCGCCAATATATCTAGGTGCATCCCCTTTGTCCCCTTGGGGAATATCGCCCGCTCCATGGCAAGGTACCCTTTTAGTACCAGGGTAAAATGGCGCTTCATATTATCTGTTATTGGGCCCACAACGATTGTACGGGTGGTGTCTGTTGTACCGTCTAGGTAGTTGCCGCCTGTGTCTACAAGGAAAAAGCCATCCGGCTGCAGGTTAGCACCTACTGGGCCAGGGTTGTAATGGGCCTGTGCAGCATTGGGGCCGTATGCAGCTATTGTAGAGAATGCGTCTTGCAAAAAATCCGGCTGCTGGCGGCGTAGGCGGGTTATTTCCTTTGCCGTATCGGCCTCTGTATTTGCGGATATATCAGGGTTTTCTTTCAGCCACTTGATAAATCGCACCAATACAGCGCTTTCTTTAATGTAAGCGTTGCGTGAGTTGGTAAGCTCTACTTCACTTTTTATAGATTTTAACGTCATTATTATGTCTGTTGGCAAATCGCACTTGGTGACTAAGCCCTTGGGCAAAGCGTCTACGAGCAACATGTTTGTTTTATCAGGGTCATAATACAGCTTGCCGCCGGTTGGTAAGTTGTTCAAAAAGCTCACAAGCCCATTGTAGTCATGCAAAGTAAAACCCTGTGCATCCAGGTTTGCGGCAAAACCGGCAACCTTGCTTTGGTCTATAAAAATATGGGCCGCATCTGTTGTTATTAGGGCATATGCGTTTACAACAGGCGCGTATGGGATATCGTCCCCGCGTATGTTCATAAGCCACGCCATATCATCAAGGGTTACTGCAAGGTAAGCTGTTATGTCGTGTTTTGCCATTACTGCCCTCACGTCGGCCAGTTTGCCGGCAGAAGTTTTCCCAGCAAAACGCGGTTCATGCTCGAACGCTGGGGCAGAGGGTGGCGTTGGGCGGCCTTCCCATATCAGCCCCAACAAGTCCTCTGTGTATGCATAGGTTATGCCTTTATGTTGTAGGGCTTCGTTGAGCTCCTTGTAAACTTTTAATGTTACAACCCGGCCGTCAATGCCTAGCTTGCCATCTTGCGGCAGTTCTTGTGACAGATACTCCTTAAAATCCGGGGTGCCGGGGGTACCCATTTTAAAAAGGGCGATACCCGTCCCAGCCAATTGATTTTCGGCTTGGATAAAGTATCGCCCGTCTGTCCATAGGCCAACCTGGGTCTGGGTCACAACTACCATACCATTGCTTCCGGTAAAACCAGAAAACCACGCAACCGTTTTCCAGTGCCCGGTTACATACTCGCTGTTGTGGGCATCGCCGTTTGTGATTAAGTAGGCATGTAGCCCCCGTTCCTTCATCAGGCTGCGTAAAGCTTGCAATTTTTCCATTATAATCTCCATTCAAATAATTTGTAAGACTGACGATTTAGAATCTGTTGTTGTCTTGCTTGCGCCAAAAGCTCCATTTATCCAAATTATCAAGATGTTACCGCAACCAGTCAAAAATAATGTTCTCTTTACCTTCAATAACATCAAACTCATGATGATCGGAAGTTAGCAAACTGCCGCCAACAACTTTTGCCTGTGCCAGCGCAAAGGAATCAGCAAACGATATTTTATACTTTGCTTTCATTCGTCCCGCCTCTAGAAATATTTCATCTGTTATTTCAGCATTAATTTCGATAGGTCGCTTCTTAATTTCGGACAATATCTCGTCAGCCATATATTTTCCAATTGAACGCACCAAGTCATAGTAAACTTCCAAAAGATTAGCCTTATGCATTATTATTTTTGCACTGCCGGCATTGGCAAAATTTATGACATTAGCTACCTTGTCAGCACCTACTTCGTTCCGAAGAAGGGCAAGTAGCGCACATGCATCTAAAACATAGAGCATCATAAATCCAAATCCTTGTCTGAGCGCATGCGTTCAAGGAATCTATCAACGGACATTTCATCAAAATCTGCCAAAATTCCACGAAGCCCGACAGTGCAATCATGCTTATTACTTATGGAAACACTTACAGGGGCAACTTGGAGAACTCCGTCAACTTCAGTAACACTTACCCTGGCTGTCGAAAACAGTTTGTATAATAATGAAGGTAAAACACTAATGTCTATTACATTGTCTTCCATTTGCACTCAAATCATCCTTTCGTTACACATATAATTAGCCATTAATTTAACAAAAGGATCGCTTTTGGCCCAATCATCAAAACTGCCAGTACCTGTATATGGCGGTGGTATATTTCATAACATACAGTGCGTCCTAATTTTTAGATTCTTTCTTAATCAGCTTCATTCATATAAAAAAATACCGTCCTTTTTGATACAAGGTCAATTTTGCCCCCCCCCGGAATAATATCATTCATCAACCAAGGCGGCTATATCTATGTCGCTTTCATCTGTAGCATTAATTATATCTTATTTGTTAATGAGTTGCTATTTTGTATTTATTTTGCGAAATAAAGGCAGCACATTGGCACCGTCTTTTGCATGGTGCTTTTCGTACTCCGCTACAAAGGAGTCTAGCTTTGCCTTGGTAAGGGCAAGCTCTGCTTGCATCTCGTGAAATTTTTCCTTGAGCATTGCATACTCTTGCTGCATCCGGCCCAACTCGTGGACGTATTTCTCGTTTGTGGCCTTTGTACGCGCAAGGCTATCAGAGGCCTTGAAATAGTCATCTGCTACATTAAGCGCAATAAGCAACGTGCGCACACGTTCGTTTATAGAAGCGCTGGCGTTGGTTTCGGACAGCTCTACAAGCTTGCGGTCTATGTAGCGGGCAATGCGCTGTAGGTGTGCTTCTTCTTCGTTGGATTTTAATGTTATAACCTCGCCACAAATTACAACGTCAACTTTATTGGTCTTAGTCATTCAATTTCGCTCCTAACAACTTACCGAAGACAAAGGGCTTGCCCGGCGTTTTCGTTTATCTAAGTAAAAACTAAGGCAAATGGGTTGCCTTTATAATTAGTATATATTTGGGCATATTAAACTTTAAAATATAGCAATCCACATTACAGGAGAGTGTTGGCTGTGAAAAAAATGTTAGCGTGTATGCTTAGTATTTTTATTATGCTTTTTTTGCCGTGTATGGTTAGTGCGTACAGCTATCAGGGCCCGGAAACGGAACTTGTCGCGTTAATTAACACCGAAAGGGCAAAAAACGGGGCCCCTGCCCTTGTGGTTAACTGGGAAGTAGCAAGGCTCGCCCGTTACAAATCTGAAGAAATGAAGCGTCATGGGATGCTAAGCCACGAATCCTTGGTTTATGGCAGCCCGGCTCAACAACTTACACGCTTTATGGTGCCACACAGCATGGTTGGCTCTAATATTGCCATGGGGCATGAAACATCACAACAAGTGCTAGAAGCCTGGATAAGCTCACATGACCATCATACAAACCTGTTAAATGCCAAATACACAAGTGCTGGGGTAGGGCTTAGCATAGACGACGATGGTATCTATTATTGGACACTTTTGCTGGTGAATGAATAGCCTACTCCATCCCCAACATTGCACGGATATCCTCTGCAAGCAGTCCTACCAAGGGTAACGATGATGCAGACTTGCCCTTCTTTCGCAACAGCGAAAGCAGCGCCGCCAGGTCTTCGTTGTGCATTGCCAGGTCTTTGCGGTCGTCTGGTAGCAGGTAGTCGCTGCCAGAAAACAGCATCTCATAATCGGCTTTGCCATAGCGCCAAGGTATGAATTGCTTGCCAAACCGCAGGTATATCTTGTCTGCTAAGGTTAGCCCTTTGTAGTCTATATTACCGGCATAATAAATTGTAGCTCCCGACTCAACACATAGCTCTAACAAGCGCTCTAGCGCCGGGTTAAGCCCACCAGACGCGCATATAAGTGTGCAGTTTTGCCCACTCAACCTCTCACAAAGCGCAGAAAAGACATGAGGATTTTCTATAACAAAGACCTTTTCGCCATAAGCACTGGCACTGTTTAAACGGCATATATTTTCCAATGTAAGCACATGGGCCTCGCCCAACTGGTCATATAAGATACATGCTTCGTCTTCAGCCTTTATACCCCGTACTGTGACTTGACTAAGCACCCCGTCAGAGAGTAGCCCGGCTTGCAAATACAACCGGATACTATCCTCTAAAACCGTAGGCACGGCAAGCTGGAACCGGTGCGCCAATGCCCTAAGAAACAACGGCCCCATGGGGGAATGAAAATCAAGCGCCCTAGAATCATCCAGGTATTGCGCCGCAAAATCCGAAAGCCGGATTAACTGGCCAGCCTGTGGCAAGGCATTAATAGCTTCACATACATCCGACACCATAGTTAGCACATTGTCTGGCTCATGAGGGTACTGGTCCGCCCATTGCCTATATGTGCGGCGCATATGGGCAAGCATCTCCACAAGCCAGGCTGCTGCAGGTGTTTCTTCATATTTGGGAAGCACATTGTCACGTATTGTGCGGGTAAAAGCGTCTTTGTAGCGGTTAGTATCACTTACTGGCTCGCTATACGAAGTAATTGTACGGCCAAAATATGTTTCCAAAATAGTAGCAAGGGATACCTCATGCTTAAAAACCTTGTGCACCTGCCGCTCAAACTCTGCCAACCCAATACGAATAAGCACCTGGTCATAATAATCGCGGTTAAAGAACTTAGACAAGGCTTTTTCTTCATCAATAGTAGGCCGCGACAAACGGACCGCGCTAAAACAACGGCCATAGCGGTTATATAAGTCGAACATGCCACTCATTAGCCGCTCAAAGCCGCTGTCATTTTTGAAATATTGGATTATTTCTGCTAAGCCGTTTGATGTGCTCATACAATCATCCTTCTATTGTGTAAAACTGGTTCTTAGAAAGCTTACCAAGTGTAACTTGTTTGAAATAAAATTGCAATTAACAAAATAAAATATTTACTCACAAACAGGGCTTGTCCCCGCTGTCCGGAAGGTGAATTACTGTACTTATTTTTCTACATATCAACATGCTACTAAAACGTATACCCGATGAGCGCTATCAAGTCCTCTATCAGATGTATGTAAACATACCGGCCCAAGAAGAAATAGCATGTGACAATACAAGCAATGTCCACTATAGGTTTATACTCCCCAAGCTCGTGCTTTTCTAATATTACTCCGGCAATCTTTTGTAAGAATGCGATAAAAATAAGCACGCCTATTAATATCAAAAACTCTTGCATATGCGGCCCCCCTATAGCTGGTTATGGCGGTTCACAATTTTCACATTTACATATGTATATTACAGTGGGGCGGTTGAAATGTTTTAACAACCAGGTATAATTTAAGAAAAACGTACGAAAGGACATAAAACCATGAAAACTATGAAGATAGGAACAGTTAAAGAAATAAAGCGATACGAATATCGCGTAGGTCTTACCCCAAGCAACGTAAAAGAATATATAAACCACGGCCATGAAGTGTATGTACAAGCAGGTGCAGGTGCTGGCTCTTCTTTTTCGTCGGAAGAATATGCTGCTGCGGGCGCGACAATTTTAAGCACAGCCAAGGAAGTTTGGGATACCTGCGATATGATAGTAAA
>Ga0123355_10019666_pt1 | contig 10754 bp, 9 predicted proteins | sample TergutEmb28metaG_3_FD_89872 | JGI IMG/M metagenome (GOLD analysis project Ga0123355, IMG submission 89872) | Embiratermes neotenicus P1 segment gut microbial communities from Petit-Saut dam, French Guiana - Emb289 P1 | ecosystem: Host-associated > Arthropoda: Insects > Digestive system > Gut ...
ACTTTAGCAAGGAACAATGTAGCTCCCTGGGGATGATCTTAGGATCGAAACATGTTGGAGCGATTTTAAATGTTTTAATGTGAAATTTTATATAAGTGCATTAGTTGGTGTGATAATTAAAGTAATTCTACAATATGCATGGTGCAACAATAAAGTCAACCCACAATGTTCTGCCTTGTGGCACAGTGCCCCAACCAACTGTGCCACTGTGAGCCATAATCACTTAAGTATTTTTTTTTTTAATATCAAGTATTTTAATACTCCATCTTTCCAGGCATGAAAGACAGTTTCTCCACATTTAAGGAACTTTGTCCAAAATGGTTTTGTGTGTGTGTGTGTGTGTGTGTGCGCGTGCGCGCGCCATACTCATGAAAATATGAATCTAAAGCCTCAATTCCAAAGTACACCAGAATTAAAATCAAATACTTACATAAATCTCCATTTTCCTGTACAAACCATAGTTGAGTAATAAATTGTGGGTCATCCTGATTCGATGAGGTTTCATGGGATGGCCCTGCCCATAGTAATAATTGCCAATGTCACCTGAAGGTAAAGGGCAGAGCAATATAACTTCACTGGGAAGAGTGGGAACATGCACAGTAACATCTGCTCTTTGGGAACACACGCTACTAGCATATTATTACCATTTTTCACAAAATAGGTTGCCAAACCACTGGCTCTTCTGGACAAGTAACAAAGTGGCTGGTCTTTCACAAATTTAACTTGTATTTGGCTGTTAAAAGTTGTTTATTTTTTGTTATGTAGAATGGCAAGTTATCATTCTACTGCAAAATGTGAGTTACTCACCTACTTGGCATAAGTTTCATCAAGATGTTAAAATACATTGCTGATATATATTGACACATAAGGGTGTCCCTTGCAGTGTACATAAATGCAATTCAGACTAGTTCTCCATATGCTTTCATGTTCACACGTGGAAATGTTGTACATATGCATAATCACTCTGTTTTATTTCAGTCACATAATGGCTTTATTGTGTAATGCACATGAAAATAACAGCAAACCCAGTATGTGAATAAAGTAGGTTCTTGTCCTTAAAAATAGTCCAAGACATTCTCATAATGTGAGTGTAGTATGATCTAAGCTATAGTTCCAAGCAAAAGAAAACTGGAAGCAGAACAAAATATTCATATACACCATTCGGTTTATCCTCAGGAATACTGTATCTGGACAATCTAACACCATTTATGTAAAACACTTATGTCTATATAAAACTGGCTTTATGAATAGATTAGGTGTCCAAGAAAGATAGGAAGGAAAGAAAAAACCACATATGAAAAATTTCTATTACAAAGAGGAAATAACTTGATTTTAGATTAGCATCAATGTCCAAGTCCTCCCTCATATAAATGTTTGTATCAATTGCTGACCTAGTGTTTGCATCATTCCTGTGAATGACTGTGTGTAGATGCCACTGCAATGGTGCAGCAAGACAGCTGCTTACATTTTATGGTCTGTGGGGCTGAAATCCATAACAAGCATTCACTGCAAGTTTTGGCTCACGTACAAAGATTCATACAGATTACATCTCCAAGTATTCCTTCTTTGCATCTTTATCACAAGTGGGGATGTCTTGAAAACCAAGAAATAAGGGCATTGTGCTGGAGGCTTATTAGTAAGAAGGTATAAAAAAAATGCTACAATGTTAACAATCAGTCTGGGGCATTGGGCAAAACTCAATCACACTTCCCATTTTCAAAGAGCATTACAAATAGTAACAATATTTTCACAGGACTCATAACACCAAAACAAAAATATGTACTAAAGCAAGGGTATTTTGTAGGACCAAAAGAGTTTCAGACAGAAGTATATCAAAATCTAAGTTATGTAAACTGGGGCATATATACTTTAATGGACAGTCAAGACACAATAACATAACATCATTAAAATAACAGTACCTGACACCTTTCAAATTAACTACAAACTACTCTGCAATTCCTGGTGCTGCTGGGTGAACATAATTTGCCACAAGGTGCTGTAACATGGCATAACATGCAGTGAACTGGCTAACTTATTGGCAAAACAAGATTCTGAAAAGTCCATCCCAGGAACTGGACCGTGTGTCTGGAATCCCTTGTGAGACTTGCATACTGTTGGTCTGTGTTGATCCCTTTAACTGGTGTTAAGGTATCAGTTAACACACTAACACAACTTTTTATTAAGTAATTGCAATTAAAAGATAATGAAATCATTGTTAACAGCAACATGTTTTGGTTCCTCTTATAGAGCCATCTTCAGGCTGAGCTCTAAAAAGTGTTATATACAATTAGCAATGGTTTATAGAGTACGAGATCTCATTTACATGTTATTAATATATATTATGAATTAAAAATTAATGTAATTTCAAATGTAAAATAACACAGGTAATGAGGTTAAAAGTTACAAGTAATAAAATTTAAAATGCAGGGAGAATAACAGTTTTTAGAATCGTAAGTTGTGATATTGATGAAGAATTATTTTATCCAGATTTTGAATGTAATATCGTGGGGTTTTCTCTTCATCGGTGTAAATGGTGCATCTTTTATGTGCAAAAGTAGTGATATTTGGGTCACTGGATGCAATTATGTCAAATCTGTAACTTTTGTGCAGAAATATTTCACTGTGGGGTCGACAGATGAAACTATGATGAATCTGCACCTGTATTAACAAAATATTTTATCTTATAATAGTGTATGGGTTTTCTGAGTTATTTATATGTTATGCGTGGTTGGATTACTTATGTTTTTGGAGCATGTGTGGTGAGTGTGTTTTTTGTATCTTGTCATGTGTGCATCTATGTTGTTTATGTAGAAAATATACAAATTTTATAGTTCCATGAAGATGTTATATACATTTTTGTCTTCACTAATAACTTATTGTATGTCAATGTTAATAAAAATCCAACTAGATGCAACAGTATGCAAATATTTATTTACTGCAAAGTCACTCTATATGTTTCGGGTGTCACAGCACCCATCATCAGGAGCTTAAAATTTATTGTATGTCACTTGAATTTTATAGTAATGTGGATATGCACATTAATTGTTTAATATATTTACATTTGAATATGCAAAGTATTTTAAGAGCAGAGTGTTGGTTCCAGTCTTTGTTTGTGCTGCACTGTATGGATGTTGGAAGAGTACTGTTCAGAAAGAGGTATGGTAGGAAGGGGAGGTATGGAATGGTGAGTGGGTGTGGAAGGGGTAGTTAAGTTTCGTTGTTTAGGATGGTGTCAAAGATTTTGTTGGAAAATATTGTTTGTTTATCATTAAGTTGGTTATCAGTTGCGGCTTCTTTGTGGCTGTAAAAGCATTCTATAGTGTTTAAATGTGGGCCTTTTTTTCTGATAGTATAAGATTTGAATAATGTCATCTTTAGGACTGACAGCATACATATGTTCATTTAAATGCTGTACAAATTTGGAAGTGGCTGTGACCCTGAAGGTATGCATATGTTCGTTGTATCTTTTTTAGGAGTTCTGCCTGTTTGTCCTATGTATGCTTCTCCACAGTCTGGGCATGTTAATTTTTATACTCTGGTAACTGAAATTTTTTGTGGTTATGGGTTTCCTGGGTTAAATTATCTTGAACAGTGTTATTTGTATGATATACTATCTTAATGTTTGAATATTTTAGTGATATATGTGGTTTCTTTGCTTATGTAGGTGAATGTGGCCCATTTTTGTTTAGGTATTATTGTTTGTGAGTTTTGCATTTGGTTTTGTTTAGGGTTTGGAAAGTTCCATGTTTGGATTGGTAAGGAGTTATTATAGAGGATGTTATGGATGATGTTCTCTTACCGATTATATTCTTCATTGTCTAATTGGTATGTGTGTAGTCTGCTATTAGTATCTAACTGTGGCATGTTTTTGTGTGCAGTTTTGTGTATGGAAATGTCTAAATAGTTTATTGTATTGTTTTGTTCTGTTTCTGCTGTGAAGTGTAACTTTGGGTGTATAGTGTTAAAGTCTCTAAGCAACCCCATTGAAACATTCAAAAGTTACAGATTCAACATGTAAACGAGAACTCGTACTCTGTAAAGCATTACTAATTGTATATACCACTTTTAGAGCTCAGCATGAAGATGGCACTATAAAAGGAGTGGAAACATGTTGCTGTTAAAAATTATTTAATATCTTTAATTGTAGTTACTTAATAAAGAGTTGTTAGACTGTGCAATTATATACATTTTATTGATTACTGAACACAACTGGGATGTCTCACCTGAAAATTATACAGGGTGAAACATAACCCTGTAACAAACATACATGGAGAGGGATGGGAGAAGTTTCAGCCTGCACTATCTTCCACACATCCAAAAATCCAGTTGGCATGGGGCTTTATTAATTCAAGCAGAGCAATGTACATTTTAATTAAATGATGTCTAATGCAATCTTAAACCAGAAAACTAACTCATTTTGGATGTCCCTGAATGGTGCACCATTTTCCGCCTGGCCTTGTAAAAGTGACGTTAAAAATTATATTTTTGAACACTGATCACACTCAGTTGAGCAACGATTATCTTTATGATTCGTTTTATCGGACGGTTAAATTCACATTAACATCACAGAAACGTTAACTCTTCAATACAGATTGCTAAAACGAGGGTCCGGGAAAGCTTTATAAATGTTTTAGCAATTACAAATACTGTACCTTTCTTGTATCAGCAATTGCTTATTACATTAAAAATTGCTGTGAAAATCAGACTTGATAATCCCGATGTTAACGCAGTTTTCTTTACCCCGAAAACAGAACACACAATTCGGCACTTACTGGCTACATTCCTACCACCGTAATTCGTAATACCGGTTTTAATTCTCACGTACCCCACACCAATGTTATGACTCCATACTCCAGCACTACCCCAAAAACTTAAATAGCAACGTGCATCATAACGAATAATGCAACGTATTACTTTTATTCCTTCAAATTGTTCCACATTCACTTCTTTACACCTTATCGCCCGCTACAATATCTACGGTGCTACGAACGCGCATACATTGATGATTTTCCCGACTTGTACCATCAAAATGATCAAATCTCTTTAAAAACGGGTATTTCACTAATGCCACTTCCACTCACACACAAATAAACTAAAATGTAACTCTTTGCTTAAAACCTACCTCATTTTTATTGTAATATTATGTTCAAAATAATTACATACGAATGGTCGCAACTGAACCTATTTTAAAATCCAAGCCAAACGGAGATATTTCATTTCTTACTCCAATATCAGTAAACTAATACTAATATATCGTAAAATAATACTTACTGTCGTAATAGTAACACACTCGCTTTTTACTGTGAGGTTGTGTTGACATTTTAATGTTATTTTAGAGTTACAGCTCCCTCACTCCTAGCCGTCCACACAACTTTACACACTTCTACCGCTTATCCGTGTTCTATGGTACTAGCTTCGCCGAACAGTTCTCAAGCTGTAAAATTGGACGCTGTCAGGTTAGGCAACGTTGCTGAAAATTCACTACACACATCTCTCAATTGACAGGGCGAACTGACCCTTTTAGTAGGTTACAGTTATTTAATCAAAACTTATTACAGATGCGTATAGTACTTCGCGGGTTCAAACATTTGATTAACAGAGAAAGACGCTTTGGCACATTTTAAGAATGATTATTTATCTTATGTCAATAATGTCACCCTTGTGAGATTTGACATTCCCACGTCAGTGATTGTCATGTGAGTGGTCAGGAATGTGACTTACTGTGGTGATAGAGAAATGTACTGACTGCGGAGGGACTGTGGTGCCTCCAACTGTGGGTCAAGACAGCTCTTGCTTTCGAAATGTCGGCCAATTTCTTCCAGACTACGTAGCATTGATTCACGGAAGATATCATTCATCACTGTCGCAATTGCTTTAATCCGAGTGATTATCGGTTAGAGTTACAAACACTTCCAGTGGCCCAGTAGCTGAAACACATTTATGTTCAGTGTAGTTATAAAACGAGGAGGTAACTTTTGGTTTGTAGGGTATACCGTTGCATTAAACAAATCATTGGACAATATAATACAACAAGAATACATTTATTTGCCCACTCGTCAGAACACGTTCCCTATCTCTTGTAATTTTGGTACTGTACATTTTAATTTTGTTCAAGAAAGTTGTTGGTATGAAAACCCCAGTGGCTTGTATAGTGAGTGTAAAGTCCATAAGATACCCTGAGACTGAAATATGTTCGACCGATTTTACAGATAAATGTGTAATTGTATTAGGTGGTTGTTTACCAATAAGGAGATAACGTTGGTTTAAAGTTTCAAAGTATAATACAGAGATGTACTATACAGAGGCATCACATTTTATTAACGCTGTTGTACAGCAAATAGTAAATGAATACACTACAGTCGTTGCTTTGTATGACAATCTCAGATTGGCCAACTGCATAATAAATTCTTTTCGCCATTATAGATATCAAATTTGTGTTACCTATGCATTTTGAGTTGCGGAATTCTGTTGTTTTCACGTACTGTAGGTTGTATAATCCCAAGATTAATATTGTCATACTACCGTGTTCGTATTCGAATACTGTAATCAGAATATTAAAAAATTGTTGCCTGTACTCATAAGAAAAGTAGTTCAAGGTGGTAACGTCGGCATGTGTGCTGTCTAAAAGAAGTTTGTGGGTATGCGTGTCGGCACGTAACGATTGAAAAACAAGGCTTCTAAGTTGTGTTCAAATTGTCATGGTGAATACAACAATAATAATAACAACAACATACATTGTACACATGTGTGTGCGTGCTCCATTTTCCTTGCTACTTTCTGTTGTAGATCGATGCCGCTTAATCGCAAGCTCATATGACAGTGTTTTAGTATACGTATCTTACGGGCAGATACACTGCTAGACGTCTCAGCACAAGTCCACTGATAATGTGTTTCTGTTTACGTACCATTGTTCCTGGTTTAGGTGGTGTGCAAATTAGTCTAGAGAGTTAGTTTTCTTTTTTTCCTAGTGGTAATCCTGTTTAGTTACTTTTGGGTTTATTGCATAGGAAGTCGCTATGTTCGGGGGGTTGGTAACATGAATCACAGTTGGTATTGATGCCGTAATCTATATTATGAAACTTGGTTGGTTGAAGCTATACGAGGGTTCTCTTCCGTGATTCGTTGTTGGGGCTGTCAGTTGTGCGGGTGCTGTGCACTGTGAAGTAGTGTTATATGTGACTGATAAGTGTGGCTTGATCATAGTTTTCAGTGTCTATGGCTACAGCAGAGGAATCGGAATGTATACATTAACCTGATTTGCTGGAGAAAGTAATCATTTTAGGGTATCTTTATTGTTGATTGTTAATTATACATGATAAAGAAAGTGGCCGCATGTCAGTGGCACCAAGTTGTGGCATTCGTGTCGTTGACACTGTGTTTGTTGGTGGAGTATTGTTTTGTGTGTTCGGAGCGGCTTCAGCCATGTTCATCGTGAACTTAATATGTGGATGGATGGATATAGACGCGTCCTACAGATTCTGTAGAACACGGTATATATATCGCATTCAGAAAGAACCAGGAAATTCAGTAGGGATATAGACAATACAGGAGGCTAAAACGCATGCATAATGTCGTTACTTGCTTAGCAGATTCACAGTATATTTAGAATACCTGAAATTTCACTGTACTGGAGGCGTGGTTATTACAGATCGATATACGAAGTCAAGGGTATACAGATAAATCCCATGCATTTGTTTCGCTGTCCGTATATAAGAACATAACACTTCAGGTTCATCCAGTGCTATATAGAATAGACTGGGGGACGTACCTGTTTCATCGAATGATACTGCTGTACACCATTCCTCATTCAGGAGCCGGGATGGAGTAGGCTGCGGGCCGAACCATCCGGTGTTGGATACCTTCCAGGGCAATAGATTTTTGTCTTCTAAAACTTCCAGACTGGCTCTGGGGCCGATCGAGCCTCATATTCAATGAGAAATGGTGGCGCTTTTCCCAGGGGTAAGGCAGTTTTGCTGTGAGGCTAACCACTCGCGTCTATGTAGTGTCGTGGTGAGCGAGTGGAACTTCAGCTCCACACCTCTTGAATGCATTCATAGCGTGTGTAGGGAAAACTTTTTTACAGTTCGTGATTCATCACCGCTTCAAAGTATTCTGTATTTCCGCAGCAGTCTTAATAGTTATGAGTGGAAAATTAAATGTAATCGAACCGACTTGTGTTGGCATGTTTTGTGTCTGATGTAACGGTAACCGTGCATGTGGTATGCCAACGTAGATAGTTCAAGCAGCTGAAGTGATAGTCGGCAATGTAGACTGTTTCCATCTCTGATATGAACATTGAAGGTTTATAATCGCATAAAATTAAACCCCAAAGTGCAAATATAACGTGAGCATCTGTAACTACAATGAAACCCCAAAGCCTGATCGTCGTGTTTCTGCCAGTGACTTAATTTTCTGTCATTAATATGCAAACTCGAAGCCCAGTATTCATTCATAACATTTTATGTGTTTGTTGGCCGCTATGTTGAGTTGTTGTACGTGTGTGTGTTGTCAGCCCTGATGCAATATGAATTATGTAAAATGAGAGGAGAGAGGGAGCACGAATGACTGAACTCGTGTGCTCTTTCATAAATAATGTTTTTGCTAACAAAATATAGGAGTATTTTCAAGTTTTTAGTGAATGGAGAACTGTAAACAGTTGAGTGAGCGAGAAAAGTGCACCCTCTGTTCTGTGCTAGTGTGTAAAATTTTTAAGCGCTAGTGAATGAGGAATTGTAAACAGTTAAGTGAGTAGCAAAGTTAAGTGCACTCTATTCAATGCTAGTGTGTAAAATTTTATATATGTTGCACACATACATAATTTATTACTTCACTCAGACACATGATTACTGTCCATCATTTTTTCGTGATGCATACTCACAAAGTAGAAGATACGTGTTAAATGGATTCTTTAGTGTTGGTGTATAGCCATTTAATCTTACGGTTTTATTGAAGCATAGTAGACTTCTTGTTGGTGGACTGTAGATTAGCAGCTAGTCTGGGAATGTGCGATTTCAGGCTTCCGCCTTGTTGTGGTTGAGACTTTCGAGCTTGTGGGATGTAGCGACCTTAGTTTAGTGCATGGTTACCGACGTTTCGGGACATCAGGCTCAAGCAATGCCGCTTGGCCCTTGACGACGGAACCGATATGTTGTCCTGAAATTTCGGTATCCTACTGCCAACCTAGTGTTACATTCACTACTGACGGGGGGAGGGGGGGTTAAAAATTACTTGGGCCAGGGGGGCCCTGGGGCGCGACTATGTTGCATATGTTTTTATCTTTCTGGGTAGTATCATTATTTATCATTTGCACAAATTAACCCGCTCAGACTTAAACTGAGAGTCAGCTTTCTGAATTAGTGTAAGTATTTTTAGCTGGTCCGCCTTTGCTGGGGAGCCCGAAAACATTCTTTCACCGTGTCCGACTCCACTGTCAGCGGCCCCTGAACAGACTTGTACACTGGCCACACTGATCTCTGAGACGTGCTCTTCATTAACAGGCATCGCGCGTAAATAATTGCAGATGAATGGAAGGCAGATAAAAACAACGCGTGGATAAATACAAGGAAATTACGAATGAATGGAATTATGACGGCAGCTGTACTCTTATATCACTTCTGTTTAGGACCCAGAAAAATTTTAGGACGGGGCTGGCTAACCTATGGCACGTGGCATTCACTGCTTTTTATTTCTTTTGCCTGACCAATTACTCTATATATGTATCCATACACATGTCTGACTGCGTAGAGACTGTACATGAATTACCGTTGTTACCAAAAAACGCTGCGAGCGAAACATATTTACACAAATTGGGAGAGGTGTGAAGTGGAGACTGGATATTTACCATTGCAGCGCCGGCCTGACGGTGACTGGGTGAATACGTGACATTGGCCAAAGGATTTTACAATCTTCTTTTCAAACAGGAAGTAGTAGCAGCCCCAGTTACTTCCATACTTTGTTCTTTATCGCATTCTTCAAGGAGGCCTTTATTAGTAATACATAATTGTACTATGCATTAATAATATAATAATAATATGCATTAATAAGAATACAGAAATTAATAATAATTGTGGAAGACTCCAAGACCTTATTTTGCCCTTCAAAATTCACATGGACACGCGAAAGAATTTCTTCGAAATATATAGACACGCGCCCTCAAAAAGGTTCGCCGGCCCTGTTTTAGGGCGTTTGTTCATTGTGTATAAAAGAACTACAAAGAACTAATGCTGCGGGAAGTTTGTCGCTATCCTTATTTGAAATGCCCCAACGCTGAAAGATGTTATTAGCTTCCAACCTGTTTTCGTATTGAGGAAGCATGTCTTCTGGGTTGTAGCACCGTTCGGTTGGGTAGTTGGTTCGCGACTTTTCGAAGGAACGTATCACCTTCATCTTCAGGGTTATGAGTTCGTATATTTACTTATAACGCTGAAGATGACGGTGGCATGTTTTTTTTTCGCAACTTAGGAAAGAAGTTATCCAATTGCCTACCACAACAATCTAGAAGACTGTTAATTGAAGAAACACGCAGTGGAATCAAAATCACTGTGTTTGTATTGTTAAGAACATGTTTCTTTTTGATTATTTCATCTTCCTCATCCATTGTGTTTTGATGATGATGATAATAATAATAATTATTATTTACTGCAATTGGGTTGTTACCCGGTGGCAGTGGTTATTTTACATGTAAACAAAACATGAAATTGTTTACTACTAAATTTAAGTCGGGAGGGCTACATGAGAAGCATGTAGTGGCAACT
>Ga0123355_10019667_pt1 | contig 10754 bp, 9 predicted proteins | sample TergutEmb28metaG_3_FD_89872 | JGI IMG/M metagenome (GOLD analysis project Ga0123355, IMG submission 89872) | Embiratermes neotenicus P1 segment gut microbial communities from Petit-Saut dam, French Guiana - Emb289 P1 | ecosystem: Host-associated > Arthropoda: Insects > Digestive system > Gut ...
AACTCGGTGCAGAAAACCGTATGCTGCAACTCAACATCTAATGCTCCTGATGATGGGCGTGTGTACCCGAAACATGTCGAGCTAAGAATACATCAATAAAATTACCTAGTTGCGTCAAGTTGGTATTTCACCTTACTTCATGAGGAAGATGCATGGTCAAACAACCCTCAAGTCTACAATTTATATCTAACACATTCTTCGATCTTTCTATTTAGCAAGAAAATACGAAACTTTAATATCTATAGGTGTACAACCCTTACTGTCGTACCCACACTTTAGGTTTCAAAATCCAGTAGCTGATGAGTGTCGCTGATACTGGATAATTGACGCACATGGCGGGCCATCAACCTCAAGTTTTGTTTACACCGCGCTGTCAAGAACGCCTACTGATAATCTTAAATAATCCATGACCATCCATTCAGCTGATAATGGGTACACAGAATTTATCACCAAAAATGTATTTGTATTTTATATTTTAATAAGTATTTTAAACCACACATTTTAAAACTTGGCATCTTATACTTGTGCAATGGTGCAAAAAGTTGTGTAATACATCATTTGTATAGCACCTACCTGAGGATGGCCACAAGTGTGGCCGAAACATGTAGGAGGCATACTATGTATATAATATAAGATAATCGTAAGCGTTTGTATGTATTTGTTGGTTTCATCACCACATCGCATAAGCCTAATAACAAATGCCGCGTCATTCAATCACACATCTTACTCTAAGAACCGGACGTCGTTCCACAATGTTCCGCACCACCAACGTGTAAGATGGATTTAGAGTTTGGCAGTAACAAATACGAAAGCGTGGTCCGTTTGCGAATGACATCCCTCCGCTATATGGTCATAGGAAATGCATATGAATGCCGTGTCCTAACGCAGATGGAATGGCGAGCATCGTGACTTTGACCACACTCTAGATGTCCACAATCGACAGGAATTGTGGCACGTGTTCTGTGTACAACGTGCAGATAACACAATGAAGACAGGTACCTCCTATCGTGGATGCTTCACGTCGAACATTGCTGGGCAGTTGCAGACATGAATGATGTGCCACTGTCGAGGACCACAAATTCTGCCTCAGAGATTTGTAAGGTGTGAGCGAAATCTGTAGTGTTACAGAAATATGGTGATCATAAGCACATTAATCAGTTTTCATGGCATATTTTACGACGATGTTAGTGTCTCACACTTACATGAAGCGTAGACGGTAGGACTGAAAAACTGAGATGGGTTGGGAAAGAAGCGGTCGTGACCGAACCCACGAAGGAAACCAAGAAAAACTGTCACGACAACTGATGTCCGGGTCAAGACTAAAAAGTGCACTTTCCGAATACAAATCTAGAGCGTTAGAACCCACGAATGGAATAATGATAATAATAATACACGAATTGTTATTAACGATACGTTGTAATTACAGAAAACACACAAAAAAAATGTAAACGGAGAGAGCTTTATGAAACACACCCAGTGTACAGAATGCACGTATAAACTGCGTACACTCAAGTACGGGGCGCAGCTTTCCAACCTCGTTACTTCCACATCAGCGAGCTTTTACGCAAGGCATAATAAATGCACTGACAAGGAATAGTGCCTATCTCAGTTCATGTGAGATGAAATTAAAGATATAAATACATATTTCCACAACAGTTGACGATAGAAAAGTTTCCAAATCGTCCATTCTCCATAAATTAAACATATTTTAAACAATGCACAAATATCGACAAAACAGAAACGGAACAATGAACTTAAAAGCACCAGCTGTATAATGCACGCAATATTCGAAATCGCTGGAATTCAATATCGCAGACACGTTTTTAGGCGGCTGGTAGGGCGCATTTTGAAGAGTGTGGACCAACTATACAAATAACACATCCCTCATCCAACACAACCCCTTCCATCCAATTATCAAAAATTTAAACAGCAAAACACCTTTTCTCTTATTGTATGTCACAGCTAACTGCAAATGCAAAGGTGCAATTTTTAGCAGCACGCAACTGCATGATGATACTAATATTAAAAAATAGATAAGAAATAAAACCTGAAGAAATTTAATAATATTTGAAGAATGAAAAAACCAATTAGATGTCACTTGTTATATTTACTTTCCTTCTTAGATACTCAACATGTTTCGGGCATTAATATATTCATCTTCAGGAGTTTGCGAGTATGTTGTTGAACTATCACATTGGCTGTATTGTTCTTGGATTGCTGAAGCCGGCAGCCCGGATACCACCCCAGCCGAACCGCACCCTAACTCCAACACACAGCAATCCAAGAACAATACAGCCAATGTGGTAGTTCAACAACATACTCGCAAACTCCTGAAGATGGACATATTAATGCCCGAAACATGTTGAGTATCTAAGAAGTAAAGTAAATATAACAAGTGACATCTAGTTGGTTTTTTTATTCTTCAACTATCACAATGACGCACGGTCCAATAAACATCAGATTAGTAATATTTATAGTTAAATTAGAGCTGCTTGAAAATAGAAGTGGGTCCTGACGCTCGTGCCGCGAAGCGGTACAGCCCTCACTCGTGCCATATTATCTAAAATCCTTCTAGAGTTATCAAGAAGAAATGCGGATGCAGATAACGACACTTTCGATGTTGCAAGACTAATGCCATCATCTTTACTAAAACAAAAGGTATACTTTACAACCAAGCTGTAAATACGCTACGAAGCCTGTCCTTTGCCTGCACCTGTCATCCGCAACCTATGACAAAGGGAATTCCAAAACTAATCTTTCGGTTTCACACTGCGGAACAGAAAGAGACGCAATCACCGATTCTCGCTGTAACTTTGCTGAAGTTCTGAAGAGCATCGTTTCGGAACCTAAGGTATGACTCATTAAAGGTGCCCCTGGAGGTCAATAATATTGTGCAATATTAATTACTACATAGTATTATAGACAGTCTTGTGGTAATATTGAAAGGGTTGCACAATATATTGAATAGCCTGGGGACAGCATTGCGCAGTATTCATTCAGTGACCGTCTGTCTGCCGAGCAGTAAATAAGTCTCCCGCACAATTCCAGTTGATTGAGAAGAAACCCTTACAAATTTCCGGTCTTCAAAATTACTTCCAGTGGCCAAATAGCTTAGCGTAATGGATAAACGCTGACTGCTTCTCCCATGTTAGTATTTCTGTAGCGTATCGTGGGCTTCGATTGTACCACTCTTTGATCCAGCGGCGATTCTTTTCGCGTATTAAGCACAAGCCTACGTGGTAAAGCAATGGCCACACAAACTGCATCGGTATGACTCATGTTTTCTCGTCCTGACCCCAAGAGCAAAATAAAACATTACGCAATAAAATCGAGTAGTCTAGGGAGGAACATAATGCGCAATATTAACCCTTTAAGGGCGAAACTGTGTCTGATCCGAAGACCCAGATCGTACCGCGCAGTAAACACTCTCTGCCTCGGTTACAAAAACCGATAAGCTAATGTTGTATGGAGAAATAATCGTTGTTTGTTCTGAGTTCCACATAAAACATATAAATCCACTGTGGGCAGAACACAGAATTTCTGAATGTTAAAGCTGGTGGTACATAAACTAAGTCTTAGGCTTCAAGCGTTAATTCAACGCAATAATACTGGTCGTTTAGGATCCGCTTAAGGCGCCATACGAGATATAATGCATTTCATACATTATTAAAATTTAGCCTACCGGGGTCGGTATTTAAATGTTAGCGCACGGTTTACAAAAGACGTATTATTCTAAGAGAAAAATATTAAAGTACACAATAAACGGCACTTTGTGGAAGGTAATTGAGATTATGCAGCATGTCTTAAAAATTCAGTCATTTCTTCGTCGCCTAAATACATAAAATTAATTTCCAGGGGTGTTCTAAGTGTGTAAGTGTATGCGGACGCAGATCTTTTGAAGACTAAACACCGGTCTGAAGGTTCTACGAAAGTCTTCAAATTTGTCTTACGTACGTACGACTTATTCCGTGCATGGAACAAAGTCCTTTTAAAGTGACAGGGTTTCTCATTTCCCGTGGTTTTTGGTGCAGTATAACATGCAGGCTCGGCTACAAATAAATTCGCTACTGCGGAGCAGTGAGACCTCACTCTTGGGGCCAAAAGGTGCATAAGAGTTTCACCTACGATGCTGTTGTCGATTGTGAATAGTTAAAAAAAAAAACTAACTCAAAGGAAAACGCTGATGTACAACGAACATGAACTTCAGGTGTATTAAAACAAAATCCTCTAGAAAAAATATTTGGAAGTGAGAGTTAATTAGTAACTTGTGATATTAAATAACGAGGGCAGGTGTACGTAGACGGGCAAAGGCAGTACCTCGGACGAGGAAAACAGGATATGAATACAAAATCTTGATGGCAAGTCCTTTAGCAAAAACTGTTATTTGAATGACTTGGAATTGAGATCATAAATATGTTTCGAGCAAGGAAGGGGCGTAAAAATGACTCAGGATCGAATCCAACGTCGGGTTTTGATATCAAAGATGCTGAGCAGGTTCATGGAGGCCGAACGACCAGCGATGTGAATGGAATGTCCTCAAGGAAGCAGGCACGAGTCTGAGTTGTGCTGTCGGTCTGGATTACTTACACCTGCTGCCTGGTTTTCCGGTTCATCGAACCTCGCCACAGCACCTGCTGCTACTGACCAATCAAAACCTCGATCATTTGAAATGTGACAAATCGTAATTACATACCTCAAAAATTACGACGCGATTAAATATGAGAAGAGTTTCATATGGGTATGAAACTCGGTCTCTCACATTCAGGGAAAAGCAATGAGGGTTCTAGAACGGGGAGCTGAAGAAGATTCGGACCTAAAAGACAGCAACACGAAACTGGAGAAATTACATAAAGAAGAGCTTTTGGTTTGTACTCCTCACCAAATATTATTCGGATAATCGAATTAACAAGAATGGCTACGGCATGTGGCATGTATGGGAGAGAAGAGAAGTAAATACAGGGTTTTGGTGGGAAAACCTGATGGAAAGAGACCACTTGGAAAACCTAGGTGTAATGGGAAAATAATATTAAAATGACCGTAAGGAAACAGGTTGCGATGACGTAGACTGGATTCTTCTGGCTCTGGATGGGAATAAGCGCAATTTCTTGATTAGCAGAGGAAATATTAGCTTCACAAAGTACGCTGCACTGCGTCATCTATGAGCATCGCATTCTATCATACAATTCAAAATCTTTTACCATCCCGTGTCACATTTTATCAAGGATACAATGATTTTATCCCAGCTCTTACAATCACATGGTGCCCCGAAGTTTGGACATCACCACCACATACCAGAAAAGCCAAAAAAGTTCCGGGAAAATGGACAGTCTGAACGATGAACCGTCTTCGAGGAAACTCATACAGTTCACTTAAATTGGTGTCTTAACAGGAATCATTTGCAGGTCACAGCTAGCTGCTGGTGTAACCCCCTTCGTCCCATATACATCTTTATAGAAACGCATGAAGAAGTTGCTTGCGGGGGACGAATGGTTTGATCGGTTCATACTGAAAACCTGGAGAATGAAACATCCACGAATACTAACCTCACCCGCTGCGTGTGGGCCCATATGCATGCGAAACATGGCTTCTCGTATAACTGGAAAACCCAGATCGAGGGTTTACAGAAGAGGGTCTTGAAAATACATAGACCCGAGGGAGGAAATAAGGGGAGGGCGCAGAAAAGTATATACTGAGGAACTTCAACAAGATGGTCGGAACATGCGGCACGCAAGCGACACTCGGAAATGAGTGCAAAATGTTGGTTCTAAAAACTGAAGGGAAGAGACCTGTTATGTCGAGGCTTATGTGGGAGGATAACTTTAACACGCCACACACAAATCGCGTGAAGGTGTGGATTAAACAGAGCTGGCTCGGCGCAGCAGTGGGTTGTGCTACTTTCGGCTATCGTAACAACAGATACTAACAGACAATCAAAGAAGACGGGGAAGACGATCACTTCGACTGTATCACAAACAGCTAAAACGGCAACAATGCGATTTTCTGGCGTGTCCACATTGAAAGGTGTTACAGTGCGCTTCCTAGAGCTTCGCCATGTCTGTTGGCATGTAACAATGCCAGTAGTACCAGCAATCGCATTGCGATGAAACTTGTCAACACATGCCAATTTTCGCTGAAGTCCCGCAAGAGTTTCTATTACCATGACGCGCCAAAACTCCGCCAAGTACGAATGAAGTAACCACTGCTGCCAACGCGTTCCCTTTAGTGTTGGTTTTGAAGTACACAATATACGTATTTTGCGGAGCCTACGATGTCTCGGCTCGAAGAGATCGAATATATGGAAATTTTATGTCACTGAAAATACAAACGTACTCAGTTCATGGGCTGTCGTTATATTCAGTTCGCACCCCACAGAAAACACCGGTGTTCTCTACGAGGTACGAAATGAATCTTTATATAAAATGTACGCAATGTCAACAATGTAATCAATCTTGAAAACACTGTTATGGCAAAGCAAAAATGCGTTCATTTTGCATTGATGGGCCACATTCCAACAATGCTTTTGTGACGATAAAGTAAAGTAGGCGGCGATATTTTTTGTCCGATTTTAACTAAATTTATTTCCTCGACAGATTTTCATAAACGTACCAAATCTCAAATTTCACGAAATTCGTCCAGTGGGAGCCGAGCTCATATATGCGGACACTCAGGCACGACGAAGCAAAAAGGCTCGTTCCGCAAGTACGCTAACGCGCTAGAAATGAATCAAATTTTCTTGGCAAATACGCTCTTTCATCGCATCCCGCGGTATTTCGATATAATCACGCAAAAGGCAGCGAAGACGACACGACTCTTACATTGCGCACACATTTCCCGCTTTACTTTTGCTACGTGTCAGGCACAGGAAGTACTCGAAGTGACTTCCGATTAGACACAATAACTACCTCACTTAGCCTTCGATGTCGCCAAGTTATTTAACAATGCCCCGACAGCAGCCAGCGTTACTAGAATCTATGATGTGACGGACACTTGCCTTTAAGGGACAGCCGGAACCCACAGGCGACAATAACCGGACGGGGATCCCCCGCGACTCGAAAATCAGGTGCCTCCTCACTGCTTTCTGTCAGAAGGACGGAATTCACGATATGTTTTAGTATTTCGTACATTTGGTGCCCCACGCCACGGGGGCCTTATCTACGCTACTGCCATTGCCCCTTAGGTGGTTCCATAGCCCCCACCCTCCCCCCAAAAACGTCCGTCCGCCGGCTCCGCCGATGTCACAATAGCCAAGCGAGTAAAATCACTACTGGATGAAACGCCAAGGTTAGGTTACGGGCAGTGATAAGGACCATTTATCTCTTATACCGCCCCAGACCACGCCCGGGGCCCAAGGAATAACCGATTTAGATATATGGGCCACTGGGAAATTTGTCGGGGCCTCCTCCTAATATTACACAGTTTGTACAAAGTGTTGCCACACACGCACAACATACAGAAATTAACATTGCAATGGAAAACTAAGGGCTCAACACAGTACCCACACATACACAGGCAACAACACATTGCCCAGAAAAGCTACATATGGATTATATTCAGACATGTTACCCATAACGAGCACATACAATAGTGAAGAAGCACACATTTCAGTACCCATCCAATGAAAGCACAGAAGCTGAAAAAAACAACATTGCAAGTCTTGATCAGTACTAATGAGATACAGGCACATATTTTAAACTTCAAATAATTTTAAATATACAGGCTGACCCCCGTATCCGCTGCCCGAAAAAAAAAAAAATTGGAAAATAAACTGTTCATAAGTTTCACAACACGCGCCAAGCGAGAACGGGCCATAACACGGTGAAATTAAGCAGCCCAAACGCGCCCAGTACTTGCCACCATTCTGCTTTTAGCATTCTCGCTGTTCCAATTCGTTGCCGTATTATCTCAATGTTTGTGTTCAGAAAGCAACAAGAAGAACAGAGAAGTCGGTGAATATCCATAATAGGCTAAGACATTTTTTAACAAATAAAATTTTCTTATTACAGGTTATGTACAAGTACATAGGTATGATTTTCATTGTAAAATGTATAACAAGTTTTTTATTGCTTATGCGGCGCTTTGATGGAAAAGCATGATTTTTATTGTTCTGTCATCCCTTGAATCTGTACATGATTTTGTACAGTACAGGTACTGTATTTTTTTCATTGCTCTACCTTCTCTTGAGGGTTACGTTAAAACATCAGAATCTCTCACTTTCATATGTATGCGAGAGACAGAGAAAGTACACTGTAAATGCACAATGTAGTGTACAGCACACATTATTACTTAATTTAATGTTGGTAATGTCTTACTGTACGTAATTTACCAATTAAACTTTACCATATTTATGTATGTTACACGAATATCACAATATATATAGTGTTCGGTATTATCCATGGTTTCACGTAACCGCGGTAGGTCTTGGAACGTATTACCCACGGATACGGGGGTCCGCCTGTATTTCATTTCACAATATCCATACATTCATAAGTGTTCGGATACAAAATAGACAAGTCAAACTCTGAACGCCTGCTTTGAGTATGCAAAACAGTTACAACCCAATCCATTTTAGAAGTACAAGATTAAAAAAAAATTAACTGTCCCTTCATTCAACCAAGTTTTTCTGGGTTATTATGGTTGATATGAGTACAGCACTATTCAAATATAATAAATTCAATAAATCATTATTCATAGTGCACTAAGTGATGAAAATGTATGGTTGCAATGACCAGTGGGCTCTGGGGTACGCATGTCTGGTAATATAATATTAAATATGAATCTTTACTGTCCAAGAAGAAGGACCCTGTACAAGATCACAAACATTTTTCTCTCCCTACTTCAAAGAGCACATAGGAAAGGTAAAATTTTCATATCCATGAACAAAGCGTATTTAAAAAACACACATACATAGACATGCACTCAACTTTTGACAATAAGCACTGCCTCTATTGAGGCATTCATCCCAGCAAAAAACTAATGCATCACAGACCTAGGCAAAGAAATCTGCACCAAGTTCATGGAGCCAATTAATCACTTCCAAAGCAAAAACTTTTTGAAAAGTCTAAAACACTGAATCAGAAGATATCAGGTCCGGACTGTGTTAGGAATTTATCTTAGTAATTAACCAACTTGATGCACAAAATTTTTGTTTTACAATAAGTTTATTTCATGCCTCTACATGTTTCGAGCACAAGTGCTCATCATCAGGTCAAAATTGTATTATACAGCCTCTGGTATAATCACATCTATAGGTGGCCGTCCCGTGCACAGGTTGAGAGTCCTCTCTCAATAGTTTCTAGTAAGTGCATTGCTCTAGAAGTATATGTTGAGAAAACCATGTTCTGGGATCATGTCTTGTCAACAGATTGTAGCAAGTTAAAACAGTTTGGAAGCTTTAAGGTACTAAAATTGATTAGGCATGGGCCAGAACAGCACAATCAGTACAGCAAACTGCTATGGGCTGGACTGTCCAGTGATCAAATTCCAGTGCAGTAAAGATTTTTCTGCACTATCTGGACCAGCTGCAGGGCACACCCAGCCTCCTGTACAAAGGGAACTGGGTGTCTTTCCTAGGAGGTAAAGTTGCTGAGGCCTGTCACTGACCAATCACCCCATCTGGTGTTGAGGTTAAAAAAAGAGTACAGCTATACTTCTACTCCCCCTCAGGATCTTCATGGCCTCTTCCAGAGTGAACTTTACCTTACCTCTAATTAAACCAAAAAAGTACACTTTTCAGAAAAGGTTTGCTTACAATCCGACCTATTTCAGAGTAACAACCATCCTCAGGAATTACAGTAATACTGTCAGAAAATTATAAGATCATAACATATTAAAAGATAAAATGTAAACATAATTACAATAAAACCAATATACAAAAATAAATACAAAACAGGACAATGCATCTATTAATCAGTTTAAGTGACTGAGTAATTATCTTATGGACCTCATCATGAAGCGTCACCTACATATATGTATGGTAAAAACACCTCATGATGAAGGGTCGCTGCCATCAAAATTGCGATGGGCCACTACACTCCTACCACCACCAGTCAGGTTGGAGACTGACATATTTTACCCCACCATGGCATATTACAAATGTAAAGAATGAATAATGGTGTTTAGTAGTGTATGATTGTTTTGTTACTTTTCATATGTTGCACTTTAATTATTTTTGTTCACATTATGGGGTTATGCATTGAGTGATGCGGCTACTGGTTGTAGTTCATCGCACCAGAAAGAACAATGATGCGACATTCTTTACATAGCTGATTTTCTACATAATGGAGTGCCATGAGGCAAATGCTCTCTTTGAAGTTCCAGTAAATTGTGTTACAAGCGTAGAGCTCCTGCTAACAGGTTTTTCTTTGAACTGTGACAATGTGAACTGTTGGTCTATGGCTGTGTACACAAGGTGAGTGAGCTGAGTTTAATTTGTACTTGGTCTAGGTCATAATTTACTGAATGGAGTACTTTGCATCATTATTATTTCAATGACCTCATCTGAAATTCTAAATTTGTAAAGTAATACAATACTGCATATTTCTTGGAAACAGGATGAATAATTAATTTAAACTTTTAAGTGGCAACCAAATTTGAAAAATATAAACCTTTCATTCATAAATTTTATATACAGGGTGTCCCAGGAGGAATGTGCCAGACTTCGGGAGAGTGTTCCTTATGTTAAACTATACTGATATAACCCAAAACACCTATGTCCAAAGTAGAACGGTTACGGAGATAATGGCCAGAGAAAAGTG
>Ga0123355_10019668_pt1 | contig 10754 bp, 7 predicted proteins | sample TergutEmb28metaG_3_FD_89872 | JGI IMG/M metagenome (GOLD analysis project Ga0123355, IMG submission 89872) | Embiratermes neotenicus P1 segment gut microbial communities from Petit-Saut dam, French Guiana - Emb289 P1 | ecosystem: Host-associated > Arthropoda: Insects > Digestive system > Gut ...
AGGCACGGATGCAAGAGGATGGTGAATACAAAGGCAACCAATGTGGAAACACAACCTATCGTGTATTCTGGCGTGAAATCATGGAAGCGGCAAAATTGCAGCACACGCCGCACGAGTGCCGTCACTCGTTCCGCTCTCGATTAGACAGCGTAGGAGCAAACAAGCGTTGTATTGACCTGATGATGGGGCATAAATCCAATGATGTAGGTGAGCGGGTATACACACACAAGACGCTGGATGAACTGAAAGCCGCTATTGAACTGGTGACGGATTAGTGACAAGAGTGTTGTAGTTGCAAGGTTTTTTAGTGGCCTGTACAAAATAAGCATTTTTTGCAATCGTACATTTACAAAAACAATCTGTGCATAATCCAACAGTATATGATATAATGGTACACAAATAACGCAGGGGTGGTGAGATGACGGTGGCTGGAAAGATAGAGCCGGTGCAGTTGAATAAAGTGCTCTCTAGGGTAGAGGTTTCGGCCGACCGCGGACTCACGCTTGAACAGGCCAGAGAGCGGTTGAAAAACGGCTATGCCAATATACGGCCTGAATCGGCTGAAAAAACAGTGGGGCAAATCCTTAGGAACAATGTTTTCACATACTTTAATCTCGTTTTCACGCTGCTGGCACTGTGCGTCGTGCTTGTGCGGTCTTATCGGGATCTGATGTTTCTGCCGGTGATTGTCATTAACTGTGTCATCGGTGTGATTCAAGAGCTGCGCTCTAGACGTGCGCTTGCGCAGCTTTCGTTTATAGCGGCACCAAATGCTGTCGTGATTCGTGACAGAGAGAAGATCACCGTTCCGGTGAATGAGACGGTGCTTGACGATATTGCCGTATTTACTACAGGCATGCAAATTTACGCCGACGCGATCGTGGTCTCCGGTGAGTGCCAAGTGAATGAGGCACTGGTCACCGGTGAATCGGATGAGATCACAAAATCCCCGGGAGACACGCTGCTGTCCGGCAGCTTTGTTGTCTCCGGCGAGTGCTGCGCCAGACTGGATAAAGTCGGGCGTGACTCTTTTGTTGCGCAGTTGACGTTGGAGGCGAAGAAGACACGGCAAAAGGGTCGGGTCAGCATGATGGCCTCATTAAAGCGGCTTGTGCAGGTCATCGGTGTGATTATTATTCCGGTCGGTATCACGCTGTTTTTGCAGCAGTTGCGTGCGGAGCATACGATCGCGGACGCGACGGTACGGACTGTTGCGATACTCATCGGCATGATTCCTGATGGGTTATACCTCCTTGTTTCGGTTGCGCTGACGATCAGCGTCATGCGTTTAGCGCGCAGCAGAACGCTGGTGCATGAGCGCGGATGTGTTGAAATGCTTGCCCGGGTGGATGTGCTTTGCGTGGATAAAACAGGGACAATAACAGAAAAACACATGGAAGTGAAAGACACGGCACTGTTGTGCGCGGACAGATACAATGCCGATGATGTTGATATGATACTGACCGACTACATCGCGAATTCCCCGGATGATAATGAGACAATGACGGCTATGCGCGAATATTTTAAAGCCAAGCCGAAACGCCGTGCCCGAAAAACACTGCCATTTTCATCGGCGAATAAGTACGGCGGCGTTTCGTTCCATGAGGATGAATCGTACCTCCTCGGTGCACCGGAGAAGATTTTGCTGGACGAATACGGAAAGTATAAAGATGAAATTGAAAAATATTCATCGCAGGGATATCGTGTGTTGTTACTGGCCCATTACGACGGGGATATCGCACAGAAGGTTGTCAGTAGCCGTGCATTGCCGCTGGCACTGATATTGCTGGCCAACCGCGTACGTCCGGAAGCACCGGCAGCTTTTCGCTTTTTTGCGAAACAAGGTGTAAAAATCATCGTTATATCGGGCGACAACCCTGTCACGGTGTCACAAGTGGCGCGTGAGGCGGGGATTGAGGGTGCAGAGTTATTCGTAGATGCAGCGGAGCTCACCACCGACCGAAAGATAAAACGCGCGGTTAGTGAATATGTCGTATTCGGCAGGGTCACGCCGGATCAGAAACGTCGGCTTGTCCGTGCGCTGAAAGGTGCCGGACACACCGTGGCGATGACTGGTGACGGCGTGAACGATGTGCTGGCGTTGAAAGACGCCGATTGCAGTATCGCCATGGCCTCCGGCAGTGAGGTGGCAAGTCAGGTGTCTGACATTGTGCTGCTGGATTCTAATTTTGCGGCCATGCCCGCTGTCGTGATGGAAGGCCGCCGCGTGATTAATAATATTGAGCGTTCGGCCTCACTGTTTCTTGTGAGAAATATTTTTTCACTTTTGTTGGCACTGGTGAGTATTTCTTTCGCGCTGGAGCTTGCGCTGACCCCGGCGCAGTTATCGCTGTTCAGTGCCACGTTGATCGGCGTACCGTCGTTTGTTTTGGCGATGGAGCCGAATAAGAATCTGGTGCGCGGCAAGTTTCTGAAAAACGTCATTACAAACGCACTGCCGGCTGGGTTGACTGATTTTGCCGCGCTGACGGTATTGATTGTGATCAGCACAAGACTGGACATTCCGGTGGAAGAGATATCTACGATGGCTGTCATTATCGTCGCGTTTGTTGGATTCCAAATGCTATATAAAATCAGCCGACCGCTCAATGCGTTGAGAATCGCGCTGATCGTCACCATGTTCGTGGGCTTCACTCTCGGTGCGATTGTGCTGCGGGATGTATTCGGGTTTTCGGCACTGTCGGGACAAAGTATTTGGCTTACGATTATCTTTTGTGTTGCCACAGTCCCGTTAATGCTGTTTTTATCATTGATTTTCAGAAATCGGAAAAAGTAGCTCAAACCTTAGCGCAATGGGTGGCTATACGTTTGGTTCATCATATTCCCGATAAGGCAGGTGATAATTTCAGCATGGCGGGTTTTTATTTTGGCGAATTCATTATATGTAACGTTTTTGTGATTCTTTGCCGCTGAGGTGAACTTATCTGCCAGACTCACAGCGTTGATATGTACCATCCGCAGTCTCTCTGACACGGTGTGAAACGGCTGGCATTCACAGGCTGGGGAATACGACCCGCCTGTCAGGATAAAATATCTTACCCGCAGGTTTTTTAAAGTCCGAAGATTCTCCCGCGTCATGCGTTGCAGCGTATCTCTGGCTCGTGGGTGACACTTTCTGGACAATATGCGTAAGCATTCCGCGTCTTGCGCCAAGATATCCATCATCCTGCAGAGCCTGTCGGATTCCGTTTGAATCTCATCTCGTGTCTTATGCATCTTGTTCGGCACCGTCCCCGATTTGCTCTCCGTCACGCGTTGCCACACGGCGGTGAATTTTTCACTGTCAAAGCTTAAATTATCCATTGCTGCACCCCTTTGTTATATCTTTGAGTATAGTATGCCAGAGTATTTACTTTAGTTACGTCGGAGGCAACACATATGCACAGATTTTTTGCCGCGCCGTCAGACATCGGTGCGGAGATAATACAGCTCAGTCAGGGAGATTCCGTCCATATCCGCGCGTTGCGGTTGCGGCCTTCTGAATATTTTATTGTTTGCGACGGGCACGGGACTGACTATATTTGCCGTCTCGGCAAGCATGATGGCGGCAGTGTTGCGGAGATTATGGAGACCGTGCCCTCACTGGGGGAGCCTTCTTTTGACTGCGCAGTATTCATCGCATTCTCTAAGGGTGCGAAACTGGATATCGCGGTACAAAAATCCGTAGAACTGGGGGCTTGCAGAATCATTCTGTTCCCCTCAGAACGCGGAGAAAAGGCAGATATGAAAAAAATACCGCGACTCCAAAGAATTGCGCTGGAAGCGGCCAAACAATCCGGCAGGGGAATCGTGCCTGCGATCATGGTTGAGGATACGTTTGGATCGGCTGCAACGTACGCCGCGAGCGCTGATTTCCCGCTCTTCCTGTACGAGTGTGAATCTGAAACAACCCTGAGAAGTACACTTGTAGATTACAGCACCGGGCAATCTGTTTCGATTTTTACAGGGTCAGAAGGCGGATTCACAGACCGCGAGGCAGATATAGCCAAATCTTCCGGTATGACTTCAGTGACGCTGGGCAAAAGAATCCTGCGGTGCGAAACCGCGCCGATCGCGGCACTGGCGGCGGTGATGTATCATACGGGGAACTTATAAAGATAAAATGCAAAACAAAAACCGGATCAACAGCCGTTGACTCGGTTTTTAATTATTTCGTAAGAATTAGACAATCTTTCTTGTAAGATTTTTTCAGTATTCTGAATGCAGTTAAATTTGTTGAGCCATCCCTGCAGGGGCGAACATTGTTCGTCCGCGGGTCTTTGAATCAGGGACAATGGGCACACATTGTGCGCCCCTGCACGCGACACCCGCAGTAAAGATGTGGTATAATAGCCGTGACAATACCGTCAGGAGGGGACATGATGAACATATTGATTTGCGATGACGACAAGGAAATTGCGGCGGCGATATCTGTCTATCTTGAACATGAGGGGTTTACAACACATCTGGCGCATAACGGGGTGGAAGCACTCAAAGTCCTTGCGGGTGTGGAGGTAGAGCTTATTATCATGGATGTGATGATGCCGGAGCTTGACGGAATCCGTGCCACGATGGAGATACGTAAAGCGCGCAATATACCGATTATCATGCTCTCCGCGAAGTCTGAGGATACTGACAAGATCATGGGCTTGACTGTCGGCGCGGATGATTACATCACAAAACCGTTCAATCCGCTTGAATTGATCGCCCGTGTCAAAAGCCAGCTGCGGCGTTTCACCGTACTCGGCAGTCTGCCGCCGCCGGAGGCGGGGGTCTATACTGTGGATGGCTTATCAATTGACGATAACCTGAAATCCGTGACGGTGGATGGCAACGATATCAGGCTTACGCCGCTTGAGTACAAGATTGCGCTGTTATTAATCCGCTCACCGGGCAGAGTTTTTTCAATTGACGAGATTTATGAGCGCGTATGGGGTGAAGAAGCATTTGTCGTTGACAACACCATCGCCGTGCATATCAGGCGAATTAGGGAGAAAATCGAGTTCGATCCGAAAAACCCAAAATACATAAAGGTGGTATGGGGAATTGGCTATAAAATGGAAAGGCTGGACTAGCCGCCAGGCAGTTAAAATTATAAGTTTTTTATTGATACTTGCGCTCGGAGTTGTAGCGATCAACAGGGCTGTTGCTGTGCTGACGCGCAGTAATGAGGCTGGCGTGGGGATGGGCATTGTATTTGTCGATCTATCCGAGGACGACGCCCTGGATGCAAGTTTTTTTGAGCGCAACATGCACATAGTTTACCCCCAGGCCGTCACAGTCTTGCACTACAGAAGCGAAGAGGCAATCCTATCCGGCGAATTTGTACGATGGGAATCGCAGCCGATACTGCAATCAATGCCGGCTGGGTATGAGATAATCGTTGACGATGTACAAATGTTCGGGCATCTGCATATACATCACGCGGATGGTTCTGGAGAAATACTTCCGGTCATGCGAGGCGAAGCACAGCAGATAATGGAACGAACGATGCAGATGCAGCTCAATGAGTTCCGCATGGCGTTGGCGAACTTGAACACGACGCCAGGGCTTCTGTATTTTGTGACTTCTGGAGACACAGCCCATTACAACACCAGAGGAGATATGAGCTATTTCACGTCTCAGCCAGCCTATTTGGTTGTGAGGGCCGGTGAGACGGTGGCTTCAAACTTTTTCCACTTCAACTTTTGGCCGCAGCCATCCACACGTGGGGCGATTATGCTTGCGTTCACGTCTGATGTCGTGGGTGTGGACATCGACACCTATTCTGCCGCCCGCGCGGCGTATGTCCGGGATTTTATTCTGATAGCCGCCGCTGTCACGCTTGCGGTTGCGTTATTTGTAATCTTGCTCGTCGGCACCGGCAGAAAGTATGGAGTGGAAGGCGTACACTTTGCGCCGACCGACAAGCCATATCTGGATTTAAGCCTTGCCGCGTTAATCGCATGGACGATATTTATAGCGTTCATCGTCTTTGAGCTTGAACGGCTTGTTTGGCACAATAATAACGTCACTGCGCTGACGATCCTGCTATCAGCTGCGGCAGTGTTGGTTGCCGCCCCGTTGATTTTATGGATTATGAGTCTTGTGAAACGCATGAAAGCCGGGGGATTTTGGCGGTATACGCTGATATTCTCCCTGCCGCGCTGGCTCTTTAGACACGCTGTGCGCGGTGCAAAATCTCTGTGGGCAGGAGTCAATTTGACTGTCAAGGTAACGATGATTTTACTGGCAACGTTAATCTGCGTGCTTGTTGTCGGATTTGTGGGCCTTCTTTCAAGCTGGAACGCCGTTCCGATGGTTCTGATGGCACTGTTGTTCACCGCGATTGTTGCGGTGTTGCTGCTGCGATACGCCCGCAGGATTCATAAGCTCACGCAAGGCGCCTATCACGCGGAATCCGGTGTGTATGAAGGTGAAATCAACGCCGGCGGCGGGGAACTTGGCAGAATCGCGAGTTCAATCAACAACATTTCAGCGGGCATAAACTCAGCTGTCGAGGCACGGTTGAAAAGCGAACGGCTGAAGACAGAGCTGATTACCAATGTATCGCACGACATAAGAACGCCGCTGACATCGATCATCACATACACCGATCTGCTAAAACATGAGGGATTGGACTGTGAACAAGCCTCCGTATATCTTGATATCCTGATACAGAAATCGCAGCGGCTAAAAACCTTGACGGATGAGTTGTTCGAGGCATCGAAAGCCGCCAGCGGAAACATTGAAGCCAATATTACGGAACTCTGCCTGGTCTCCTTGATCAATCAGGTGCTGGGTGAGCTGGATGGCGTGATAAAATCCTCTGGACTTGTGCTGCGCGTGAATCTGCCGGAGCGGCTGATGGTTATGGCTGATGGCCGCCTGATGTGGCGCGTGATGGAGAATCTGCTGTCGAATGTCTTCAAATACGCCTTGCCCGGCTCCCGCGTGTACCTGGATGCGGTGCAAGAAGAGTCGCTGGTTCGCGTTGAGCTAAAGAACATTTCTGCCACAGAGCTGAATGTTGATCCCTCCGAACTGACGGAACGATTCAAACGCGGCGACGATTCCCGTGCGGACGGCGGCAGCGGACTGGGGTTGTCGATTGTGCAAAGCTTCGTCGCAGCACAGGGCGGAAAGTTTGAGGTATCCATCGACGGAGACTTGTTCAAGGCCAACGTGTATCTTCTGGCCGCAACGGGTGAAGCGCCCGCAATCGACGCAATGTCGCTGGAAATAGCTTCAGAACCCGCCTTGGCGGAGGATATAGCGCGTCCGCGTGGGTTTTCGGAAAAACTCAGGGCACTGAAAGGTGTCTTTAGGGGCTGAATCGCAACAATAAAAACACCGGCGGCAGGAATTTTCGTCCTTGTCGCCGGTGCTTTTTACTGTTTATAGGTACACCTTTTTTGTTAAAATCCGCTATATGTTGAAAAACCAAGCATATATAACGCCAGCGCAAAAGAGCCGTTCTTTGCATGCGCTAATTCGTTCAATTCACCAATAACGCTATCTTCGGGAACGACACTTGCTGCGGTACTTGAAACAGCTTTTTCAATAACATCAGGAAGTATCATGCACATTTGGTAAAATGCGTCCTCTTGCCCTGTCACAAGCGAATAAAACTTGTCGATACTCACACGGCGAATACGGCGGTGCTTTTTCTGCTGACTATCAACTGAAACCGTCCATGCAACATTTTGCGACTGTTTTGCGATAACTTCAACAAGGAAACAGGCACAATCATCATCAGCAAGTAGTTGCGATTGCATACGGATATAAGTTTTGCCCGAAGCCGCCGAGTTCATCGTATTGTGCTTGTTTTTCATTTCGACAAAGACACGGTTAACGATATCACCGTCTGATACATCTATGCCGTTATCTTTGGTAAAAACAACGTCCCAACCGCTTGTAGGCACATCACAATTAGCTATATATTGAAAAATCCTTTGATGGAAGTATCCGATATCATTGTTGTTGGATTTATCACGTTGGCGGAAAATTTCATTTTTTACGATTTCTTCCCATGAAAATTTATAAACCATCTTATCAAAAATCAGCTTTATTGGGTCAATTAGGTTCTTATTAAACTTCTTCAAGTTGAAAGGTTCTAACTTATCGCCATATTGCTGGATTGTCGCTTCAACGTGGTTGAGGAAGTCATCTTCTGAAATAAATGATAAAGGCCACATTACATTTGCTCCAATCCCTCATAAATTTTTCTTGCTACTTCATAGGCGAGATTGACTGGAACAGCATTCCCTACTTGCTTGTACTGCTGACCGACACTGCCCAAAAATTCCCAATCATCAGGGAAGCATTGACAACGGGCATTTTCACGAACAGTAAAGGGGCGTGCTTCTAATGGGTGGCAACGGTCTGTTTGTTTTTGAGATGGTGAGGTAAGAACAGTTAAAGATGGCTCATCTAAACTAAGCCGACGCAATATTCCTGTACGCCCACCCTCCATATACCAACAGCTTTTCATGTAATCTTTTGCAATATCTGCTGGAATATCACGCCAATAGCCCCCAGGGGGTACAAGTTCAAAAATCTTGCGTTTGTGTTCTGAATACTGTGTGCCGGCACTTTGCGGCACATCCCCCAAAATATCACGCAGAACAGGCTTGTATTCATACGGCAGAGGTGTATCAATCTGCATCTTATCTATAAGATCATTACGAATACCAATCATAATCAGGCGTTCTCTTTTTTGGGCAACGCCATAATCCCATGCGTTCAATATATCGGTTTTAACCGCGTAGCCCTCTGCTTTGAAAATATCAAGAATAGTTTGATATGTACGCCCACGGTCATGCGATATAAGACCGCGCACATTTTCAAACAAAAAGGTTTTAGGTTGTAACTTTTGCAAAAATAAAGCGTAGTGATAAAAAAGAGTGCCCCTTGCATCATCTAAGCCCAATCGCTTGCCTGCATAAGAAAACGCTTGGCAAGGCGCACCGCCAGATAACAAATCTAAATCGCCTTTTTCAATATTAAATAAGAATGCTAAATCCAAAGAGGAAATATTTGCAATATCATCATTTATAACATTCCACTCTGGGCGGTTTTTTTTCAAGGTATTGGCGGCATTCTTGTCAAACTCTATCAGCCCGATAGTGTCAAAACCTGCTTTTTCAAGTCCAAGGGCTAAACCGCCGGCACCTGCAAAAAGCTCTATGGACGTAAAACTTTTTGCTGGTTTTCTAATGCGAGGCGCTTCTGTATCCAATCTTGTGCTGTCAAATAATGACGTTTGCAATGCGTTCACGGCGATGCCCCTTTCTTGATTATTTTTGGCTATATGAGCATATAAAATCCCACATATATTATAGCATGAAAAATCGAACAAATCAACGCAAAAATCCCAAAAGAAAACGGTGTAGCACGAGCTGCACCGTTTTCTTTTATCAAAATTATTTTACGGTAGACAGCCAGAAAAGGCGATCTACCGTAAAATATAAATCCCGAGCTACTTTTTCAAAAAATCACTAATCACATCGTCCAGACACGGGTTGCCGATTTCCTGCAGTGCATATTCTACCCGTGTGTTGGGCTTGTTCATTTTCACGATTCTGGCAAGATCAATCGGCGTCGCGACAACAATCGCGTCGCAGGGAGTGTTTTTGATGGTGGCTTCCAGATCCGCAATTTGCTGGTCGCCGTACCCCATCGCGGGCAGAACCGCGCCTATATCCGGGTAGGTTTCAAATGTTTCGGCGAGTTTTCCCACAGCGTATTCTCTTGGATCAACGATCTCTGCCGCGCCGAACCGATGGGCGGCGACAACGCCCGCGCCGATCTTCATGCCGCCGTGTGTGAGCGTTGGGCCGTCTTCAACCACCAGAACCCGCTTGCCTTTGATCACGTCCGCGGAATCCACACGTATCATTGAAGCCGCGTCTATCACCACTGCATCGGGGTTGACTTTTGCCACATTGTTCCGAACGGCTTGGATGCCCGCAAAATCCGCACTGTCGATCTTGTTGATGACAACAACATCGGCTATACGCAGCGTGACTTCACCGGGGTAATAACTAAGCTCATGTCCCGGACGGTGAGGATCAACCACGGTAACCATCAAGTCGGGTTTGTAGAATGGGAAATCGTTATTCCCGCCGTCCCAAAGGATCACATCGCAGCCGTTGGGGTCGTTTTCCGCCTGTTTCAGGATTTCAGCATAATCAACACCTGCGTAGATGACGTTTCCGCTCATGATATGCGGCTCGTATTCTTCCATTTCCTCAATGGTGCAATTGTGCTTTTTCAAATCGTCCAAAGACGCAAAGCGCTGAACTTTTTGCGCGTTTAAATCACCATACGGCATCGGGTGACGTACGGCGATGACTTTTAACCCTCTTTCATTCAACAATTCTGCGATTTTACGGGTGGTTTGGCTTTTTCCGCAGCCTGTTCTGACAGCACCGATGGCAATGACCGGTTTTGAACTTAGCAGCATCGTTTGTTTCGGCCCCAGTAAAGTAAACGCAGCACCGGCGGCGTTTACTTTTGCGCCAACGCCCATGACAAACTCGTAATTCACATCACTGTAAGCGAAGACGCATTCATCAACGTCATGCTTTTTTATCAGATCTTCCAGTTCGTCTTCCGGATAAATAGGGATTCCATTCGGATATCGGCTGCCGGCCAACTCTTTCGGATATTTTCGCCCTGCAATATCCGGGATCTGCGCGGCGGTAAACGCAACGACCTCGTAATCGGGATTGTCTCTGTAATACGTGTTAAAGTTGTGAAAATCCCTGCCT
>Ga0123355_10019669_pt1 | contig 10754 bp, 5 predicted proteins | sample TergutEmb28metaG_3_FD_89872 | JGI IMG/M metagenome (GOLD analysis project Ga0123355, IMG submission 89872) | Embiratermes neotenicus P1 segment gut microbial communities from Petit-Saut dam, French Guiana - Emb289 P1 | ecosystem: Host-associated > Arthropoda: Insects > Digestive system > Gut ...
CCAGTCCCGATCAGTCCACGCTGGAGGGGAGTATTGGTACAAGTAGTATGACCTGTACCGGAGGCTGCGGTTACAGTTTTTAACACTCCTGATGATGTGTGCTGTGACACCCGAAACATGTAGAGTAGTTTTGCAGTGAATAAATATCTGCATACTGTTGAATCTATTGGATTTTTATTCACATTGAAGTACAGTATACTTCAAGTGAACATGTGCGCAAAACGGATTCTGCTGCTAGATCATATTTTGTGCGGACAGCACGCGTTTTTTCCCTTTCGCATAATACACTGACCTCGGTATTCATTGACACATGTAGTTATCTACAGTTAGCAGGATAATTATACTGTAAAATAAAAAGAGATTATTTGTAATCATAGTCCATTTTGTTAAACTTTCACGACATCGAAAAAAAAAACACAAATATTTAACGGATTTAAAGGGTGGTCCATCCGTGCCAATTTTCTGTTCTTAGATATCCCAGTTACAGCCTTAAATTTTCTACACAACTCACGGTTTTTAAGCAAAATTACTAGCGATAACATCTCTTACTTTAAAGGAGCAAATCATGGCTTTTATTTTTCATGTCAAAAACTGTTATGATTTTACCGCTGACCATTTATAGAACGGAATTATTATTCCCAGTTTTGTACGGTGCTGGAGATAAGGACATGTGCTACCAACGCGGTGAGTTCATGTCATTTTTCGCTGTGCAATACTAGTTTTCATACTGGTATTAGGTGAGAGGTTTGGTCAAGGGAGAGCAGGGGTAGGGCTCGGGGTGAGTTTATTTGGTTTATGCACATCAGTTGTTTTCAAATTGGTCACTGCTATTTTCCTACCGCGTAATCATCTCGAAATGCAAACACACAGATCCACATATATTGTCCTCTCGCTCTGTCCACATCCCCTGCAATTCCACATTCACCCCTTCCTAAATTCCCTTGTATTTTCCACATAAATACGTATTCCAGCTAACAAAACCATGACTATTCTACAACACACGATTCTCGACTATATTTATTACTAAATAATATTATACTGTTTAAAACAGCTATAGGAACCATGTTCATTTTATCACCTGGAATTTTATTTCAATTTAATAAGCAATGTAGTGCGATAAGATGCTAGGCCGCTTTTGATATAAAGGTGAAATTAAATTTGGTTTACTATGAGTTCAAAAGCAGTAAGAGTTGTGAAGGCGAGTGGCCCATAAAATTGCTACAAATAAAGCAAGGAAACATAGTTGCACTTTCTCAATGACCCGTATATCACGTACGAATCTACATCGATTCAGCGTGATATATATACACCATCAGCAGGAATGTTTAATCCTGTTACATTCAAAAGTTTGTATTGGAATGTAATTCTAGTTTGAGAAAGTAGTTTGCTATTTGCTGGCCAAGTTGTGTGCCCCACCACTCTTGCTTCTGCATGCTGGAGGAAAAATTAGGCGTTCAGAAGCAATATTAAAGGAACGCCATTTTACGTTTTTTTCTAAACGGCATACGACAAATTGGAATGAAGTATTGTCAACGTGAACAGCTTGCTGAATTCTACAAATTGGAAGTTTGAAGCATGGCAGGCTAAATTTGATTCCAAAATTATACGGACATCAATCTAGACGTCACTACTTCCACGAAGGCCCTACGACTCACCCAAACGTTTATTTTCAGTGGCACTGAGGGATCATTTCCATGATTGAGTCTTAACTCCCTACCATTCCATATATGTCTTGAAGCTGCGGTACCTAAGGGACACTCTTACACAACGGATTAAGTTTATAATTTTTATTGAAATTGAAACTTTGAAATTAGATCTTTAAATTATTAATAATTATTGTATGCAAATAATCAACACTGACACCTTCCTTAAGGTTTGATCTCGTAAAACGCTTTCTCATAAGTTTAAATGTGCCTGGTCTAATGTGAAGAAAAGAATAAAGAAATTTCCATGATCCTTTATCTCTCTTAAAAGTTAGAAGTCCTAATTTTATATTGGGAAATCCGATGTGATAAACTTTTACGACTAGTGAAATATTTCTATAGTCACTCAACCTTATTTAGCCCTTCAATTTTTGACCCATCCTGTGTTGTTCCATATAACAGCGTTCCCAGATCTTACCTTTATGTAGTAGCGGACCGTCCCAAGGCAGAGCATGCACAAAAGTGGTAGGTGTTTACTCACTATTGTGTTTAATACGACTACCTACGACTTTACATAATATTCCAACGGTGAGCTCGAGCCGCAGTGGATTTTAAGCAATCGGTCTAGCACATTTGTTGAAGTGATTATTATTGACTACAATAAGAAATATTGACGATGCCTTAGAAAAATATTCTCGAGCCTTCAATTTCCAAGCGCCAGGTAATGGACCATTCTAATTGGGATTTACATACTTCATATGAGGTAAATTATAAACATTTATATAAATTATGTACTAACGTAGTTTGCAAGTCAACAATCACAAACACGGAGGTGGTATAAATACAAATTTAGTGAGCAATAAAATATTAACAAGACAAACGGCGGTGAATAATAAAAATAATAATAATAAGAATAATGAAATAACGATTTTTAATATATATTCTGTATTGTTCAATACAGAATTTCAGGCTCGGGTAACATTCCATTTCATAATCACTTTCGGACAACACAAGCGCAGTAATACACAAGCTAAATGACATTTATTGCTAGGTGATAAATTTAATATGGACTATTGAAAGAACGATAAAAACAAAATATTTTTAGAGCACAATTCTGTGCAATTTGAATCTAGGCTTCTAATTACGCGTGCACTATATCCATAATAGCCAGTTTTGTATAAATCTTGCATTTGATTAATTTTCCCTAAAACTCTCATACATATAATGCACCTAACTCATTATTTCACGGATTTCACATTCAGAATTGGGTTAGTTCTGCAAATTACCACTACAGACAGGCACCCACCTACTCAGAAATATGGGGCATAAAAATGAGGATGTGTGTGTGTGTGTGCGTGCGTGTGTGTGTGTGTGTGTGTGTGGAAAATAAAAGTAGATTTTTCCCTGTCGACGACTCGAAGGAATAGTGGTATAGGGTAAGTGGAAGTATAGCTCCACTCATTCATAACCTCGTCGGTAGATGGAGTTAAGTGGTCAACTTCACGTTCTCTCCACTTTACGATCGTGAAATAACCCCGGTATTCGTTAAATTCATGCTTTAGAAAGGAAAAGATCTCTTGCCTCTGCTGGGAACCGAACGGCGGATCTTGGAGCCCGCATGTGCTGTTTTGGCGTGTGCCTGTGCATATCGAGTGATCCGGCACTACAAACACGTTATGTAGCCCTGCCAGTTTTAGCGTACCTGCATTTCTCTGTTATGTTAAAAACAGACATGGCCTCGCCTGTTTATACTTTGACGAACAAACGGCGCGCTGGTTACCACGGAGTCCACTTGACAAAGACTTGCGGTGCTTTGGAAGCCCATCAAGCGGTTGAGTGCAGCGGACGGCAACTTGTTCAACTCTTGCCGAAGTTCCAACATTTTCATTTCCATAGAGTCTCTTGCTCCGTCAAACCTGTTTTCTGAGTTAGAGTTTGTTCTGTTACGAACTCACCTTGCCCATGAATGCTTACGACTTCGGTAAAGAAGTCGGGGAATATATTTATTATTATTATTCCACTCGGACTATATAATCACAAGATCATATTGAGAAATAATAATAAAACGGACTTCACAACTAGCAAGATATATATACTATTTCTGTTCGGTTGTATGTAATGACGTAGTCAGTAGGCAGATTATGTAGTATCCAGCAATGATTGTTTAGTTAATAATGAACTGGAAAGAATGGGAAAGAAAAAAGGTGTGTCCCATTGTGAGGTAGGCCTCCTCTCCCAGAATTTGCCCCTAGCGACTGAGAAATACCCAACTCCTCCCACCCAGAAAAGTGATCAAAGTTAGGCTACGGACGTCTCCAGTAACAAAACAGAAAGCGTTGCTTGTACGGTGGCAAGATGTAAATATCAGGACTGAGGCCAACTGGTTCAGCGCGCGTCCAGTGTCGGACTCTAACGCACACCATAATGAAATATCTGGGCTCATAAAGACAGAGAAAACTCTTGATGAGCCAAGCGAACTCACATGTTTTCGAGAAGAATTCTGTTACATACATTTAATGACGTCGTCGTCTTCTTCTTCTTCTTCTTCTTCTTCTTCTTCTTCTTCTTCTTCCTCTTCTTCTTCTTCTTCTTCGACTTCTTCCATTGGCACTACAGCCCAATGTGGGCTTTGGCCTGTCGAACAATGTCCTTCCATTTTTTCCTATCTGCCACCAACTCTCTCCATCTTCTCACTCCCAGCACTTAAAGATCTCTTTCTTCTTCCTCTTTTCATTTTTCCTGGGTCTTCCCCTTCTTCTCGTCCCTTCCAGTTCTTGAGTGAAGATCTTTTTGGGCATCCTATCCACCTCCATTCTCTCTAGGTGACCTGACCAGCTTATCCTTTGCCCTTTTATCCATTTTACTATATTTTCTCCTTTGCTTATCTCTTCTAGTTCTCGATTCGTCCGACTTTTCCATTCCCCGTTTTCATATTTAGGACCATATATATTTAATGACTTAGCTGTTCAAATTATGTCAGAATAGTCACAGGCAATTCTAACGTAAAAAATGTAAATTATTGGCTCATCTCCATCATACTACGTGTCCATTCATTGACTTTAATATGCAGATATTAACCATGAATATGTTCCCAGAAGTAATTTTGTGCAGGACCAAATCGAATTCCGTTCCAGTTCATGAGATACGAGGGTCGGTCAGAAAATCAGTTTACATGGCGAACAATTTCGTAACTAAAAGAACTTGGAACATCCCCTTACGTTTTCCTGGTTTGGAGCCGAGGAATTATTATCTATTACCAGCACTGCCGAATGCCATCACGAGATGGTAACAATTATGACACGATGGTTGATAAGAGAGTACACGGACGGCTGGCAACAGTGGATAAAGCAGCTCGGTATTATGGTCTGGTCATTGATGCAACTGTGGCAGAGAATATGTTGAAAAGTATTGGGAAGGAATACAATTAAATTAATTCTGTTCTTGTCAGAGGCGAGTATAAAGTATCTGAGTGCGTGCATTCCAACTGCTACTCTTACTTCACAAGTTTCTTTTCAAACCTAATTTTATAAATTATCATAACTAAGCACAACACAGTTTTATTTTAACATATTTATCAAGAAAATTTAAGGACTTTCACGAATTAATCTTGCTTACTTCCAATTTCCCACGGACCCGACCCCTTGCAAACACACACACACACACACACACACACGCATATATATATATATATATATATACATAAACTCACACACACACATATCCCGCTATTGAAAGGTGAATACAATCCCAGCATATGGTCAGGAAATGCAATAATTTCAAGGTCCGATAATTCATCAATATATTCGGTACCAGTTCAACTCAAATCAGTTTCATCATCTGTGCTCACGTTTCGGATTCCCACGATGGATCTACGCAAGATCCTCTCAGCATGAAGCTGCGCACTTAAATGGCGTGAATATTGTTAGTGATCCATACAGCACTCCAATCACTGGGGTTGAAACAGGCTGAGAGTTCTCAGCGCTGAACCCATTGTTGTGCCTATGGAATGGAGAACTAACACATGCTTACTGTCTTCCCTACACGTATCGACAAACAAGATAAACAACGGTCATCATAGGATTCTTTTCGATTCCACATTTTTGGCATCAAAAATTATAAAAACTCCCTTTGGTGGGCAATTTAAACAAAAGAATTTATTTCGCTCAGTTTGTGGCGATACATATTCATTACCTAATGGAAACTGGTTAACATCGCATTGACGTAGAATAGCGGCTGTGAATGTTGAACTGGGTGGGATAAAAAAGGAAGCGACTGATTTCCATCTGGCATGATTCTGGAAATCTCAAACCTAACCGTCAGTTCCCGGTCGGTGTTTGAACCCAACACCTCTCACATAATTTCGACGCTGTGCAGGCATACTGGTTTAAAAATGATGGAAGTTACGTAATACACATCCTGATCTCAAAACAACTGAACTTTTTAAAATACTGTATTATTGGGAAACAGCAGAATTTTTTGTACAAAAAACAAGGAGTAATTTTTCAGAATGAACATATTTTCAAATACACAAACTTAAGCCAGAGTAGTGACATCGTTATAGAAATTTTGAAGCATGAACAAAGCTAAATGTGACTCGTAATTAGGTGTGTTACGGTGCACGATATACAACAGTTAGCCTTAAGAATCAAGTATATCAATAATTAGTGCATCGGCAGCACTTGTATGACACAAATACAGGGTTTACAGCATAACTTTTCCGGTTTATCTTCAGCAGACTGAAATTCTTAAGGCACAAAATGAGGTTAAATTAAAGGGCACAGCACCCAAAACAGGGACCACAGAAGCCACAATTTGACAGCTTGCAAAATTCTGAATAAAATGAAAGCATTTTCTATGTTTGTTTTAAAAGCAAATGTATGTCATATTTTCGTTGCTTTAGGACTAGTCTCATGAGTTTGAACTAATTTTTTGCTGCTGAGCTGCGGTCTGGTGTGTAAAACCCAAGCTGAATTCTTCAAGAAACTTCAGAATGATACAATGGGTGGGAGCCACAGTTTCGACTTATTTTCCTCCTCCTTATTTTTCGGACGTTAATTTTGTTAATTTTTGCTAAATAAAGAAAAAAGGAATACTTCTTGCAGGATTAAACATTTAATGCAACTTTGGGTGATTATGATTCGTCCATTCATAGAGGTGAGAGTGTGGAAGCATTTTCCAACCATACCCTTTTGCCAAAGCTTACCTGATTTTTGCAAAAGAGAGTTATATAAAGCTATTGATTACTTGATTAAAAAAAGTCTTGATCAAATAAATCGAAAATTCCGCCACCTGTATACGAAAATCAGGGACAAGGTCGACAAAATAAGGTGGTGCAAGTGTTTTCCGAAAAGTCTGAAAAGAGGCGAGCAATACCATGCTCTGAAACCCGAATATTCCTTAAAACAAACGTTCAATAATTTGTACGTTTCACGAAATATTATTAGGGTGTGTAATAATCAAACAAATATGCGCTTCCCGGTGCATGTAGAACACGTGGTAGATTTTACACATTCAAAATGAGTTATCGGAATATCTCAACAAGAGCCATTGCTTGGACGGCCCAGGCATTGATGGAATGACTCTGTTCAGGCGGATATTAGGAGATAATACTGGCTAAATGTGTGGTAGGTTTCATGTGAATCAGTACAAGTTCAAATGGCGAGCTCTTGTAAAGAGAACATCGAAATTTCAAATGCCAAAAAAGAGAATGTGGCAGCTGAATAATTGAAACGCATTCATATTCCGGTATTATTACAGCCAAAAACATCGATTATTTTCGTCTGGGGTATAACGATGTGTAATGTGGCAGAAAAGTAGAGACACTGCTGAGGAAAATGATATCCCAGTATTTAGGACAGAGGAGTCCTTAAAACTGATGTCTGTTCTTAAACAAAAGGATGAACAAACTTTTTAACTATAAGGAGTTTCACGTAAGAAAGGATCCTGGAGAGGAATGGAAATTTCAGTAATAAATTCATTGCTGTTTTTAAGTTGTTTTGAAATTTACTTATCAGGTCCTCTGCTGTGCCCTACAAAAAGCCAAATTATTTCAGATATGATGAATCGTTTCTTCGATGGTAAGTCGGCAAATTTCCAGACCTTCGTCGCTGTAAAAGAAGGAAATGAACCTCTAAGTCTGTGCACATTGTTGATAACGCGATAAATTGAATTCTATTCGGGTCACTTCGTTATAAGCAAGCATATTTTACTAGGATACTGGCTAACTCATTCTTTACCAACGACGATTTATGACGTCAAGCTTATCACGGAAACTTTTCAAGTATTCTCCAACAAAGGCCACCCTTTGAGAGGAGGTCTTTGCAGAAAAAAAGAGCGGCTTTTAAGAATCGAGTTACAGTACTTATGATTTATTTTGGGCACACTTTAAATACAAAATATGTTCCTTCCTTTTGCAAATTTTGAAGTGTTTCGTTATTTATAAAACTGTGCCCACGAACTTAGCCGCCTTACATTGACGCGTTACTCTGCACCTACGCTCCTCTGCGTATTCATGCATTAAGCGTGCAGGATATTGATTCAGGTAGGCAGGAAGCTTATTAACATCACAATTACATGTCAAGAATAATAGAGATGAAATCCACGTAACCAAAGTGTCTTCGTCGAAAATTAGAAAAAGCAATTCTGACATACAACAGACGCGTCGCTTCGCTTCCATCGCAGCGCAACACTGGTTAGTGACGTCACCAAACATGCTTGAATGCAGTCTCGTCTTGTCAGAGATTTTTCATCTTGTCAGATAAGTTTTCTTGGCCTGCGTAGTCAAGTGTGAGGGTTTCTTTTGATGTTTTGCTGACCGTGGATCTCAGTATAATCTTAGTAATTGACCACCTTAATACACAAACTCTTGTTTTATAATAAGTTTATTATATGCCTCTACATATTTCGAGCATTATGTGCTCATCATCAGGAGGTCAAAATTTTATTGCACAGCATCTGGTATCGTCACGCCTGTAGGTGGCCATCCGGTGCATCGGACGGCAACCTACAGGTGTGACGATACCAGATGCTGCGCAATAAAATTTTGACCTCCTGATGATGAGCACATAATGCTCGAAACATGTAGAGGCATATAATAAACTTATTATAAAACAAGAATTTATGCATTAAGTTGGTTAATTTCTAAGATCGCATGTGAGGGTTTTCGGTGAAATTGTTCCGGCTTTATCACTAGACGAAATTATACAAAAAAATTAGAAGGCATGAACCAGCAGCCAAAACAATGTATTTTCGACCAATCTGTACGTAATATTCCCGTGTTTTCTTCTAGCTACCACCCTCATCCGCCGAGCCCATGTCTGATGTAACATTACACAATATTTCACAAATAATTTCTTTTCCTCTCCTGAAGAAGTCAGACTGCAACAACTGCGGATAAATAAAGTATATTAAAGGAAATCCCCAAAATATAGGACACTAGTTGTTCCAAATTTGATTTACAATGCTACTGACAATAAGGGATATAAACAGTTGCTGATTTCTCTAGGGAACATCTCGCAATTTCACATTCTGCAAGGGTAACACGCATCGGTTTGGGATTACAGAATATGTAAAACAGTGGAAAAATATTGTGCTGTTTTCGGAAAATCATTCGTAAAGATATTTTTGACGTTATACCCGAATTTCATTTTATTTTCTTAAAGAGCTGGATACTGAAGTAAACTCTCTGTAATTACACTTTAAACTTGTCAGGCAGCCCTGAAGTGTCCACAGTCGCTTCTGCTGTAATTGTTTACTTAAAAATGATATTACGTGCGATAGATATGTTTGTGGCCTATTTCCATACCAAGTTTCACACTAATATCTTCAAAATCTTTTATCCCCATCAAATCGAAAGACAAAGTAATTTTTCCTACTGCCGCCATATTATTTTAGTTTTTACAACAGTAATACTTCTAATTTAACTTTTTTTTTAAATATTTGTAGAAGGTCTTCTACTGCAACAACAACAACAACAACAACGACAACAACAACAAATACTACTACTACTACTACTACTACTACTACTACTACTACTTCTATGACATCACAACCCAATTCTAACCCTATCCTCCTCCCAAGATATCTTACTCTACACCACCTTAGGATCGTAGGATTTAGAGTCGCTCATTTATCACAATTCTGCTCATTCAGTATTACATTATGTCTGACATTTCTGATAGGACGTTAATGTGTATGGAGCTGGAGTAATTTCCAGTGTCACAATTTTCATACAAATTTGAAATAGGGACATACAGTAACAATACAAACAGCATGGTGTAATCCTACTTTTTTCTTTTTAAGCTACAAGATAAAATGAAAACTGAAAACAAAAATTTTGAAAATGATTTACTAAGTCCATTTATTAAAGCAGACTGAAGACACACAGTGACAGGATATGAAAGGTAAATATATTTCTCAGTACCGTAGGCGAGACTATAGAGATGAGCTATTTTCTTCCATTATTGCACATAGTCTAAATACTTAGCATTTCATCAGGCAACTGGATTCACGTGGTAGTTGCAGCTTCCTAGATGTCTGAACCGTTTGAGGAAACGTATAATCAAAATAAAACCTTGTACTTTCAAAGTACAGGTAAAGGTTTAAACGTAAGTGTTGTATATACAAGAATTTTCGTATATACCGCTCCATAGAGATACTAAGAAGCGATGCTGATTGTCAGCACATATGAATCGGAAAAAGTACCGAAGTGAGTACAGCAAGCGAAAATAAACGCACCCGAATAACGCCAACTGCCTCCAGAGGTCGCTTTCCTTATAAGGGGTAGCTGATGCACAAAATATTGTTTCGTAAACCCGAAAAATCAAACTTAAATTCACTGAGACATCTGTTAATAACATTTTAAGAACGAATTTAAAGGCACTCAGCCTAAAAAGATGGGCTATTATCCCACTTCCATAACAAAAAAACAAGCATTTCAAAACAATACTTTACTGTCATCTGCCTCAAAGAGAACTATATATATACTTTTGCATATATATATATATATATATATATATATATATATATAAAATTTTCACACCCGTGTTTATATAGAATGACAATATTTTTCTATTTATATATTTTTCTCAAAAACTCTCAATATATATACAC
>Ga0123355_10019670_pt1 | contig 10754 bp, 14 predicted proteins | sample TergutEmb28metaG_3_FD_89872 | JGI IMG/M metagenome (GOLD analysis project Ga0123355, IMG submission 89872) | Embiratermes neotenicus P1 segment gut microbial communities from Petit-Saut dam, French Guiana - Emb289 P1 | ecosystem: Host-associated > Arthropoda: Insects > Digestive system > Gut ...
AAACAGCGTAACGGCCCCACGGGTACGGTTGAGCTGGCGTTTTTGGGGCAGTATGTAAAGTTTCAGGATATTGCGTATTATTAACAAGCGAGTTGTTGCAAGTGAAGAAAATTTATATTATGAGGAATTCGTTATTGCGAGCGCTACGAAGCAATCCAGTACCAGGAGGGAACATGGAACTATTTCATTATACTGATGTCGCAAATAAAGAAAGTGTTCTTAAAAATGGACTTAAAGCCACCACCAAATATGAAATATTTACTCCTATTAGAGAAAATGTTGTTTTTTGTTGGCTCAAAAAAGAAGACAATAAGATATTTGATAGTAGTAGAATATGTTTTAGAGTAAATGTTTCAGACGATAGGTGTTTAATTGCAGATATGGATTATATAAGTATTGCAATGATGTATAAATATAATACGCAGGGAGAAGGTATGGTCAAAAAACCTGTAAATAAAAATGCAGAAGCACTACTTGTTCAACTTTATGAGGTAACGGCTGTAAAATATTGTGATTACTATGACGGAATACATTTTTCGCCTGAGGTTTTGGTGAAAGGTGATATTCAAGCTACTGATATTGAAATATATCATTAAAAATTTCGAATAATATTGTTTGCACTCCTGGATTGCTTCACCCAGTTGTTCTAAGTGCATCAACACTAAGACAAGAATAAAAAGCTTTAGACCCGGTATAACAGAGATGAACATCGTTAAATAGATAAATAGCGACACATTATAGTTGCTGATTAAATATAGGGTAAGCAAATGATAAGGATTGAAATTTCAACTAAGATAGAGTTTAACGCAATATATTTTGGGTTATGTTTAGGAAAGTACGAGTTTGCGTGCATAAATAAGACTGATGAAATAGTTGGTTTACAACGTAGCATTGAGGATTATGGCGAAGCGAACCTAGGTGCGGTGAAAGAGTTTTTCCGCTATGCGCGGGGTATAACATGCGATGTGTACCCGTTCTGGCCGTGTGCGGCTCTTTTGGAAACGGCGTTGTTTTATATGGATGGCGGCGTATTTGATTCTGTTGCTTATCGTACTTATGTTTGTGGCCTCACAAATATTACGGATGAAGAACGTAACGATGAGTTTTTTGCTTGGGTTGAAGATTTTCCAACTCATTTACAAACCGTTTTGGATGATGAATTTTTTCAAGAAATTAACTATAAGTTGGATAAAATTGTTGGGTCGCTAGATGTTGACTCAGACGTACGAAGGCTTACCGATAGCTTGGCGGTGATACCGGCGGCAGTGGACAAGCTGAACGTGCTGATCTGCCCGCTAAAGTGCTGCTATTCGGCCGATTATTTTACATATGGGCGCGAGATGTCCGTTCTACTAGGAGACTACCTGCCGCATTCCATCATCCACGAATATATGCACATTGTCGTACGCCCTCACATAGAAGCGAACCGTGTATGGGTTTTGGAAAATTGTTGTGATGAGGAATACGGCATAGATTCATCTTACTATATGGACGGCGGCGAAAACGGGTTTCTAAATGCCTATGAGGAGGCGGTCGTGCGCCATGCGGCAAATGAAATTGCGAACGGTAAGAATGTTGATATTGAGGAACTAGTTAAATTTGGATTGGTAGGAGGCAGTCGGCATGGCTAAAATACCTTTAGGAGATAATTGGAAGCGTTATTCCGAAGAGATAAGCGCAAGCATCCAAAAGAAAGAACGTCCGAAGATAGATAAGATAATCGACCTTCTTTTGACTGATCCCATCCTTAATGCTTGGTTAACAAAAATTGTTGCGATATTGAAAGAAAACAACGAGAGGCCGACATGGTACGGTACCAGTAAATATAGGTTTCAGCATAAAAAAGAGACTTCGTTTTATATTACGGTTGGCAACGGTTTTAAGTTTAGGGAGAATGAGATTTTTATTACGATGAACATGCCCCCACCCGCGAGCATCGCGTTATTTGAAACATATCTAACGGATGAAATGCGCGTTTTGCTTCTTCGTAACGTCGCATTTATCGAGTGCCGTTCCGGAAATCTGTGCAGCAGGCGGTTAAGTTTTGACTTTTTGGGAAGTCGTTATGAAAGTGTATGCACCATGAAATTTATTAATTTTTCAATTAATGCCAATATAGCAGATTTGAGCGTACAGTTAAGGATTATTGAAGATTTTGTGAAGGCGAAGATAAGGTTTAGTAATGCGATCCGTAATATATAATTTGATTTATAGAGGTGTTTGATGTATCATTATTATTTCTCAATGCCAAAGTCCGATAATCCGGGTACGGTTTTTCTGCCCATGAAATCTTCGGTAAACGTTCCGGTTATCATCAGTTGCTATGCTTGGGATAAAGAATATTGGACGAACAATATGGAAGAGGTGCTTAAAAAGCACGTAACGAAGAAGCTGAACACAGGTATGGTAACCATAAAACTGACCGGCGGCAGTGACGAGGATAGCACGTACAAACGCATGGTGTGGGAAAATGATTTAGCCGCCATTGTCTCGTGGGTTAGGGCGAAACGGTTTGCTAAGAACGACAAGATCGGCATTTTCGCCTATGGTGCGGGTGCGGAGGCGGCATTGCCGTATGCAGACGGGGTGAGTGATGTGGCTTTCCTTATACTCGTAAACGCAATAAAAGACGAGTTGGCAGACGAGGAAATCGCCGTTATGCTTGATAAGACGGCGATACCCGTTTTATATCTGCGTGGTACCGGTGAGGCTGTTGTTATCCAAACGCAGAAACAGAAAGCGCGAGAAGTGAAAGTCTTGCAATCGTCTGTTACGAAATCTGCGTTTATAACCTTTGTTGGTGCGGATAATTTTATGTTTAACATATCTGATCAGGTTGCGCTAGAAATTGAAAGATGGATGAAGCTTGCGGAAATAATTTGATCATGAGATTAAAGCGTCGTTGAATTTTAGCGCGTCGCAGATATATTTACACGAAAATATGAGGGTTTATTATGGCGATATTATTATCTTTACAAGGTGGCATGGCTGTTGGTAAAACTACGGCGGCACGGTTGGTGCAGAAAATTTTGCCGCATGTTTACGTTGATTTTGAAGAGCCGGTGCCGATATGGCAGGAGGTTGTGCGCCTTGGTTTGCTTGAGAACACGGCGGAAAACTTCGTTACGCGCCAGCGTATGTTTATTGAGTATGAAATCAAGAGGCGTGAAGAAGCGATAAAACGCGGCGGCGTTACGCTTTTTGACCTTGGGGCTGAGGAAATTGAGTTTTATTCACTTTACTATCCGAAGTCCATAGGGTTAGATATAGATCCCGAAGTTATGCTTGCCGAGGATCTGGCAAAGTTGCGCTTAATACGGCCAAGCGGCGTGCTATACTTGGATGCAGGGCATGGCGTTCTGTCTCGCAGGCGTAAAGACGACACGGAGAAGAACCGCGGCTTTTTTGATCATTATATAGAAAAAATGGCGGATGATAAGCGTGTATTCTTTTTGGGGTATCCTAACTGCACGTTTTTGGATGTGGCGGAGGCGGATATAGGTGCCGTCGCGGACAAGGTTGCCGAATGGGTAAAAACGTGGATTTGATATCGGGGAGTTATTGGAATGTGATATATCCAAAACTATAAGACGTTAAAAAGATAAAGAAGGAAAGAAAATTGCGATGGTGGGGTATTTGCAGAACATTTTTAACGACATAGGTTCGGTAACGGGGTTTATCACGCTAACGATTTCCGTCTTCGGCATAATAAGCATTTTCTTGTCAAACATTTCCAGACATTTGCTTACGCGTAAATACGGTATACCCCTCAAAGCCACGCTTACGTCCAACATAGCTGAAAGTGCAAACGTTTGGATATCCCTTATGGGGTCGCTCGGGTTGGGCATTGTCTTGCCAATCGCCTTGTTAAATGTGGACATAGGAGTTTGGCCGCTTAGATTGATTGTTGGTTTTTCGGCATATTTGGCATTTGCATTTACAAAAAGAAGCGCTAAATTTAACTTTTCTGTCAAAAAGTCCAATTTACAGATAGACGTAACGATATGGATAGCCGTTATTGTTGCCATCAGTTATCAGACATTACACGAATATGCCGCTCAATTTATAGCTGATAATGGATATGGCACCATAAATGCCATTGCTACGCACCGCCTTGTCCGAGCGGGCATTGGGTTAGGTGCGTATTTTATAACCTTGGCCTTCTTGTTTATAAACGGCATGAAGGCAATGCTTTACGGCGCGAAGGGTGGGCTTATGATTGTGATGGTTGATGGGCAGATGTACCTCGTAACGATGCGCTCAGCCGCGTACCATTGGATATTGCTGCCTTGTGAATATAAGGAATACAAGCGTGAGCGGAAGTTAATAAGGTTGGTTTTTCAAACGAGTAAAAAATTTATAGTGTTTACGAAAGGCGAGTTTATCGTGCGGGATTTGACGGAGCTTAATAAAATCAACCATGCGTCGGAAGGTATCGCCATAGATTCAATAAAATATGATTTGCTATGTAAGAAAAACTTAACGAAGACAAACTGATACTAGTTTTAAGCAAAACCGTATAATATAACGCTGGAGGGGTTTAATGGAATACATACGGAACATTTTTAGTGACTTTAGCTCGGTTGCGGGTTTTGTCACGCTTACTATAACTATTTTCGGCGTCATCAGCGTGCTTTTGTCAAATATGGCGCGCTACACGCAATGCGGCAAGTACGGCATACCCGTCAAGGCCGCGCTGCAGATGAATATAGCCGACAGTATGAACGTGTGGATTACGCTTATCGGCTCCGCCGGCTTGGGGATTGTCCTGCCTGTTGCTTTGCTTGGTATGGATATAAGCGGTTGGGTTATCGTGCCTATTATTACGATAATGGGGGTTATTGCGTTCATATTTACAAAATCCGGGATACGCTTTTCCATTATCGGTGAGCATAGCAGTAATCTAATTGTTTTCTTCCAGTCTTCTTTGATATTTGCATTTTCGTATTTGAGGATACATGGGTTGGTTTCATCCCAATCAACCGGCATAGTGAGTTATGGCGGCGGGTTCTTTTCGCTTCTCCTTACTATAATTGCATGTTTAGGTTTGCTATTTCATTTTACTATCTTGTTTATATTTTTTAAATCAGGCCTCACGCGGATGCTTTACGGCTCAAAGGGTGGGCTGATGACTGTTGATATTGATGGGCAAACACATTTGATTATCATGAAAAACTCATCATACCATTGGATACTGCTGCCTTGTACGGTCAAGTACTTCAGCTCTAGGAAAAAAACGTTTTTTATAGACGTAACGCGCAAGGGTAGGTATATTGTGTTTACGCGGGGCAAATTTATTGTGCGTGAACTGTCTTCGTTAAGTGAATATATATCGCATAACGATTCGGCACATGTTATAGATGCTATTAAATATGAAAAATTATTGAGAATGCCAAATGCAAAGGAGATTGACGATGCGGAATGTAAATAACCATATACACACGATCTATTCCTTCTCGCCGTACACCCCGCGGGAGGCTGTTTTGCGCGCCAAAGAGGCCGGTCTTGCGACGGTCGGGCTTATGGACCACGATAGCGTAGCCGGGGCGGACGAATTTTTGGCGGCGGCCCGTGATTATGGCATTGGTGCTACAATTGGCTTTGAGTGCCGCGTCAGCTTAGCTGGTACGCAGTTTGCGGATAAGCGGGTGAACAACCCAGACCAACGCGGCGTGGCTTACTTGGCGATGCATGGCATTCCATACAAACATCTATGCATCGCGGAGGGTTTTCTAAAGCCGATACGCGGCAAGCGGCTGGAACGCAACCGAAAAATGGTTGAAAAATTAAATAAAAACTTGAAACCGGGGATGCCCAGCATAAGTTGGGAAGACGTTTTAAAATGTTCGCAATACCATAACGGCGGCACGGTGACGGAGAGGCACATACTTTACTCGTTTGCCGCCGCAATTACGGAAGATGAGCCGGCCAGGCATTTTCTTCTCGGTATGTTTAAGGCGCAGCTTATGGATAGTTTCTATATAGACGCCGACGACGAATTGCCGCACATTTCAGACTTTATCAACCTTGCAGAAGAGATTGGCGCGATACCAGCGTACGCTTACCTTGGGGACGTTACAAATTCCGTTACCGGTGATAAGAAGGCGCAGGAGTTTGAAGACGGATATCTCGACGAGTTGTTTGCTTACCTTAAATCCGTCGGCTTTTCTGCGGTAACGTATATGCCGGCTCGCAACACGTTGAGACAGCTCGCTAGGGTTATGGGGTTGTGTGAACGGCATGGCATTTTCCAAATTTCTGGGGAGGACATAAACTCACCGTTCCAGTCCTTCGTCTGCGAAAAGATAGAGACTCCGGAGTTTTGCCATCTAATAGATTCGGCCTGGGCACTTATTGGTCATGAAAAGATGAGCGAGTTGGGGTTGGAATATGGAATGTTTTCTGAAAAAACAAAAATAGAAATGCCGGATTTAAAGCAAAGAATAAAATTTTATGCAGAGAAGGGTAAGGAATATTATGAAAAATAAAGCGGTTAGGTTATACGGGGCAAGTGATGTGCGGTTGGAGGAGTTTGATTTGCCGCAAATTGGGGATAATGAGCTTTTGGTAAAGATAGTGTGTAATAGTATTTGCATGTCTGATTATAAAGCCGTAAAGTTGGGTGCAGAGCACAAGCGTGTGCCGAACGATGTGGCAAACGCACCAATCATTCTTGGGCATGAACTGTGCGGGGAAATCGTTGAGGTCGGCAAAAATTACTCGGATAAATTTGCATCGGGCGCAAAATTCGCGCTCCAACCGGCCATGAACAATACGATGGATGCGGCTGGCTATAGTTATCCATATTTAGGCGGCAATAGCCGTTACGCCATCATCCCGCAGGAATATATTGAACAGGGCTGCGTTTTGCCGTACGCGGGTGAGGCGTTCTTCGCGGGGGCTCTGGCAGAGCCGATTTCATGCATCATCGGTGCGGCGCACGCGAACTACCACACCAAACAGGGTGACTACAACCATTATATGGGCATAAAACAAGGCGGCAACCTTGCAGCTCTTGCAGCGTGCGGGCCGATGGGGCTTGCCTTTGTTGAGTACCTGCTTAATTGTGAACGCCGCCCAAGCCTGCTTGTTGTTACGGATATAGACGACGCGCGCTTGGCTTACGCCGCATCATTATTGACTGTGGAATATGCGGCAAAACAAGGAGTGGAGCTGGTTTACCTGAACACAGGCAAGATGGGAAACCCTGTGGAGGAACTACGTAAGTTAGGTGATTTTGACGATGTTTTCGTATACGCGCCGGTCACCGCGCTTGTGGAGCAGGCTGACGCAATTTTAGGCAAGGACGGTTGCTTAAATTTCTTTGCGGGGCCCACGGATACGGCGTTTTCGGCTAAAATAAATTTTTATAACGTGCATTACAATGCAACGCATATTGCAGGCACGTCGGGCGGCAACACCAGCGACATCGCTGAAGCGTTAGAGATGACGGCGGCGGGGCGGCTTAACCCGTCAATGCTTGTATCCCACATTGGAGGACTAAATGCGGCGGCGGATGCGACGCTTAACCTGCCAAACATACCAGGCGCAAAGAAGCTGATATATACGGATATAACCATGCCACTCACCGCTATTTCGGATTTTAGGAGATTGGGCGAGAACAATGCCGTGTTTGCGGAGCTGGCTGATATCTGTGATAAAAATAGCGGGCTTTGGAGTTTGGAAGCGGAAAAGTATCTGCTTAGCCAGTATGAATAAATATTTAGGCAAGGAAATAGAACGGAAGTTTTTACTTACCGAAATTCCGTTTGATTTATCTGGATATGATCGGGTTGAAATAAAACAGGGCTATATCTTTTCCGACCCGGCGATACGCCTGCGCCGTGCGGGTGACACATATTACCTAACGGTAAAGGTAAAGGAGGATCGGAGCGAGTATGAGGTTTCGCTTACGGAAGAGCAGTTTGTCGGCCTTTGGAAAAAGACAGAGCCGGGTGTGGTTGAAAAGACGAGGTATCTTATTCCTCTCGACGATGGGTATACCGCGGAAGTGGACGTTTACCGCGGCCATTTGGATGGGTTTTTGACGGTTGAGGTTGAGTTCCCGGACGAGGCGGCGGAGGCGGCGTTCGTACCGCCTCCGTGGTTTGGCGCGGAGGTTACGGGGGATTATCGGTATAGTAATGCGGAGCTTGCTAGGCATGGCAAGAATGGATTATAAGTATGTTTGTCTACGGCGTCGACTTTGAGGGTCTTAACAAGCGCCTTCCTTTCAATCCGTGACACTTATACCTGCGACACGCAGATGGCGGCGGCAACCTCCATCTGCGTTTTATACTGAAAATAGCTCATATGGGTGGATTTAATTGTAAATTAAAAACAATGAGATTGCGTGTCAAATGGAAGTACATCGCTCCGCTCCAACTCCTATTAGCCTGCAATGACATCCAAGTAATGCGCCTTAATTTCGCTATAATCCCAATAACTGTATTAAGTATAAACCGTCTTAATATAACCCTAATAAATCACATCATCTGCCGCCGCAAAATCTCCAGCACCTTCTTCTCAATCCGCGATACCTGTACCTGCGACACGCCGATGGCCGCGGCAACCTCCATCTGCGTTTTATCCTGGAAGTAGCGCATCTGGATGACCGTGCGTGACTTTTCGTCAAGCTCGTCGATGAGTTGCCGCAGGGCGATATTGTCCACCATTTTATCATCGTCGTTGTTATTTGATGCGAGGCGATCCAATAGGTATATGGGTTGTCCGTCACCCTGCATAATTTTGGAGTGCAGGGATTCCACGTCAAAGCCGGATTCCAGGGCCAGAAGCAGGTTTTCCGGCGTTGCGTCAAGCGTGGCGGCAAGCTCGTCCACGGTGGGTGCCTTGCCCGTCTCTTGCAGATGCTTTTGGTGGGCGTACCGCGCCTTTACGGCTAATTCCTTCAGCGGCCGGGCTATCTTTATCATGCCGTCGTCGCGCAGGAAACGCCGTATTTCGCCAAGGATCATTGGTACAGCATAAGTTGAAAACTTTACGCCGAAGTTTGTGTCGAACTTTTCTATGCACTTAATAAGCCCGATCGCCCCGATTTGGTATAAATCGTCCAGCTCGTAGCCGCGCCCGGTAAAACGGCGCGCAATGCTCCATACCAGCCCGGAGTTTTCCACGACAAGCTGTTCCTTGGCTAGCTTATCGCCAGCCTGCGCCTTGCGTACCAATTCAAATGTGTTTGCCTGTAAATTAACCAAGGGTTAGTTCCTTTGTCATCACGATTTTCGTGCTTGAGCCAGGTATGGAGGTTACCTCCACGCTATCCATAAAGCTCTCCATAACGGCAAAACCCATACCACTCCGTTCCTGCTCTGGCTTGGAGGTATATAGAGGCTCGAGTGCCTGCGATATGTTAGGTATGCCAACGCCTGCGTCGGCAACCTCGATCTCGATAATGCAGGTGTTGTCCGACGTATGTAACTTGCGGCAACCCATGCAGACAAACATGTTGTAGCCGCCGCCTTCATAACCGTGGACGATGGCGTTTGTTACTGCTTCGGACACGGCGGTTTTAATCTCCATAAGTTCCGATAACGTAGGGTTCAGTGGGGCGATAAACGCGGCTATAACGGTTCTGGCAAAGGATTCGTTGCTGGATAGTGCGCTGAAAGCGATACTCATTTCGTTTTGTGTTGTCATATTCTCCGTGTTCATCATTTGCCCCCCTTTATTTCTTCGAAAATATTGTCTATGCTGTTAAATACAGGAATTATCTTTGCAAGGCCGGAGACGCCGAAGAGCTTGGAAATATTCTTGCCGACATTTGCTGCATACACCTTGCCGCCGGTTTTGCTTAGCTCCCTATATCTGCCTATAAGCAGTCCGATACCGGAGCTGTCCATAAAGTCTACGCGTGAGAAATCGAATATCATATTATGAGCGCCGCTTCGTGCAAACGCTTTTTCTATCGAACGGCGGAAAGTCAGCGAATTGTGGTGGTCTATCTCGCCTACCGGCGTAACTATGAGATGCCTGTTTCTTTCGGAAAATAGTATGTCCATAAAGAACCTCCTTTGTGCCAATGGAGCGGTGGCGCCCCATATGTTACCAATAATACACAAAATTGCCAAAAAATGCAAGAAAATTTATCTTGCAATTATCGCCAAAATAATATATAATACATGAGCTGTACGTGGAAGAGCATAAAAGCTCGAGATTACCACATAGGAGGAAAATATGGCAAAAAAAGTATCGGCCTTAGTTAAGTTCCAGCTTCCGGCCGGCAAAGCAACCCCTGCGCCGCCCGTTGGGTCTGCCCTCGGCCCGCATGGTATTAACATGATGGGCTTCGTTAAGGAGTTTAACGAGCGCACCGCAAAAGATGCGGGCATGGTTATCCCCGTCGTCGTTACGATTTATCAAGACAAGAGTTTCAGCTTCGTTACCAAAACACCGCCTGCGGCGATTTTATTGAAAAAAGCGGCTGGTATCGAATCCGGCTCTGGCACGCCAAACAAAACAAAGGTAGCTAAGGTTAAGATTGAGGACGTTCGCAAAATCGCCGAAACTAAGATGGTGGATCTTAACGCTGCATCCGTTGAAGCGGCGATGAAAATGGTTAAAGGCACAGCCCGTAGCATGGGTATCACAGTTGAAGAAAACTTGGCGAGGGGAGAGGCATAATGAAACGTGGCAAAAAATACGAAGAAAAAGCAAAACTCGTAAATAAGCAAGAGCTATATGATATGAAGGATGCGGTCGAGCTCGTTCAAAAGCTCTCCTACTCTAAATTTGAC
>Ga0123355_10019672_pt1 | contig 10753 bp, 11 predicted proteins | sample TergutEmb28metaG_3_FD_89872 | JGI IMG/M metagenome (GOLD analysis project Ga0123355, IMG submission 89872) | Embiratermes neotenicus P1 segment gut microbial communities from Petit-Saut dam, French Guiana - Emb289 P1 | ecosystem: Host-associated > Arthropoda: Insects > Digestive system > Gut ...
AGTAAATAAATATTATATTATATTATATTATATTATATTATATTATATTATATTATATTATATTATATTATATTATATTATATTATATTATATTATATTATATTATATTATATTATATTATATATTCGCTGAAAGCGAGATGTAATTACTCTTTTACATATTATAATGAGAAATTCAAAGCAACTAAGTCTACTTGCATATCGGAAGATGTCGAGATATTTGAACCAGCTTTTTACGGAAGCTTGCCAGGCAGAAACATACTTCAGTACAAAGTAATCGTACTTCAGAAATGCTTCCTTTTGCATTTCTCTTTACCTTGATATTCATTTAATGAATATACCAGTCAGTGACATTAAAATAATCGTACGTTTTGTGTACAAGAATTTTATTTTACGCAAATAAACCTATTGAGTACATTCTTTCTTGAGAAGCTGCTGGTCGGCTACTTAATCCAATACAACTGTCGTCAACGGAGTACTGGTCTTCCCTGAGGACGACGACGACGACAGGTTTCGGAGCGTTGGTTTGCGCACTGTTTAATCACCTGACCCGGCTGGTAGCCCAGCAGACTTTCATTCAAGTTCTTAGTTGCTCAGCTAATCAAAAAATTCCTCTCTCATTATGGAACTTGAAGATTATTTACCGTGTCTACAAGCGACCGTCACTGGACACCAAGCACAGGTAACCAAATTCAATCGATACTCGCTACGTTTCTCTGTACGATGAAATGTGCGGACTAACAGATAGATACGGCCTTTTGTTTCGGTTCATACAAACAACACAAAGAGCATTTATAGCTGATAGGAACATACAGATATGTTAGGCATCACGCCATAAACTGCTGACTGAGACGTTGCCGCTGCGCCTAGACGGAAAAAAAAAAAAACCCTATTTACATGTAGCTGAGTGCTTCATCCAGTGAATGTGAAACGTAAAGTTATGCACACATAACGAGTACGAACAGAAGTACATATGTAACTTCCGATAATCCGTTTTTAAGACCACTTCCAGTGCGCTTCACTTTGCAGTGCAAGCAATACATTTTCTGTGATCACAAACATGTCGGATATTGTGTGGTGAAGTAATGATGATCAGAAATGCCTTACTGGAAGAGAGGAACGAGCTCATCTTATCCAAACGAAGCTGATTTGACTAACTGCTTAAGAATTAATGAGAACATCGAGTCATAACTAAGAACAGGCATATCTCACTCCAACAAATTGAAAGGCACAGCATAAGGCTAGGCCTATTTGCTAACGGTTCTTAAGTCTCCATTTGCTCGAACCTTAACATTCGTGAGAAACCACTAATTGCTCATTTTTACCGCGCTCCCAACAAAAAGTTGCAAAAGTGTGCCTATTACCTTCATCGTGTTTGTCAACGTGACTGGACGTAACTCGAAAACCGCTAAGAGGATTTTCATGACATCTTATATTGGAAAGTTCCATCAAAACCTGTCGGCACATTCCAAAATGTTTAAAATCGGAAAACAAAACCTGACTATACGAAGACCTGCTTGTGTTTCTTGCATGCATACTCATAGCAGATCGCGCTTAAACAAGCTTATCATTTATGGCAGCGAAACTGTTTCGAAGGAGAGTAGTAAAAATAAAAGAAGTATTTCGTTTACAGAACACGTACCCGGTAGGACTTACAGTTTTCGAAATAACTACACAAAATTGTTGTTAATGTAGTGTCATCAACAATACGACAACCGCTGGATTGAATTTAACACGCAAGTTTTATGCCATTATAACAGACCATCAAATTTTGAGCTCTCACGAACTGGGCACAAGCAGAGACTAGCATCATTAAGCAGAGTTCTTCTTGAGAAGCTAACAGTTTCTCAGCTAGTCGAAAAATTCCCCGCATGTTACGGAAGGCGAAGGTTTTCCGCTTTTACAACAGCCCGCAACCTGCTCCTACCCCGAGCCAGATAAATCCATCTCACGCCCTCCAATCCATTTTAAAATTATCCTCGCATCTAAGCCTACGTCTTCCTAGTGGTCTCTTTCCTTCAGGTTTCCCCACCAAATCCTCTCCCCCACATGTGAAACACACCCTGCTCATCCCATTCTTCTTTACTAACACAGCCGAGTAATATTTGGTGAGTACCGATCATTAAGTTCCTAATTATGCAATCCCTCCAGTCCATTTTTAGCATTTCTCTCTTAAGCCCCGAAGTCTCCAGGTGTGATAAGCGGGTCACCACGGTATGGCGCGTCCTCAGGTTGCGGATGGAAAAACGGCCTACAATATGGAAGGTAGCTGCGAATATATTGAATAAGCAGTCGCGGACAGCCGACAAGGAGTGACCCTTCAGCTTGGGGATCGTACGAGGTGCTAACAAATCCTCACCGTAAAAATGTATCCTGTTACCATTTGCAAGAAAAGCCTCGGACCTGGACTGATACTCAGGTACGACCAAAGAAAAGAAAAAGAGACATGCGAATCGGTACTTGGAATGTTAGAAGCCTGTATAACGCAGGTTCCTTTAGAGCTGCAGCCAGGGAATTATCAAGATATACATCAGATATCAGATTTAGTGGGTGTGCAGGAGGTTAGGTGGGACAAAGAAGGGACAGAAAGAGCAGGGGATTATAATTTTTTTTTTTTTTGAAGAGGGAACGACAATCATCAATCAGGAACAGGATTTTTTGTACACCACAGAATAGTATCACCAGTTTAGAGAGTAGAGTTTGTTAGCGATAGGGTGTCATATATAGTTTTGAGAGGTTGCTGGTGTAATATCATTGTTCCGAATGTGTATGAAACAAATTAGGAGAAAAGTGATGATTCAAAGGAGTTTTAAGAGGAATTATGTAGGGTTTTTAATCATTCTCCTAAGTATCATATGAAAAGTGTGTTAGGAGATTTTAATGCAAAAGTGGGGAGAGAATATTTTCAAACCGACAATTGGGAATGACAGTCTACATCAAGATGGTAATGATAATGGCGTTAGAATAGTAAAATTCGCCACATCCAAACATCTAGTTGTTAAGAGCACGCTGTTCCCGCGCCGAGACATTCGTAAGTACACCTGAACCTCTTTTGATGGGAAGACACACAACCAGAACGATCACATATTTATAGATAGGAGATGACATTCGAGTATACCAGATGTACGAAGTTTTAGGGGAGCTGACTGTGACACCGATCACTATTTGGTGGTTGCAAAAGTTAGGGAAAGATTGGCGGTAAGCATACAAGCAGCACAGAAGTTTGATGGGGAAAGATTTAATGTCAGGAAGCTAAATGAGCTGGAGGTTAGGAAATATTATCAGATGGATATTACAAACAGGTATGCAGCTATGGGGAGCTTACGGGATGACGAGGACACAAATAGGGTTGGGGAGAACATTAAAGAGAATATAAAAACTCGGCTAAAAAGTCTATGTCCGCACGAATTAAAACAGTATAAACCTTGGTTTGATGAAGAATGTTTAGGTTATTTTTAGATCAAATGAAGCAGAATAAAATGCAGTGGGTACAGGATCCAAGTCAAAGCAATGTTGATAATCTGAACAATGTAAGACGTGAAGCTAGCAGACATTTCAGGAACAAAAAGAAGGCATATCTGAAAGCTAAAATTGAGGAACTTGAAACTCACAGTAAAATAAAAAATATTGGGGACTTGTGTAGGGGCAACAATGACTTTAAGAGGGGTTACCAGAATAGAACTAACACAGAAAAGGATGAGAATGGTGATTTGGCTGCAGACACCTACAATGTTGTGGCTAGGTGGAAGAACTATTTCTCCCAGCTATTGAATGTACATGGGGTTAATGATGTTAGACACACAGAAATACACACATCAGAACCAATAGTGCCTGAGCCAAGTGCCTTTCAGGTTGAGTTGGCTATTGAAAAGTTAAAAAGTCATAAACCACCAGGTACTGATCAAATCCCAGCAGAAATGATTAAGGCAGGGGGTAGTACAATTCCCTATGGGATCCATAAACTTGTTATTGCTACTCGGAATAAGGATGAACTGCCTGAGGAGTGGAAGGAGTCGATCACAGTACCTATCTGCAAGAAGGGCGATAAAACAAACTGTAGTAATTATTGGGGCATATCACTTTTCCCAACTACATAGAAAATTTATCGAACATCTTGCTCTCAAGGTTAACACCATATGCAGTGGAAATTATTGGAGATCATCAATTTGGATTTCGACGCAGCAGGTCAACTGCTGATCATATATTGTGCATTCGTCAAATACTTGAGAAAAAAATGGGAATACAATGAAGCAGTGCATCAGCTCTTCATAGACTTCAAGAACGCTTATAATTCAGTTAGGAGGGAGGTCTTATATAATATTCTCAATGAGTTTGGTATCCCCATGAAACTGGTAAGGCTAATAAAAATGTGTCTGAGACAAACGTATAGCAGAGTCCAGCTAGACAAACTTTTGTCTGACATGTTTCCTAACAGGAATGGTTTGATACACGGAGATACCTTATCTCCATTGCTTTTCAACTTTTAGATTACGCAATTAGGAGGGTTCAGGTAAACCAGGAAGGCTTGAAATTAAATGATACACATAATCTTTTGGTTTATGCTGATGATGTTAATATATTGGGAGGAAGCGTACATACTGTAAAGGAAAACGCAAAGCTTTGATAGTGGCCGGTAAGGAGATTGATCTAGAAGTAAATGTGGATAAACTAAGTACATGGTCATGTCTCGAGATGAGAATTCAGGACGAAGTCACAATATGAAGATTGATAATAGATCCTTTGAAAGGGTGGAGGAGTTCAAATATTTGGAAACAAATAAATTTTCTTTTCAGGAAGAAATTAAGAGCAAGTTGAAGTCAGGGACTGCTTGCTACCACTCAGTGCATAATCTTCTGTCTTCTAGTTTGCTATCCAAAAATTTAAAGATCAAGATATATAATTCTGCCTGTTTTTTATATGGGTATAAGACATGGTCGCTGACACTGAGGGAGGAACGCAGGCTAAGGGTGTTTGAGAATAGGGTGTTGAGGAGAATATTTGGGCCTAAGAGGGACGAGGTAATAATGGAGTGGATGAAACTACACAATGAGAAGTTTAATGACCTGTACATCTCACCTAATATTGTTCGGGTGACAAAATCGAGATGAGATGGGCGAGGCATGTAGCGCGTATGGGTGATAGGAGAGGCTTATTCAGGGTTTTGATGGGGGAACCTGAGGGAAAGAGGCCATTTGGGAGACCCAGGCGTAGATGGGAGGATAATATTAAGATGGATCTTCAGGAAGTACGATATAGGGGTATGGACCGGATCGAGCTGGCTCCGGATAGGGATGGGTGGCGGGCATTTGTGGATGCGGTAATGAACCTCCGGGTTCCATAAAATGCGGGGAATTTCTTGAATAGCTGAAAATCGGTTAGCTTCTCAAGAAGGACTCTGTTTCATGGAATAAGTAATTAAGCCCCAAAAATCTTCGTCAGCACCCTGTCCGTATTTTTAAACAACCTTGGCTTATGTTCCTCCTTCAATGTCCAAGACCCAGCACGGCGTGTCCTCAGGTTGCAGATGGAGGGCATGACCTTCACATGTGGAAGGTAGCTGCGAATATATGGAACAAGCAGTCGCGGACAGCAGACACGAGATGTTCCTCCATGTTGGACGCTGGGCGAGGTGATAATTCTTCACCGTGAAAGCTTAACATGTCTCCAAATGGAAAAGAAAGCCTCGGGCCTGAAGAGATACTGTGGAACTACAGGAACGACAAGGGGATAAAACAGCGAGAGAATTTCAACTTTTACCTGTTGACACTCGCATGCATATACCTAGCCTTGTCATACGAAGACGACGTGCAAGTTCCTCCAGGAACCTCAGGTACGTTCATACACACATGAACAAAGGCAGTCATCTCAAGATAGGTGACCGAATCCAGCTGCTTAGCTACTGCGGCAGAAATCGGCACAATCTGGTTTCTCTTGGTTTCAGTCTCGTTCAGGTTAATAGCAGCACTAACAGAGGACGTTCATGACTTTTAAGTTTCTGAAATACTACTGCAGAACGCTAACTAAAATAGGCCACGGCCTTATTTTAACAAATATCTTCTTACTCACCATTCACCATAACTCTTCGTCTCCTCCGTGCCAATAGAGCATCTGTAGTGTAACAACGGCAACGGCCAGTGGATCATCGATTCATAAAAACAGCACGGTAAGTAGCTTTGACACCACATACAACAGCTGTTTATCACCAGACATGTGCCCGTCATATGAAAGGCCACCATGACAATCACGCGCAACTCCACAAAAATAATGTTATGCTTCATAATAATTAATAGCAATCGACAGAAAGAAATATCGATGCTAATCGACAATAATCAATTACCACAGGCAGCAAAGTGATTAAAATCTATTATTCTCGACAGCAATCGACCCGGGGTGTGGTTCCGGTAACTCACACGGGTATTATAGGAAGTGGGCACCCCGTTTACGTCAGTGGTTTTGTTTGACAACGGGGACTCGATATCCGACATAGGAAAACATTTTTCCCCCTTTACCATCACGTTTATAATGGCTATTGCGACGTTTACAATGGCTATTGGGACTGAACCATCCCTGTCGACTGGTTACAAGGAAGAACTCGGTGTTGAAGAAGCTGGGGCCCTTCGCTGATGACTCAATGATACAGTGCCCAGGATGGGATGGAGTCGAGCTCAGGTCCGCACCCACTGGGCGCCACAACGGCGTATTGTGCGTAGAGAAGGATACGTTTCCCGCGTTTCCATCGCGCGACATATATATATATATATATATGCAGTAAGGAAAGCGTCATTAAATCTAGGAACATAAACGTTCAGTGATACTCTACTGAAAGGAACATATCAGATATGTAATATGTGATTAGTACTAATGCTCTAATTTTTAAAGCCTCACCCGGAGATGAAATTGAAGAAAGGTGTTTAATATACAACGAATGTAAAATACACAATGCAGGTCTGACAGAATTCCTGGAAAAACTCCTTCAACGGTGGCCGTGCATTGTTTGGTTTCAATCAACGCTTCTTAAACAACGGTTTGTATCATCAACAATCCCAGTTCAGGAAAATGGAGTCTTTATGCAGAAACCTCGTTGCTAGGCAACACACAGCGTACAGAACTTTACTCACATACTCTGAGCTACTTTCAAAGGGATGTATTTATTTTTGATAACGATAGCTCAACCTGGTATAGCGATTCTGCTAGGGGCTGGACGACAGAGGAATAGCGGTTCGACTCACTGGAGAGGTAAGACTTTCTGTTGTATCCGCACCGGCTCGGAGGCTCGGTCATCCTCCCATCCATTGAGAAGAAGTGGCTCTTTTCCAAGGGCAAAGCGGCCGGCGCGTGAAACTGACTACTCACCTCCACGTACAGTCGAGGTTAAAAGTACACTGAGCTATACTCCCATTTGACCGTCATCTATCGTGACTGATTGACAACAGGGACAACCTGCATTTTCATTACACTGCCTTAGGCTAAATTTTGCGAACAACGCGAAAGCCGTAATGAGCCTGCGGATTCTATAAAATTCTGGAAATCTTGTGGGCAGATGAGCGAATGTTATCTGCTCAAGAAAGACCGCTCTGTTAAGTCAGTTGGTTTAAATTAGCTCAGCGTCTAATATCTTCCAACACCGATTCCCTGCTCAACTATTTCTTGTACCAGGCGCATAGCTTTCGGTACTATTCAGATGTCGGAGCGACGTGAACTTACTGTGTATAATTCTGTGCCTTTTAACCCTTTGAAGCAAGAAACTCATCTGAATTATATTTAACAATTCAGGTCCTGCTTCAAAGAAAATACAGCCCGTGTCCAGGTTAGTCGTCTCCGGCAAATCGGTAGTTACTGTGAGCATTATATGCAGGGAACACCAGCTTACTGTGTGGCAAACCGTTGGTGTTTTTAATATGAAAGCAAAAAACTCGTTTGTAACATTCTACTGAACTTCATTGGTAAACAAATCTATTTTGTTTACAATAGATATCTATATGTTTTGGCTTTTATGCCAAAGCTATCTTGAGTCTAAACTAATATAAAAGCATAGTAAGGAAAACCCTTATATAACATCATTTCAATACAAGGCTTTCCCTTAACACACTTTTATAGTGGCTATGGTATAAACGCCGACACATGTATCGGTTTACTGGAACTGTTAACAAATACAGCGTCGACTTGGTCAAAAAGTATTCTTGGGGGGTAAAAATATTGTAACCACTGTGCTTCAAAGGGTTCATTACCGTAACCACAGGTATAGACAAGTGGCCGCCTGATGTATTTTAATGTCAAAAACAAATGCATCCCGAAGTAAATGGGGTCTAAACTCGCCTGAACACCGAGGATACCGACGCAGAATCTCCCTCGGGATATGAAAGACTGTTCACGAATTTCTTCATATCTGACGATGTCAGGTCCTTGCTATGGGCTCTTAACTATCGGAGAAGAAACATGCACAACACCGTAATTATTTCATAGATGGAACATACCAAAGGACCTGATCTGTGTAAATCACAACAGGGCAATAATAAAATAGGAAACACAGAGCGGAAAGACGTATTCTTCTCCTTGACCTATTTTAAATGCATTCTCTGGCTGTGATGTTCGATTATTGCGGGCACACATCCACTACTGCCAATTAAGTCGCACTACAAGCAAAATGTCGCACAATGCGAAGAATTAATTTTCCTTCTATTCCGTTAAATAGTTTACCATATCGAAAACAAATCACTCGGAAATTCCAGACGTAAATGAGCTATTAATTTCTTCCGCGACGAGTTGCTTTTTAATAAAATCGATAAATTTCGGCTGCAGCTCCATGATAAGTGAGCGTTATATTACGCCAATAAAAACCATAATTAAATTAATCGAACTTATCTCGGAAAAGACATTCAACATCAATTAAATATTTCACATCTTGTACTTTTTATAAGTATCATATACAAGGTATAACTTCATTACACGCAACAAATATATTACATAGAAGCCTGTATGTAACGTAACTGTTAAACATAATAATGCCGTGTGTTTTGTTTCAATACCAGATTTAATAGAAATCGTGCAGTAATTACGGTATTGAAACACGTGGACAGAAAGCGGAAAGTGTTCTTCCGTAATATGCGCAGCACAATCAGTTCCCCCAAAAGTTCGAGTAAGCACATCCAAAATATTTCAATAAATCACAATTTAAATACAAGCGTGTCCACTGCTTCTCAATCAGAATGTGTCAGGGAGGTTCGGAACTACAAGCACGATGTCCCCTGTCTCTCACCGCCTTGCTTCAGCGCCATGTTACCACAGGGTTATCCAAACAAACGAACCGAAATACGGAGACAAGGGTAACTTGCTACGTGAGGGCTGATGTAATATGCATCCAACAGAGCTCTGGCACACATTAGATCTTTCAATTTATTGTTGAACTGTATAGTACAAGAACACCTAATTATACTGTAAGTTTCTACCAAGAACTATCAACACGTCAAAACAGTAAAATTCAGATAATAAGTCATAAGAGATATAAGGTTATCAAAACGGTATCGATAAGTATCGTGTTCTTTTCGGTTACGATGCCGTGTACTTTACTACGCGTAACCAACACTTCGGAGGAATATGCCCCCCTCCATTTTTGAAGTAAAACATGGATAGTACAAATATTTTCCTCTTGAAACGACTGTAACCACTAACCAAACGATTCATAGAACTAAGAATTTTCTTACATCAAGGGAAGAACATAGACTGAGAGTGTTTGAAAACAAAGTGCAGAAAGTTCTAAGTTCAGTGCGCACTAGCAAACATGTAAACACAAAACCAGGACAAACTGTTACAACAAATAAAAGTCTGCTTAGCCAAAACAAAAGTTAACACAGGTTTCAAAGTTGAGTTACAAAAGCAGTATACACTGTTGGCCTCAATAAAAATACAAAAGGACTTCTTTAACGCCATCAATTCACAAGCGGGAAAAAGGAGTAATAAAAGGAAGTTAACATTACAATCCAGAATCCAAATAATTACACAAAGCAAAATGCAACAATTTCATCCGTTTTTACCTTAATATTTTGAGTAAATATTTTTAGTTCTCATACGATGTTTAGAAAGACTAAAATATTTGGAAGAGGAGTTTGTTTAACGTACTAAACAACACAATAAAACATTAGTTGCAATAAAGAAATGCTTTGAATACAATTACCAAATGTAACTGAATGACGAATCACACTAAAACACAAATTTAATTATATCCTATTTCACTTCCTTTTATATTTTTATAAGAAGCCTGAAGATGGCCCTCGCGGGTCGAAACATGCAGCTTATTGCTAACAGGATGTTTTTATACAATAAATATAGTTGTGTTTGATGGCAGTTTTATTAATTAACCGGAATATTTGCGCCTAAGAGAAACTCGGAAAACGTCGGGTTCGTATTTTGTACTCTTCACCAAGGAATGTGTGGGACACCAAAGTAAGGATGATGAGAAGGGTAGGATATTAGCTAAAGATACATGAAGGTCAGAGACCACGCGAGGTATGTGGGAACATAATACAGTAAAACCTGCCTAAAAAGGAACGCGATCGTTCCGGTACCCCCACCCCCCCACCCCCCGTTTTCTCAGATTTCCGTTTTACAAAGGGTTGTGTTTTAATAAAACAAAGTATGTACAAAAAATATGATCGCTTAGGATTACAATGAAGGAATAATTTAAAATAAAATTCTGTAAATAAAAAAATAGGTTCATATGTATTGTTTTACTGTATTTTCAACTTACGTATAATAAT
>Ga0123355_10019673_pt1 | contig 10753 bp, 4 predicted proteins | sample TergutEmb28metaG_3_FD_89872 | JGI IMG/M metagenome (GOLD analysis project Ga0123355, IMG submission 89872) | Embiratermes neotenicus P1 segment gut microbial communities from Petit-Saut dam, French Guiana - Emb289 P1 | ecosystem: Host-associated > Arthropoda: Insects > Digestive system > Gut ...
GATAATATTAGGATGGATCTCCAAGAAGTGGGATGTGTGTATATGGACTGGATTGGGCTGGCCCAGGATAGGGACAGGTGGCGGACGCTTGTGAGTGCGGTAATGAACCTTCGGGTCTCGTGAAATGCGGGGAATTTCTTGACTAGCTGCAAACCAGTTAGCTTCTCAAGAAGGACTCTGCACCATGGAGTAAGTAAGTAAGTAAGTAGGTAAGTAAGTATGTCATCATCATCATCATCATATATCTTTCTTGGATTTGGGTCACTTGTTGACCCGTTCTAGTCTCACGTAACCAGAAGTCTCTTCAAAGGTCTACCATGATTCCTTCTGCCAGTTGGGGAGTATTATTTCATTACCCTGGGTAATCTATTTCGAGGCATTCTATTTACATGTTGTATCCAGCTTCTGTTGTATTCCAGTAATTTGTCCAGATTTGGTGTTATTTTTAACTTATTTACAATTTTCGCATTTGTTTTGTAATCTGTCCAAGTGTATCCTGCTGTTCTTCTCGTGCATTTCATCTCTGCTGCTCTTATTCTTTTGGCGTCACTTGCTTTAATAGTCCAAATTTCGCTGCCACATAACAATATTTTCGGTGGAAAAATATCACTTTCACCTCTATTAAATGTCATTTATTGTACCTTACACGCTGAGACATCTACTTTAAGTAGCTGGCTGTTATGGTCTGCTCAACGAATTTTAACGTTCTCCATCACACGAAAGAGACAAACTCTTCTTCATGTTAACTCGTCTTCAGTAATTGCTTCTGCAAATTCATATATGCTGCGGGTAATAAATAAGTCAAAAGAACCTCGTCTGACTGGCCTGTATGTAATATGTCCAGGGAAATATTCAAGAAGTTTAATAAATTTAGTCCCTGATATTACGGGCGCATAGTCTATGGCCCTGTGTTTTTTCAGGTATTCTGATTATATCGTCGTACACAGGAGATTTATAGGAGTGGTTTTCAAAATATCAAAAGATATGATGAAATGAATTACGTATATCAAGTGCAAATTTATTCATGTAATTTATGGAACAGAGAGAGATGATTGAAAGTTGCACGCATCCTTACCCGGGACACAACGAAAGGGAATATGACCTTAGTGCTCTGGCAGCGGTACCTTAGTATTCACATTATCTGGTGGTTGAGATCAAGAGTCGGGATGATAGTAGAGTCTTGCTACACTAATTAGTACGTTAATATGCTAAGATACAACTGAGAAGTTTCCAGTTTCTCTCTCAACAGTTAAAACAGGATAACTATCATGCACCGTCTATGTGACGTATATAACACATACGCGCCAAACAGTGTGGGACGTCTAGCGCGATGTCCTTAAAATAGCACAGATAGTAACATAAAACTCTAAATTTTGAAGTACAAGTGCCAGTTTGTCATGTTATGTTCTGAGTTATGGCACACTTTTCTTTTACGTGAGTACCACCACTCTGAGGCAACAAGATGCCTCCAACGTATAAACCAAGACATGAAGAAGGAGATGTATGTTCCTTACAAACTTCAGTACTCTCCTACGGGAATATAACAAGTTGTAATATCCAAGAACATCACAACACGAATCACCGCCGTCGTGGAGACCTCCTAACAATAATAAAGCAATGGCAATAAGGGTGGTCTGGATTAGTGGAACGAACAGCCGACCGTACGAACGAAAGTAGGAACAAACAAACGGAAGAACAAACAAAGGACAAACAAATAGAAAACATACAAACAAACAAAGTATCTAGCTAAAATCGAGCTAACTTTATAGAGCAGAGTTTTCCCAGAGAAGCTCACAGGTCTTCAACTAGTCAAGCATTCCCCGCTTTTTACGAAACCAGAGAACTTATTACTGCATTCACAAGAGCCCGCTATCTGCTCCTATCCTGAGCCTCAAAAATCCCTTCCATACCTCCCCATCACATTTATTGAAGATCAATATTAATATAATTTTCCACTTATGCATAGGTTTGGAAAGTGGTTTCTTTCTATCAGGTTTCGCCACCAAAATTCTCTATGCTTGTCTCCTGTTCCCCATACATGCTACGTGCCCCGCCCAGCTAATTATTTTTATTGATCACCGGAAGAATATTTGGTGAGTAATACAGATCACAAACTCCTCGGTATGTAGTCTTCTCCATTCCATTGTTACGTCGTTCCACTTGGGTCCAAATATTTTTCTCAGCACTCTATTCTCGAACACCCTCAGCCTGCGTTCTTCCACAATTGTAAGAAACCGAGATATATGCCCATACAAAATAACAAGCAAAATTACCCTTCTGCATACCTTGATCTTCACATTTTTGGATAGCAAACTGGATGACAAAATACTCTGCACCAATGACAGCAATCAACTGCTCTTAATTTCCAAATGAATGAAGCTTTGGTTTGTTAGTATTGTTCGTAAACATCTAAATTCTTCCACAATTAAAAAGGTTTTATTATCCGTCTTTCTGCTAGGATTTTCACCTGCATGCTCGTATCTAGAAGTCACAATATACTTAGATTTTCAGGATTTACTTGTAGACAAATCTACTTAATAGCGGCTACTAAAGTTGCTGTGTTTTTCTTTAGTCCTCCTGACATTAAGAGCAGCTGCGAATATATTGGATAAGCTGACGCGGACAGACAACAAGGGGTGGTCTTAAAACGTTGGGGTTTGGGCGAGGTGCTAACAACTCCTCACCTTAAAAATTTACCATATTACGAAACATTTCAGAAGGTCTCTTGGAAACCTCATAATTTATATAAGTCAATAATGTCACTTATCCTCAGACACTGACAAAATGTTACGTAAAACGAGGAGAAGATAATAAGCTTCAGTGCTGCCAATATCCATATTGATTTGAACGAAAATAACTGGTACTGTTTTATTGAATTTGGATTTTGAAATTCTTTACTTAAATTTTCTCAAAGGAAAAGAGTGCGTGAAACACGACAAACTTTGTTGTTTTTCAATGTATTATACTCATCACACTGCGAAATAATGCTGCATAATTATTTATAAGAAAGAGTGACACTATATGAAGGAGAAGAAATGCAAACATAATGAAATAAGAAATACTAAGTTACTCATGGAAGATAGAAGTCACTGAATAGGAGAAGGATTATACCTTTTAAAAGGGGATAAAGTATTGTCTTAACGATTACATTAGGCCAATTACTATGACGATAATGATGGTAAAAACAAGAAGACTTTTAAGAAACATTACCGTGTTAGACCTCCTTAATGACAGTGTGGTGAAGCAGGGTCCGAAATGAAAATTCTCTACCTAATAACTGTCAACGTCACACCAATAATGTCGGGATATCAGTCAGCTGTGAGTGCAAATTGGGCTGTACCATAGCTCAAATAATTAGGCTTCGGGATGTGGCGGTGAAGGTCCAGGGTCGACAGCAAGGCTGACCTTTTGATACCTGTGATGCAATAAGAGACGTCGAAACGTATGCCATGTTCGTCAGAGTAATTCATTATTCACTTGTTCAGATTCACTTCACCAGTGGTCCATACTCACATTTCATTCACCTACCACTGACACTATATAATATTATGAATTTCTACCGTCGTTAAATGAATCAATTTTCTGTTTAAGGGAATATAACCTACAAAGAATAAAGATCTCCATTTCGTAACCAGAATATTTCCTACTCTCGTCTCAAGTTTTTTCGGGAATTCAAAACATTGGGATTCGTCTTCGTGCTCAATTGTCGGGTTGTTACTGGCGATGCGATGATAGCATAAGATTACGAATTGGAAATTGTATTAATGGAAAAGTCTGTGGCTTATTTATATTTCCCCCCAGCATTTTATTTTATGGAGAGTGGAGTGATATGTATACCTGAGTGTGGATAAATTTTTCCGGTTGCAGTTTTCGCTATTGGGACTTCCTTCCTACGAAGATGGAGTGATTAGGAGTCAAAGGGTATACTCTGTTTTCATTTTCCGAACAGATGAAGTGACTTCACTGGTTATAGATGTACGAAAAGCATACGCTACTGTGTAACCTTGCTCTGAACTGGAAAAATGTAGGATGGTGTAGCATTATTATGTTACGCTAACTCTAACAATGTCTCTATAGAAAGGCTAAAGAAATTTAAGTAAGCATACAGAGGTTTCCGTACACAAATCTATCCAAATGTTTTATGAAAAATTGTAATTTGTGTAGATACAATTATACCGAAAGTATATCTGTAATTCTAGGTATAAGTGGTTGGGAATAAGTGATAATTGTTGTAGTTTTAGGCAGGTAGGTTGGAAGAGTGAAATAATTTATTGGATTTTGGAAGGACATAGACGATTATATGACGAAATAAAAGAATGGGCGAGTTTTCTTAGGAAGGTTACTAGAACAAAGTTCAAGAAAGAAATTTTAAGTTTATAAGTTACAGAGAAGATTAGGAAGGATGTAATTTAATAAGATAAACACATGACAGCATATTAGTGTATGAGGCTTGAATGGATGTTTTTATAGGGAAAATAAGGTAGTTTACTGAGGCAAAGAATATAGATCTGTGTAAAAGAAATTTGGTTTGTAGAACTGGACATACAGGCTGCGAACTGCAAAAATTCCTGTTTTAAGAAGACATAACCTTCTGTAAAAGTTTACTCACCGAATAAATGATGCGAATAATACTAAGTTAAGCTGCTGCTAAAATACCCTATTTTGGTTTCTTACTAAACACACACGTAAAAATATTTGATTGACTCTTCAGTAGAGCCTCCTTACACAGTGATACACCTTCTGAGAGTGCGCTGCATCAATGGAAAAGCTCAGTGTGCCAGTTCAGTCACTCGTCTTTGTAAAATAATGGCCCTCCTTTTCAATCCATTTCAATTTATTTTAAATATATTGCCTGATATTTGTGGCCCAACAACCCAGCTCGAGCCTTGGCCGCCTACCTCACTGTTGAGATTAACAGATAACACACCTAGACACACACACACACACACAAACACACACTCGACAGGTCTCCTCTGAACGAGTGATCAGCTCATCGCGGAAGTTGCTACCCTCACGACACCTGACTAGCATAATGGAAGATCGTCCATGCCCTGAGCGGGGTTCATACCTTCGATCCCCTAAATAAAGAGGCAGCCGACCTACTCCTTAGTCCGTACCGTCTCTGGAATCGGCCTGTGTTGGGCATCGTTTATTGTTTTCGTGTTCTGTATTTAGATCTACAAAGTAACATTTTCTTTGCAGAAATACTGCCCCTTTTATCCCGTGCTTTGCAGCTCACTCTTATTTAAAACAGACTAGCAAGACAGACAGACCTACAGACAGTGATAGAAATAACAAGTAATTTTTGAGTAGAGGACAGAATTGATAAAAGTAAAAGTAACATAACCAGTTTCAATTTTGCATTAAGGTTAAAAATTATTTTCTATTCCCGGTAGTGTTAAAAACGCCAATGAACCCATTTTCTTGAAATAAATTTGCGTTATTATTTTGTCGTAGTTAAAAAGGAAGCTGTAAAGTGAATAGTGAAAAAAATGCCAATTGGAGCTGTATTTAATTCAATGTCAATAATGAAATTGTTTGTTTCAGTATGCCACGAAGTTGAGGCACACGTAAGCCTATATTGCACTGCATACTCAGAAACAAACATGAAGCAGCTGGTTTTATGCTCGCGCTTCTGAATGCCCAGTAGACTAACATGGCTAATATTTCAAACACATTTAATGGTAATACTCAAGCGTTGTTCCCTCATTGTTGGTTGCGTTACTCCTAGTTTGTCCAGACAGTCGTGTAAAGAAAAATTAACTTGATGCACAACTTATAACCTAGTATATTTCGCCAACCTCTACATGTTTCGGACGTATCTAGGCCCATCATCAGGAGGTACAACAGTATGTATACAACTATTGGTACTTATTATTCTTTTTAGATGGCTGCCTGCTTTCCGTTGGACAACAGATAGTTGGTATTTCTTTACACGATTATATCGAGATGCAGGGTCAACAAAACATAAAAAAAAACTGTCCAGGTAGGTTTTGTAAACTGAAAGTTTTTTTCTGCCATTTGGTTTTAATGTTCCAGTATGTGATAGGTGCTTTCTGAATAGTGCCGACTGGACTACTTAGGATGTCTGTAACTTCTAACCATGTCTAAGAAGGCTGCACTGCTTAACCCTTTAAAATGGTGTGGCTAGAATGTTCCGAAACGTCGGTAAGGAACTACCATTCTACGCTACGTAAAATCCAAATAAATCGTGGATATCTATTACGCCGCAGTGAAAGCCTTGAAATCGACCATTTTAATATTACCCTCCAAGGAAAGACTAGGTTTTCTAAGAAGTCTCTTTTCTTCAATTTTTTTTACCAGACCTCTGCAGGTATTTTTTGTTCGCCGTAAGTGCCACATGCACCACCCATCTAATCTTCCTAGGTATTATGAAATCTGTAATGTTTATTGAGGGTCGCAAATCATAAAGAATCTAATTATGAAATTTGCCTCAGAATTTTCGCTTTTCGTTTTCCCTTGTAAACACCTACATCTTCCTCAAAGGTAAACTTGTATTCTCCATCCTCAGCTTTGATGTTCCTACAATATGACAAATCAAATTGAACACCCACACAATCCAACAGACAACATTGTATTTTTCTGTACTTAAGCTATAAAGACCAAGGGTTCACTACGTTGCTTCCAATGTCCTTTTACGAACAATATCCTCATCCAGATTAACCCAGTTCACATTCTCATACCCCCACTTCTTCGATATTGTCCTTCAGTGTAATCTCAAAATGCTTTCGTCTCGTCAAGTTTCCGTAAAGAAAGGTAAATACTGAGTAAGGGCTTCCCGCATCAAGGGTGACGTAAGTACATGGTTCCAATATTCATAATTTGCGTCCGCAATTTGGACAACGTTATTTTGCAAATCCAGGTGTAATAGCAGAAATGATTATTATCGCTCTCAGGAAATTGGACGCTACCAGATGTTCAGGTCTCTTCATATGTGATTACTACGTTGAATTAAAGTTTTTTTCTTCATGTTGTATCTTATAAATCATACCAATGTTTTATTATTATTTTCACTTAACACAAATTTATCTTAAGTATTGCGCAGAATAATTTTTCAGTTTTACTATATGTTTCGCCAACTGCTTTTGCCATCATATGGCAAAAGGTTATACAGAATGGTTAGATGCAAAATCTTTCTTATTTAAAAAAAATAGGTTCATATCTAATTAAAACAAGCATCGTAATCCATAGAACAAATGTTCAAATGAAAAGTTTATATAATTTGCCTAATGATCGCAAAATTATATTTTGAAACATAATAACGAGGATGAAAGAATGTTCTAGTGAGTGTACAAAGTAGAAAAATGTCTGACAGTAATAAAATACTAAAATATGTGAATAATTATGTTATACAAGTGTAAAATAATTTAACCAAAAACCAGTTAGTATGAGTCCAGGAACCCTTGGTCCTTACGCATACTGACACTTGTAAATCGGAGGAGTGTTAAACCCTCAGAGAATATTTTATCTGAGGTCACTTAATGAAGTTGAAATATGTAGCAGTACTATGAATATTAAAGAACAAAACTTGTCTTCACTTTTATGTCTATTATTATGTGTTGGATATCAGAATATTGGAGCCGGCTAAATATTTTGTCGAATGTGTGATGTAGAGCCAATAGTATGTTCATAAGCAATGGATAATGTACTCAGAATACCGTCCAGTGAGTACTAGGTAAGGTAAAGTGTTCCCATTACAGGCCCGGTGTGGTCCAGAGGGTGGGTAGAGATATAACTCTACTCTTCCATGACCGCGGCACTAGAAGGGAGTGAGTGGTCAGTAGCACGCCCCAGCCGCACTTTACTCCCGGGAAAGACCCGGTACCCATTTTACAGGAGGCTGGGTGGGCCTCAGGGCCGATCTGGACGGGCGGAAAATCTCGTCTCCACCGGGATTCGATCCCGGGTCGTCCAGCCCGTAGTCAGTCGCTATACCGACTGAGCTACCCGGCCCACTAATGGGGTAAAATATTAGTGCAGAGTGAATGCGATACGGTCTGTCACTATTTAATTAATCTATTTAAATGAGGTTCTTAAGAGAAAAAATTGATTGATAGTGATAACAAATATTAATTGGCTTAATTTACCCTTTATTTATAGGACTTACGCCATATGAGATAGAAGGTAATGGAGTTGGACACGTTACGTAGTAGTTCTCTCCCGGACTGCGATGCAGATATTAATGTTAAGTACGTTACGTGCTTTGAAGCTTATAGGCCGTATTTTACTTTTGTTTGTATAAGTCTACGTTCGGTTTTTGTATAGATCCTTCATGATTGATGAGACATTCCTGTAGCGTATGGAGGTAACTCAGTGCAGGCCTACTTATTCTGCTGATTCGTTTATGGGCCCAGGACACTCCAAAACCCACCCATTGCTGACTTTATTATTTTACTCTTTGGATTTGAGTGTTTATTAGAATTTTTATATTTAAAGGCAAATATTAATAAATGCGATTTATAAACTCTACCAGTAACGCATCCTTTTGACCGTCATTTTGTGAGCTAAAACCACGTAAGATTTTTCAGTGATGACCAACACTGAACAGAAATATCCTGCTTCAGTACTACGGATAGAAATGTCCCTGTGTCTCATATTTATAAGGAAAACCCTCGCCATTTCTAGCGGTTAGGGTCCTAAGAAGTACCGCGTAACTTAATACCGAAACGTGGGAATTTACAACTTGATAAGAATTTGGAGTTTGAGGAGAGAAAAATAGCAAAACAAAATACAAACAAGAGAAAAGTCTATATTGGCCTTCACTATAATGATGTTGGTGTTTTTGGCTGAAAGTCGTGACAGTGTTCGAATGACGAAGTTCAGGAGGAAAAGGTGGCCTGAAGACTCCGTAAAAGAGGAGGTTCTATTCGAGTGTTTTGCCTCCTTCTCTTTGTCCTTTCAGACCTTTTTTGGTGAAAAGATGTTCTTCATTTTAGGCTTAATTTTCAGGCCTGTCACTTAAAAATTCCTTCTACTTTTTTAATGTAAGTAAACACTATTACTTCTACTTCTTATTATGCTTGATACTATGCAGTTATTTAGCGCCAGTCATAAAATAGGCAGAAATATAACACATATTCCCGAAAACTGTTGATTGTCCATTTCACAGACGGTGATATGTCTACAGAGAATAAGGTTAGAGTATATATGTTTGTGCATTGACTTCAAACATATCAATTTTCGGGAATTTAATGCTAAAGATATGTAAAAGCTTTGTTCCTTACAGTTTATAATGGCTCGTCTGTTCGGAGTCTCCGCTTTTCACAGAACAAAAACATACACAAGAACCTTTCTCTGGTCACTACCCTGATTCGGATTAATCCAGCTCACCGTTACTAATTTATAACAAGACAGGAACTATACGTACAACGTAATAATTAAGGCGTAATTGCAACCATTGTTGCCGTGAAAAAGCAGTAATTGTTACAAATTGTGTGTGTGTGTTTGTGTGTGTGTGTGTGTGTGTGTGTGTGTGTGAGTGTGTGTAGCGTTAGATAACCGGCATATAATGGGCATGCACCACATTTTCATCTGTAGTCTGTCCGGCTGTACCATATTTTTCCACATTATTTACAGACGGCAATATTTTCGAAACAACATTGTTGAATATAAAATATGTATTTCGATTTTCTCTTCAAATTTTTCGGAAAAATTTCTCATTCTAAGAAGAATTCAGCGAGATATGGTCAAGAATGTATATGGTCTTTATGTAATATACCTGTTATTCTTTTCCGATTTTAATGGAATTTGAATTTTCGCGACCGATTTTGGAAAAATCTTCAAATACCATATTTCGTGAAAATCCGTCCAGTGGTATCCGTGTTGTTCCATACGGATAGACGGAGGGGCAGACAAATTGACTGAGGGAAAGACATATTGACGGATGGATATGACAAGTCGTTTTTCACAATTGAACTTAAAAACGATTAATATTCTTACACTTCATTTTATTTATAGTTTAATAATACTTTAAAGAACAATTTTGGACTTTTCTACACGTAATGGTAAATTCATTTCAGTTTTACAGAATAAATTTTATGAACATGAGCTTAACCCAACCCTTCCATGCGTGTTACATAACATGCCCAACTAGTACATTTTTAACATTTAGGTACCATGCATCCTCTATATAGGAAAGGCGTTCCGCTACTCTCCAGAGAAAGCTTTTTATAAATTTAACCAACAAATATATTTTATTATATTTTTTGAGACTTGCTGTACAATCTCAACTTATTCCTCTACAAAATGTTGTGTATTTCATAACTTTACATTTTCTGGTTTGTAAAATAGTCACAGTTTGTATAAATGATGTCATAAACTTTAAATGTCCAGCTCCAGGGCCAGAGGGTTAATAGTACTTTTATTGGAAGTTTATACCTTAAATTTTAAGCTCGTGGTTCCGTGCATCATAATTCAGTTTGAATAAAAAATCCAACAGACGCAACAGTATGCAGATATTTATTCACTGCAAAACTACTCTACATGTTTCGGGTGTCACAGCACCCATCGTCAGGAGTATCAAAAACTGTACCCGCAGCCTCCGGTACAGGTCATACTACTTGTACCGCTACTCCCCTCCTACGTGGTCTGATCGGGATTGGTTTGTGCGACTCGCACAAACCAATCCCGATCAGACCACGTTGGAGGGGAGTAGCGGTACAAGTAGTATGACCTGTACCGGAGGCTGCGGGTACAGTTTTTAATACTCCTGATGATGGGTGCTGTGACACCC
>Ga0123355_10019674_pt1 | contig 10753 bp, 9 predicted proteins | sample TergutEmb28metaG_3_FD_89872 | JGI IMG/M metagenome (GOLD analysis project Ga0123355, IMG submission 89872) | Embiratermes neotenicus P1 segment gut microbial communities from Petit-Saut dam, French Guiana - Emb289 P1 | ecosystem: Host-associated > Arthropoda: Insects > Digestive system > Gut ...
CAAGGTCTTATCTTTAGGAGGTAATATCATGCGCACAGCATTTTTTGGATTACACGTTGCATCGTCGGGGCTACATACCGCCCGTGCAAATTTGAATGTGACTTCTCACAATATAGCAAATGCAGAAATCCCTGGTTTTTCGCGCCAAGTTGCGCAAATGCAAGCAGGCCGCCCACTGCAAGGTACAGGCCGAGGTATGTATGGCACAGGCTCGCAAGTAACGGGCGTAGTACAAGTTCGCGACCGCTTCTTGGATAGAAGGTTTTGGCATCAATCCGCCATTCATGGGCAGTTTACTACAGTAAACCAGCATCTAAGCTTCGTGGAAACGGTGTTTAATCAACTACCAAACGTAGGTGTTAAGCGCACATTCAATACCTTCTTTTCCAATATGCAAGACTTAACCACCCGCGCCCACGAGCCGACCTTCCGCACAAATGTGTCCACTACAGGCCACACCCTCGCGGAACAAATCACTCAAAACGCTCTCGCATTGCAACGCCAACAACTTGACCTAAACAGCGAGTTTTCCGATGTAATTTCAGAAATAAACAGCCTAGGCTCGCAAATTTCTGACCTCAACAGACAAATTCACATATTTGAACGCGACGGCAGTAACGCCAACGATTTGCGCGACCAACGCGCTTTGCTTATAGACCGTCTTTCTACGTTGGTGAATGTCCATGTAGAAGAACGTGATTTCTCGCGCCCTGGCGTACCAAACGACCGCCGCATGACAATCATGATAAATGGCTACGATTTTATAGACCACACACGCTTCAACAATCTTGAGCTTGTGGCAAGAAATAACCCAAACGACCCTCGCTCTGGCCAATTCCGTAATGAAATGGACGTACACGGGCTTTACGATGTGTTTTTTGCACTGTCGGGTTCACGTTTTAACATTCACAGCCACACCCTCGGCGGCGTACTTCGCGGCATCGTAGACGTTCGCGATGGCAATGGCGGCCAAAATACCGCGCCTCCCGTGCTTTCTGGCCAGTTTGTGGTTCAGCGTCAAAGGGATGCCATGCTTGCAAGCAGTACATTCCTAAACAGTTTAAGTGCTATGCTTGCCCCAATCGCAGGTACGTTGCCTGGCCACGTAGGCGCAAGGGATGCGGCACTTGCCGCAATTTCCGCCTCTCGTGCAGGTATTGCAACAACTGCCGCCCCTCCAGGGCCTATCACCACCACTGCGCAAGCTAACGCCTGGCGCGCCCATCTTAACAGGGTGCAATCAGAACGCACAACTCTTGAAAACGCATTACCCGCACTTCGCGCCGCCGCAAGAACAAATACAGGCTTGCCTGCGGCTATCACCTCAATTAATACCGCCTTTGCACCTGCGGCAGTTCCTGCAGCTGTAACTACGGCAATAACCGCAATAAATACCCATTTGAACGCGACCCTTAACGGTATAACAGATTCTGCGGATATTCCTGGGTTTGTTGGCACTCTTAACGGGCTAATCGCAGACCTGCAAACAGCAATAACTGCAAACAACGTCGACTTAACCCCCGCGCAATATACCGCAATAACTAACGCGCTTACCGCCGCAACCACCAATGTAGGTACGGCTGGCGCACCTGGTGCTATCTTTGCGCCCATTACAAATTCATTAACGCGCCAAGAAGAAATAACCGCCATCTACGGCGATGCAGCCACTCTTGCGGCTACCATCACTGGCTTAAATGCAGATATTTCAGCACTAAATGCTGCCACTGCGGGAATAGAAGCCTTAACAAGCCTCGGCCCGCGCATAGAAGCGCAACTTGAGTGGGCGTTGGCTAATGCTCGTCAAATGGCACATGAACTGGAAGCGCGTATTGCCGCAATCGAATCAGGCCGCGAAGAAGGCGACCCAGCAGTATACGAAGCCCTTTTAGACGCACTTCGCGACCCAGGCGGATACATTGAACAAATGGAAGATTTGCTTGCTCAAATAGATTTGCCTCCTACACAAGGTGTTTATTCTACTTTGGCAGAGCTTCAAGACTTAGTTGATGCTTTGCAGGGTTCTTTGAACAACCTAGCCGTAGACGGCTTCCAAGAAATAATAGATAACATTGATGCGGCGGCGGGACTTTTACCCGTTGGTGGGGCAAATGTAGACCATGGCGTTACCACGAATTTCAAAGGCATACCATTTTATATGAACCAGCTTAACACCCTTATCCGCACATTTGCGCGGGCTATAAATGAAGGTGTTAACCGCGAGGGCGACCCGATTGCAGGTGCTTTTGGCCACATTCATGGCTTTGATGCAAATGGAAACAACCGCCTTGCAATGTTCTTCACATTTATGGACGAGAACGGCAACCCAGGTGTTGTGTTTGACCCGAACGACCCAGCCAGAGATTTACGCCTATGGATACGGCAAGACGGAACAACCGTAGCTGGCGTAAATCCGCCTTTCGACGTAGCCCTTGATGCAAACGACAGACCCATGTTCACACTAGACTACAGCCGTATGACTGCCCTAAACTTCGTAGTAAACCCCGAACTGCTTGACGACCCCGCTTTGCTTGCGGCTTCAAGCAATCACAATATTGGTCAAGCAAATAACGACGTAATCCATGGCTTTTTGGCAGTGGCAAACGATTCGGGTTTGTTCCGTGAAGGGCGGCTGATTGACTTCATTATTGCCACAAGCAATCACCTCGCCGTGGACAATAACCAAGCCGCGCTGTTCCGCGAATCCTATGACGAAATCACCATGCAAACCCATAACCACCGCCTTGCTGTGAAGTCTGTAGACACGGAAGAAGAAATGCTTAACCTTGTGCGGTTTCAAAATATGTTCATAGCTACATCTCGTCTAATTAACGTACTCGACACCGTTTACGATACCTTGATAAACCGCCTCGGCAATTTCTAAAATTTCATGGCTTGTTAAAATCCCAAAACGTGAGTTTTTTGAAGGGTGTTTGGGGGAAACTTTTTTCCAAAAAAGTTTCCCCCAAGGTCTTAATTTTTCTAAAGGAGTGTCTACCATGCGTGTTACTAACCACATGATTTACGGCAATTCCATGAACAATATTTGGCGGAATGCACGCCACTTAAATAATTTGGTGACTCAAATTGAAACGGGTAAGCGTATTCAGCGGCCTTCGGATGACCCGCTTATTGCGGCACGCTCGCTTAGGTATCGCACTATTTTGTCGGAAGCGGAGCAGTTTTCTCGCAATGTGCAGCAGGGCATGGCATGGATGGATGTTTCGGAATCGGCGTTTAACAATATTTTGACGGGTAGCCCAACCAACCCTAGCTTGATGCAACGTATATATGAGCGTCTTGTGCAAGGTGCGCAAACAGGCACCCAAGAAATTGCAGACCAACTTGCAATTTTAACGGAAATGCGCCAGTTTTTTGACCAGATGTTTAACGTAGATATGAACCAAACTTATTTGGGGCGGTATGTTTTTTCTGGCTTCCATACAAACCAGCCGCCAGTGTTGAAGCAAGACTGGCCAGACCGTAGCTTTGTGATTCAGCAAAGCTTTCAGCCGAGTTCTATTGAAACGGCGAAAACATTTCATCGTGCAACGCCTACATCTTTACCACAAGATATGTGGATGAATGTTATTAAGCTACCGTTTACCAATGTGGACTTTGGCTTTGATACTGCGGGTGTTGTCGCTGGTGCGCCGTTGCCGCAAGTGGGTGTTTTCCTTGCAGATGGCACAGAGCTTTTTGTGGAAAACTTTATTTCTACTGAGGAAAATGCGTATAGACCACAGGGCGATTTCTACATTCACCACATTGTGGATACAGGCGAGCTTGTAATGAGCGATGCGTTGCGTGCAAGGATTGAGGCCACTGGTGGGCTCAATATCGTGTATGAGAAGAATGACTTGCGTGCAGGTGAGCTTAATCCGATTGTGTACTTTGATTCATTTGAGATTGTTGGTGATGAGTCCAGGGCTTTTAGCACCGCAGGGCAGAATATTCAAATGGAAATATCGCCGATGTCGTATATTACAATAAATTCTCATGCGAGAGATATTTTGACGGCAGAATTGTTTGCAGATATGCGTAGGCTGTTTGAATTTGCTGATACACTTGTGCCTTCCGACCCTGGGGTGATTAGGGATTATTTCCGCAATCCGCCCCATAGTCGTAGCGGCGATGATTTGGAAAATGCAGTGTTGCAGTTCCTTTCTGACGAGAAGGCCGCTTTTTCGGGCATGATGCACATTCGCATGAACAATATGCTTGAGGCGATTATGATACACTCTACGCAGGCGCAACGTGAGCATACAAACCTTGGCTCGCGTATGGCACGTATGGAAATGGTGGGCATTCGCCTTGAGGAAGATGAAGTGGCTTACACCGATTTGCTTTCACAAAACGAAGATACCGACCTTGCAAGTACCATTATGCGTAAAAATGGTGCGGAAGCGGCGTTTGGCCACGCGCTCATGGCGATTGCAAGAACTACACAGCTTTCACTCGCGGACTTTATAAATAGGTAACGAATAGGAGGCATGAAAAATGCGACTCACTAATGTAATGATGACGAACACCACCTTGATGCATATTAATAGGAACATGCGCAATTTGAATAGCATTATTAGGCAAATTGAGACAGGTAAGCGGGTACAACGGCCATCGGATGACCCAATTATTTCGTCAAGGGCATTGATGTTCCGTACTGGGATGCATGAAAATGAGCAGTTCCAGCGCAACGTGAATCAAGGGTTGGCGTGGATGAATGTTTCCGAAACTACCTTTGATAATGTCAACCGTACTTTGTTGCGCGAGATGCGTAACTTGGCAGTGCAGGGTGCGAATGGCGATAACAATATAGATAATAAGAAGGCCATAATTCGTCAAATGGAATCTCTGTTTAACCAGCTTGGGCATGAGATGAACGCCACTTTTGGTGGAAATTTCTTGTTCTCGGGCTTTAGAACAGACGAGCCGCCTGTATTTACAGAAGATAATGACCGCACTTTTATACTTACCCAGCATTTTAGCTTGTCGGATATTTCTCGTGAATCTTCTTGGCAACGGCTTATAGTTCCCAACGGATTGGGGACTTATGAGCCTGTGTCGCATGATATAAATGTTTTGAAGCTTGCGTATCGCGAGATAACTGCCGTACCGCCGCCGCATATTCCTGGCTTTGAAGTGCGTGCGATGACACTTGCTGATATAGATGCGTATGAACCTCCAGCATTTAACGCTACTGGCGAGCCTGTGATTCATTTTATTGCAGAAACGGGCGAGCTTGTAATGCACCGTGATACTGCTGCGAATTTCCCGATGGAGGGTGTAAGCGTAACCTTTCATAAGAGTGGTTTCCAAGCAGGCATGATTAACCCTAAGGTGTATTTCACTGGGCGTGAAATAACTGCGGATACCTCGCCTGCTGGCGTGGCGGCACTTATGGCCGCGCTTGGCGCAGAGTTTGGCGGGCCTGTAGACCTTGTGTACAATATTACGCAGTATTTTTCTCGTGCGGCAGGCCAGCCTTTTATTGATATAGATGGCACGATGTTTTATGAGTTTGATTTGCGTTTTCCAATGGACTTTGACGCGAATGACCCAGCTGTGAATTTGCGGCCTAATTTGCCACCAGGTAGTGAGATTGTTAACCCTTCAACCGTTCGCATTCCTGCACAGGTTTTTAACACAACAAGCAATGTTTCTGTGACTTATGCGGTTAGATTTGGCGATAGTCCGTTTACTGTGGATGCGGGCGGCAACCCTGTTCATATTAAAGAATATTTGGGAGTGCAGGGTGTAGAGCTTGTAAATGCGCGGGGCCAGGCTGGCGCAAGTGAGGCGATTCCCTAGGATAGGGCAGAGCTTAATTCGGGCTTCAATATGCATAACCAAGAAATTCGCTATGAAGTAGCACCACGGACGCATATTACGGTTAACTCTTTGGCGAAAAATGTGCTTACCGATAAAATGTTTGCGGACTTTAGGCGGTTCTTTGAATTTTCGGAGTCGTTGAAAATTTCTGAAAGAGTTGACTTGGTGCGGCATTTTGAATCGCTTGGGCATACGGGCGATGGTTTAGAAGAAGTGGTGGAGGACCAACTGGTTAAAGAGCGTGGCATGGCGCGGGATGCGCTGTATCAGCAGTTTAACAATATGCTGTTTTTGATTGACAGGCATTTTGATAACTCTAGCCGCGAGCAAACGAACTTGGGTGCGCGTATGGTACGCATGGAGCTGGTGCAAAATCGCTTGGAGCAGGACGAAGTAGCTTACGAACAGCTTACCAGCGATAACGAAGATACGGATTTAGTACACGCCACGATTATGCGATTTTCTGCCGAGGCACTTTTTACGGCATCGCTTATGGCTAACAGTGGTGTTATACAGATGTCGTTGGCTAATTTCTTGAGGTAGGCATGAGGTAATGTATGGCTGAAGGCCGTGAGAACGAAGCGCACTTGCGCGTTTCTGTTATCGCCAGTCGAAATTGCGGGGTAGTTTCCTAGCATTAAAAAAAGTGAGAACTCGTTTGCAGATTGCGGTTTGCAAACGAGTTCTCTTTTTCTAAAATTAATGTGATGAACTCAAAAAAAGTGAAGTAGACCACGTGCTTCACCCCCCTTTCGGAATGTGAAGCCAATCGCCCACGGTTGCGCCATTATTATACATTGTATGAACAAGCCGCTAATGGGGGCTGCTCGTTTGGGCGTAATTCTGAAACGAGAACTTTCCAATAGTGTGACGCTACGCGATTCTTGATTTTGACGAAAACGAATGGGAGAGTGAATGTATTGTTTTACAGATTTTGTAAAGTTTTCATTTTCTCCATATTTTTATTGCCTGTAAGTATTGCACTTGTCGGCTGTGAACTCGGACATATACGTGCCACTGAAAGTTCCAGCGATACTGCCGCCATGATTTACGAATCGTGGATAAATTATGACGCAGGTAGATACGCAGTGAGTGTAGAAGCGGGGTCAAGGTCAGCTTTTATTATACTTTCTGACGGTAGTCTGTGGGGTTGGGGAATTAATGAACATGGTCAACTTGGTGATGGCACAAGAGAGAACAGATATACCCCTGTGTGGATAATGAATGATGTGAAAGCTGTTTCAAAAAGATGCACGCATACCATGGCAATTACCACAGATGGAGGACTATGGGCTTGGGGAGGAAACGGGTTCTATTGGTCAGATGAATTGGGCGGACGGCAAATTGAGCCAGGGCGAGCATGGGACGATTCGGCAGAATGCTATTTGATACCTCGTCGTATTATGGATAATGTCAAAGAGGTAACTGTTTGCGATACCAGCGCGTTGATAGTAACGATGGACGGAACATTATGGCAATGGCATAGAAGAACACCTCTTCCCATAGAGCTTATGAGCGAGGTTGTGGCGGCCTCAATTACACGGGGAACTCTTTATGTAATAAAAACAGACGGCAGCTTATGGGGTAAAGGTGGAAATGCGTGGGGCGGTGTTGGGGATGGTAGCAGAGTTCGCCAAGATGAATTTGTTTGGATAATGGATGATGTAGTGGTGGTTGTTACAGGAACAAACCATGCTATGGCTATAATGTCTGACAGTAGTTTGTGGGCATGGGGTTCTAACAGATATGGGCAAGTTGCCGATGGCACTCAAGAAAGTCGTGATAGCCCTGTCTGGATAATGGATGATGTTATAACTGTTTCGACAAGCAGGTGGAACCATGCGGTAGCAATCAGAACCGATGGCACGATGTGGGGCTGGGGTACAAATGATGGCGGGCAACTGCGATATATTCCAGGCAGATTGTCACCTGTAAATCGTATTGAACGCCAGCCCGTGCATTTAATGGAGGATATACAAAATATTTCAGCAGGGGAAGGTTTTACACTGCTGGTAAAAGCTGACGGTAGTGTACATGGCATGGGTTTAGAGTTTTGGACTTGGACAGAAAGGAACGATTTGGAAGTAGAGCTTTTCTGACAACGCCTAATCTTGATGCATACTAACCACACGGGAAATAGCTTCTGCCAGTGCTGTAGTGGCATCTTCAAGCGGTTGCAAAAACTGCGTGCAGTCTTCGCCGTTTTTTGCACCTTTTTCAATTTCTTCGGTAATTTTTTGCACAACAGGAAAAGCCAAGTTTGCCGCTGTGCCTCGCAAAGCGTGTGCGGCATCGGCGGTGGCTGTGGTGTCGCCTGCTTTTACTGCATCGCGAATGCTGTTGGCCATTTTAAGCCCATCAAAGCGACCTACCAATCGCAGGTACAATTTCATATTTCCCATTACACGGTTTTTGCCATCCTCCACGTTAATGTCTGGCAAAAAAACTGAGTAGTCCATACATCCCCCGCCTTTCAATTTCTCTAAGTATACCACACTTACCGTCGTAAATTAAGCCGCCAATCCAAGTCTCCTCGGTCTAAGGCCATAAGTAATGCCTCTGCCGTAGCTAGGTTGCTTGCAAAGGGTATGTTGTGAATATCGCACAGCCCTGTAAGTGAATAGCTGTCTGGCTCATATGGTTTTTGTGCGTGCGGGTCGCGCATGAAAATTACTAGGTCAATGTCGTTTAACGCCACCTGCGCACTTAGTTGTTGCTCGCCACCAAGTTGGCCTGCTAAATATTTAGAAACAGGCAAGCCCGTGACATCTTCTATTATTTGTCCCGTTGTTCCCGTTGCGAAAAGCTTGTGCTGCGCCAAAATATTTCTGTAAGCTATGCATAGGTTTTCCATGAGTTTTTTCTTATTATCGTGGGCTATTAGCGCGATGTTCATAGTAGTCCGCCCTCCTCCATGGGGGTTTCAAACATGGATTTTGGCACACGGGGTAGCCCTACGTTAATCACCATGCCAATGGCTATCATGTGTACCCAAATCATGCTACCGCCGTATGAAAGAAACGGAAATGGCATACCCGTGTTTGGCAAAATGTCAGTGGCAACGCCAACGTGGAAAAATGTCTCAAAGATAAGCATACCCGCTACGCCAGAGGCCAAAAGTCGCCCCTCCATATCTATCGCACGCATGGCAATCATCACGCAACGGAAAATTACAATAGCAATCACGCCAAGCAAAACCATTGCCCCAATAAAGCCAAACTGCGATGCCGACACAGAAAAAATGAAGTCATTATGCCCCAAAATTACATAAGGATTCTGCAAAAAACCGCGCCCCGTAAGCCCGCCTGTGCCTATGGCATACAATGAACCCGCCGTTTGGCGTACGGCATCGGGGTCTGCGTATTCTGGTCGCAAAAAGCTTTCTATGCGACTCCATTGGAAATCGCCCAAAATGCGCGTAAGAAACAACGGAACTTCACGCTGTAAGTCAAACCAAATTACCACTATAATAGGAACAAGCACGCCCACGGCCACCAAAATAGTGCGCCAATAAAGCCCCCCCACAAAAAGCACTGTTAGCGAAATGCAAAGCACCACCATGGAAGCTGAAAACGAAGGCTGAATAAACACCAGCCCAACCGGGATAATAATAAGCACTAGCACCATCCCAAGCCAAAGCGGCCTGTTAAATCGTTCTCGAAAAACGTCCAAAAACTTTGCCAAAAAAATAGTCATAAAAATCTTTGCAAACTCAGAAGGTTGCATACTAAGCCAGCCCACAAAGGGTATGGGTATCCAAATCCACCGCGCTACCCCTGCTTGGTCTGTACCTAAAATGCGCACAACCACCAGCAAAACAAGCATCAATACATACACGTACAAATAAAATCGCGTTATCCAATGGTAATCAATAAGCGAAAACGCTACCATAAGAACCACGCCAGAAATAATAAATGCCCGTTGCCTCTGCCAAAGCCCACCGTCCCGTTCAATTATCCATCGCGGAACGCTCTCCAAAATTGGCTCGGAAAACACGCTAGCATAAATCATAACCACGCCAAAAACGCCGAGGGCAATTACCGCCAGCGCAAGGGTGTAGTCATATGTTTTTGCAACGCGCTTCCAATCCATATAGGCCTCTACTGCGACTTACGCATATTTTTTATGGGAATGTTCGCATAAAGCACGGGTACTGTTTTGCCCTCATCTTGTTCGTGGGTGATACTAATGTCCATATCGCCTGTTTCGTCTATGTCCATGTAGCGTGCTATTACTTGAATGATGTCGTTTTTCATCATCTCCAGCAGCTCGGGGTTGCAGTTTGCGCGGTCGTGAATCAGCACCAGCTTTAAGCGGTCTTTTGCAGTAGAGCCAGAGGTGGGCTTGCGTGAAAATATACCTTTCATAAAATCCATACCTGCCTCCTTTACGTCCGCACAAAGAATTTTTTAATTCTTGCGAACACGCCCGAGTCTATATTAAGCTCCATAAGCGGCACTGTTTCGCCAAGAATACGGCGGCAAATATCGCGGAAGGCTTGACCTGCAAAGGAATTTTTATCGGCGGCAGCAGGCTCTCCACGGTTGGTAGCTATAATGATACTTTCGTCGTCGGGTACTACGCCAAGCACATCTATCGCAAGGATTTCAGTTACATCTTCAAGAGCCATCATATCGCCCTCTTTTACCATTTTTACGCGGATACGGTTCAAAATAAGCATGGGGTTGCGAACTTCGCCTGCTTCAAGCAAGCCGATTATCCTGTCGGCATCCCGCACGGCAGAAACTTCTGGCGTGGTGACAACTATGGCCTTATCTGCACCCGCGATTGCGTTTTTGAAGCCTTGCTCTATGCCTGCTGGGCAGTCGATTAGTACATAGTCAAACTCGGCACGAAGCTGGTCGCAAAGCTTACGCATTTGCTCTGGGGTTACAGAGTCTTTGTCTTTGGTTTGTGCCGCGGGCAA
>Ga0123355_10019676_pt1 | contig 10752 bp, 3 predicted proteins | sample TergutEmb28metaG_3_FD_89872 | JGI IMG/M metagenome (GOLD analysis project Ga0123355, IMG submission 89872) | Embiratermes neotenicus P1 segment gut microbial communities from Petit-Saut dam, French Guiana - Emb289 P1 | ecosystem: Host-associated > Arthropoda: Insects > Digestive system > Gut ...
CCTTCTTTACTTTTAAAAAAAAATAAAAAAAAAAAAAATAAAAATTGTGGATAAAAAATATAAATTGGGGGGGGGGGGGAAGGGTGAACATATACACACACACACACTTATAGTGTGGTGTGTGTGTGTGTGTATGTTTTCGATCTGTCACTCAACATAATTTAATTTCAAAACTCTAATTCAAGAAATCTGCATGTTCGTATGCCTGTGGTCACACATCTATAAAACTGTCAAGACAAATAGGGTTTCCGGTTAAGGAAGGATGAGTGAGAACCACTCATCTAAACAAAGACTTAAAAATGTACTTGCCAACATGTTCGGTAACTTGCCTGTGATAACTGGATGGCCATGATACCTAAATTAATGGCACCTAATAAAATGGCATTGTGTATCTCATTTGTAATCTAAGAACAGCATACCATATCTAAATGATGGAAATACAATTTCCCAGGATTCGCATATGAAGGAAAAAACACTGTCAGTGCTCAGTGAATATGATACCATTCAGAAACTAGCAGCCAAAACATTCTTTTTGTACAAATTAGTGCATGAGTAAGTGTTACTTAATGACAATGTCAATTACTGGGTTACACAGTGTCAGTGAGAAATTACAGAACATCAGTGGAGTGATACTGATAATGAAAAACTGAAGTACATGGGTAAAAACCAATCCCATTACCATTCTGCCCACCACTGACCTGGGATCAAACTCAGACCTACACATAAGAGACCAGCAAATAACCACAACAACCATGCCAGAGACTTCTAGAACTGACAACCTGAAGGAAGAAAAGAGTTTTAATGTAAAAATGTTGACAGTATCTATGAAAAACAGTGTAACCTTTATCAAGTTTTAAATTAATACAGGAATCCACAAATTTTCCATAACTCTATGAGTCACCCCCAAATTCTAGGTGCCAGAAAGATGAGACGAAGCAAGTTGATGGCCCACAAACATTAAGCACCACCACACAAAATTTAGTTGTACAGGCAACCTGCCACCTGGGATTTATGTACTCCTAAATAAATTTACTTCACTGTGTCTTTCAATCTTACTGCCAGGAAACAGACACTTTAAAAAACAGAAAATGCAACAGAACATGTTATAGTTAATATGTGATAGGATTAATGCAGCATACCCTTGAGTCCTTTCACACTTTATTCAGCGATGAAAAAAACAATGAGGGGGTTGTCAGAGCCATGTTCCAATAGCTCCCCTTCCTAAACAGCTTTCTGATTTTAACCCCTCCATTAATCTGGTGCAACCTGTAAAAAAATCATTTCCTACCTCTTATAATTCATTCCTAAATCTTCCCTTCAGCCATGCATGTTTTTATCTCCAACCGGTTCCTGATCACCTACCCACATTAACTAACATTCTGCCATTTTCTGGTGTTTATCTCAGGCTGACTTATCCATACACCCACCCCAAGCTTGCATATTCTACTAGTAAGGTAATCCTCCACCCCTGATGGCTCTCATCTACTGGCTCCCCAATAACCCCTAGTTATCCTGTCTTTTCAGATATACTGCACTGTTATTCCCCATACACAGCTTCTTCTTCTACCCTGGGATGCCATGAACAAGATTTCTGAGAAATGTCAGCATATTTCTAAAAGATTACTCTAACAGCAGTATTGTTGTTGTTGTCAATATCAGCAGCAGAGGCGGCACCACCACCGGCACCACCACCACCACCGCCACATTATCATTAATATTATTACTGCTGTATTCTATTACAACTTTACCAACATTAGTTCTTTGGTTTTCACAACAGTTGCTGATGAAATAGAACTTTTTTTTTTTTTATTTTCTGCAATATGTACTGCTTAAATGTTGCAACATCTAATAGAAATTATTGCTCAAACACACTCAAATTGTCCTTACATGACAAGATTCTTCCTCTGCATGTTTGGCATGAATTTGAACCAATTCGTTCACACTAAAGATGGCAGTATGTTCCTCCAAAATGGTGAATATTTAAGCACTAATGAGGCAGAAACCCAATAGGAGATAATTATTTGAACTTTATCCATCATCTGTGATTTAAAATATAACATTATAAAAATCATTACATTTCAGAGACTGGCTGTGCCTAACACAACAAGATATAAACAAGAAAGGCAATGTATGCATAAACATAACATTGAGACATGTTTGTGTAACCACTGTTGCCATGGAAAAGCAATAAATATTACATATTCTGAGTACGTGTCTGTAGCCTTAGTTATCCAATATGCAATTTGCATGCGCCATATTGTCATCTGTGACTTGTCTGGCTCTACCATATTTTTCCACATTATCTCATAAATGGCACAATTTTTGTAAAAATGTTATTGCAAATAAAATATACATTTTGATTCTCCATAAATTTTGTCTGAAACGTTTCTCATTCTAAGAAAAACTGCAAAAGGAATTATCATAAATGTACTTATCTCTTCATGCAAAGTACCTGCTATTCTTGTCAAATTTTAATGAAACTCCAATTTTCTTGACAGATTTTCAAAAAAAAATTCTCAAATATCAAATTTCATGAAAATCTATTCAGTGGGAGCAGAGATGTTCCATGTGAACAGGCAGACTTGATGTAGCTAATAGTTGCTTTTTGCAATTATGTGAACAACTACAATATGGACTGAGGTTTTCACAGCTGTGACTGTAACTTACTACCTTCCAGGCAATGCACATCAACATTTCAGAGGAACATGCTGCCTCCATGTAGCACACTACATGGCATCACATCCCAGAACACACTAACCTTCACAAAATGAAGATACCTATTCTGTCAGGCTGTGTCCAAAATGTTGTATTTCAAATCGTAGACAATGGATAAAATCTAAAGAAGCTGCCATAATAACAGTTTAAGTATTTACTTCCTTCCGGCTTTAAATATATGCAGATTATTTCTGGGTTTCACTGCCCACTAAAGAATAAAAGCTGTATAAGTAGAGCACATTATTTGCACTTATCTTCTGAACTTATCCATTTCTATAGCAAATTTTGCCATAATGAATAGAAAACAAAATAATGAGTGTGATTACAGGAGTGCTACATAGGTAGACAGGAATGGTCACATAATCTAAAATTTACACACACCACATCCATACCCACCCTCCCACCACACTACATGCTCTTCCAGAATCACACCCCACACTAAAAATCACAGCTGCAGTAGAGAATGAGGTGCCTCCGAACAAGGACATTAACACCAAATCATCAATAGTGCCTGGCAGAGTAGTATGAAAAGAAAACTCCTTCACAAAAGATCTCATGCCCTTAGACAAGTGTGGTAACAGGTTGTGATATGCCATTATGCATCCACCTGAGCACAGGAAAATAAAAGATTAATACAGGTAGTGGCTACCTCCCATTTTACACCCATTAAAAAATTCAAGATTAATAAAGGCCATGCCTGCCACCCATTCCACACCCATTAACAACTGAAGTATTATTATAGGCCCTGATTGCTTCCCATTTCACATCTGGTGAAAGTCTGCATTAATGTAAATCACTATCCATCTCCATCAATAACCTAATGCATGAATATTATTCAACATTGCATAACTATAAAAGTCACTGTCAATAAACATCTCACAATAATTTAAGTTGTGATGTATGTTCTTCACGCCTTTTCAGCCAAGCCTACAAAAACAAGATAGTATGAATTTAGCATGAATTGATACAGTTTCACAACTACCACAAGGACTAAATTCAATCAATTACACGGCTCTTTTCAATTCTTTGGCTTGATTACACTTTCTAAGCACCTAGAAACAAATTTTGTACTCTCTAAACCTGAGTATTTATAAAATAAACTCTTATAAAATGAGTGTCACAGTTTTATTCTATGACAGAACAATTACCCCTGGGATTAAGGATCACACCATGAACATGTATAAAGTAGTACTCATACAACTCCGTGAGTTACGAATGTTGGCACTAGACTGAGGTGTGCTTACGGCTCAAGCGACGTTACCCTGGAGAATGCGACCCCAATACCCTTTGGACAAGAGGCTCTTCAGGTCCCAGAGCTTGTAACGAATGTGAAACGCGCATTCCATAACTACATTATTTTACTAACTGCAGACAGTTGCGTACAGAACTGGACGCTTCTTGGAAACGCTGCAGTCCAACGTAATTTTAATACGATACAAACTATGCAGGACCGTGAGATAACGAAACGCAAGTTGACACTAAACTGCTCTTCATAAAGCTAGTTAAAACCAGCATTTACCAAACTGTAAATAACCGGCAAACTACACTCCCTTACTGAACCCGTCAATACAATATTCGAACTACTTACACAGCGCGATGTAAACAAACATGACAGCTGACACACAAAACAGTTTGCCCATATAACGCTAAAACGGGTTATTGCGATGCAGCTGCACTCTTCACATTCAACAGCACCGTACTTAAGTCGCTTACTGAATTTCACTTACCTTCCGAAACTGAATCATGCTTCTCGTGACTTTTTCCACCTAACGCTGAAACAGACATTCTGAAACTTCTATTTCTATCTGAGCCTTCTGTTCAACAATTTGGGTTACTGTTTTTATCACAGATTACTTTATTTTTAGTCAGTACACTATTCACAAACACAAAACGTCCACACCGCTTATATTCTAGATACACACGCTATATTTTACCGTCAACAAAGTATTAAAAAGTTAAAAGGGAAGCATTCTACACAATTAATCACAAATATTTCCGTACACTTAGAATTCACTGATGCAAAAATAGAAAATGTCCGCTCACAAACCCACGAACTGAAATCCAAAGATCATAAAAACAAGAGGCTACTTTCCTGCAAAACAACTAACAAAAACATTAATGCACAGTACTATTCACCTAACACAAATGTCACACGGTTAATACGAACTCCCATACCGTTTGTACAACATAATACTGTTGCACAAATCACTGTATAAGTGACAGACTGACATCGGCATATGGGGTTGTGCATCTCTTCGATATCGTCGGAATTACGGACTTTGACACTACCGGTCGGCAGCACCATCTATTACCCAGAACACAAAACTACCAAACAATTTCATCTAGCGCCATTTAGCTCCGAACTGAGTGCGTTTGCAATAGACGGGCCGAGAAAGGTTCTCGGCCCACTTTCCGGTAGCACTTTCTCACTAAACGAGCGCAATTTACACGTATAATGTAACAATTATTATTTTTTCTATTTCCTTTACTTTATATTTCAGTTACAAAAACCTTTTTGAAGAATGGGGTTTCTGTCTTGCTTTCAGGACCGCAAACGACTCCTGTGCTTGGCAGTGGGTGGTTTTAAACAACAAAACCACAACACTTAATAACATGTACGTGATGGAAGATGGTAGAACAAATTGTTAGCTCATCAAGAAATAAAAAAACGAGCAATTTATATACATTACGATAGCGAGATAACTGATAAAATATATGACACACAGATACAATAATAATAATAATAATGAGAAGAAAGGGGGGGGAATGAAGAAGCACGATTAGAATCAAACTCAGACACTCGGTTCACTTAATAATTTCTCTATATAAATTCGTTCCTCGATCTTCGAAGTCTCAGCCCAAGCGTCATAATCACTCTTTTTGACAGTAGTCATCCCGATGTGCTCATCTAATTCATACAAGATAAATGTTTCAGCCAAACACAACAATTTATTACACAAAATTATGCTTCCGGCAACATGTTTGGACTCTAATGAGTCATCATCAGGCCATCCAAAGAACTAATACAAGGTATATAATATATTAGAGTGCGTTTTGGGATCCCAAAAGCTCGTTTAGTATTTTAAGACCGCCTTTATATTAAGGCACTGTTTAATTAAAGTAGATGTTAGCACAGCATTTCAATAACTTGGACCTCAAGTTTTTATACAGATTGATGGAACGAACTTGACAAGCTAATATTTTGGCAATAGTCACCCCGATGTGTTTATCTAATTCGTACAAGATATATGTTTCAGTCAAACACAACAATTTATTAAACAAAATTATGCTCAAGACAACATGTTTCTACTCTAATGATTCATCACCAGGCCATCCAAAGAATTAATCCAAGGTATATAATATATATATATATATATATATATATATATATATACACCTTGGATTAGTTCTTTGGATGGCCTGATGACTCATTAGAGTCGAAACATGTAGCCGGGAGCATAATTTTGTGTAATAAATTGTTGTGTTTGAATGAAACATATATCTTGTTTGAATTCTTAATCTTCCTACCCTATTCCTTCCTGCTAGTGGATGGTTGATGGCTGTCCTACTGCTATAGACGTTTTCTCCCACTGTGGGAAAGTCAAAATATTTGGATGCACTTCCACAAATTTCGTATTTTTAATGACGTGGAAAATTTCGGAAAATAATGACTTCCCGAGCCGAGTTTTGTGGGGCATTAAACCGGAACGAATGAGTGCACTTTCCTAATACGCCCAAGATTACAGAAGCATTCTCTATTACCCCTTTTCTAGACTCACTCAAGGAGTGAGGAGAATGCAGTCATATCCACTTTACATTTAAATTAAAACACCTGATTAGGACGGCCAGATTTCGTGAGTGGGAAAACAGGATACCATACGAAACAATATCACGTAAACTATCTAATCCGATGTAACTAACTTTTGTCGTTTGATGTAGAATCGATATATTCCAGCTGTAAGGGTACTTTTGTTTGCTACAAAATATGTTAATGCGTGTTTGATATATACAATATCCGGGCTCAGCAAATAAATAGGGCGGTAAGAAAACAAAAAAAAATGTTGACTGATTGTTGAGTGCTTATGACGCCGGTACTAACACAATTACGTAATCCAAGGACACAACCACAGCGGTTTCTTGGATTCGTTCTCGCTGTTAAGACGCATATCTGCTGAATGGATATACTGTTACACAAAACTAGCCACTGTCTGCGAACACAAAAATAAATTAGCCGACACGGCCAACTGCCAAAGTTAAGCCGAGCGCCGCGCACAAATATTTGTCGCAAAAAGTCGGTAATGCGAAGTAATTGTTCGGCGCAAATCGCTGTGATGCCAGTGGGGATGAGGCTGTTGTATTGCGAATCAATCGAAATGAGTTTTGATCGTGCCACATGTTTTCAGTTGAGAACCGAAATCACCAACGCACGCTTTGGGGCAGTGCACTACAAGCTGGGAGGTCGCGGGTTCGATTTCCGATTGACTCATTGGATTTTTCATTGACTTAAACCTCCTGACCGCACCATGGTCCAGGGCTAGAAGCAGAAATTAGTACCAGGGATATCTCCTGAGGGTTAAATGGGACCAGTGTGTAGGGCTGAAAACTTTAATGTGCCAATTGTCTAGAAATTCTGGGAGCCTGAACCTCCTGGAGCCCAAAAGTTATGCCCAGGTCTGAAATGGGATAGCTCTACTGATATGTCCTCGCAGGCGTTTCTTTTACTACAACAACCAATGCATAATTAACATCCTTGCAAATGCATTTATGTAACCTCTAGCAACAGTTAAGCATCCAAGCACATATAATGTACAACCCTACTAAAATAAAATGGCTTTGGGTGTCACAATATTTATGCTAAGTCCACAAAACGTGTGCTAATATTTTTGAGATAGTATGCATAGTATAGGCTGTCTAAAAAATGTATAACCATTTTTATAGAGAACATCCCCTGACATTTTCATTGTGGATTCAAAATGTAAATAATGTAGCTTTAAGTTCACTATAAAAATAGTCCTGATCATATGAACACTAGTGTTACCTTATGGAGTCCAATGAAGTCACCTTTGAGCTCCAGGGCACAGTAAGATGACCATACGTCCTGCACTTTCAGGGACATTCTCAAAGACTTATTTCCTGGACTAATTTTTTATCTTTGTTTTCTTTTTATAATTTTATTCATCTTCCTAGTACTATTCTTTACACTGGAAACATTCTTTGCACTTGTTCATGACTTTCCCAATGACGAGATGGCAACAGTGTTGGGCATGGACTAGTAAACAGTAATGATGTATGCACGACACAGAAAATGTAAATGTAACTCATATATCGCGTTAATTCTTATTTCAGTGCTGTCCCTGTTTCCAATATAAAACATATCACTCTGAAGTGCAATAAATCATCAGATTTTTGTTTACTGAGCCAGTGAAAAACCACACATTCATGAGGACAAGCGAGCGACTTCAACAAGACTCATGGTCTCCTGTCAAATATCTTCCAGAGGTTTTCCTGGGCTGGCTCTAGAGCAAATGTCGAGTTGGTAATGGCATCAATGTTCCACTGCATGTTCCTCATGCAGCCATCCCCAAAATGGACTTCAAAATTTTCACCAAAATGAAGCCCCCCCCCCTATAACAGCAGTCACTCACTGCACCATCTTTCTCCCCATACATTTTATTCTTTCCCTCATTCTCACACTTCATCTCTAAATGGTTAAACACAATATAACAACGCAAAACTTGCTGACAAATACTACTGGTGGCACAATGAATATGAAATGTGGCACACTAGTCAAGGGAAAAATCTGCTCTCCCAGGCAATTTTAATAACAAAAAATTTGAGAGCTGCTGAAAAACAAGTTTCCAGTGTATATATTTTGGGACAATCCTATAAGCACAGACCACACTTAATTGCATGCTATCCCACTACTTCTCCACAGTCCCTGCTGAGACATATCACAAGACAAGCTTTTGTATTCCATGTTTATGTACACACATACATAGGGCTATGCTGTGTGCTCAAAGGTTCTTTAGTAAAAAAATTATATGCTATGTGAATTTTTTTCATAAAATTATGCATTTTTGACAATTGTTAATGTCAATTCTATCACTCACATATCATCGGACTTTTTCTACAGTCAAAACACAACACCACACCACACATTTTAGAAACTGTTTCTGAAATGTTATGTGGTCTTTGTGTGCTGTTAACAGTAAAACACTCCTAAAAATAAGTGACAGAACTGACGTATTCAGAAACTGCTGTAAAAACAACACAGGGCATTTGTGAATTAATGGGTAGAATTTGTTAAGAATGTCAGGAAATGGTGGGAGACATTCTTTCTCCAAAAATGCTGTAATTTCAAACATTAGTCAGCCATGACCTACAATGACACATAGATAAGACATTTCTCTAATGACATGAAAATACAGTGGACAATTTTTCACAGAAGTTTGAAGCTTTCCAAAGAGCCGTGGATTAAAGTACAATTGTGGCAGACAAAGAACAGTTAATCTTGCACAAAACATTTGAAGCCTTCCAAACATCAATGGATTTAAAGTACAGAAATGGCAGACAGAGCATAGATGGCAATTGTCATCATAGATTGGTTTCAAAGTGCAGTGTAACTGACGGATTACGTGCCCTGTCACACATAAAATGATAAATCACGTGACTGGTGCTGTATGAAAGTCATAAGAAACATTACAACACTCATTCTAAACACAAACAAACATAGTGAGCTCCATTTAGGCTGAAAGGAAAGAGGATTAATGGCATTAACTGTATAACTATTGAAATAGTGCCTTAGTCAAAACATTGAAGTTGGCAGTGTGCTAAAGCATAATACATCAACAAACTCTTTGTTTGAAGGCACTAAATATAAACCCGGTATTGCCATTTTATTTCCACAGTTATCTTTATTAAGGTGATTCATTCCCACCGGTACTAATCAATATGTATTTTGTGATAGTATGGTCACACATAACACTAACATATAATCTAACAAGCAACAAGTTTCAATTTTTTCGAAGTAATCACAGACCATATCTTTTTAATAATTAACTATAGTTCTTGAAGAGATATGGTCTATATGATGACTTGGAATAAGACTAAACTTGTTGCCTGATACTATAGTGCAGTGTTGTGTGTAAATGTATTATCACGAAAAACATGTCAAAGTTATCTTTTGTAATCTTGATCAATAAGTTCCACAAACTTTGACTCAGGCACACTATATAGCTATGTTATGCCGCTCTTCAGATATTACAGACACATACACCAAATCTTTGAAGTATCTATCAAGGACAGTAAAAAAGAAAAGCCTATTTTTTTGTCTCCTTAACTTCTTCCTTTATGGAAAGTCCTTGATCATTCTCAAACATTTTCCAATAGTCACTCAATAGATCGCAAACTATGGTTGATTCTAACATAGAAGACTGTTGTGCAATATAAACAAGCAATAATAAAGTTCTTGGTTGCTGAGGGTCAGAAGCAGACTTGTATTCACAGTTGTTTGCTCAAAGTGTGCAGTGACACTGCTGGCATGAATATTCTTCGATGACGGGCAAGACCGATTAAATAAGTTAAAACTGGAGAACTTCATGAAAAACCACTAAGTGGTCACCCTTGAATTGCAGTAATTCCTGACAACATCCTCCAATTTGATGAATCAATACACGCAGAATGTCACATAAGATAATATATTAACATCAGTAAAGGCAGTGTAACGGAAGTGGTAGAATAGTTTGGCTATTCCAAAGTCTGTGCATACTGACTGCCAAAAATCCCAGCAGATGCACACAAAGATGCAATGGAAGCAAATGTCAATTAACTTTTGCAATATGTTGCAAGAACTGCTATAGTGGCTGAAACTTGGGCCCACCATCTTGAGCCCAAACTAAGGTTGTATTTGCAAGTGTGACTCCTCACTTCTGTGCCATTTTGCACTCCCCCCCCCCCCCCCCCCCCCCCCCCCCACCAAAAACACACCAAACACCCACCACAACCCCCCCAACAAAAAAAGAAGGAGAGCGTTAAATC
>Ga0123355_10019677_pt1 | contig 10752 bp, 9 predicted proteins | sample TergutEmb28metaG_3_FD_89872 | JGI IMG/M metagenome (GOLD analysis project Ga0123355, IMG submission 89872) | Embiratermes neotenicus P1 segment gut microbial communities from Petit-Saut dam, French Guiana - Emb289 P1 | ecosystem: Host-associated > Arthropoda: Insects > Digestive system > Gut ...
GCCAATGATGCGGCGGTAGCCATGGCCGAGTTTGTGGCCGGCAGTGAGGATGCTTTTGTACAAATGATGAACAAAAAGGCTCAGGAGTTGGGTATGAATAATACCGCTTTTAAAAACTCCTGCGGTTTGGATGCCGATGATCATTTGACTTCCGCATATGATATTGCGCTGATGTCCAGGGAACTCATTACAAAATATCCGGAGGTATTTGAGTATACCAAAGTGCGCTTAGACAAGATTATTCACAAGACTTCTCGGGGAGAAGAGGAATTTGGGCTGACCAATACCAACAGATTAATCCGCAGCTATGCGGGAGCTACCGGGCTTAAAACCGGTTCTACCAGCGAGGCGATGTTTTGTATATCCGCTACGGCGGAAAAGGATGGCATGGGGCTTATTGCTGTGGTACTTGGGGCACCGGATCCGACTATACGATTTGATTCGGCCATGAAGATGTTTGACTATGGCTACGCCAATTTTGCCATTTCGGCTCAGGAAGAAGAAGGTACCCCTATGGGGGATATTACCGTTTATAAAGGGAAAAAAGAATCGACTGCAGTAGTAGTGCAGGATCAGCAGCATGTGTTGGTGCCAAAAGGTAAGAATATCGTTATTGACAGTGAGATTAAACTGCATCATTCGGTTAGCGCTCCGGTCGCGAAAGGGACTAAAGCAGGGGAGATTATATATACCCATGAAGGTACTGAAGTAGGCCGAGGAGATTTGGTTATACCGGAGGATATAGAAAAGGCCGAAGTACAAGATATGATGAAAAGGGTATTTAGCCGGTGGGTGGGTGGAAATAGAGTTTAGAGTTGATCTTACCACGCTAATAGTTATTTCGCTAAAGGATGTTTGTAGGAAATTCCTGTAAACGCCCTCTAATACATGAAGGGGATGATATCCGTATCGTTCCGTGGCTGAATTAATAACAGCAACGGGTGATACGGACATCATCCCCTTCATACATCGCGTTAGTGGGTGTTTGTTTATACCTATGCCTTCTTGTCATTGGCCTTTACCGCACGCACCAACACTTCATTGCACAGAAACACAAGTACAATAAATGTTGATCCTATAGGGAAAAGTGCCTCTAAAGATACAAACTCAAGTACCAAACTGGTCATGAAAAATAACACGGCTATACCCGCACCAAAAGCGGCTAATTCGTATCCTACAAGCTTGGATAGTATACGCGGCGTAAATCGATTGGAAGTATCACTGACCAAAGTTGGAAGCAGTGGTGCCAGCCCAAAACCGGCCATAGCCATCCCTGCAATGTTGCTGGTGAAATATAATACTCCGATCCCGGAAAGGGCTATAACGCAGCCGATACGGATGATGGGGACTTCTTTAAGCCATTTTGCCAGCCATCCAAAAAACATACGCCCAGCAGTCATACAAACATAGTACACCGCCGAAAACAGCGCAACAGATTCTAAACTAAGCCCACGTTCCATAAGTACCATTCCGGTAAAAAACACAAGGGTATAATCCGTACCTCCCAAAAAGAAGAAGGTCAATATTTCTACGATTTGATGCCATTTTTGAGACAGATATCTTTTTTTGGCAACGGTTTTTTCGGTTTTTTCCTCCACTGGGCCATCATCGTCATTAATCCAGACTTTTTTGTACATACTGATTAAAAGGATAATGGCAACGACGACTAAAATACCCGTAATGACAAAATAGCCTGCACGCCAGCTAAAAACCACCATCATCTGAGACATAATCAAAGGGGTGAGTGTGGCACCGCCGCCCCAAAAACAATGCATCCAATTGTTGTGTCTTGCGCTGAAATGCTTAGCCATATAGGAGTTCATACTGGAAGCCATTGCGCCGGTACCAAATCCATAAACCGCGATAGAAGCAAGTACCATGATAAAATTGGGGGATAAAGCAAGGCCGATAAAACCCAGTCCCATGATAATAAGCCCACAAAGATAGATTGTCTGGAGCTTCATAAAGCGGTTAAGCCAGGACAAAATAATCCCTGCCAGGGTGTAGGTGACCGAATAGCCCACAAGTATGTAGCCGGAATGGGCGATGGTTAAACGCAGATCATCTGATATGCCAAGCCACGAGACTGTAAAAGCGCCGTCAGGGAACCCTACAACGAAATAACTGACTAAAATGACTGCCAATAGGCCGGTAGTGTTCCTTTTTGTTTTTTCCATTTTTGATTTTCCTCCATCTTTTATTAGAGGGTGTTTACACCCTCTATATTTTAGCCTATTTTGTGATAAAAACAAAGAGGATTTATACATGTTGTAAGTGCATTTTATGTAATGTAATATGTTACATTATGGGTAATAATATTACATGCATCTATTTTGGGTCATTACTGTGGGCGATATATTCATAAACCAGTAACTCTAGCACGGTAAGCATAGGTACGGTAGAAGTCAAGTTCATACCATTTATATGGATTTCCTCAGCAAAAACATAAAAATTAACATCTGATAGGCCTTCTAATACATTATTATCTGCCCGAGTGATGGATAATAAAAAAGGTTTTTGGCTTACATAAATTTTCTTTATGATATTTATTAGATTTTGATCCTGTCCGGAATAGGATAATGCGATAATCATATCACTGCTTTTTATTGTATCCAGCAAATTAGGCATCTGGTAAGCAGCTTCCGGAAAATAGGTTGTAAAACCTAAACCTAAAAATAACTTTTCGCTGTACTGACCGATTAGGCTTGCATGTTCGTCAGTAAAGAGAAAAATCTTAGGCATGGTCTCCAATACATCCATGACCCGGGCCACCAGCTCCACGGGCATAACCCTAACGGCTTCTATGATGTTTTTTAAATACATTTCGCTGTAAATTTTATTGTGAAGAGCCTGTGGGATCCCTACATCTTTGGTTTGGTGAGCGGTAACCAGCAGGCTGTTGATAAAATCTGTGTATCCGGAAAACCCTAGCTTTTGAGTAAATCGAAAAATAGTGGTAGTAGATAAAAATCGCTCTGCCGCAAATTTTTGGATGCTTAAATCCTTTACATGATCCATATTTTTTACTACATATTCGAATAAATCCCGATCAGTTTGGTTAAGATTGGGAAGAATGTTTTGAGTCGCTTCAAAGAAATCTTGGGACATTTGTATCACCTCATGTCCAATACTATATATCGACGAATAGAGAATTTCAAGCCGGTCCCCCCCTCTATACATTTCCTTGAAACACCCTTCGACTTATAGAGGGACTTGTTAGATTGGTGAAATGGTACTATAATATACATTAAAATGTTCTTAGGAAAAATGCTTATGAAGCATTCACCTATGAAAATTTTCAAATGTTTAAACCTTCGGTAATGCAGCGAAATAAACGAGAGGTGATATGATGCTAAAAGCTTCCGCCGAAACAAATGTAGGCAAGGCACGGTCTGTCAATCAAGATACAATTTTTGTTTCTATAGAACCCGTGGGACCTTTGCCTAATCTATTTATTGTGGCGGATGGCATGGGCGGTCATAATGGCGGAGATATAGCCAGTCAAACGGCCATTGCCCATTTTTGCGATTATATTCAATCAAGTGGTCAGAAGCTGGCGTCCGGGATTTTGGATATTATGACTTCTGCCGCTCTTGTTGCCAATGCAAAAGTCCTTTGTCAGGCTAAATCAACGCCGGAGCTTTCCGGTATGGGTACCACTTTAACGGCCTGTACTATCCACGATGGCAAATGTAATATCATTCATATCGGAGACAGTCGAGCGTATATCATTACATCTGAGGACATTACTCAGCTTACTCAGGATCATTCCTATGTAAATGAAATGGTAAAAGCCGGGCAAATTACCGAGGATGAAGCGCGTGAGCATCCGAAAAGAAATGTTCTTACTCGCGTGCTGGGTGTTAACCCCGATATGTCCGCTGACGGGCATATCGTTGATGTAGCGCCGGGCAGCGTTATTTTATTGTGTTCTGACGGCTTATATAATATGGTGCCGGAAGATGAAATCAAATCACTGATAAATGAGTCCAAAGAACCTGCCGAAGCCCTTATAGCGGCGGCTAATGAGGGCGGCGGCTTAGACAATATTTCTGCGGTGATTGTGAGAGTGTAAAACCTGTGTTTATCAGCGTTCTGTAAACACAGGTCCGGAAGAGAGGTGATACCTTGAAAATAGAACCAGGCAAGGTGATCAGCAATCGATACGAAGTGCAAAATCAGTTGGGAAGCGGCGGTATGGCCGTTGTTTATCGTGCCCTGGATCATAAGCTGGATCGTTATGTTACGCTTAAAATTATGCGCGAAGACCTGGAAGAAGGTTTTATCGAGCGCTTTTATAAAGAAGCACAGTCCATCGCATGTCTTTCTCATACAAATATTGTTAAGGTGTATGATTATGGTGAAGATAACGGTATCCATTACATTGTAATGGAATATGTAGATGGCACAACGTTAAAAGATCTGATTGTAAAAAAAGCGCCCTTTGATGAAGAAACTACGCTGGGGGTTGCGGTTCAAATTGCGCACGGACTGCTTCATGCCCATAAAAATGACGTGATTCACAGAGATATTAAGCCTCAAAATATATTGGTCACCCACGATGGATCCGTAAAGATTGCTGATTTTGGTATCGCCAGGATGGCTAAAGCAACGACGCTGACCAGTAGTACCAACTCTATGGGCTCTGTCCATTACTTTTCTCCGGAACAGGCAAGGGGAGGCTTTGTAGATCACAAAAGCGATATTTACGCTCTTGGGATCACTATGTTTGAAATGGCAACCGGTCAGCTTCCATACGATGGCGAAGCGGCGGTAACCGTAGCTTTAAAGCATATTAACGAACCCTTTCCCGATCCCCGTGAGATAAACTCCAGGGTATCGGATCCACTGTGCTACATTATTGATAAAGCCACGGAAAAATCCTCTTCTAAGCGTTACGCCGATGTTGAGGCCATGTGTTACGACATGAAACGGGCCATCAATAATGTAGAATTTATAGATTTTCCTGATTTTCGAGATTCCCCCACCGTGGAGATTAGCGGGGAAGATTTGGAAAGTATTCGTCAGTACGAGCGTGATTATTCCGCATTATCACATCAAGGTCATGATGAAGATTATGAAGATGACTACGATGAGGATTATGACGACGAAGAACGGCCGTACGGCAATGAAAAAACCAATCGAGGTTTGATTATTACAGCCTTTTTAACGGCAGCTGTGCTTGTTGTGCTTATTACGGTGGCCAGTGTGATGTTATACAATAACCTAAGGGTTAGACCGGTTAATCCGCCGGATATTATTGGCATGACCGTAGATCAAGCGACAGAGCTGGTAGAACCGCTGGATCTTCTTGTGGCGGTGGTGGGGCATCAGTTTAGTGAAGATTATGAAGAAGGTATTATTGTGGTGCAAAGTGTCCTTCCCCAAGAGAGCTTGCTTCCGGGGGACATAATCCATGTTATCTTAAGCTCGGGCAGCGCTTATTTTTCTATGCCGGATTTGATCCATACCGAGCGGGATGTGGCTTTGCAGCAGTTATTTGATCTGCAATTGCAAATAGAAGAGCGGGAATATGCGGACATAGAGCTGCCCGCAAACATAGTAGTCAGTACGGAACCGGCCGCAGGCACATTGATGTCTCAGCAGCAGGCGGTTGTATTATATATCAGCCTGGGTCCGGACAACTCACCACGGCCGATGATCAGTCTGATAGGCTTGGACGAAGAAGAAGCCGTACGGGTTGCCCGGGAAGAATTTCGTTTAGTGGTACGTGAGATTATCCATCAGCCCAATGTGATGTTTCAGGAAGGGACCGTATCAAGGCAATCTATACTGCCTATGGAGTCGGTAACTCCCGGAGACATGATCGATATATATGTGAGTACCGGTTCTACCATTCCTGCCGTAGGGACTGCGGCGCAACCATCCCCGACACCGGAGCCGGAGGCCCCGGCAGAAGCGGCGCCCGAGCCCCCTGCGGGTGGGGAGCCCGATGTGGCCGATACACCGGATGAGCCAGAGGCTCCAACCGCCCAAAGCGGCCCGCCGACTCCTACTCACAGTGTTTTAAGCGTAGCCCTGTGGGATGTGCCGGAAGGGACGGAGACCGTTCATTTACGGGTGTATCAGAGGGTGGACGGCGGCCCTTCGGAGATGATTGTTAATTATCCGCTCAGTGTAAACGATTTTCCTATTTCGGTGCCGGTTTCCGGTACGGGATTGGTGCAGTATATGATTTATTCTGTGGATGCGGGAGGGGCGGAGCAAAGACGCGCGTTTTCTGAGTTGGACTTTTCCCTAAGCCAATGATAGAGGGGACGATTATCAAAGGAGTCGGCGGCCAGTACACGGTGGACACACTCCAAGGACAATTTACGTGCAATGCACGGGGATTATTTAGAAAACAAAAAATTACGCCCATCGTAGGCGATCGGGTACAAATAAATTTTGCGGAAGACAGAGGAAGGCCGATCCCGGGCAGTGAACCGGCAGGCAGCGGGACATTAATGGCGATTATGCCCCGCAAAAATGAGCTGCGCCGCCCAAAAGTGGCCAATGTAGACCAAGTGGTGATTGTATTGGCGGTAGCACAGCCGCAACTCAGCTTTACTTTGCTGGACCGATATTTGATACAGGCAGAGTATGAAGGGATAGAAGCGGCGATATGTATTAATAAAATTGATCTGGATGATGTTCTTCCCGCTGAAATTAAGGAAATTTACGAAGCAATAGGCTATCCTGTGTTTACGGTATCCGCAAGCAGCGGCGCGGGACTACAGGATATAAAAGCATTTTTACAGGATAAAACGACGGTGCTTGCCGGGCCTTCCGGAGTGGGTAAATCCAGTATTATCAACGGTTTGATAGAAGAAAAAAAACTGGTTACCGGCGCGGTAAGCCAGCGGATAGGACGAGGCAAGCATACGACCCGTCATGCGGAGTTTGTGCCTATATCCGCTTCGGGTTATGTGATCGATACGCCGGGATTTTCCTCTTTAGACCCGCCGGATGTATCTCGGCTTGAAAGAGCGGAGTTATTTAAAGAGTTTCGTCCATGGCTGGGTCAGTGTAAATTTAGAGATTGTTTGCATAAGTCGGAGAGGGGCTGTCCGGTCAGAGAACAGGTTGGCTTAACCATCAACCAACGCCGTTATGACAGATATATAGAATGGATAAATGACTAATGAGCTATAAGTTAGCGCCGTCGATTTTGGCGGCTGATTTTACTCAATTGGGAACCGCTTTAAAAACGGTAGAACAGGCAGGTGCCGAATATATCCATTTTGATGTGATGGATGGCTGCTTTGTACCTAATATTTCTTTTGGTACACCTGTGCTTCGGTCCATCAGAGATTGTACCGGGCTTGCCTTTGATGTTCACCTAATGATAGTAAAACCGGAAAGATATCTGGAAGCCTTTGCAAAAGCCGGAGCGGATTTAATCAGTGTACACTGGGAAGCTATGCAGGACGGTGAAAGAGGGCTGGATAATTGCGTTAAAACAATAAAATCCCTGGGTAAAAGAGTGGGAGTGGCTGTTAATCCCCATACGCCTCTGGAACCTATATTGCCTTTTGTAGCCCAGGTGGATTTGGTTTTGATCATGTCGGTAGAACCGGGCTTTGGCGGTCAATCTTTGATGCCGTTTACCTTAGGCAAAGCGGAGCAGCTGGCTGATTTTATCCGGAAGGAAGGCTTGAAGACCGAGATTGAGATGGACGGCGGCATAGATATGTCCAATATACGGTCGGTATTGGATGCCGGTGTCAATGTGGTAGTGGCAGGCACGTCGGTGTTTGGCGCTTCGGATATTGCACAGGGGGTACGTGGATTTTTGGACGTTTTTTCTGAGTACGAAGGAAAGTAAATTAGGAAAGTAAGCTAAGTGAAGGATAGCATTGGCGACGGATTTAGGGGCATATCGATGAAGTGTGTTATAGTGGCTAACGGAGAGATAAATGATGATGACTTTGCCCGGCTAATATTTGGGGATTGTGATGTGATAATAGCTTGTGACGGTGGGTTAAAGCATTGCCATAGGCTGGGGATCACGCCGGACTATATAGTAGGTGATTTAGATTCTGCACCTAAGGATATTTTGGATAGATATCAAGATGTACCGATGCTGCGCTTTTCTCCCGAAAAGGACCAAACGGACTTGGAGCTTGGGGTGGCTTTGGCTTGTGATATAATGAATTCAATGAGAAACGGTCCTGACAGAGCGGCACCCAAAAACGCGAAGCAAGCGTTTTCGGGCGGTTTTGCAGCGACAGGCAGGACTGATTTCGAATTAATTCATTATAAAGGGGCAGACAGCATTGTAATATTAGGCGGACTTGGCGGCCGGTTTGATCATCAGCTGGCTAACGCTCATGTACTGGCCCAAGCGGTAGAGCACGGTGTAAATGCCGAGTTATGTGATGAATATACCCGGATACGACTGATAAATAACTGTTGCCGGTTACATAAGCAAGAGGGCCTTTTAGTGACATTGGTCCCTCTAACCACGACCGTAGACGGTATCGTGACCGAGGGATTACAATATCCCCTGAAAGATGAAAGCCTGTCGGTAGGCTTTGCCAGGGGTGTAAGTAACCAAATCATAGGCGAACAGGCGTTGGTGAGTATAAAAAGCGGCCTGTTATTCGTGATCCAGATAAAAGTCGGTCAATCAGAATTTTCCTGACTTTTATCCGGACAAGAGAAGGAGGAAAAGCAATGGGTAACAAGTATGCAGTAGGGTTGTATTCCGTAAGGGATGAGCTGGCCAAGGATTTGTGGGGAACACTCCGCAAAGTCAAAGCCATGGGTTACGATGGCGTGGAGTTTTTTGGCGAGTTTACCCGCACTGCCCAAGAGATCAAAGCGGCACTGGATGAAACAGGGCTTACATGTGTTGGCTGGCATACGGATTGGAAGCTTTTGGCACCGGACCGGATAACCAGTACCATTACTTACAACAAAGTACTGGGCAATACCGAAATCGTTATCCCATGGATACCCGATGAGATGAGAAGCAGCAGAGCCGCTTGGTTTGCCACAGCCAGAGCATTTGAAGAAATAGCGGAAAAATTAGCGGATTACGGCATGTATCTTTCGTACCATAACCACAAAGAAGAGTTTAAAGTGTTGGACGGCGATCTTCCTATTTATTATCTTTTTGATAATACCACCCGGGTGGGTGTACAGTTGGATAACGGTAATGCGTTGTCTGCCGGGCCGGATACGGATATTTATGCACTGATTACCCGCTATCCAAATCGTATGCGGACACTGCATCACAAGCCTTATTCCGATAAAGTTGGTTTTGCGACCATGATCGGCGAGGATGATATCGACTGGACCAAGTATTTCAAACTATGCTGCCAGCATCAAGATGTGGAGTGGCATATTGTCGAGTACGAATGCGAAGAGAAGTACGGTCAAATGGAAGGTATTGAAAAGTGTATCCAAAGCATTAGGAAGTTGGAGAAAGAAGGCAAAATATAAGCAACAGCAAAAGCGCTCGTGTAAAATGAGCGCTTTTTTCTTGTATGCTGTACTTTAAACATGGACGACTATATGCTATAGTAAATTCATATTCCAAGCACTGCAAAAGGGGAAAATAAATATGTGGACATGTCCAACACGTGGACGACATTTTAAATATACAAACCCAATTCACAATTGCCCGATCATGAAAAAATCAAGATTGTGGATTGTGGCTGGGTTATTTGTGCTATCAACAGTTTTTTTGGTTGCCTGTGGCATTGATGAGGATTTTATTATCACTCGGGAGATTAATGTGATTTCGCGGGAAGAAGGTTCCGGTACCAGAGGCGCCTTTGTGGAGCTGTTGGGCATAATAGTCACCGACGATACAGGGACCCGTGACCGTACCACCAGAGAAGCGGATATCGCTAACGGGACCAATCTGGTCATAGGCAGCGTAGCCGGAAACCACTATGCCATCGGCTACATCTCCTTAGGTGCTTTAAACTATCGCGTACGCGCCCTGGATATAGACGGCATAGCCGCAACGCCGGACAATGTGCTTAGCGGCATCTATCCGTTGTTCCGTTCTTTTGATATTGCCGTAAGGGAGGAGTTGACGCCCCTTACGCAGGATTTTATAGATTTTATTTTATCAGCAGAGGGACAGTATATTGTTACAGACAGAGGCTATATTACCGCCGACCTGAGTGCCCCGCCTTATACCGGCGGCGGCTATACGGGTACTGTCGTAATCACCGGCTCTACAGCGGTGTTCTCTGTGATGGAGCGCTTAAGAGAAGCGTACGAAGCACGTAATCCCGGAGTCATCATAGAGATACACATGAGTGGTTCAAGCGCGGGTATAACAGGGGCTATCAACGGTACAGCCGATATAGGCATGACCTCCCGGCCCCTGAGGGACACGGAAGCGGAACAGGTGCAAAGCATCACCATCGCTTACGATGGACTAGCTGTTATTGTCCATCACGATAATCCTGTAAAAAACCTGAGTCAAGAAGAAGTGAGGCAGGTTTTTACCGGCGAGTTGACCCGTTGGGAATCCTTAGTTAACGACCATCAAGGAGGGCTCTAAACCTATGCCACATGTTAAAGAAGCCGTAATGGCTAAAGTGTTTTTAATCTGTGCATGTGCTTCCATATTTTCACTTTTATTGATATGCCTGTTTTTATTTGTTGGTGAGATTCCCTCTATATTTGGGATTGGCTCGGGGGCCTTTTTACTTGTCTGGGCTTGGGCGCCCATGGACAGTCCCCCTTCTTGCGGTATTTTACCGATGATTGCAGGTAGTTTATATA
>Ga0123355_10019678_pt1 | contig 10751 bp, 4 predicted proteins | sample TergutEmb28metaG_3_FD_89872 | JGI IMG/M metagenome (GOLD analysis project Ga0123355, IMG submission 89872) | Embiratermes neotenicus P1 segment gut microbial communities from Petit-Saut dam, French Guiana - Emb289 P1 | ecosystem: Host-associated > Arthropoda: Insects > Digestive system > Gut ...
AGCTAGATTCGCCAGGATACATGGTTTTGTGTTGTTGTGTTTAGCCTATGATAACTTCTCATATGCGTAAAGAAATCCCTGTCTTTACGGAACATGAAAATGTATAGATAATTTCTCTCTTTATGGAAAATGAAGGTGCGCAGAATGTCCCTGCTTTTATAGAACATGAAGTTCTGTACACAATCTCTGTCCTTACGGAACATGAAGATATTTAGAAAGTCCCCGTCTTTATGGACCATGAAAGTGTGTGCATAATTCCTGCCTTTATGGTAAATGAAGTTGTGTAGACAATCCCTGTCTTGATGTTTGTGATGTTTATTGGACAGTGCATCATTGTGATAACTGAAGAATAAAAAACCAACTAGATGTCACTTATTATTTTATTGTACTTCTTATAGACTCAACATGTTTCGGGCACTACTATGCCCATCATCAGGAGCTCGCGACTATGATGCTGATTACCACATTGGTCGTGTCGTTCTTGGTTTGCTGTATGTTGGAGGTTAGTTGTGGTTAGGCTGGAGTAGTATCCGGGCTGCAGGCTTCAGCCCGGACACTACTCCAGCCTAACCGCACCTAACCTCCAACATACAGCAAACCAAAAACGAAACGACCAATGTGGTAATGAACATCATAGTCGCGAGCTCCTGATGGTGGGCATAATAATTCCCGAAACATGTTGAGCCTATAAGACGTACAATAAAAAAATAAGTGACATGTAGTTGGTTTTTTATTCTTCAGTAATCCCTGTCTTTATGGGACGTGAACGTGTGTAGGCAATAATTTGTCCTAACGGAAAATGTGTGTCGAAGTCCCTGTCTTCATGGAACATGAAGTTGTGTAAAGTAGAACTCATCAACCCGTAGCTCGCGGGCAGCATGTTGCTCTAGATGTTATGTAACCTGCAGACAGAACTGACCCTTTGACCCTTTCATTGCAAAATCGAAATGGAACGCGGAAGCAGTATTGAAAATTGATGAGCTGTTTACGTATGAACGGATGTATTATATTATTAATTAACTGTTAACAATATGCTAAGCACAGTAGCGCACTAGCAAATGTTTTTTTTTTTTGTCCAATGCCACCACATGTCCTTGTGAACTTCGTGGTCCTCCCTCCTGGGCATGGCAGGAGGGTAACCGACTTCTGAGGTTGGGATGCCCATGATTCGCAGTTACGTTGTCCCGAAGATGTGAGTGGTGATATAGGAGGATGTAGTGCCAAGAGGGCCCTTAAACCTAAATTCTACCAACCTACCCAGACCATGGTCACCGCGGGAATCCTCGCCTTCAGGGAAAATTCCCACAGTAGAACTGGGGAATCGAACCCGGGACCTCATGATTAGTAGTCAGCGACTCTGACCACTAGACCACGAGGCCGGTCACACTAGCGAATGTTTAAAGTTGCATTTTTATACATCTTTACGATTATTATTATTATTATTATATTTTTATTGCACACGACGTACGGACAAACACACAATAAAACAATAGATAGAATTAGAAGTATACTCTTTGTTCTTCATTTCCTCTATTCAATTTGATGTTGCCCGCATTCACACCAAATTTTGCCAAAGTTCTTCACAGAACCCAAAGGGTTGATCAGGCATTTTGTAGACAATACCTCTCTTTATGGAATATACAGGCATGCAGGAAGTTCGAGTCTTTATGGAACACAGACGTACACAAAATAAGTGTATATATCCGGAAGAGCTGTGCACATAATCCCTCCCTTATACATCGTCTCTAAGTTACTATAATTCCGTCCAAAATACACAGCTTTCCCTAAAAAAATTGTTAATAATGGTTGCTATTTACATTCAGGTACTGGAAAGTTCTTTTCTTGAAGCTTGTCGAAAAAATTGTTTTAAACATTTATTACATTTTTATGCGTTTTTATGTTCCGGCCGTCTTATTCACCTTGACATATCAGCCGTAATAATTTTCATGAGATCTGCACGTCTAGCCCATCCTAATCATATTGACATACCTGACGTAACTCTTTATAAACAATGCGAAATATGCAGCTCGTAATCATGCAGTTTTCTGTGATCTCTTGGAACTTCGTCTCGTCTCTAAAAATATATCCAAGGAGATGCTCTCTTCCTTCGCAGATTCCCACTTATCTTTCGTCTTACTTTCTCTTTTCGAAGTACAAACAAACAATGTACGCGGATTAAATTCCTTACTTGTGATGGTGTTGTGGAAAGTCGTCAGGTTTCTGAATAAGGACTACATGGTCCCGACAAATAAACTGTGAGCTCGAAAAAAAAAATCTCACCTTTTGAAATCTATAGCCATCACGCGTTGAATTAATTACTTTGTTCTCACTGATTCCTTCCTATTCAGTATTTGTAAAGAACACACGCTCACTACTAGTGACTGCGTCGGGGGTTCGATTGGATATTTCTTAAAATAACTTTTATAACTAAAATAATAAAATATCCTACCTACTAAGACAATGTTACCAACATGTTTATCTATTTACTTCCCCCAGCCATTGCGCCTCACACCGATTCTTTATGCTTTAAACATTCTAAAGCAAAGCAGTCGCAGAGAAAGAGAGAAAGTCGTTTGATTTTTATTACCGAAGGCAGTTACGGTCACCTGTGAAGCAGATCGTTGTAGGACAAACGAAAAGTACTGAATATGGATTTTATATTTAAGTTCGTTTACCATAATAATAATAATAATAATAATACACAGGATAATTTGTTAGATTCACTTCGAAACTTACAAAATTGTCGCTATACAACCAGGTATCTCAATATTGGCGAAATATTAAAAATAAGAAAGCACCACTGGCTAGCCATGTAGTTTGAAAGGGGAATTAGAAAATGCTTACAGAGTTTTGGACAGGAAATATCAGAAGCATGCATCTGGACGGTTGGAAGGAAATACAGCAATAATAAAGAACATGTGTCGCCTAAAATATGAAACGCTCAGAAGCGAATCATCACAGATTTAACTGAAAATTTACATACCCGAAACACAATGTTATGCTTTGCGCCACGTTTGTTTGCGTAACAAAACATAAACAGAAGTGCACACGAACTGCAAGAAGAAAATATGTTTAATTTTATAACGTATCATTCACTTCACAGAAACTCTACGAAAGTTCCATAACTGCAGTCAGCATCTTTTCATTCCGTATTCTTCCAATTCATTATTCATTCATTCGCCATTAGAAAAGTAGCAATTAAAAATCATGTAAAAGGAAATCAACAATTTGAACTTCTTTGCATAATGTAGTGCGCCTCCTAAATTTCTACTTTTCGTTATTATTAAAACCTTGAGAAGAGTAGCTGAATTTTTACATTAATATTAATTAATATAAGACATTCCTAAATGCTTAACGTAGGTCAACATTCGACATTCTATATTCCAGATGTAAACACCTGCCGGGCGATTGGCTACCGAACGTAAATATTACTGATAGTATTACTACTAATACTACTTTAAGATTGGCCTACAAGTTTAATGTACACAAGCCCAGGGCTCAGCCATACAAAGATAACCCAATTAACCATTTAAACGCTATGGTGTCTTTATATAAAAATTTAGTTCCAGGCTCACGGAGCAGAACATCTTTGCCGTTAGAAACAGCTGGTTAACGGCTCTAGGTAACGACGGTGCTGATTGTGAGTAATAAACTAATAAGTGTTAAAAAGGTTCAGATTTTCTTAATGTTACAGAAAATGACATATCATTTGAACACAGTAGGAGAATGAAATCCAAAAATGCTGTGTAGATCCTTATCAGATATTATACGAGGCATAAATGGCACAAGGCATCTCACCATGTAAACTGGATGAGATTAATGCAGATCCTTAAAGGAAGTGGTGTCAACTGGTGCGAGAGAAAACTTACCAGCAAATTGTACATTGATGAGAGTGTTGAAGTACGACTGGACCAAAGGGAGACAAGAAAAGTGAAGACTGGAAAAGGAATTAGGTAAGGATGTTGTTTGCCGTCGATTCTATTTAACTCATGCAGCGAATACCTTACCAGTGGAGTTCTGGCAGGGTTTGGAGACTTCAAAATAGAACGAAAGTAATTCGCACTCTGAAATATGCAGATGACGTTGTGCTACTGGTTAAGGAAGAAACGGTGCTACTGGCCATGATTAAAAGACTAATTGAAATTGGAGGGCGCTATGGAATGGAAATGAATGTGGAAAAACTAAAGTAATGAGAATCTCAAGGCAACCTTCCCCAGTAGGGATTATAGTTGATCACAAATAACTAGAGAATGTAAAATAATTCAGCTATTTGGGTAGCATGAACGAATGATGCAAGATGAAATTGTTACTCGAGAATGATGGGGAAGATCAGTTTTGCCGATCGTGGCAGAAATGGAGAAGCAGTACAAAGAGTGAAAGGGAAGATAAATATCCTACAAACAAGAAAAAGTAGGAAGACTAACTGGATTGGTCATATCTTGCTTAGGCACTGTCTTCTAAAGCACATTATTGAGGGCAAGATAGAGAGAAGGATAGAAGTAAATATAAGACGAGGAAGAAGGCATAAGCAGCTACTGGGCTACCTCAAGGATAGGACAGGATACGGGAAATTGAAAGAAGAAGCACCAGATCGCTCTCTGTGGAGAACTAGTTTTGGAAGAGTCTGTGGGACTCTCGCACGGCAGAGTATTGAATGTATGGTTGAGTACACGAATGAACGTGTGATTGAATGAATGAATGAACAAAAGGTTTACAGATTCCTGTTTTCTTCGGTGCTAAAACGTGCTGATTGGTAAATACAGTGAACTGAGGATGAGTGAAACTGACTGGAAAGGATGCAGAAAGGGGAGATGGTTGATTCATTTTAAGAGCTGTCCTAACCTTTGCCTGGGACTTCTGAAATATTAAAGGCCACCTTACCCTTTCAGTTCGAGATGAAAGTCTCTTCCTAACGTAAAGAGCGCTCTAAGTATTAGATGTATAGTGGGATCATAACTGCTTAATGTTATGTTCTGACACATGGATAAAAAATACATGTGGGCTAATCAGCAACATTGTGCATGCGAGTCTGAATATTTTCATTTTTCCGCATGATCCAATTCTGAGGGTTTCACGTTTGACGAATTATTTCTAGGTGAACCACGCTTACATTATTATTATTATTATTATTATTATTATTATTATTCCTTATGTCCTCTTGGCCGTATATGTGCACGCGGTCAGTCTTTCTCTACCAAAACTCTGCATGCATAATCTAATGCAGTCAACCACACTACGCAGCAAACAAGTGTGGGTCCTTGATTTAAGTAACCTATTAACACTCAGACAACAGACCGGCTATCAACGTTTGATAGGTTAAAACGTATCCAACAATGTTTTGTTTTATTTTTTATTCTGATTGATAAATATAAAATAAGCTTACCTTAAAAATGATAAGCTAAGGTTTGTAAGTGTACAATTAAAGGTGAATGATGGTGACTGGAAAACCTGCTAAGAAACTGATCTTCTGCAGTGTTGTTACAGGGAAGGATATTACAAAGTCATGGAAACGTTAAAATAGGGGTGGGGGAGAAGTTTGTATTGAATGTGGACTATAGGCGCCATCTTGTCTAACGGGAAAATGAGACTAAAATGGTAGAGTAATATAATGTAAATCTAAATTAAGTGGACTGCGAAAATAATAACTAAATTGTAATTGCTGCAGTGATTAGAGCATTGTGATCAGGAGTGCTCAACATGTTGGTTCTAATACCAGAAATTGTTTGATTAGATAGCTAATTAGAGAGTTAATCCACACATTCAGTGTCAGTGTTAACCATTCCGACAGTTGAAACAGACCATTTCCACCAACTGAATTCGAGAACCAGCAGCTCTTTGGCTAGAAACGAGTTGATTTTGCGACCTAGATAGCAGAACCTTTGCCATGTTAATTTACTTAATGAAGTGTAAGCACCAGTGTTTTCCTAAGATACCAGACTGTGTGAAACAAACCAAGTATAACATAATAACATGCCATTTGTTTGCAGCAGACTTAATTTTGATACGTTTTTCTTTCCCAAACTTCAGCAAATTTCTTTTTTTCACAATTTTTATTTGCGAAGAACAAATAATACTTTAGAAATCATTAAATTGTTTTTCTTCTTGATACCCGACTTATATTTTGAAATATTTCAAATTTTTTGTAATTAAATTTTCATTATTTCTTTCTTTAAAAACAGGTTCAAACTTAATCGTCACGATACACTTGATGCTGTACATCTTGCATGCAGAAGCCTAATACACACAAACTGCACTACCAACTAGTTGCACAATGCGTTTCATTTATTATACAGACCACCTAATTGTTTCGGTCATATATCCCGGCCACCTTCAGGGAGTTACAGGTTTTGTCAACGTTTGCAGTGCGTATGGCAACTTGTCAACCAACTAACCAAACAACAAGCCAACCAAACTGCTAACTAAGGACAGAGACTTGCCCGAAGCGTACACGTATGTCGATGTCCCTCGGACCGCTTAGCCATACCTACGTTTTACCGCATCCCTGGGCTCAGTAACAGACACCATGAACTCTGAGTGGGGATTGCGTTTACACTAACTAATTTCCCATCGCGGTTGAGACCCAAAACATGGACAAATTAATTAAGAAGTGCACAGTATCTTTAGCTACAAAAGATTCCAGGAAGAAGTGAATCCGGCAACAATTGCTTGAAACACAGAATAGTCCTTTTCAGAGCCACACTGATTATTAATAGAAGGCATAAGTGTCTTTATTTATCATCCTACTTTTGATGTCGATGGACAGTTTCAATATTCATTTTAAAATAAATGTAAGCCACAAGCGTATAAAGCGCAAGACCCATTTTATTCACTTTTTAAGCTTCTGCGAAGGAAATGTAATAACTGCAAGGTTCGAACTTTCAAACGTATAACTTCTGGTCGTTAAATATAAATCAGGACTTCATGATAACACAGGGTGACTGCGCACATGGTGAGAAAGGCGCGCCACTATACCAAGTAGGCCACACAAACACCAGAACACCGTTCCCTTTTATATCACGGTGTTTAAGCGACTTATCTCGTGGTTGATTGCCTCAATACATTGCGTGTTCTTGTCGTAATTTCTTGACAGTACATTGAAAATGACAGCGGCTATGGATAATATGTTTCTACATGACTTCATACATTTCTACGACGCGCTGCACTCCATCCACCCCAACGGCCACACTATCTCCAGTATGCATGACACTACCGTACTCTTGTAAAAGACATTTTGTTCTACAGCAATGTACAAGCAGTTGCTGACACTAGCCTAAGATCTGTTTACTGCATTAAAGTTAATGTGAAATTTTGTGTTTAAGTTGTCTAACTTTATGGTTTTGAATATTCTGAATAACCCGAATCTTGCCTTGAATAATGTCTAGCACACTAAATAATGTAGCCCTAAATCTTGCCAAGTTTTTTGTAATATAAACAAGGAATGGCCAAGATAATCAGCAACAGTATGTAAAGGTACAGACTAACACCTTGCATGCCCAGTAGGCACTGAAGGGAGTTAGGGAAATAGCTGGACCCATACTCGACCCTGGCGCTAGAAGGGAAGGGGTGGTCAGCGCCAGGTTCCTGCCGCTTTTAACGCAATCATTCCTTCGTGAAAGCGCTGGTGTAACCCAGTTCTTGCTTTGACTATTGAACACTAGTTTAATTATTCTTTGCTACTGTATTTATCCTCTACTAGGAAGATCGTGACTTTTTACCGACAGGCCGATAGGTAACCTTACTTTTCATGAATAATAAAGCATAGGAAATGTAAACTTTAATTCATACTGTAATTATCTGTTAGACATGCATCGTACTCAGCTCTCCACCGAGCAGGTTTATACAGCTCTAACGCTTTAGTCTTTTGTTCTGAAGGTGGTCCTTTGGATTCTATGCGAGGACATCGGCTCAAGAGTGTTTTGCATCTATTAAAAACACCCAAAAACACTTTAGTGTAAGTAAAGTGTTTCCCAGAAAATTGACTCACATATTTCAGCCCACGAAAGAAGCCAGCCTTAGGTCGACTAATGAGAGATATATTTGCTGAAGGCAATATTGAGCAGACAAAAGCCTCCTTCTTACAACTATGAAAAACATATAAAATATTTGACATCATACAATACCTCCTCGAGTCAAAACAAAGTTTATGAATATTAAATCTTAATGAATTAAAATACAACCATAATATCGGAAAGAATTTTATCTTCAGAGATGTCTTTAATCCCCTTGATATAATGGGATGAATCAGGTGGCAAACGAGCTTGCAGAATTTTGTTTTTCATGAAATTTCCGTTCCCGGAATGCATACTTAGTGATGATTCGCGTGACACTCTACTGACAGATGTATTGAAAGTTAGGTAGCATAGTCATGGCTAACTTCTATCGTCCTCATGTTCAACTAATATGCTGTAAACCTTATTATAACCAATTCAGATTTATCTTTGAATTAATCATCGCTTTAGACTCTGAGAACATCCAAACTACAGAATACAATTCTTGTATCAATAATTGATTATGTAACAGAGGGCTTGTTACTGGCGCTTCCTACTTACTATATTACATGCACTCTATCATAATTCTATATTTTCGCAACCGCACAGGATATGAAGGAACAGTGTGTAAGATAGTACTAATTCGAAGTTCCAAATACACAAGAAAGGATATTTCGTAATAAACAAAACTCTACAACCTCACTTGCAACCTGCTTTATCCAAGTTAATTAAAGAGGTAGAGAATTTCCTGAAGATAAGTATAAGGATTTTAATATTCATTAACTTCGCTATCACTCGATGAGGCATTGTATAATGTGCAATACTGCACTTTTTCACACTCATGAGGAAAAGGTCTGTGTCTGCTCGGTATTGCCTTTAGTAAACAGATTTTTTTGGGCTCACGTAAGAGCGGCTTCTGTCGTGGACTAAACGTCTGAGTGAGTAAATTTTCTGGGAAATACTTTACTTACAAAAAACGTGTTTTTTTTTATTGACTTTATCTGTATATGTCTAGTATATTATCAAAACAGGATGGCTTCTCCAAAGACTATCCGTTCTTATTTCGTGTACCAGTAATTCCTGGTACCAGGTTCATTACACTTGATTAATTGCTCTCCAAATCTCTGCCCTAAATATATTTATAAATCCTTACATTTGTCCTTAAATTTATTAACAATCTTTATAGTTTACGATCCTGGGAACATCTGAAATGTCGTTGTAACACCTCAGACTCTTTTACGAAAGAACAAGTTGTTTTTCGTATTCTGAGCTATCAGACTATTCATTTCCATACAGAGGTAACGATGTTTCGGAGGAAAATGCTGCCCCGTAACGAAACTGTGGTGCCTACAATGTCACATCCCAGTAGATCACTATCTCAGTACTGCCAACCGCGACAACCTCACATCTCACAGATAACAAAAAGATTTTGTACTGCGGAATATCAGCTTATCGCTGCAGTTTTTCTGTGGATTATAGTCTTAGATGACGTCACGATGTCTGACTTGGCGTGCATATCCCAAAGTTTCGAAGTATAGTAATGTATTATTCTTCAGGATCAAGCTCTCCGACGTTTCGGAGATCCCCAGTGCGGAAACTCAGACTCCTTGGACTGACTGATCTTGGAGATTAAGGTCATGTGTACGGTGCGGATGGTGCCGTGCGTCGCACGCACCATCCGCACCGTACACATGACCTACGCAGCGGCTCTGAAGACCACCACGCATCCAAAAACTCGGTGCAGAAAACCATACGCTGCAACTCGACATCTAATGCTCCTGATGATGGGCGTATGTACCCGAAACATGTCGAGCTAAGAACACATCAATAAAACTACTTAGTTGCATCAAGTTGACATTCACTTAATTTAATAACGGATCCGTTCACATGAATACTGCAGTGTGAACCATTTAATTGCTGAGAAGCATCGAAATACACTTCATTTCTTACACCAAAAATTATCTTAGGCTTATTTTCACTGCCAGTCAAATTGGACAAAATATTCTGTACGTCTACACTGTTTTCAAAACAGCGAATCTACGTTAGCTACACCTCCTTTTAAAGAAATAAATAATGTAACAGTTAATCATCTAAAAATAAAGCTTTCTGAATTTGTGCTTGAGGTGTTTAAGATAACGTGTGGGTACACTCAAAATGTTTGTTCATATATGTTCAAAGAAATGTATACAGAAACTGTCATATAATTATCAACCTGAAATACAACAGAAAGTGAGAGGCAAAAGAAATGACATTAACACGCGTGTAGTTTATTTCCGTTACAGTATTAAACAATAATTTAAAAAACTACAATTTCATTTGAATTCCTAAAATAATCTCGCTACAAGTATGAATGTTAGCTCTGTCGTAAATAAAACTTCTTAGGCTATTTAAGAACTAAATTTTTATCAATAACCATTTTCGTGTCGTTATCTTAGGACGTGTAAGGTGGACTTCAATCTTGACACGGTATCTGTATCAGACCTTATGGCGAGGTTTCATATTAGGTTTTATAAGAACATGTGTTAAGTGGCCTTTTAACCCAGCTAGTGGAAGTGTTTATGTTGGTAGTGAGGTGGAGTGAGGTTTAGGTCTTCGTGAAATGTGCGAAATTGAGTACTGTATAGTATTGGTTACTCACCGTTTAGGGTACGTAGTGCTTCTTAATAGTGATTCATCTACTTTAGGTTCTACTCGTTTCTGTTTCTTAATAGCATACAAATTGTGGTCTTTTTTTTTTTTTTTTTTTTAATTTTGTTTTTGGGG
>Ga0123355_10019680_pt1 | contig 10751 bp, 9 predicted proteins | sample TergutEmb28metaG_3_FD_89872 | JGI IMG/M metagenome (GOLD analysis project Ga0123355, IMG submission 89872) | Embiratermes neotenicus P1 segment gut microbial communities from Petit-Saut dam, French Guiana - Emb289 P1 | ecosystem: Host-associated > Arthropoda: Insects > Digestive system > Gut ...
ATATTGCTCATACCTTCAGTAATCATATCTTCAGAAAGCACATTTATAAACAAATATTCCCCTTCATCTGGTAAATCGTAATCTGCCGGACATAATAAAGTAAGTTTCCCCAATCGTTCTGGGTCTTTCACGATTTTGCTATAATCATATCCAATTCTTTCTCCTGTTTCATTAACTCCATCAATTGGTTCTGCACAATTCCAAGAATTTATAACATTTTCTCCACCGTATATTGAAACTGTATTAGTATCTAACGTTAAACCAACTAACCGTACAGTAGGACGATTTTCAATTTCTTGGTCACGGTATCTTCGTTTATGCACTCTATATCCTAAATAACCAACTACAAGTAGCCCAAGCGATATTGCTATTCCTGCAACTGCAACGGATAACTCCATTTTATAATCCTCTGTATTCTAAAATTTTAATACAATTCTTTTCTTGTCATCATATACGATTTTTTGCCGTAAGTCAATGGCTTTTAGCAAAATTACGCCCTATGTTAAAACTCAAATTTACTTTATAAGATGAGTTCCAAACGTTTCTCAACAATTGCCTCAAAATTAAAAATAGCAACATATTTTGTCGCTATTCATTAAGTTTTTTATTTGGATTTTTTCAATTGTTTTTTCATTACATCTCGTTCTTCTGTAATGGCATCATTCCAATATTCAAGTAATTCGTTAATTTCTACATTATTACATTCGTATAATAAATTCATAATAGTATCTATCTGTGGTATTGAAAATATATCAAATATATCATTTGTAAAATCTAAGTCAGGATTGCATATGTCTATTATCTCACTTCTTATTTTCGAATATATCTCTTTAGGTATTTTCTCGCGAGAACGCCTGCCGAAAAACCCTAAACCACACCCATAATCATCAGGATATTTGTGAAACATTAAGGATAAAGAGCATGGAATATTAAGGGTATCGGATGCAAGGGATGCATAAAGATGTATTGTTTCTTCTGTGTTGTCTAAACTTGTTTCAATAAGAATCTCTGCAAGGATTTTACCATCATGTGAAAATCGCTGTATGAATTTATCAACAGCCCATTTGTCTTTATCTTCGAACACGTCGTTTTCTATGGTTATATTAGTCGTAGCTTTTCCAAACTTACCTGTTGTAGAAACTATTAATTCCTTTTCTCCATGTGGATTTATATTTTCAATCATACTTTCACCTCGTAACTTATTATAGCATAGTAATTATCAAATTGCTTAAACAAAATAGTACATTTTATTTAATTATCTTGCTGCTTTAACATTTTATTGAAGTGAACAGCTTAATCGCCATCCACTTCTATACCAAGCTGTTCATAAACAAAATCTGCATCGAACCAAAGCAAGTCATTTATTTTCATTATGTCAACTGGTTCAAAAAACAAATCTTCCAGCAGACTTATCAAGTCTTGCATTTTGTCGCACTCGATAATTGTTTTTACAGTATCTAACGCACCACTCCACAATTCATCTTGTAATTCCCAAGCAGATATATCTTTTGTAATGGTTATCACTGCTACACTCCCTTTCGTTTTACTAAACATTAATAATCAATGTTCGTAAATCGGCAAAAACATACGATAAAACGAAGTCAAGGGAAACATGGAATAACGAAAGAGCGAAGCTTCGAGTATATGCCGTGAAAGTCCCTTGACTTCAATGTTTTATCGTATGTTAGATTTATTATCGAATATTGATAAATGTTTGGAAAACGAAGGAGTGCAGGAGAATCCATAAATCATAGAGATATGCTAACTATAGATGATTGATGGTGCTTATGAAAAATGATATGATGAGTGTTAAAATCAGACTTGTTAATCTGCTACAAAAAAGCAAGCCCCATAAAATGAAACTTGCTCTTTGTTGTTTGTAGTTGTTTTAATAACCCTTGAACTCTTAGGATGATTACCTTGTCTACTACTACCCGGTTAGCCTCAACATCTTCAATTAAAAATATTAAACAGTATCAGCCAAACAACCCCGGATAGTAAAAAGCCAACTACCACAGATACAATTAAAGATAAAACAACTTTCACAAACTCATTAATTTTTGTATGCTTATCTAACAAAAACCCTGCCAAAGCAAACAAAGAAAACATAATAAATGTAAATAGGAATGCGTTTGCAATAGCATATCCCAAACCCAAAGAAAATGTTAAGGGTCTTCTTATATCTCCTGTAAAAGCAAAAAGCAAATTGGGCGCCAATAATATTCCTACTATCCAAATGCGCAATTTGTTGCTGAATCTGCCTTTTAATTTATAACAAATCACGCCAACAATAAAATATATGGCAAAATATAACAAATAAATACCAAACCCAATGAACCAAAATTCGAAAAAAAGCCTAACATCAATTATTATGCTGCCACCTGCTGACCAATCGAACCCAAACAAATTATGAAAAAAAAGATAGGGAGTTTCCGTAATTAAAACACCAATTGGCATCATTAAAAAAAGCTGTATCGGCAATAGCAGGAATCCTGCTATTGCCGATATTGTTATATTAATAGTCAATGATTTAGTTTTTTCTGTCCACATACTAATCACCTTTAATACGCAACTTGTATATTTTTGTTGGAGTTCAGATTTTGCAACTCTTCAAACGATGCAGTGTGGCTTGGCTGAATTATACCTCGTACCATTGCATTTGATAATTGTGAAGTAGTGTCTGAAACACTTAACTCCATTAGCCCCAACATCTTCAATTAAAAATATTAAACAGTATCAACCAAACACCACCCGATAGTAAAAAGCCAACTATTGTAGAAATAACGAAAGCTAAAGTAACTTTCGTTATTTCATCGAATTTTAGATATTTCTCCAATATAATGCTTACAAAAACAAAAGTAGTAAACATTATGAATGCGAAAAGGAATGCGTTAGCAATGTGATAGCCCAAATCGGGCATAACTAATCTACCTAAGCCCGTTTGTACAGGTCTTCTAATATCTCCGACTAAAATCGCAATCAAAGAAGTTGACAACAATACCCCAAACAACCAAAAACGAAATTTAACATGAAATCTGCTGTTTTTTTTATGGCAAATCACAGCGACAATAAAATAGATAATAATGTAAAACAAATAAATCCCAAATCCTGTAAACCAAAATTCAAGGAAACGCCTGATGTCAATCATACTACTGCCACCTGCTGACCAATTAAATCCAAACAGATTATGAAAAAAAAGATAGGGTGTTTCCATAATCAAAGCAGCCATTAAACAAACAATGAATTGTACCGGAAATAGTAGAATCCCCAATACTGCCGAAACAATTATGGCATCAAGTATAGCATCTCTTTCTTTTTCCATACAATCACCTTGTGGACACGATTTGATTGTTAAATTGCTGTAATACATCACTTGATACAATGTTACATGGTTGAATTATACCTCGTTCCATTGCATTTGATAATTGTGAAGTAGTGTCTGAAACACTTAACTCCATTAGCCTCAACATCTTCAATTAAAAATATTAAACAATATCAGCCAAACAACCCCGGATAGTAAAAATCCCAATACCACAGATACAATTAAAGATAAAACAACTTTCACAAACTCATTAATTTTTGTATGCTTATTTAACAAAAACCCTGCCAAAGCAAATAAAGAAAACATAATAAATGCAAAAAGGAATGCGTTTGAAGCACGATAGCCTACATCAGCAAACGCAAAGGTATTCATATTTGGACGTCTTATGCCTCCAATATGAGCAATAGTTGCTATTAATAGCATTGCCACAATCCTCATGCGCAGCTTATTTATACTCCGATTATTTATTTTACAGCTAAGTCCAACTATAATGAAAAAACTAATAAAATAAAAAATCAAATGAATCAAATAAATTCCAAAGCCGACAAACCAAAACTCAAAAAATCGCCTAACATCAATTATTCTACTATTAAATGCAACCCAATCAAAATCAAAATAATTATGCAAAGAATGATATTGTGATTGCATAATTATCCTGCCAATAAGTGGAGTGAACATTTGTATCGGCAATAGCAGAACTCCTACTATTGCCGATATTGTTATATTAATAGTCCATGATTTAGTTTTTTCTGTCCACATATATCTCCTTTAATATACTTGTATATTTTTGTTGTAGTTCATATTTTGCAGTTCTTCAAACGATGCAGTGTGGATTGGTTGAATTATACTTCGTTCCATTGAACTTAATAACTGCAAAGTGTTATTTGAAACACTTAGCTCCATTACCCCACGATTACAGAAATCTAAATAGCGATTATGAGAAGTATATAACCAATTTTCGAAGCTCATTACCACTACTTCCGGTGAAATGGATTCATTAAATGCAATGTTACGGAAAATATACTCATCCGAATCAAGCATATACTGGAATCTTTGCATTTCGTAATTAATTAATATTACTTCACCAATTCGTTCATATGCGCCATTCGCTACTTGTCTATATAATCGCATTCCACGTTGTATTATTTGATTCCCTCTTGAATCGTATATATCAACATTTTCTACTCCTTGCAGAATTACGCTTATATAATTGCTAATATCATTTAATTGATTATCGAACTCATATAATAATCCCATTTCTTGAAGCGTATTTGCTCCTAATCTTTGCCCTGTTCGAATCAAAGAAATCAAATTTAGTCGCGCAATTGGACTATCCAGCATATCAACATGACCTCTATTTGGAAGTTGAATAACTCGCGGGTCTGAAAGTGGAAGTCCGTTTGATTGGCTACGTACTGTAACAGTACCATCACCATCATCCGTTGAAAAACCAGCTAACCAAGTATGATTACGCGAAGTATGCCCCATATCAAATGTATTGAAATATGCCATTGTCTGAGTTCGTGACCCTGTTCCAACAAAGTAAAACGAAGTTACTGTGTTAGCGATATGCTCTCCTCCCACCATTAAGTTGTTATGAAAATCAGTGCTTGCATCAAACATTGGTTTTACAGTTCCATTTTCTCTTATTGCCCATGGTCTATTCGGAACAAATTCACGCCCCCAACTCCTTTGGTTAATAATAGTATGTGGAGGTGGTGATACTGGTCCAACAAAATTTGTTGTTATAAAGTTACCATACCTTGATGTAGGTAATAATTCGTATACAGATACTGTATTCGCAGCAAGTCTCTGCATAATAGGTCTTAAAATAAAAGGTTCTATCAACCATCGTTGTAAAAATTTATCGGGTGTTAATATCCTTCCTGTTTCAAGAGCATCAATTGCTTTTGTTGCGCCCAAAAATGGTGTGCCAAAAGTAATAAGCATTTCAACTCGGTCTCTATTTGCTTGGCTTCGTGCTAAAAATGATGAGGCAACTATTCCACCCATACTATGTGCAACAAAGATAGTATTATAAATACCATCTTGAGCATAAAGCCTGTTAAGTTCTCGTTCTAAAAGATATGCGTTACGCGCGCTACTCAATCGCCAGTCATATGTAAAAAACAAAACATCAAATTCGCTGTGTGGAAAATGATTATTGTCATTTAGAAATCTATAAATACTTTGATAAACATCGGTTGCACCATAATCTCCATCCATTCTAAAAGGGAAAATAAGTGGTCGGCTTTCTCCATCTTCATTTTTGCTAAGTTCTGATTCAAGTAGTACAAGCGTAAATGCGTTTGGTTCCCACAATTGAATCAAAGAATTACCAACATGTAAAGTATATAATCTACTGCCTTTTATTCCGGGTAAAAGCACTATTCTTGTTCTTCCATCGGGTATCGAAACATACTGAATCTGCCCACCAAAATGATTACCGTAAACAGTCCGTTCAAACGGCTGCATCATGCCTATTACATCTCGACCCGAATAATCCCTTAGCAATGTTAAGAAAAGATTTAGTTTACCCAAATCTGTACTCGGTACTGCCGAAGCTGGCATATTGTTGAAATGCTCAATAGTTTGTATAAATGGATTCCATCCAATTTGTTCTTGGATTCTTATGAAAGAAAACAACATACCATCATGGTGGAAGTTTCCTCTACTGATAGTGTTATTAAAGCTATGTGTGGCATGGCTACGGAAATATTCTGATAGTCCATTTGCACCACGACCACCTCTGTAGTTTCTGCCACCTATTCTTACAGTTGCATTTCGTTGTTCAACAACAAAATACAGCAAGAAGTTAGCCCAAAACTCGCAATGGAAATTATACCGATACGATGTGAAGTTATGCCCCAGTTCGTGCATTGTACCAAAGCACCATGTTCCATAAGTTTGAATATCGTGCAGCATTAACGGTACCCATCTTTGATTAATAAAAATCGGATTCCCGGCTACACCCCAGTGATTACCTGCCTGTGTCCTGCTTGACTGGATTGTTATTCTCTCTCCGTTAAACGGAACACCACCAACAAATGCACGCATTTGTTGATACGTCGTCTGCATATTTGACCTCCACTGTGTGTACACAGCAGTAGGTATTTGTGAAATATCACCCGGTTCAAAACGGAAAGTTAAATTTGTAGTTTGGTGGGTCGTCCATGTTTCCGGTACGCTAAGTGTTCGCCATTCAAATTGGAAGTTAGTCCATCTACCTAAAGTATGGCAAAAGAATTGTAGGTCAAGACGATATGTTGTATTCGGACGTAAATTATATAACTCACGCCGACTACTTTGTGCCGAGTGGTCTATATGGTTTCGCCATATACCTGTACTTAAATCTAAGGAATTAAGTCTGTTATTATGTTGTTCAGTTGGGAATACCATATCAAACATAATAGATGTTGATGTTGTACTAACTATTGTTATTGATGGCTGCCGTGGTGCTACTGGTGTTGTTGTCCATTCAGTTTGGTAATTAGTCCATCTACCCAAAGTATGGCAGAAAAACTGTAAATCAAGACGGTATCTTGTTCCGGGTCGTAAACCGGATATTGTGTGCGTACTACTTGTTGCAGAACTATCTATATGATTGCGCCATTGACCTGTGCTTAAATCTAAAATATTGATTCTATTTTGTGATTGTTCAATAGGAAACACAGCATCAAACGTGATAGCGTTTGTTGTGGCACGTATGTTAGTAATTGATGCCTGCCTTGGTGCTACTGCTGTTGTTGTAACAATTCTTTGATAATTTGTCCATCTACCTAAATTAGGGCAAAAGAATTGCAAATCTAAAGTATGTCTTGTACCCGGCTGCAATCCAAATATAGAATAATCACGATTCGGTGCAAAATCACCATGTAGTTGATTCCACTGTCCTGTACTGAAATTGAAGTGATTAACTCTGTTTTGCATTTGACCCGGTCTTGGAAAGTTAGCGAAGAAAGTAATTGAGTTAGTTGCAATTCGTAGATTAGTTATTGATGCCCCTGCGCTTAATGGCTGAAAGTTATTAGAATCAAAATCAATGATGCGCCGTGGGTACAATGCCGATATATCACCAGCAAACAAAGCCATTTCCGGCGTAGGCGTAGGTGGCATTAATGATAATTCAAATTCCGTTGGAATTGATACTAACAGCGATAAATCGCTTTCTCTAAGAGCATTATATGAAAACTCCGGTGTTGGTGTTGGTTGTATTAATGATTCGTCAATAATCGTTTCGTTGAACACTGCTTGTGATAAGTCGTTTCCTGCAAATAGTTCACGGTAAAAGTCTGATGTTTGGTCTATTGGTATGATAGCAAGACCATCGGTTGCAATCATTTCACTTGGAGGAATAATAAAGCCAGCTAAGGTTAAATCGCATACTTCCGGCTCGGGTGGTGTTTGTGGTGCTGAAACATATTCCCAGCCTAATCTGTCAAGCGTTTCTGATGCGTTGCTGCTATGTAATCCTTCTAACCGATTAGTTGAAGGATATAGGTTTTCGATAAAATGAAGTTGTCTATTTTCGGATTCTAAAATAAGTTCTTGGATAAGGTTAAAATCATCAATAAAAACCGAATCACCTTCTAAAAAGAAATCATCCATAACGAGATGATTGTCATACCTATCAAACACACCCGAAGTAATGTTTACGGGTAATATGGTTGCAAATACAAGTGTTGCTGCAACTAACTTTTTAAGGAAACCTTTACTTGCTGACAAATTGAGCCTTTTACTCATTTTGATTGCCCCCTTATCATATGTATAGTTTATAAGCAGATATTAACGGCATTGTTGAATTTTGTCAATATTTTCTATTTGTCATTTTTCGACATAATTCGACAAATCATCACTTGGGTTCTATTTTTAGAAAAAATATAAGTTTTTACGATGCTTTTTGTTTGTCTGATTTATTACTCAAATGAAGTTTTCTATACAACAAAAAACAGCTGTTATTTCACAACTGTTCAAGTACAAGGATAAGCCTAATAATATTTCTAAAACGTGTAGAAAACGTGTAAGCAGCATTTTCTACATCTTCAAAGCCCCTGTTTTAGGGCAAAAACACTCGAATGGTGCCGACAGAGGGACCGCTCTGTTTGCTTTTTGATTATAGCACACTCATATTCATTTAGTAAAGCAAAACCTTTACTTATAAGGCATTTATGTTCATTTGGTGTAAATTAGATTTTCTTCTCTTTTTCTTGTTTTTGGATAAAACGTGTAGAAAACGTGTAGGAATTTCAATAGTTAAAACCATTAAGAATTGCAACTGCTTTTTCTTCTTCCTTCGGGTATAAATGGCAATAGGTATTCCATGTCATTTCTATTCTTGCATGTCCTAATCTTCTTGAAACCTCTTGTATATTTATATTCTTATGGGCAAGAACTGATGCGTGAGAATGTCTAAAATCATGGATTCTGATTGTTTTTATACCTGCCCAAGTGGAATAGTTCTTATTCCTACGGTCAATTGAAGCGTTTCTGATATCATTTGTTATTCTAAAATCATTGCAGAAATTATGTAGCTGTTGTTGCCTTTGCTTCTGTTCTTCTAATATTTTGATTAATGGTAAAGGCAGCTGTATTGTTCTTATTGATGAAACTGTTTTAGGTGTTGTTTCTACGCCTAATCCTCCATTTAATCGTTGTGTTAAACTTCTTCTAACAGATAAATACTCACCATTTATATCAGACCATTTCAAGGCGTGAATTTCGCCTTTTCTTAATCCGGTATAGAAAGCTATATTAAAGAACACATAATAATCCCATTCTGACAAATCGTTGTTTCGTTGTTCTTTTTCAGTTGCTATTTCTTTTGCTTTGCTTATAAACTTTTCAAATTCTTCTGGCGTATAAAAATTCATTTCAGCCTTGATATAATAAGCCTCTTTGAAATTTCTTATTTTGCTTAGTGGATTCTTATGTATGTATTCCATCTGAATCGCATAATTGATAAATGCTCTAAAACAAGCATAAGCTGATTTTTTAGTATGTAATGATAAATCCCTTTTAGCTAATGTTATTTTCCATTCTTGAAGTGATTGAGGTGTTATCCTATCAATACGGTAGCTCTTAAATGTCGGTAAGATATAATAGCTCAAAATCTGTACTATCTTCATATGAGATGTTTCTTTAACTTCATATTTTTTCATATTTATATATTCGTCATATAATTCTTGAACGGTTATTTTTTTAATCGGTTTTTCATCATTGATTTTAATTTGTTCAAGTAGTTTCATTTCAAGTAATTTTGCATTATCAATTCCATACGCAACTTTAGTTATTTGTTTTCCTTCTCCACTATCAGCTACATAATTTATACGCACGTTGTATCTTTGCAAGCCGTCTTTTTTGCCTTTTACTTTGTATATCGGCATTTTAACCTCCTTTAACGGCTATCCTTGCAAGTTAATTATATAATAAACCATATAACCCAAGCAAGGATAAACCGAATCTATATAGATAATTCTTTAATCTTTTTCATACGATTTTCTAAATCATTAATATCAATCCCCCATACTTCATAAGCAACTGCCGTGTTTATCTTATATGCGTTGAAGCTTGGTACGTTCTTTCTAATCATTTCAGCTTTAACAATCTTTTTTAAGCGTGAAATGGTAGCAGAAGAACGAACATCAAAAAGAAATTCAATCTCATTGTTGCCTATCTCTGCGTTCTCATAATAAACTTTCAAAGCATTTTCAATACTTGTTATATTTGGTATATTCAAAACCTTTTCCCCTATTCTTAAATGACAAAAGATAAGTACCAACTATAATGCTGGTACTTATCCTATTATCGTCTTTTCATCATTATTTTTTCTTTCTTAATATTTGTGTTCATATTATCAAGTGGATTAAATACCTCAAAATCATTCTGTAAATCTCGTCCATAGATATTAACGTATTCCTTAACTATATCTAAGCTACTATGCCCAAGTATTTGTTGTAATCTGAATATATCGCCGTTATTTAGAATCCATTTCTTTGCAAATGTATGTCTAAACAAATGAATACTGGTTTTAGTTACACCACGGCTATTGTTAAATCTAACCACAGATGAAATCAAGCCGTCATCACTTAATTGTTCTCCGTATTGGTTACAAAATAAATAATCAGATGCCTCACCCTGTCGGTAGCCTAAGTATTCACGCAACACTTTTTCAAGTGTTCTTGATAAAGGTATTGTATACTGTTTCTTATTTTTAACTTTCTTTAGCTTTATCTCTTTGTTCTCAAAATCAATATCACTGATTTTGACATTACAAAGTGTCCTTAACCGATTACCTGTTCCAAGCAGATAACATATAATAACCCATGTCCGATAAGAGGCAAAGCTTTCTGTTTTTAAGTCGGGTTTCTCGAGTAGTCTTGATAACTCTTCATCGGTATAGGTTTCTTTAAGTTTCTTTTCAGCTTTAACC
>Ga0123355_10019681_pt1 | contig 10750 bp, 9 predicted proteins | sample TergutEmb28metaG_3_FD_89872 | JGI IMG/M metagenome (GOLD analysis project Ga0123355, IMG submission 89872) | Embiratermes neotenicus P1 segment gut microbial communities from Petit-Saut dam, French Guiana - Emb289 P1 | ecosystem: Host-associated > Arthropoda: Insects > Digestive system > Gut ...
ATACTATCCAAAACTTCTTTGCATAATTTTTCATCGCCAACCGACAAAGTCAATCCGGGCAAGGCAATAAACGCATCTCTACTTCGTGCGCCAAACCAAGGATGACCGGCAACTATATTGGTGCCGTTCTCATTTTTTATGAAAAATTTGAGTGCAGAATCTTTCAAGCAACTTTCAAAATTATCACGAGGAATCCTACTTTTTGCTTCGTCGGAAAACATTTTTTTTAACGCTGTTTCGGGTTTTGAAATTTCTTCCAAGCCTACCGAAAAATAAATGCTCTCACCTTTTTTGATTTCCACTTCGAATGTTCCCGGAACATATAAATCTTCCAAGCCTTCGTAACCACGGTCTAATTCTTTTTGGTATTCTATATTATAATACCAGTCCGGATTGTGTTTATATTCGGCTTTTTTCGAAACTTGCATATACAAATGCGGGTACGTATCATACATGCGTGTGCGGATTCCGTTGTTGATTGTTTCGAAAGATTTATTTACATAATCATTCGCTTTGCTCAACGAGTGAATATCTCGAAATGCCAAATAAGGTTTGATGATAAGTTTGGTTTTCGAATGTGTTTCTTCCAATGTATATTTTACAATCGCACAATCTTTGTCGGTAGCATAAAGTGACTCTTTTGAAAAAATAACACCACCGATATTGTATGTTCTTTTCGGAAGAGGAGCAAGTGTATATTCGCGAATATATTTATGTCCTTTTGGAGAAAAATTTTGTCCTTCGAATTGATGCAAACCAAGATTAAAATGTTCGCCATGTTGTTCAATTGTTTCATCAAGAGCAGATAATAAAACATGTTTTTGATCATCAATATTCGGAACCGGACAAACCAGCAAACCGTGATATTTTCTGGTGTTACAGTGAATCAAAGTTGTACAAGAATACGAGCCACTACGATTAGCGCGCAACAATTCTTTGTTGAGCGAGTACTCTAAATTTACGAGTTGATGTTTGTCGAAACCAATGTAACTCATCACGATGCAAAGTTACATTTTTTTTTTCACATGGCTAATATAAAACGAAAAAGTTATTAACAGAAAAGCTGCATAAAATTGTTAATAACGTTAGAGTTCTTGATGCAAAATTTTTCCGTGATCACAAACCAAAATTTTCGAAGGAAATTTACTAATCATGATGAAGTCGTGTGTCGCAACAATCACGGTTCTTCCTGTTTTTGAAATTTGAATTAAAAGTTGAATAATTTCTTCGGAAGTGTCCGGATCTAAATTTCCGGTTGGTTCGTCTGCGAGAATAATTTCCGGATCATTTAACAACGCACGAGCTATAGCAACACGTTGTTGTTCGCCGCCTGAAAGCTGATGTGGCATTTTGTAATCCTTAGTTTCTAAACCAACTTTTTCAAGTACATTTTTGATGCGTTCGTCAATTTCTTTTTGGTTTTTCCAACCAGTGGCTTTCAAAACAAATTCTAAATTTTTTCTAACGTTTCGGTCAGACAATAACTGAAAATCTTGAAACACGATACCAAGTTTTCTGCGTAAAAACGGAATTTGTTTTCGAGAAATTTTCTTTAGATTAAATCCTGCGATTTCTGCATCACCAACTTTCACGGGAATGTCGGCATAAAGTGTTCGAAGTAGCGAGCTTTTTCCTGTTCCGGTTTTCCCGATGAGATAAATAAATTCACCCGGTTGAATTTCGATGTTTACATCGGAGAGAATTAAATTATCACGTTGAAAAATGTTTAGTGCGGTGGTTTTGATTACGGGCATATTTACAGTATAACTATATCGAAAGCAAAGATACGAAAAACAAATGGATTATGCAATTTTTTTTAATTTTCAACTTTCAGTTTTTTTTCGTATCTTTGCAATCCAAATTCTATAATGATGAATGTAAAACAGGAAAAATTGACCGAACTCACGTCAAAATTGACGATTGAGGTTGCAGAACAAGATTATCAAAGCCAAGTTAAAAAAACGCTGACAGGTTATCAGCAAAAAGCCAATATACCGGGGTTTCGTCCCGGAAAAGTTCCGTTTGGAATGATACAAAAAATGTACGGAAATTCGGTTTTGGTTGATGAGGTGAATAAACTTTTGTCCGAGTCGTTAAATAAACACATTGAAGAAAATAAGTTGGATCTTTTGGGACAGCCAATTCCTGCGGAAGATAACGAAGTTGCGGATTTCGATGCAGCAAAAGATTTTACGTTTCATTTCGAAATTGCTGTTGCTCCCGAATTTGAACTGGATTTGCCGAAAATCAAAGTAACCAATTATCAACTGACAATTGGCGATAAAATGGTTCAAGAATCCGTTGACCGATTGCTCGAACGTTTCAAAGATGAAGATGGAAAACTTCCTGAACTCAACCAAGAATTATTTGACAAAGTTTATGGTGAAGGTGCAATCAAATCTGAGGAAGAGTTGCGTGAACGCATTCGCAAGGACGGCGAAAGAATGTATCAACAACAGGTGGACCGTAAATTTACGCAAGATGCAATTGAGGCGGTTGTGGAAGGAACAAAATTTGAAATGCCGGACGATTTTCTGAAACGCTGGCTGTTTGTTTCCAATCAAGAGAAAGATTTAACCAAAGAGCAAATCGAGGCCGACTACGACAAATACCGCAACATGCTGAAATGGCAGTTGATTGAAGCAAAAATCATCAAGGAACGTGAAATCAAAGTGGACAGAAACGATGTGAAAGAGTATTATATCAACCACGTTGTTTCGCAGTATTTCCCAATTCCGGAAGACGAAGAAGGACGCAAGCGCATTGAGCAGTTTGCCGAAACCATGATGGAAAATCAGCAAGAAACCAAACAGGTTTACGACATGGTTTATGATATGAAAATTTCGGATATTTTGCGTGCCGAATTGAAAATTTCCAACAAGAAAATGGATGCTGATGCATACGTTGAAATGTTGAAAAAAGAACACGAGGCTTCTGAAAAAAGCGAGGAAGAGAAAAAGTAAAAACAAAACGTCATTCCGCGCTTGACGCGGAATCCCCCTGAGCAAGGGGATTGCGGGTCAAGCCCGCAATGACGGCAAAATTTAAAATCAAAAATGAAGAATAGTCAAGAATTTCGCAATTATGCGTTGAAGCATGAGGGTATCAGCAGTTTGGCGTTGCATCGTTTCGAATCCATTTCGAATCGCTACATTTCGCCGACAATTATCGAAGAACGTCAGTTGAACGTTGCACAGATGGATGTTTTTTCGCGTTTGATGATGGAGCGTATCATCTTTTTGGGTGTTCCGATTTATGATGATGTCGCGAATATTATTCAGGCACAATTGTTGTTTTTGCAATCGACAGACGCCAACCGTGACATCAAAATTTATATCAATTCCCCCGGCGGTTCCGTTCATTCCGGCTTAGGAATTTACGACACCATGCAGATTATTTCACCGCAAATCGAAACGATTTGCACGGGCATGGCAGCTTCGATGGGAGCAGTTTTATTGTGTGCTGGTTCGCCCAACAAGCGCTCTGCATTAAAACACTCTCGCGTGATGATTCATCAGCCGATGGGTGGTGCTCAAGGTCAAGCCTCAGATATTGAAATCGCTGCTCGTGAGATTCAAAAAATGAAAAAAGAATTGTACGAAATTATCGCTCAACATACCGGACAACCTTACGAAAAAGTTGTTGCCGATGGTGATCGCGATTTTTGGATGAGTGCTCAGGAGGCTAAGGATTATAGGATGGTTGATGAGATTGTTGTGAAGAAGTAGAATTGCCACAAATCTTTGTTACAATCCCCTCATACTAAGATTTATCCGCCGTCTCGGAATATCAACCTCCAATACTTTTACCAATATATTTTGTTGCAAACGAACAACTTCATTCGGATTGGAAATATATCTATCAGCCATTTGGCTAACGTGTACCAAGCCGTCTTGATGCACGCCAATATCCACAAAAGCACCGAAAGCGGTTATGTTTGTAACAATTCCCGGAAGGGTCATACCGGCAACCAAATCTTCAATTTTGTTGATGTTTTTATTGAACTCAAAAACCTCAAATTTGGTACGTGGGTCTCTGCCCGGTTTTTCCAATTCTTTCATAATGTCCACCAATGTGGGTAATCCGCAGTCGGGCGTAACAAATTCTTTAATATTGACTTGATCACGATAGTCCTTTTTTTCTAACAATTCGGGAACGGAGCAGTTTACACGTTTAGCCATTTGCTCTACCAATTTGTAGCGTTCGGGGTGTACAGCACTTTGATCTAACGGATTTTTTGCATTTCTAATTCGTAAAAATCCGGCACACATCTCAAAAACTTTTTCACCCAAACGAGGCACTTTTTTCAACTGCGTTCGTGATTCAAATTCGCCGTGCTCACTGCGATAATCCACAATGTTTTGTGCCAATATAGGACCAATCCCGGAAACGTAAGTCAACAATTCTTTGCTTGCCGTATTAAGTTCAACGCCCACATTATTCACACAACTAACAACCGTATCTGTCAACGCTTCCTGCAATTTGGATTGATTAACATCGTGCTGATATTGTCCCACGCCGATAGACTTTGGGTCTATTTTCACCAATTCCGACAAGGGATCCATCAATCTTCGACCAATTGAAATTGCTCCTCGAACGGTTACATCATAATTTGGAAATTCTCTGCGAGCCACGTCCGACGCGGAATAAACAGATGCTCCGCTTTCATTGACCATTACGATAATGGGCGGATTTTTGAAATATGCACGGCGAACAAAAGCCTCCGTTTCGCGTCCTGCCGTGCCGTTTCCGATGGCGATGGCTTCTATTTTGTAGGCTTCCGCCAAGTGTTCGATTTTGTTTATGGCTTGGCGTTCTCCTCCCGAAGACGTGAACGGATGTATGGTTTCGTTATGCAATAATTGACCCTGTTTGTCTAAGCATACCACTTTGCAACCCGTTCTAAATCCGGGATCTATCGCCAATACGGTTCTTTGCCCCAATGGGGAAGCCAACAGCAATTGACGTAAATTTTCAGTGAAAACATTGATCGCTTCCTCGTCGGCTTTTTCCTTGAGAATTGCCAATATCTCGGTTTCCATAGAGGGCGACAATAGGCGTTTGTAACTGTCGGCAACGGCTAATTTGACTTGTTTGGAAGCATCGTTGTTGCCTTTGATGAAAGATTTTTCCAACGTTTCTATTGCCGATTCGGGATTTTCTGGCTCTATTTTTATTTTCAAAAAACCTTCGTCTTCGCCACGCAACATCGCCAAAATACGATGCGAAGGGGCTTTCATCGCAGATTCCTCAAAGTCAAACCACGATTGATATTTTTTGCCCTCTTCCTCCTTGTTTTTCGCTACTTTTGAACACAAAAACGCCGTCCGTTTGTACAAATTTCGCATACGATTACGAGCCGTAGCATCTTCGTTAATCCATTCTGCAACAATATCACGCGCTCCGGTTAAGGCTTCACTTTCATCAAGAACACCTTTTTCTTCGCTGATATATTTTGTTGCTTCGAGTTCAATATCAAAATTATTTTGTTGAAATAATTTTTGTGCCAAAGGCTCCAAACCCTTAGCAATGGCAACGGTTGCACGAGTTTTTCGTTTGGGTTTGTAGGGCAGATACAAATCTTCCAGTTCGGACATAATTTCTGCATTCCTGATTTTTTGTTCCAGTTCCGGTGTGAGTTTGCCCTGTTCGGAAATAGATTGTAAGATGACTTCTCGACGTTTGTCCAATTCTTTCAATTGGCTTAATTTATCACGAATAGCCAAGATTTGCACTTCGTCCAAACTGCCCGTTGCTTCTTTTCTGTAACGAGCGATAAATGGCACAGTTGCACCACTTTCCAAGAGTTCAATGGTTTTTTCTACTTGACGGGTGTTGATATTTAGGATTTGGGATATTTTACCGATGTAGCTCATTTTTTAATAAATTTTGGTTCAAGATCAGAGTAGCAAGCAGATTCCTCCCTCGCTACACTCGGTCGGAATGACGGATAGCTATTGAAGGAGGGGGGGAGGAAAGCAGTGGCGGCGTAGCCGCCACTGCTTTCCTCCTTATCTGATATGCGACAAATCGTCATTCCGAGCGGAACACAGTGAAGCGAGGAATCTGCTTGCTATTTTCATGTTGTTTTTTTTATTGACTTTAAATTGAATATATGTCGATAATGTTTTAATTCTACCTCACTCGCAAACGTTGCCCCGGACGAATAATAGCGTTCGGATTAATTCCATTTAAACGAGCAATAGCACCAACAGTTGTGCCGTATCGCCGTGCGATAGCACCGAGTGTGTCGCCTCTTCTGACGGTGTGAAATTGGGCACGGTTAAGTTCTCTTTCTATTTCGAGGTATCGGAAATGATATTCCGACAAATACAATGTTTGATCTCGCAATTCGTGTGTCTCGAAATTGATAATATGTGCAGGATCTATCGGAGCACCCAAATAACGCACCTCGAAATGTAAATGAGCCCCTCTGGAACGTCCGGTATTTCCACACAAACCAATCAATTCTCCGGCTTTGACTTCTTGCCCGGGTCTAACCAGAAGTCTCGACAAGTGTGCGTAATATGTTTCCAAACCGTTGTGATGACGAATAACAACAAAAAGTCCATAAGTTGTGCTTCGGCGAGCAATTCGAACAACACCATCGAAAGCAGCAAAAATAGGATCGCCGGTTCTACATCTAAAATCTTGACCGAAATGCATGCGCCAACCACGCCTTCCAAATCCTGCCGTAGGTCCTGCACTTGGCGGACAGTTACAAGGATGTGCAAAACGCTGAGTACCCCAAATCAATGGGATTATCGTTGTGTCTTGCTTGTTTGAAAAGTCAGTTCTGCGATAATGCGTGTTGTAAAAACAAAATGATGTATATCTCGCAAAAAAATCGGTATCTTGATCAGAAAACTCAAAAAAATTGTTCGCAAAATTTATACTGTCGTTCAAACTTTCAATCAAATAAACACGTTGAATTTCGGCGGTATCAAAATTTGCCTGTGCGAACGTTGAAATCCGCATAATGCAAAGCAAAACAATGAGTGATATTTTGAAAGATAATTTTTGTCTGATCATTAGTTAAATCTCGCACGCAGATGCGTTCTTCGATAGTCTTTGTTAGGGTTATTTCTTAAAAATTCTACGATATTATCAACCATAGACACTCCCGTGTATTGAGAACGATCGGCGAACTCCGTTAGATATGTTGAAACCAAATAATTATTCAGGGCTACGCGGTATGTTTTATTTTCGTCCAGTTTTCTTCCGTCCGGATAAGTGATTGTTTCGACTCTGACACTATTATCAGGCATACGTCTTACCGTGTATTCAAAGCCACCCGGAATAGCCAAACAAACTTGTCTTTCCATGAACTCTGTTTCGATAAACTGCCGAATTTCCGCAGGAGTCATTTCTACAACAATCAAATGGTTTCCAAATGGCGACAAACGAAGTATATCCGAATACGCTATTGCTCCGGCATACAAACGCTCTATCCGAATACCACCACAATTCATCAAGGCAAAATCTACATTTGGAAGTGTGAGTGCTGCATCGGTTATCATGTTGCCCAATTGATTGAGACTTGGAATTTCGTATCGCAGCGTTACAAAAGGATTTGTCAGAAGAGGATTGCTTTCGTATCTTCGTATTTTTTCCTGTATGACGGTATCTACCGGACCGTCCCAATTTCTCATGCTTATCAATTCCGTGGTGATTTCTTCAATAACGCCTCTTTTCAGGAAGATTTTTGTTTTGTGAGCATATCTTGCATTTCGTCCGGCTTGTATAATCGGCACACCGTTTTGGATTAAAGGTTCTTGCATTATACAGTGTGAATGACCACCAATGATTAGGTCCAACTCCGGCATGGCATCAGCTAAAATAATATCTTCCGGAGTTCCGATATGGGTCAAAGCAATAAATACATGTGCTCGTCTTCTCAGATTTCTGAAGTTTTGGGCTGTTTCTATCGGGTCGAAAAACTCAACGCCAACAACTCTTTCGGGCAAAACCAATGGAATACCGGTTCGCCTATCGACATTTGTCAATCCTAAAAAAGCGATGTTGATTCCATTTTTATTGATAATATGGTAGGGCTTTAGGGGTGTCAGTTCGGAAGTTCCGGGTTTGATATTTGCAGATATGGCAACACTTTGGGCATCGCTTAGTCGTGCGTTCAAAACATCAATGCCAAAAGCCATTTCATGATTTCCGAGCACCGAAATATCTACACCGATATGGTTTTGTATGTCGATAATCGGAAACCCTCTTCGTTCGTAAAGATCGTTGAACGGATTTCCGATGAAGCGATCGCCACCATCAACAACAATCACGTGCTCGTAGGTGGCTCTTGTTTCTGCAACAAACGCAGCTAACGCAGGCTGATGCTCAAAAATTCCGTGCACATCATTAAATGAAATAATCACTATTTTTGCCTCGTCGGGAATTCTCGGAGCGCATGAAACCAACCAAACACAGCATAAACCTGCGAGGAAAAAAACTAAAAGTCGGGTGTTTCTTTTCATGTGAAAAAGATATATTTGCTTTCTACAAAGGTACGAAAAAAAAATGACAGTGTCAAATTAAATTGTGAAAAAAGCTTGAAAAATATTGATTAGACAATGGTAAGACAAAATATGAAACCTTGTGTCAAAACACTACTTTGCCTTTATTTTCATTCTTTCCCAAATCCAATTTGGAATCAGCTTCCAAAAGAACACCAAAACGGCGAATCTCCAATCAATGATGGTGCTACGTTTTTGCTTGCGTAAGGCTTTGACAATTTTTTTGGCTACATAGTCCGATTTCATTTTTAACGGATAATGATGCTGATCGTTCAACAAATCCGTATCCACAAAACCCGGTTTTATGTCGGTAAATTTTATGTTCAGATTTTCTATGCGAGCCAACTGTACAAGGCTTTGAATGTAGGTGTTTTGAAAGCGTTTTGAGGCAGAATAAGATGTTGCAACACCAAGTCCTTTTGTTCCGGCAATAGAACTGATAACTGCGATATGTCCCAGTTTATCTGATGTTTTGAAATAATTGAAGGCTGTTGAAACCATGCGTGTAAAGCCCAAAACATTAGTGTTTAGTACTTGAAGCTCTAAATCTAAATTCAAATCCGGATTTTGTTTGCCAATACCTGATGCCAAGAAAAACAAATCCATTCCTCCGAGCTCGTCAATTAACGCAGATAGTGTTTCCACAGCGTTTTCCGAAGTCACATCAAGTTGCTTGGTTACAACCTTGTCAGGATATTTTTCTTTGAATTCTTCAAGAAACGGCAGTCGTCGTGCAGCTATGCCAACCTTGTAACCCTCTTGGATTAACAACTTCGACACCTCTTGTCCGATTCCGGATGATGCACCTACAATTATTGCTTTTTTCATTTTTGTACCTAATTAATCCTCAGAAACCACTTCAAATCGTGCGAGTGGTGCCATACGTGCACGATTCAGCACAAACTGCGTTTCGGTAAGGTTGTAATTGTCGGCAAGTTGTAAAATACGCGACATTTCAGCCTCAATTTCCATGCCTGCTATGCAAAGCATTTGTGTGTTGACTAATTGCGAAAAACTGATGCGATTTCCTTCCTGCAAGGTAAACGAACCACTGAACGAATTACAGCTCAAATTGCCGTGCACTCTTCCATCTGAAGAGTTCATGAAAATAAAAACACCGCTGGAAGCCTCTACAGGATTTCCGTTTAGTTCCACCAGTGTCCAATGCGTATCGGTAACACTTGCTGTCTTGACCGGAGCTGTCCTGGCCGGGGTCGAAATGTTGGAAACTGTGGTCGTTTGAGTGCCTTGTTGCTGATTGCTTCCGCAAGCAGTGATGTTCAAAACGACAGCGAACATTGTCATGTAAAATAGCATTTTCTTCATATCTTTATTGTATTGATTTTTCAAATATTTTTTTGTAAATATCCGCTTTTTTTTCCAATGAAAGTGGATAGGCTCTTGATGAGGAAGGCATTCGAAATAGTCGCAATTTACTATTCTCAAAAACAAAAGATGCATACGTTCCGACTGCCGGAGGTGTGATGAGAATATCTTTCTCTGCAAAATACTCAATCACGGTTTCTGAAGCTTTTTGTCCTGTGGTGACAATGGCTTGTAAATCGGGAAGATTGCGAACCAACTTTCCAATATCAACAGCTTTCACAATTTCCAAATCTTTGTCGGAAGCGTTGTCTTTGTGGCGAATGACAGCAGCGGCAGTGTCATACATTGCGATATGCTGTTTTGTCAAAAATGTTACGATAGCATCTTTTTCAAATCGTTTTTCGTTGATATTTACGAAGTGATTTTTATTTTGAAAAAATATCAGTCCGAAAATCCGCCACATGTCATTTTGAAAATTGGGGTAGAAAAAATCCATTGACCACCGTTGTTGTTTGGGTGGAAAACTTCCTAAAAACAGCCATTTGGCTTTGCTCGGAAGAAAAGGCTGGAGAGGATGTTTTTCGATGAACTGATTGACCATTTTTTTCAATTAGATAAGCAAAAATAATTATTTTAGGTTCAAGATTAGATTAGTGGATTTTTTCTGATATTTTTCTGCAAATATACGAATAAATTTTGATTTCTCAAATTATATCGAAATTCACACTCTTTTATGTGCAAATAAAACTTGTGTTGTCTGTTCCGCACTTAACTCTTCACTGTGCGACCATCCGATAACCTTTCTATCTTCCAAATCAATAATAACCGTTTGATATAAAAAGCCGTTTTTGGTTGGAATGTAGGTAATGTCTGAAACCCAAGCTCCGTGCGGAAGCGACTCG
>Ga0123355_10019682_pt1 | contig 10750 bp, 9 predicted proteins | sample TergutEmb28metaG_3_FD_89872 | JGI IMG/M metagenome (GOLD analysis project Ga0123355, IMG submission 89872) | Embiratermes neotenicus P1 segment gut microbial communities from Petit-Saut dam, French Guiana - Emb289 P1 | ecosystem: Host-associated > Arthropoda: Insects > Digestive system > Gut ...
CACCACCACCACCACCACCACCACCACCACCACCACCACCACCACCACCACCACCACCACCACCACCACCACCACCACCACCAATAATAATAATAATAATAATAATAATGAAGATTGTCCTAATAATGAAACTTTCACCGTGGGAAGTTCCATTACATGTACTGTATATTCTAAACAAAGAGTAGCTGCGACGCTGTGTAGGCCACATTACGAACTTGGTTTGTTACGGGTGTACAATTGTAAATACTTTGCGGAAGCGTGATTAATGACGGTGACAATACGAATCACAGGCGTGTGAAGATAGTTCTGGAGGAAGTGGAAGGAATGGTTTCCTGTTGCGTAAATTTGTTTCGTAGAACGGCACGTGTTTGTGCGCGCTTTGATTAACTGTTGATGCCAGTTATTAAGGACAGAAGGTGTAAAAGGAAGAAAAGGCCTATTGTCACAGAACGAAGAGCTAATGAAATACGTTGGCTGAAAACAGTACAAATGGACATTGACTGCTGCCAATCTAAACGGCAGTTGAACTGTACAAGAACTACGCGTTTTGACCTTCAGAACCGTTCGAATTTTTATACGTCGATTGCATGTATTTTTTTTACTAAAGCTATGCAGTTCTATTTACTGAAGTATATGTAATGGAAACTGCGTAACAGCTACCAAAAATAAAGGCGAGTTCCGGTTTATTGATTTCCGCTCGCCTGCCGAACAGTCGATTTGGGCACTGGCGCATATTGTAAACGAGAATTCATGTAACCTTGCAAGTTGCGAAGTGTCTCTAAATATCGATGTGTAGGGCGGTTGTGCCGATTTTCCTCTGCACGTTTTTGCGATACGTGTAAAGGTAAACGTAAAGAAATATATGGACTGTATTACTGGTAAGAAAGTCGCAATGAAAGGCCTGCAGAGAATATCGTTACAATTTTTGTAGATGGCGGGAATATTTTGAGCATGGCAACCTAATTACTTCCGTCGTTCATTATTAACTTCTGACTTACACTGGATAGAAGACTCGTGATGTCGACGTACATTATCTCGTGTTTCGAGTCTCCTCGTCATATTTTGATGTGTGTTGGACTGTGCACCACTGTGATGAATGAAGAATAAGAACCAACTAGATGCTGCTTATTCTGCAGTTATCTACTCGCCATACTTCGTTCCCGATTAACGTGTTTCTTTTTAATCAGTCTGCTTCTCTCTTCGCAATGAGCTAGAGTCCCAGAAATATATCACTAACTCTAGATTTACTTACCTGTCGGTACATGACCGATCTGCATGATTCTAAAGGAAACACATTATGGTGCTTCTATTCTTACATATTTGTCCCTTGTTCCACTGTCGCTTTCAAGAAGCGTTAAAGGCCTTACTATACCAGCGCTTGCAAGAAATACAATAGATCAAGGTCTGACCGTGGTCAGGAGAATGAAGGAATCTTGTGTGAGTGATGGAATGAGAGGATGAGAATCAATAGAAACCGAAGAAGTTAAAAAAGAACACGAGTTGCGTCTTCTGGTGTTCAGTATAATATGTCACGTATACTTTCCTGCAGCTTTTCTGTTTTAGAATCCTGCTACTGTCTACAGCCTTACCCTGTTACAGGCCACGGTTCTCATCACAGCGTGTACTGACACACGGCGAATTATCCTTCGAAAAACTTAGGCGTGAAGACTTTCGCGCTTCTTAATTCTTTGTTGAACCATTTCTGCTTCGGAAATGCATACTCGGAATGCGAAAAGTGCCGTGTAAAATACAGCACGATATATGTTTATCATAACGGATATGGTGGTGGTTGCTGCTCACCTTGACTGTTGTTGCATGTGGGTGGAGGAAAATTTGTCCATTGGAAAGAAACAGTTCAGTTTGATGGATGCCGGGTGGCCGAGCAATGTCAGTCACCTTTCGCTGTTCCGGCCTGTCCGTCTTTATAGGGCACATGCGCCGTGCCAGATGCAGAACTGAAGGGTTTCCGCATTAGTTCGAGTTTAAAACATCACCTTTGACAGTTGTATTATCTGCCAGTATCTGGTTCCGTTTCGGCAGGTAATTAGTACTTAAAACGTTGTTTCTAGCGCCTGGGTGTGCTCGACATTTGACACTCACTTGCAGGTTTTCTGCCTGGCTGCATTTTGGTACCTGACTACAATTTAACTTTCTTTTTGTTAGTGCAATGCTAATTCCCCTACACATAATTTGTTTGTCGGATGACGATCAGTGTAGTGCCGTCGGGATTTTTGATGCCTCGTAAGTGTGTTTCGGCGCTGTCTGCTTCGAAACGGCGTTGGACAGCACGTTGTGTTGGCCAGGCGAATTGTCGGTTGCGTGTTTACTTGCCCGTTATGTCCAACTAGCGCGGTGTTGCTGGCTGTACTTTGACCGCTTGATTGTGTGATTGCATGTCTTTTGTGCCACATTCTTCCAGCCGCGCCGAGGACTTAGCGTCAGACGCACTCTGGACCAGGCATATGAAATTCTGGGGCTGCTTTAATAATCCATTGCACTTAATTTGACATTTAAAATTTAGCCTGGAGATTATGGGTGTACGTGTGTACTGTTCATCGTTTCATGTTTGACATCAGTTTCGCAGCTGTTTTGTTTCTTTCTGTTCCGTTGTTTAGCAGCAGGCTTGTGTCAGTACGTTTCCAATTCTGCCGTGGTAACAGCTGAACCAAGCAGTAGCAAACAAATTGATCTTACAATAGTGTATGAACAAGGACATCGGAGTGACAATCGCCGCACTGCCCAGTTCTTTCAGGGTGTGCCTACGAACAAGTTTTCAAATTGAAAACACAGGCATGGAGTTAGCAGGAGCAGCTCCCCGGGTCGCGGAGGATAAGGATTTGAAAATAGCGTTTGTATTGCGGATACAGGTACCGGGCGTTAACAGTACACCAGTTCCACATTCAACGAAAGGGGTGCATTATATGAAGATATGATCCTCGTTAGTTGAAACAGCGCAAGAGATTTACATCGACTTGTGAAGTGGAGTTGTCCTTGTGCATGTCATAAGGAATATGCGGGAATGGAGGTATATTTGTTCATTCCAGGTCTTGGCGCTTTGTGGTCGCTTTTCCCCCTGCGAAAGAACCCCTTTATATCCATTGAGTAGGAGGCTGGGTGGATTCCGGAATCTGTCTGGACGCTTTGGAGAATGAGAGTGATGTACGGTAGATATACACAATTTATTTATTTTATACAGCGGAGAGTAATTAATTTGAAACGAGCGCGCCAGCCGACACAAACGTATGGTATGAAAGCACACGTTGTACAACAAGCCGAAGTGAGCTTTTACACATTCATGACGATTTTTCACTTAGTGGTGCACATGGCCGTGACGTGAGATATTCACCTTCCGGCAGTTCTGTTGCAGCGATAGTTGTTAAGATTGGCCTCTTTTTTTTATCAGCACGATGTGGGGCGTCCTTAGGCTGTACTGGGAGGCGTCGGTCTCCAGATATGACAGGTACCTGGACAGCCGGCAAGGGGTGTCCCTCCAGTTTTACGGGTTGGACGAGGGACTGCCAACTATTTGCCGTAAAGAATCAGCATGCTTCGGCACATCACAGGGGCCTCGGATATCGACTTTTTATGGCGGGACCTACGGAAAGGAATATTGAATTTTAAGAGTGGATTCATCTGGCCGAGGATGGAGACAGGTGTCGCACTCTTATGAAGACGGCAGTGAACCTTCGTGTTCCATAAAGTGCCGGCCGTTCCTTCAGTGACTGAGGAACTACAGAACTGGTTTCTCAGGTGCGACCCAACGCCATAGCGTTGTGCATTTTTCGTAAAAATATTAGTTTTTGGAAAGTGTTACACGCTAAAAATACGTTGATTGAACGTTCGTTCGAACCTAAATTAGAGTGACACAGTGCTTTGTGAATGTAGGGGCTCCCTTCATCAGTCGGTGCTCCACATGAGATTTGTACCACTTAACATTAACCGGTACACAAGGGTATCATTTGGTGCCTTTTTTAATTACCGTAACTCACTTCGATTAGTAATCAGGTACTTTGGCTCAGTAATCAGTTTTTAGCGTTTCACGTGTTTGATACTCTGGCATTTAGGATAATTGCACCAGGGGTGGGTGAATTAGGAATTGCTGCTAGGATTCTGTTTCAGTCTGCGTCGTCACAAAGTGCACAACGCTCGTATCATGAAGTGATACATTGACTGTTGCATGCGAGTAGTATCTCCGCGCAGGGATGGTGTCGGCACATTGTCGTACTGACTATTCGATACACTTATGTCTTGTGTTAAGTTTTATTTTCTTAATTTTGAAAACGACTTAATGAGATTGCCACGTGGGCTGTGCTTGAGCCCCGTCTTGGGCTTTCGAACCAGTCGTATGATTTATGAACGTTATTCCTTTGAGAAGGCCGTTAAGACTTCCGTACGTTGTAGTTTCCTACTACGAGTTGCAAGAACATGGCAGACGTACGCATTTCTTATGTCCGACCGACACTAAACACTTCGCTTAACTTTCATCATTTTTTGCCATAAATAATGTGTCATTGGAGCTGGGATGATGTAATTTAGTGTGAATGTAGGATATGAAGGTACCTTAAAATTCTGTCTGGAATGTTGTTCCTAAGCGTACGTGGGTATAAGCACAAGAAATGCGACGGTGCGTAATTTTGAGGTTACAGAGTTAATATAGGACCTCTGAACAGTAAAATTCTGGCTGTCGAAGTATTTGATGTTATGACTATCTGCTCACTTGCCCTGCCCGCTAACGTATGAGCTGAATTCAGTTGTGTTGTTAGATTATGAGCTTTTCTTTTCGGCCTAAGTACATCATTAACAATGCATGATTTGCCTGTAAAGTATGCTGTGCGATTTCTGCGTGGGACACGCTTTTTTATATAGGCTGTTGTTCACCTCTGCCCATTCTCCATTTGTTTCATGGCCTTTCCATATACTGTAGAAATTCTGAAGTCCTGCCTGTTCGTTGCCAATTTCATATTCTGTTGTCATTTCGTGCACTCCGATTGTGAGGTTTCTTTACCTGGGCGTCGTTTAATGAAGGCCAAATATTTGTTGCCGATAGTATATGCATTTGAGCGGTTACCTTCACGCTCCAGGTGTCTTTACCCCTGGTACCAATCAGGCGTTGCTGTGTTGGTACAACGGATCTGTTGACCGAGTGGCTAACAGGAATATCCGTACTCCGTCGGGATCAGAATCCCCGACCTCCAATACTTAGTTCATTAACTGAGCCACATTTTTTTTTTTTTTTTTACGAAGCTAAGTAACACATTTAACGGAATGAGACTGTACTTGTTGCCGGATTGGAAGCCTGGTGGTGGAGGCAGATCAGGGCAGCCGTTAAGGTGACTTGCTGTAAAGGTAATCGGTTTGTTCCGCTATCCAATAAGACGGTGGAAGCTCTTTATCTTTGAGATTGCGACGCTTTACTGCCATTAGTTTTAATAAATTGTAGCCCTGAATCCACTTCCAATGGAGCTGTAGAGAAGAGGGACGTACAGCACGTATTCACAATGTCTTGGCCCGACAAAGGCGGCAGTAGTTTGGGCTCTCCTCTTTGTAATCCTGTTAGCTCATTTCCATATCCTTGATTTGCCTCGTTCTGCAGCATAAATTTTGTTATTAAAAAATAAGTGACTCACATCAGGTAACTCCATCTGTCTCTTTTCTTTGTGTGTCGCATTTCACAGCGGCCAGAGTGGCTAACGTAGACCAAGCGTTCGGACAAGGAACCATCAAGGTATGCCGTGGAGACAGTCATTTAAATCCCATTGGTTATTTTGTGTACCAGAAGGTGTAACATCTAGAAATGCTGCGTCCTGTCCACTGTGTGTTTTGTGTGGTTAACGGAACGGCCGTTATTTCTGTGTCAAGTATGCACTGATTGAAGTGATTCTACGAAAATACACGGTGCTATAATAAGATTTATGCACTGATTGGTTTTCGTAGTCGAGACCAAGTGCGTTTTCTTATCGTTAGGAACTGAATATTTAAATATAATTTATGTTGTCTTGCATCTTGAAAGGGTTACAGGCTACATTGCAGTTGTTTCATCCCGTGATTTGATTCCGAGATCATAGTTGTGAATACCGGCCGTTCGGTTTGTCTGAGACTCTGTACTCGCAAGACCAGTTGCCGATGCACATTTTAACTCGCAATTGCAAACAACCCAATCGTGGGCGCTGTACGAACATAAATGGGAGCAATGCTGCCACTTCTGCGAAAGTTACGTTTATGTATTTTTGTAGTAGCTGTACCACGTAGTTTACCGACGCGTGGTTGCGAGATGCCAGACCTACGCCGCGGTGTTGTTGAGGTCTTCGCACTTCTGGGCTTTTACGCGGTGGTTGGTAGTTTATCGACTTTTGGGGCAACCTGTTTCCAATCATCAGGCGCCATTGTGGAACCAAAGGTTTGTCCTGAAATGTCGCTAAGCGACTAACCAACTGACGAAGGGTCCCCGGAAGAGTGAAGACACTTCCTCCTGAACTGCTTGAATATGACGTGTCCACACGAGGACCTTCAGATTTTGGGTTTTTGAATTTGGAGTTCGTATAATTACGAAATATTTATGCTGTGCATTGAACGTGTTTATAGATTTGCAGTTCTTTGATTATCGGATCACTGAAAGAAAAAAAAAAAGTGCAGCTATTTGTCGGGTTTGTCTGATAACTGATTTTCTGTATGTACGTAAGTAGAGGGTATTGACTGTCACTTGTTTGCACTGATTACGGGTAGGCCGACAGTTTTTCTGTTCCCAGCTGGGAGAGATCGTTTCTAGGACCTACCCGCTTTCTTTACAGTGGGTACCGAGGGTCTCTCTTACCCGGAGGTTAAGACGTCTGTGGCTTGAAGCTAGAACCAGGGTTAAAGTTACATGAGAAGCTGTAACTCTCCACTTACCGGTACGGCATCGTGGCGTGATGCTGAAGTAGTTTTGCACAGGGTGAATTTATCCTTTACCTTAACTTGCTATGGTCGTTCGGACTGGGAAGTTAAGCTTCGCAGTCGAACATTTGTAACACGGGATTACATGAAGCATTTATCTCACAGAGTTATTAATTCGTCTTATTGAGAACTTAGAGAAAAAAAAAAAAAGCGAATAAATTTGTAGTTTAGTTTCATTGTCCACGCGAGTTGAAATTTGTACTAATTATTTTCATTTAAAGATCGTTCTGCCCGTTGTATCACTGCGACATACTCGTATATGTGGACAGAGTGGTCGGCATTGCGAGTACTAATTCGTTCGTCAGAAACGTGTTGATTTGTAGCGCCTATCTCCTGTACTTATAGCTTGTTTCCATGTAATACACTGGACAACAAATTTCAAAATATTTTTTTGTATATGTGATGAATATGTTATCAATTTATTTGTTTGCATCTGTGGATTTAGAAAAGGGACCTAAAATTTATTTGGCTCTAGTTTTAAAACTATGCTACCACTATGATATTTTACGACGTAATTTGAAATATTATACGGAACGGTGGATTAAATAAAAAAACTAAATACCAATCAGTGGAAAAGAATGTGTTTAGTAGACTTATTCTGTTTAGGGATAATATTTACAACGTAAATTGAACATCTGCACAGTCTTTTTCATGTAAATTCATTATTTAGCACAAACTCCCCCCCCCCTTCGTTTTGCCTGTCGCGTGTATCCCATGGTAGTGGCATCATTTCCAAAGTCCAGCAGTAGCCGGCGATCATAGCACAGTTCCATTTCCCTTGATATCTCTTCTCCATTGAAGAAGTGTCTTGATGGAAACGTTCTCCGTGTTCATCACTCACTGCACCACAATTCTGTGGGAAAAAAATTCCAAATGCGAGTGAAGGAAGTTTATGTTAATTGACATGTTGCATCATAATTTCGGGTACCTCTGCTAAAGGTTGTTTACAAGCTCCTCATAGTTTTGAGCCCTTCTGTTTCTCAAAAATCCTTTTGCTACAAATTTAAAACTGTCCCAATCCGCCTTTTCGTCGCCTTGAAGGAGATGGTCGAAGAATTCGTCCTTGATAGGTTCTCGTACTTGTGGACCAATGGAAAAATACCTTCTTTCAGTTTTGCCTCACTTAGTCTGGGGAACTTTTCTCGTAAGTAAGTAAAGGCAGCTTCTTCTTGGTTCATTGCCTTTACAAAACTTTTCATCAGACCAAGCTTAAAATGCATGGATGGCAACAAAATTTTCCTCGGTTCCACATTTTCTACATTCATGATTCCTGGTTCCAGAGATTTTCTGGCAGGCCAATCCTTTCTTGAGTAATGAAGAGACCGAGCTCTGCTGCCCCAGTCACAAAAGAAGCACCACTATTTTGTGAATCCTTGTTGTAGTCCAAGTAGTAACGCAATTACTTTTAGGTTACCACAGATTTGCCATTTGAATTTATCGTAATTAAAGGCTTCCATCAAAATCTTCGTGTTCTCATATGACTCATTATACACTGAATGACCAACAGGAATAGAAGGTAGGGTATTGCCGTTGTGAAGGAGAACTGCTTTGAGGAGATGAGTCTATAAAGAGTCGGCAGTCCAGATGATTGTGATTAATATTGAGTGTTTGCTTCAGGCCATCAATATCATTGCACGCAAGAAGGCCCCTTTCGATTTTAAAGAACTGAACTAGATCTTCTTGCCTTTTACGATACACTGAAATTCTGACATTTTCTTTCACTACTCGCCGTCTGGGAGCGATGTGATGACACATGTATCCCTTCCCAAGTAACTATTTTACGCATCACACGTAAGCCACACTTCATGCATCATGACGGCTAGAGCCAAGAATTGAATTCTAAGGCCATATTTGGTCTCAGCACATTGAATTGAAGAGGAATAAACTATTTTGGTTACGGATACATTTTGTGTGTTGACCAGTGAAATTATTTCTCCAGTATCTTGGATATTGAACAGATTTCACCACCACAATCGCGTATGTGTTGATCCCCGCTCAGTGAGCTGCCTTCGCATCTAACCATAATCACATTCATTCCTTTATACCACATACCAATTTTCAGGCTTCATTCCGCGGTTGTGAATGTACGCCAGAATGAAATTTTTCACTTCCAAGTTGCTGTATATTCAAATAGTTTTTAAATTCTCCCTTCCACTGCTGCCGTAAACTGTTCCTATTTATCTGAGATAATTTTGCGTTGATGTTTATTGTATTGTTATGGAAGTAGGATTTTCCTCTATAAACATGTTTTCGTTAGCACAGTCGAAGTTTTGGGCACATTTTACCGGATTTCTGTCATGAAATTAGAGGAGGTTCAGAGTTACTAATTAATTTTCGTGATGTGAATGGGTGTTTGTTTCCAGTCGATTAAAGTACACATCGACTGCGTCTGGATTTTATCTTCTGCCAATGCCACAGTTGCATGTACAGCGCGTGATGGAAGTTAAGAGAAGACAGCAGGGGGACAAAGACAGGTAAAGGGAGAAAATGCAAAGAAAGGAAATTAGGTTTCGTAAATAGAAGAAAAGGACCTAAGAAATGGGAAAATGCAAGTAGGGACGACCGAAGTAAATGAAAATAGAAAATTGGAATTGAATAAATAACGAAAAGGAAAGAGAGAAGGACAAAGCCAGCGTGGAAGATGAAGAGAAAAGGGAATAACAAATGGACTCAATTTCTCAAGTCGGACTGCAGCTCCGGAATCCACAGCTAGCGCTGCTGCCGGCCTGCACTGCAAATAAATGTGTCCAAGTCCACTAGGAAAGTTGAGGGAACGGTGCCTCTTGATCACTTGTGTTATATTCCGATATCCGATCCTGCAGCCAAGCCGTTAATGGAATTGTTTTACAGTGTGAAATCCTGTTAGGGTTTATAGAAACACTACAGAGAGAAAGAGAGAGAGAGAGTGTATGAGAGAGAGAGAACCTACCTGGCCAGAAGAAACTTGCTAGTTAGTTGGTTCAGTTTCAGTGGAAATGGGTTTATCGATTTGTGCCATTAAACCTTGAAGCTGCTCCACCACCATCGCTCTGAACATCTGGTTCTACATAATTGATTACAAAGGACATTTGACTGAAACTGATTTTACTAGCGATAGGACATTTTTACATTTTTCCATAAGACACTCTTGTTTTGACAGGATCAAAGCGTTGCTCCACTTTATTCCGTCTTCCTCTCATGCCCTTACCGTGCCAACTTCATCCCCGTTGTGGATATAATTCGTGTTAAAAATTTAAAATTCAATCTAACAGGTGCAACGACAGACAAAGCATAGTAGGCCTAGGTTTACAAGCCTGCTTTTCTCTTCAGCATTTTATCTGTTTAGAGCATTTTGAACGAAGGTGTGTCAATTGCAGAGATGATATCAGGCCCACGTTTGCAGAGTGGTACAATACAATTGTTCCTGGCTGCGTTATGTAGGTCATTTAATGACGCTGTATCAGCTTGTTTGTAATGTGTATGAGATCCACTCCTGCAAGAACTCTTTTCTTTTATTAACCGTGTCCTTATTTAAGGACATTGTATCATCTGCGATGATTACATGGTTATATCTGGCGACCCTGGCGGGAGCTTTGCCTTCATTTCGGATGCCCTCTGCTTGTCGAGTGAAGACTTGATGAGCTTTCGCGTGAAAGGGTTTGTGAAGAATATGAAAATGTACACCATGCCGTCGAGATAGGTAACTTCTCGCGTGAGATTCTATCCGGTAGCCCCCCCCCCCCCCCCCCCCCAACCAATAAAAACAGAAGAAACCTGGAGCTTTCATGCAACGCAGCGAGCAGAAAGGCGGGAGAGGAGGGGGAGGGGGGAGGGGAGA
>Ga0123355_10019683_pt1 | contig 10750 bp, 13 predicted proteins | sample TergutEmb28metaG_3_FD_89872 | JGI IMG/M metagenome (GOLD analysis project Ga0123355, IMG submission 89872) | Embiratermes neotenicus P1 segment gut microbial communities from Petit-Saut dam, French Guiana - Emb289 P1 | ecosystem: Host-associated > Arthropoda: Insects > Digestive system > Gut ...
GAAGCGCGGTCGCCATATGATCAAGAGCAACACGTGCGCCCTCACTAATCGCCGATTTCGGAGGAGTGCCGGCGGCGGCGGTGGCCCCGACGCCGGGCGGCGTTAAGGGCACAACCACCCCAACGAAGAGAATTGCGATAAAGACCACTATTCCGCGTTTCATAATCCGGCCCCGGTACTTCACCGGCACCCTAGCCAGGCGGGCTAGGGATTGCCTATGCAAAAACGGTATTCGAAGTCGCGCAGGTAAAGGTCCTCACCAGGGAGACTCATCGTCTGACACCGGCCGTCGCGTTAAAGGCAACGCCAAGTCACCGGTTTTGCTCAGATATCGTGTAAATCTAAAAGGCAACATGACAGCAGTGCTGAGGGGTAGGCCTGGCCGCGGATCCTAGCCTCGCACGAGACTGGCCGATTGGTGCAGAATCAAGGAATCAACTTACCGGACCCTAGGCAGTCTAATTTCCGAATCTGCATAGCGACATGGGACGACGCGGCTATGGTTTGCAGGCTCGAGTTTCCGTTCGATGGGGACGAGAATGATAGACCATGAATGAGCGGTGATCCGCCGGAACGTACCGGTCGCCCGATTAGCCTGGCTGTCACGTCGGGAATAATTCCTAAGCACTGATCCCGACGGATGCAGGATATGCGCGGCCCACACCTGCAAGAACGCAAGCAGCAATCACTCAGCAGTGAAGCACACGATATCGGGGTCGATGCATATGAGGATTTCTAACTTCGTATCTCAGCAGACATCACTCGATGCGTCTTCACCAACATCGGCGCCGGCAAAAAACTGGGGAAGAGGTCAATGAACACATTTCTCAGTGTCCCATTCTACCCACCAGAAAGTCTTAAGCTTGCGGCGCGATATGACTTCGACACGTTCCCCTCATTCGTGTGTCTCGACGCCCCAAAGCAGCCCGTCACTGTCTCGTCACCTGACACCGGCGGAAGGTGTTCCCTGCTGCCGATGCTCGATATGTGTATCGACGTGTTCGCCTCGCCAGCCGGGCTGACGACCGGCACGCAGGCGCAGTCCGTGTTAGCCATCGCGCCGGGTCAGCATACCGTGGAGCGTTTTCCGAAGATAAGAGCGTGCCGTTTGGGTAGAACGTAATCGGACACCCGATGGTGGGGTGTCGACCAGTAGTCTCGCGTTACTTCGGCTCATCGGGAGGGGTTCGATGCGTGAGAGCGCCGAGATTCCGCCGCATATCGGCTGGGTCGAGAAGTTGGGCCGCGAATTGAAAGAATACGCGGCCATATCTCTGTACCTGTACATCTGCTTCGCCGTGATTCTTCTTTACAAGACTGCAGTGCTTCAGGCGCACGGTGTCGTTTACGCACCCTACGGGCTCGCCGCTATCAAGGCGCTCATTCTCGCCAAATTCATGCTTGTCGGACAAGCGACCAAACTGGGCGAGCGATACAGGGGGAGAGCTTTGATCTTTCCTATTATTCATAAATCACTCGTTTTTCTTGCCCTCCTGGTCGTACTTTCGGTGGTAGAGGAAGTGGTTGCCGGGGCACTTCGTGGGCGCTCGGTCGCCACATCCCTCTCCGAGTTTGCTGGCGGGACGTGGCTTCAGATCCTTGCTCAAACCCTCCTCCTTTTGTTGATCCTTCTTCCGTATTTCGCGTTTCGGCAGATCGGCGAATACCTGGGTACAGGCAACTTGCGCCGGATTCTGTTTGCCGAAGGGGTAACGCCATCACAACACAGAACCGGGTAAATCGAGCCGGCGACGCTGCCGCTCCCCACGACGGAGCCAACCAGAGCGATCACTTCGGCAGTACAACGTCGAGGACGACCTCTGGCGATGGCGCGCCGTGGACAGATCGAACGCCGGTAGATCTCACGTCACCGACGCGGCGTCTCGTCGCGGCATTCAATCAAGGCGACGCAGTCATCTCTGCCGGCGGCGGCTCGACAGCTGCGTACCAATCGGCAATTTGCGAGCCGTTGAGAAAAATTGTGTCCGGTCTTGCCACGAGCACATCAAGAATGCGGTTGAACCAGTTCATACGATGTGGGACTCCGACAAGATGCGGGTGGAGTGGCAACACCAAAACGCGGCAGTTGGTCTTCAGTTCCTCGTCGAAGGTTTCGAGCGTCCAGATGACGCGCTCATACTGGACGTTGGAGTGCATCCCGAGGCCGGCCCAGAGTGTACCGTCATTGGTGTCCAGTGAGTATGGGGCCGCGATCATCGGGCCGTGCTTGGTGTACATCCAGGTTGGCAGGTCATCGATCACCCAGTCGCACACGTAATCCACACCACGCGATTTTAGTACGTCGGGCGTCGCCATCGTTTCGCTCAATCCGGCACCAAGCCAGCCGCGCATCTTGCGACCGGTAAACCTTTGAATACGGTCGCGGCAGCGATCAATGATGGCGGTTTCATCGGGTTCGTTCTGAATTGCCTTTTGCGTCCAGCCATGCCCCATGAACTCCCACCCGGCCTTCAGCATCACCTCGGCAATCCGCGGATAAACGTCGATAACGGCGGCATTGATCGTCGTGGACGCCGGGAGACCGCGCTGCTCCAATGCCCGGACGATGCGGGGGAACCCGGTACGCATTCCGTATTCGACCCAGGAAAAGTTGGGCACGTCTGGGATCTTGTCGTTGCCGTGTGGGCCGGGAAGCAACTTGCGGGGCATCGGCTGGTCGAACGACCAGTACTCTACATTGACGACCACATGGACAATCAGCTGCTTTCCTGGCTGCGGAGCTGGCAGCCGTTTGCGATCGGAAGCCATTTCGTAGGGAATGCGTGGGTTGGACACGGCCGTCTCCAAAGCGCACAATCATGGGTGGTGATTGAAGTGCGTCGATTCGCGTGCGTCAAGGCGGTGCCGCCGCATTCCGCCGGCACCCCTACCCGGGCGGTGCACGACGCGAAGTGCAGGTCATCCATCGCCGGCAATGCGCGCAACCAATCTGTCCCGATCCCGCATCAAATCAGGCGCGTGCAGTGTGTCGCCGCGTGGCAAGAGCATGTCGAGAACGAATACTTCACCCTCAGTGCCGAGCGCACGCTCCAGGCCGGAGGCTGCGGCGCCACCCTTTGTCGGCCCGCGGCGTTCATCGCCCGCGCCAACCCCGTCCGGCCAACGTTCAGCGCATCCACGACCGGTCCACTATCGGTTCGCGGCTGCTCGGATCGAATGGATTTGTTCTCTCAATCCGCACTGCCCACGCCTGCTGCGCTGCTTTCTCTCTGGAACGGCGAAGCCGCCACGAAGGGGCCTCGGAAGCACCAGATGCCCATTCGATACATGATATAAACGATATGGTAAACCGGATGTGAAGAGCCGGACGGGGAAATCCCAAGATGGATGTTGACACCAGGCGGCAATCAGGCGCAGGATGCCTTCGGAGCCGGAAGCTCTGAAGCAGTAGCGGGGCCTGCGCCGTGACGCGGTTAATCCGTTCAACATAACGCCCAGGGGGCGCGTAGGGATGTCCAGGGCCTTCGGGCCTAAAGCTACGCGTGCCCGTTCTACTGCCGGGACTTCCACCCCTGGGTCGTGCGGCTTGGAAGCTGCGGGGCTCAGCCACACGAGCAGTAGGAGAACGCGATGCCCCAGGCGCGCGATTGCGGTGCTCTGCGCCACACACGCATCACCTTGGCGCAGGCCGCTCACCGAAACGCGGGCTGCACGCGCCGGCGGCGCGGGAGTAACCGCTGCGGCGGCGAAGAAGGCGGCGCCAAAGGATGCAATTTCACAGTCCAGCTACGAGGCCGGACGAGCGGCGTTGCTGACGACTCGCCAGCGGCAGAACGACAACATCGCTGGCATCGCGTAGGAAGCGTATCACCTGGCCGAAGGGATCCGCATTGGGTTGCGCGATGCGGCAGCAGCATTACGCCGACACCCGATCATCCGCTCTTCCGCCTGAACACCATCATCGGATGGGTTCGGCGAAATCGCAGTCGCGTAAAACGACGACGCAGGTGACGCCGCCTTAGCGTTTCGCCTTGCCCGCGAATTCCCAAACGGTTCTGTCGCCTTAACAACAAATATCTGGGGAAACGCCGTGTCCAATCAATATTGGCGCTCGCCGGAGACTGTACGCCGTCTGAACGGCTTCGCACGCCCCGGTTTCGCCGCCGATTTCCTGTGCCACAGCGCTGCCTATCGATGCGACTGCGCCCGAGCCCGGCGTCAATTTACCCGCGACAGTGCCTATGCGAACGCCGCCTGGGCACGCCCGCGCGAAAATAGACGGCGGGACATCCTAAGCTTCCTATCTATCCTTCCCGACATTCGTTGTTGGTCCGTCGCCAGCCAGCGCAGCCTTTGGTTGAGCAACGCCCTGGTGATTGCTTTCAGACAAAAGTCTTCGACAGTCTCGTTCGGAGGCAACTGCGCCTTGAGGTGGGCCTACGCGAGGCCGCGGGTCGCGGTCGCGAGGCCGACGGCTGCCCTGACAAAATCCGGACGCGCGTCCCGCTCGCCGGTCACCGGTTGGAAAGCGGCGAGGGTCTCTTCGTCGGACCGGACCATGATTCGGCGCGCGAATCTTTCAGTCCGAGCCATTCGGCCACTGTATCGGCGGGCCGCTGCATGCCGCGACGTGTTGCAGTCGCCGCGAAACACATGATGACCAGACTGTTGGGGCAAGGACGCGCTCTCCTCCTTGCCACTGGCGCGACCTGCGTGGCCTGTGGGGCGCCGGGCACCGCGGGGGCGGCCCCCCTGTCGGTGGCAGAGTTCGAGGCTCTCGCGGCGCGCTGTGCGCCGTCGGTGCCCACCGTGACGCTTGAGGCGGTGGCAAAGACAGAAAGCGCTCTCGATCCGTGGGTGCTGCACGACAACACCACAAATCGCACTGCGGTACCGGCCAGCTTGCCGGCTGCCTTGGCCCGGGCCAAGCAATGGATCGGCCGCCGCGACTCGGTGGATCTCGGCCTCATGCAAATCGACAGCACCAACCTGGCGCGTCTCGGCCTATCGATCGCGAACGCGTTTGACGCCTGCAGGTCCATAGAAGCCGGCGCGAAAATCCTGGAAGAGGACTACCGGGCTGCGGTTCGCGATACGCTATCCCGTTACAACACGGGTGACCCCGTCCGCGGCATTGTCAACGGATATGTCGCCCGCGTTGAGGCGCGTCTTCCGGATATTGCAGCAAATCGTCTGCACCCTTTCACAGAGCCGCCCCCGTCGCCGACGCCAGTCCATGGCTGGAACATTTTCGCGGCCGGGAACGGCGAACGATTCGTCTCTACGAATTCCAACTCGGGAGGACACTGATCATGCTCGGCAACGTCGCTACCGTACTTCAACAACTCGCACAGGCCTTGACCACCGGCACACTCGTTACGGCCGTTGCGACCATCGCCATCGCTGTCGTCGGGTTCCTCTGGGCCATGGGCTATATGGGATTCCGACTTGCCGCGGGCGTTGTCCTCGGGATCGCAATCGTCGGCTCGGCCTCGACGATCGCCAGCTCGCTGGTGTCAGGATGAACCGGCCAACCCCGGAGACCCTGTTTTTGGCGGTGACACGGCCGGCGATGTTTGCGGGGCTTCCGATCGAAGTCAGCGGTGTGTTGTTCGGGGTTTCTGTCGAGCTCCTGTTCCTTACACACCGCCCAGTCCCCTCGCTCACCATCGCTGCGATTGCGTATTCGGTGTGCCGCATGGCCACCGCGTACGACCACAACGCCTTCCGCCTCGTATTGCTGTGGACGACGACGAAGCTCAGGGGAATCCGGAATGCTCCGTTCTGGGGTGGTTCGTCTGCCTCGCCGGCGTCGCTCAGGAAGCCACGTCATTCGTCCGAGATACCGTCATGCATAAACTGACCCGCAACGAGATCAGCGCCGAAGAATACGTCCCCTATTTCCAGCACGCCTCGCCCGACGTCGTGCTACTGCGGAACGGCTCGCGCCTGGCGATGTTCCGCGTCGCCGGTCGGGGCTGGGAGACGGCGGACGCTGCCGATCTCGATTCCTGGCGTAACCAGGTCAATGTCCTGATGCGCAATATCGCCTCGGATCGGTTGATCCTCAGCGTTCATCTGATCCGTACGGCAGGCAGCCCGGACGAATATCCGGAGGGCCGGTTTCGCAGCGCCTTCGCCCGGCAACTTGATGCCGCCTATCGCGATATCGTGCTTCCAAAGCTCTATCGCAACGAGATGTTCCTGAGCGTCCTGCGGCGTCCTTCTGTCATCGCCGGCAGTCATGGGGACCGTGTGTCGGCGTGGTTCTCGCGCATACGACGAACGCCGCCAATTGTAGAGACCGCTTCCGATGCCGACAAACACCTCCAAGGCGTGGTGCGCGTGCTGGAAGCCGATCTTGCGTCCTACGGGCTGACACGGCTCGGTCTTCGGCGGGAAGGCAATGTGTTGTTCAGCGAAATCGCTGAAACGCTCTCCCTGATCCTGACCGCCTGTCACCGGAAGATACCGCTGACGAGCGGCAGTCTTTGCCGCGCGATCCACACGGACCGCGTGATATTTGGCTATGAGTCTCTTGAAATTCGGCGTGACGTCTTATCGACGCCCTATGCCGCCGTTCTTGGCCTCAGGGAGTATCCGACACCGACCTTTCCCGGACAGTTCGCCAGGTTATTGAGCGCCCAGTACTTTTTCGTTCTGACACAAACCTTCGCGTTCATGTCCAAGAATGACGGCAGGACGCTGCTCACTCGCAAACAGAACCAGATGGTGAGCGCAAGCGACCGGGCCGCAAGTCAGCGCGAAGAGCTGACCGAGGCGGCAGATAAGCTGGAATCGAACGAGTACGTGATGGGCTCGCACCATCTGTCGCTGACGGTTTTTGCTGCCAGCACGAAGCTCCTGCAGCAGACGGTCGCCCGCGCCCGGTCTGACCTTGCCGATAGCGGCGCCGTTGTGGCGCGCGAGGATCTGGCGATGGAGGCGGCGTTCTGGGCACAACTTCCCGGCAACGCCCACTTACGTGCCCGACCGGGCGCGATGCATAGCCGCAATTGGGCGGCGCTGGCACCGCTATTTGATTACCCGGCCGGGCGGTCGATCGGTCACTGGGGGGCACCCGTGGCCTTGTTTCGGACCAGGGGCGGCACGCCGTACCGCTATCACTTTCACGTCGGCGATATCGGCAACACGGTGATGTTCGGTCCGACCGGCTCAGGAAAAACCACCCTCTTGCTCTTTCTGTTGGCGCAGGCCGAGAAGACCGGAGCGACGATTGTTTTTTTCGACAAGGATCGTGGCGGCGAAATCCTCGCGCGTGCGATTGGTGCCGCCTATCTGGTCCTGCCATCCGGCAGTGAGACCGGAATGGCGCCGCTTCGTGCTCTCTCCGACAAACCGGCGGACGTCGAGTTCCTGACCAGCTGGGTAACGGGCTTGATCGCCTCCGGCGGGTTCGTGCCGAAGCCGGAGGACCTGCGGCGTATTTCGCAGGCCATCGAAACGTTGCTGCGATTGCCGTCGGAGCTTCGGTCGCTGTCGGAACTCCGTGCATTCCTTGGTCAGGCGGATGTCGCCGGTGCGGGCGCTCATCTGGCGAAGTGGTGTCGCGGCGGTTCGCTCGGCTGGGCGTTCGACGGCGAGACGGACAACGTTTCCACCGACGCGCCATTTCTCGGGTTCGATATGACCGCACTGCTCGACGACGTCGATGTGCGCGGTCCCGCGATGGCCTACCTGTTTCATCGCGTCGAGGCCCTTGCCGATGGCAGACGCCTGGTCGTCGCGATCGACGAATTCTGGAAAGCGCTGGCCGATCCTGAATTTCGGGACATGGTGAACAACAAGCTGAAGACGATCCGGAAGCTCAACGGCGCCGTCGTCCTGGCGACGCAGAGCCCGCGCGATGCGTTAGAGAGCCCAATCGCCCACACGCTGATCGAGCAATGTCCGACGCAAATCCTAATGCCAAATCCTCGTGCGGACAGTGCCGATTACCGCGACGGACTCAAGCTGACCGAGCCCGAGTTTCAGATGCTCCGGGAGGATCTGACGGTGGGCGGCAGGTGGTTCCTGTTGAAGCAAGGCACCGACAGCGTCGTCTGTGACCTCGATCTGTCGGAGGCGTCGGACTGCGTGGCCGTTCTATCCGGCAAGGCCAGAACCGTTCGCTTGATGGAGCGGATCATCGAGGATGCAGGCGATGATCCGGCGGACTGGCTCCCGGCATTTACAGAAAAGTGGAAGGAGGACGATCTAGCATGATCCGCACCGCAATTCTCGCGTGTTCTATCGTCGCCGGTGGCGTTCTCGGAGGAGGAACGGCGGGCCTTGTAGGAAGGTTGGTCGCGCCGACCCAAACTCAGGGGACCACGGCAGAACGCGCGCAACTACGGCAGATCGCATCTCTGCTGCAAAAAATATCGCTTCAGATCGAGCCGGTGGCACGCCTGGGCAACACAACGTCAAACACTCAGAGCCAGCGACAGAACGATATCGATGCTGTCCTGAAGAGTGTGCCAACGAAGTAATGGGAGGGGCATATGCGCTATCATGGCAGTCTGTTGGCCACGGCGGTTGTTGCGACCGCCCTGGCGGTGTCGGTTCCGGCGACGGACGCGACGGCGAACGTCGTAACGTGCGACAACTGCGCGCTCCTGACGACGCAGATGCAACAGTACATGTCGCAGATTCAGGAGGCCGGGCAGCAGCTTCAGCAGCTCACGCAGCAGTACAACGAAGCGGTGATGCAGTACCAGCAGCTGGTGAATACCTACAACACGTTCACACATCTCACCAATCTGGCCGCCGCCGTCGGCGCTCTGGGCCAGCTCGGCATTCAAAATCCGCTCCCCGTCGATCCCTGGGCCGTGCAGCAGCTCTTCAGCGGCGGCAGCATCAACGGGATCAATGGCATCAGCTCATCCATCAATGGCTTCTATAACCAAAACTGGAGCGCGAACCATGTGTATACGCCAACCGGCAACACGTGGTACTCGCAGCAGCTGCAGAACAACGCGAACGGCGTTGCCGGCATCCAGTCCGTTGCGCAACAGCTCTATCAGTCGATGGCGCAACGCATCCCGCTGATGCAACAGCTCGAAAGCCGGCTCGCCATCGCGAGTGACCCGAAGACGGTGATGGACCTGCAGGCTCGTCTGCAATACGAGCAGGCCGTCATCCAATCACAACAAGTGCAGGCCCAGACCCTGAGCACGATGGCCTCGGCGCAGTTCCAGTCGGACCAACAGCAGTTGCAGGAGAAGCGTCAGCAGGACATCGATGCCGTGATGGCCGCTGATCCGAATTAAAGATGGACTGGCAAATTTTCGGCCAGTTGTCTGGCCTGATCCAATCGCCCTTGATCGCTGCGACGCAAAACGTCGTCGGTACCATGATCTCCGCTGTCACCGGTATTCTGCAGTCAGTGCTTGCGGTTTATATCGCATTCACAGGCTACCAGATGTTTGCCGGACATATGGCAGAACCAGTCCGCGATGTATGGCTCAGGATTGTAAAAGGCGCTTTCGTGGTGTTCCTGCTGACCACCGGGAACTATACGGCCTATGTCACCAACCTCGTTTTGACCGGTATCCCGCACGACATCTCAACCGCTCTCGGCGGGGACGGCGTTTCGGCCGCAATCTTCGACCATCTCTGGAATGTCGCGTTCAAGGGCGGCCTCTCAGTCCTGAACCACGTAAACTGGTACGACTTCGGGATTGAGGGTCTGGTTCTCGCGTACTGGTTTGCTGCAGTCATCGCTTGCGTTCTTTGCTTCGCGATCTGGCAGAGCGCGCAAATCCTTCTTGCGCTCTTTGTCGCGATCGGCCCGCTGGTCTGCCCCATGCTCCTGTTCAGCGCGACGCGCTCGATCTTCGAGCGATGGATTGGCGCACTGCTCGGCATGCTCTTTTTGCAAGTCATGGTGATCGTCCTTCTGACCGTTCTGCTCCAGGCCGAGAATTCGCTGCTGTTGGGGGCTGTGGCGAACACCAACGTCATCGCCCAGATGCAGGGCCTGTTTGCGCCAATCATCATGTTTGGCATCGCCGCCTTGCTGGTCTGGCAGTTGCCGGGTGCTGCCACGGCGCTTGCCGGCGGCATGCACTTTCACGCCTACGCGTTGCATCAGGCGACGTTTGGCAGGGCAGCCGCGGGTGCCGCCGCCGGTGCCGCAACGGGTGCCGCCATTGTTGGGTCGCTCGCAAAGCGCGGCGCCAAAGCTGGCGCTTCCGGCATCGCCCGTGCCTACGGCGCGGCTGTCGGTCGTCCCCTCTCACTCGATGGACCCCCATAATGGCCCGCTTCATTGCAATCGGTTTTCTCCTCGCACTTGGCGCCTGTGCCTCCGGCCCCCCGAAAGCGACAGGACCTTGGCAACAGCTCAACGTCGGTAGCTGGGACTACCGGCCGGACGCGCTGACCACGCCGCCACCGGGGTTCTGAGATGAATGAAATCACCCTGCCTGCACAGCCGGTTCCGCCTGATCTGGCGAAGGAATTCTTCGCGCATAACGAGGCAATCGCGGCGGAGCTGGTTCGCGCGGATCGTCGGAGCCGACGCACGGCATGGACGGTCGCCGCAGCTGCCTGCGCCGTAGCCGTGACTGCATGCGTCGCGCTGGCCGCGCTCGCCCCTCAGCACACCGTCGAATGGCGCCTCGTGCGGGTGGACAGCTCCACCGGGCAGATCGATGAGGTCCAGTCCTTGCGTGCCGCACCGAAGACGATCGACGCCGCGAATATCAGGGCGCTGCTTTATCGTTACGTGATGGAGCGTGAGAAATATGCGGCACCGGAGGCCGCCTATGACTTCCATGCCGTC
>Ga0123355_10019684_pt1 | contig 10750 bp, 5 predicted proteins | sample TergutEmb28metaG_3_FD_89872 | JGI IMG/M metagenome (GOLD analysis project Ga0123355, IMG submission 89872) | Embiratermes neotenicus P1 segment gut microbial communities from Petit-Saut dam, French Guiana - Emb289 P1 | ecosystem: Host-associated > Arthropoda: Insects > Digestive system > Gut ...
ACATTTTTTTTTCTTCTTTATATAAGAAAAAATAATTTTTTTTTTTGTGGTTGGGTGGTGTGGGGACGTTTATTTTCTTGAGAAGGGAGAGGGATGGGGGGGGGGGGGGGGGGGGGGGGGGGGGCATTGATTGGACTTCACTGACTCAAGACAGGGACAGGTGGCACATTGTTATGAATGGAGCGGTGAACCGTCAGGTTCCGTAAGATGGGGGATTTTTTGCACTAGCTGAGGAAGTATCGGCTTCTCAAGAAGGACTTTTCTGCATAGGTTGTTTGGTTGGTTGGTTACATGAAATTGCTTGAAACCAGTTTCTTCATTGCACTTTATGACTGGCTTTTTTCAGCAAGTGATCCATGTAGTTTGCTAACATATAATGTCATGGGGACCTTGAAGTGTGTATAGAATTCTGCATCAGTGCTATGTTCAGCCATCATCAAGTTAGGGTGGCTGGAATAGCGTTTGTTTGTGTGATCCTTGTACCTCATGTCTGTGGTCTTTCTGTCTTCCATATTCACATCGGAAGCAGTACACACCTGAGACCTGAAGACCATAGTTGTCTTTCACAGGTTGCAGTAGATGTATGTTCCATTTGTTAGGGTTGTGTACACTTTGTGCTGATTGAATTTCAGTAGAAGTCTGCCAATCCTGTTAGAAGGGGTCTCCTTGTACGTGTATGTCATAATTTGAAACCTGGATTTTATGTTCCTGAAGGGACCGGTAGAAATGACTGTAAAATCAAGGAAATCAAGTCTTTGTAACTACTGACATTGTCACTACATTGGTACTGTATTACATTAAAAATGTAATCTGTTCCACTCTAATGCACTAAAAATATAATACAGATCGCATCTTCAACATGTCTTATTAGAGTGTATTGCTACATCTTTGCTTTCTGCTTCTGTACACCTTGCTCACAGTGTTACCGGGGGCAGCCATCGTGTATACATTTTGTGCATGTTGTGCTGTTTTCTCAATCATGTGTTGTAACAAAAGATAAATGTCAGGGACACTGCCAGGTTATCTCCACTGTGCACAAACCACAACACAAATTATAGATTACATGAAGACAGTAGAAGAGATACAAATTATATGATTTACAGTTGAAAATATGACAGCAGCATGCATGGTTATGTTTAATATGAATGTATAATCGAGGAATTGGGCAGGAAGCACAAACGTATTCAAAGAAAATTTAATGTTGTTCTTATAGAAGTCTTTGTGGGATCAGTCAAAAATGTCTGTCGGATCAGAGAGCATAAATTTAAGAAATGTAAAATCCAAGTTTCTCAGTAGTTTTAGTGGCTCCTTTGTCACTGTCTCATGCTGCTAATTTGATTGTATAAACTTCATGGACACTGCTGTGCCATCTAGAAAACAGGCTACATCAAGAGCTTAGCGATAAGCCATTAATTTGTGATGCATACAAGACTCACAAGAAGTCACTCATGGTACCCATCCATCAACATATGCTGAGGCAGGGACTTCAGGACACAATATAAACATGGATATATGACAGCATTATGGATGTTTCCATGTTAGGCCTCATGAAGCACCATGTGTGAATACTTGTCTATCAATTCTGCTTACTGGTCCCTCAGTGGTCCACCCTTCCACAGGGGTATGAGGTTCCAAGATGCATGTACGTTGAACCTGCGGTCATCAGATTTACAGTCACCTGACCCCAGCATTAATTGACCTGTCCTTTAGATATGCTTTGTCGGCAGAGGAAAGAATTCCACAACAAAAGATTCTTATTTCAAGTTGGTCCCTTCTCCAGTGCCTCTTGACATCTCTAGCATCACTGTTGGTGTCGACAATCCAAAACACTTCTGCCATCCAAGATGTTCCTTCTGAACCTCCAGGGGAATGAATTATTTGTGTGGGCCAATGATGTATCCCACAGACCTACTTATGTACAGCAGTGACACTTAGGCTAACCAAGGCCTAGTTAGGTCTGTGCCACACACGTAACACTTCATTAACCCTTTAAACGCCGAGTTAAATCCCATCTGCCCTTTGCTAGCATTATTCGGAGCTCACCATATTCTCCACCTTAGCAGGTAAAGGGTTAAGTGACAGAAGATGACACATAGTTAGGACTTGAAATGCATTCTAAGGGTTAATTTTTATTCTGTGTGAAAATTATACTGTCTTATTCTTGTCTAGGTTGAGTTATTTGGCTACTTGATGTAGCGTATATAGGTTAGGAAACAGACCGTGAACAACCTGACTTACTGCTTTGCCTGACCCAACCATCCTCCATCCCCGTCAGATCAGATAACCAAGGGTTCACTGTATAAGCAGTGGGTAGTCTGTCATCACATGAACACTGATGATGGAGACAGAGTCTCCAAAATATTGGATACTATATCTCCACATCGCTGGCAGCGTGATGAGACCTCTTTGCACATAGTTGCTGTGAAAGCTTTGACTCACTGCCACCTATCATGTCATTTTTGTCAATGATTTCCCACTTAAGAATTGTACATTATTGTCTTACTACTCCCAGTGTCTAAATTTCTACTGTTATTTATTCAGTGATATTTATTGTGGAACTGAGCCTAAGCCAGTAATGTAGAGGCTAAAGGAATGATTGAGGTTAATTGCACTTGGGTTCCTGTGTTTGCAAATGACTTGCAAGTAGTTTTAGCCTGAAACAGAGAAATAAGGCTTGAGGTTGTTTCCACCACTATCAGAGCCCAGTATGATACAATTGTACAAACAAGGTGTGATTCAGGTACTCGGCATAATCGTGGCACGGCATGCATATACCGTTATGTTGAAGGTCTGTTTCAGAATTGAAGGAATGTGCCTTGGATGAAATGCTACTGTACATAAATAGAATGGGGACCTTACACTAAAATACAGTTTCATAGTGAGACTGTAGGTCGGATAGCGGGAGTACTTGCAAACACACCACCAGGAATAATAATACACTTCCTGTAGACATGGAGAATTTATTCCTGTTGTATTCAAACATAGGATTATTTAATAAGATAACATATATGTTAAATTACAGGTGTATGGTGCTTCGAAATTTAGTTCAGTAAAATCTTTTTACTTGAAGCTTATACTAGCCAGTTTTCAAGATTTCTGCTCATTATGTAGGGTCATTATTTTATCGGACAATGATCAGTTACCACTTCCTGTTAACTTATTTATGGTATAACTGTAGCCCACTAATCAGATCACTCACACACTTGGCAGAGTAGCAGCAGGAAGTGACACATGATAGTTGTCACATAGAATAAGGACCCTGTGTAAATTGTACAATTATCACTTGCTGATCGATACAACTTCTGTAATGAAGTAATTGGCTTTTTGTTCCATGGACATTTCTGGTACTCATTGTAGGTCATGTTTGAAGTTACGAATTTCAAAGAGGGGAGAAATATTCCTCATGAATTTATGTGATTTCATATGCTTCAAACTGTACTTTTTAATATTTTGTAAAATACATGTAACTAATCTTTGCTTTGTTTACTGTTCAGATGCCAAAATCTGAACGTGTGCATACATTACAGGAGTTTTAAGCTGATGACACAAAATGTAAGGATTATAACAAGGATATCATGGATGTGGACTGAGATTTTTTACATGTCAACATAAACAGAAAAGTGAAACTAAAGATGCTGTAGTGGTATGTGAAATTGCAATAAGTATTCATTTATTTGGCAGAATAAATTTATGAAATAGCGTACACTATACTAATTAGCCAGAGAGATGCATTTGCTTTGATTAACAGGCTCATTGTGATTTTTCCATAGTTTTTTTAACAGCCTCATGATTTTTGCATGGTTTTAAGCTAAAACAGCAAATTGAAATTTCACTTAGTAACAAAATTCTAAATGTATTCCAGTATATTAAATCTGTAATAAAACGGCCATTCTCTTTACGGAGAAATGCTACAGACCAACAAATGACACAAACATTAAACAAGTTATCCAAAAACAAATGCAGTTACTTTAGTAACATAATTAAAAACAGACCCTAAGTAATTTATCATTGTGTGTGCAAACGGCTTCCACACTTAAAAAAGGCTTTTCTTCTCTGGAGTTTATATGAAAGAATTAAAAATATACACACAACGTTACGGTTGGTCTCAGCCTAGAAGGTAATGGTTCAGATGTTATGTACAAAGCAGATTATATGCACATATCCAATCCTGCTTACAAATAACATCCCACATTGGCTGAAACAGTATCCTTTCAACCTCAAGGAAAGAAGTTGCAGTTTCCTGGGGTAGAATCTTATCAGCCATCAACAGTTTTTTGAAAAGTTCACTTCCTGTACAATACTTATCATTTTAAACATCTCTCAAAGTACACTGAACCAACATAACCGCCCCTCATTGCCTTCTGAACGTTCTGTTCAAAGAGGCGCCTGTTGCTCTGAAGCACTTCTGCAGCTTCCTTATTCAGTGGGTCTTCAGGATTTGGCTCCTACAAAACAGAAGAAGACTCATTCACCTTTCCTTTATGCCTTCTAGGATTGTTTACGGCACTGAATTAATACGTGTACTAATTTGGCACTTTTTAAAATTAATCCTCTGGCATATTTCTGTAGCTAATACTGCACTGCAGATGTTGCATCCATCTACTGCCTATCAGACATCACACATATTCACTTCTGATACACGGGTGCAAAAATTCTCCAAGTCTAGGAGGCACCTGAATGGTGTCCTGGAGGAAGTTCCATACTGAGGATCCATAAATATTAGGCACTTCCTAGTTGCCCAGGGTGTGTACATGCTGCACCATAACAGGGTACAGTAAAACATGCAGATCAGAATCAAAACTGACAGTGATAAAATGGAATATTTTGCCTAATATAACCCTCTTCAGGTCATAAAAAACTTTCAGAATTACTTTGTGCAGCTTTACATGAAGACTGGCACTTATGCACTAACTGAAACATGTTAATGGGGGTTCAGGTACAAATCTGTACAATATAGCCATGCTATTCATTATTTCTGTATCATAGAAGAAACTAACATTCAAGCACCCTAATGAAAATTGTTGTGGAATAAGGAGTTTGTTTTCTTGCAGTGAGCAGTTTATTTGAATAATAAAGTATAATATTTAAAACGTGTAAACTAAAATTGTAAACAACTTTTATCAAAGCAGAAACGTGTTGCTCAGGAAGAAGAACGGCAAGCTATTTCATTAAGTTCTAAAAATGAGAAAACTGAAGTAAACTATACTGTTAACAAAATTGTGGGTATTTGAGATACTGTAAGCAACATAATGTCTATGCTGCAGGATGAACAATCCAGCATTTTGTCCCAGCACAGGTAAGAGATTCTTATGTTCTCCACAGTTTCCATACTAGCCGTGGGCCCACCCAGCCCCCTATTCACTGGGTATCATATATTTGTTACAAATGGCATGAAGGCAACCAGTCACCTCCATCTACTGCAGAAGTGAGTTGAGCTATACTGCCAATCCTGTTATTCGACCTCACAGCATGTACAGGGACAACTTTACACACTTCTGTTGTTTAACGTGTGCAATGCCTACTGTTTCTACAGGCTGTCTGCTCAGAGGAACTGATTTGGCTTTATGAAAATACTTTGTTTATGTACATATATGTATGAAACACAAAGTAATATATACATATAAATAAATGAAGATACGAATCACACTGCAGCATAATAAATGTAGGCATGGGAATACTGTCTGGCCATTGCAAAGATGTCCCATTAGTTTTTCAGAAGTGAATAAACATTTCAGCCTAAGCAGGGATCCACAAATTTCCAAAAATGTAAGTGCCACCTCCAAATTATAAGCACAAGAAGGGTGACCGGTTCGTTATCTGGTGCGGCATATAAAGCATAGTCACTTGGGACTGTGGACCCCGGCCTGTAGCACAGTACAATCTTCAGCCATTTCTGCTACACAAATTTCAGATTAACATGTTCCAAGTAAACACCAGTTTTCTCAGCATACCTCTTCGTATGTTCAATTTCAAGAGTACTGCTGTACAAACAATGAAATTCTGACAACTGAAAGATACTTGTTAATTGGGACCTCTGTAAACTACTTTGCCTTTCTGTTTTTTGACATCACACCAAATCACTCAGTCCTGCCGGTGTATTTGGACAGAAATTATGTGTGCATGCTTAGCGTGGTAAGGGACTGACACTGTATGACAGGAGGCTTTGTCTTTAGATGAGTGACGGTATATAAAGTACACAGTTACACATGTTTTATTGTACATTGATATGTATCCACCTTACAGTGACTATGAACTCTATCTTACGAAGAGGACATGCATTATGAGGTTCTGAGTATAGTGATTACAAAATTATACCATACCCAAAACTAAACTTAAAGAAGTATTCAAACACGGAGCAGTTATTTTGAAATGACACCTGTATATTGTCACTGTAGGTATATTCTTTATTTACGGTATGTCTAAGCGCACAGAAAAGAGAGAACAAGAAACAAATTACAAATAAAACATAAATGCCAAGGAAGATGTTAATAACAGAATAAGATGATACACGGGTACTTTAAGATTGAAGACACAACTTCCCAGAGGTCCTGAACAAGAAACAATGTCAAATGCCCAGAGGAAAATCAAAGTGACACAGAGAAAGAAGGAAATATGGAGCAGGAGGTTTGCAACAGAGAAAATGGAGATTCATGGTTGTTAGTGCAACCTAGCTGAAAATGTCTTATGGAAGATGAGAATGTCTTGCCAGAGCTGTAATGAATTCAGAAGAGATCTGATGGTAATGAGACAATAACATCTTACCAGAAATAAATATTGTAGTCCATACACTATGGAGTTAATCGTCAATACTGGCTTCCAGTCTTCTCGCAAGATGTTCAGACAAACATTGCCTTCCAGGTCAATGTTCGGATGGTACACAGGAGTTTCACATTTTACTTTTGGTGGTTCATGTGGATAATTTGGTCCAACTTTGAAGCTAAAAATGAAACGTCCTCCTCTGTAAAAGCCCTGAAATAAATAAGGATCATAAAGAAATAATTAAATTATATTAGTGAAGATACAAATATGTATTTATAAAAAGCCTTTTAATTGTGTAAGATGAGTATATTAAGCCCTCCCACACAGCAGCATTCTAAAAGTATATGATTAGAAGACATAACTTGAATGTTTGAAATTGTGCAAGTAACAACTGTTTTAGTCCTTGCTTATTATTTGTGAAAGAAAATTTTCAGTACTGCCCGTGGTAGTGGCAGGGTAATGACTGTCTGAAGCAGTTGAAGATATCCACATGTTTCTTTTTATACATGCACCTGTCAGGTGCTGGAATGTACAACATTTACAAATACATTCATTTTCATTGGAACTTTGACACATACATAACGTGTTATAAAATCAAGCTAATGCTAAACTGATCATCTTCATTGCAGATTTTCACTGTGCAGTTAGTGCTTAAATCTTCCAGTGATTCAGAGGAATGTACCACCTCTATGAACAGGGTAACTTGCTTCAAGTGGATGCTGAAATGCCTTGGAGGAAGGGAACATGCCACTTACACAGGACGGTGTGAAGAGTTTGGGCAATCACAGTAATGGATTTGACCAACGTCAATATGCACTCTGTCCACCACAAATGCATTTTCATCTCTAGACAGAAGACATAACAATCCAGTAGAAAAAATTAAATTATCAGGAGCTTCATAATCTGTATGCTCCACCAAACATTACTGGCATGATTAAAAAATAAAAAAGGAAGGGTTGAGATGGGCAGGATATGTAACACGCATTGCTGAGATGAAGAAATGTATAAAATTTTGGTCAGATTTGAAGGTATGAATCATTTGAAAGATCTAAGCATGGATATGATATTAAAGTGAATCTTAAAGTAAAAGGGTGTAAATATAAATTAATATGGCTTGGGAATGGCTCCAGAGATGGGCTCTTCTGATCACAGTAATGAAGTTTTCAGTTCTATAGAAAGTGAGAAACTTCTTGACAGCTTGAAGACTATCAGTGATAATGGAGTACTCTTAGGTGTCTCTGCCAGGATAGATAATGAGAGATAGATACTGCATACTGACACTGGGTACTTCTGTAAATAAATGTGAATATAGATGTGACATGCAATATTCAGTTTTTTACACAATTTATTTTATAATTTGAAAGAGGGATGAAATATTATGTTTACAATTAAACACCTGAGGTGCAGCACTCTTCTGAGTAAAAAGCCACACTGATGAAGCAAAACCCTCTGCCATGCTGCTCCTTTAAATTAGATTCTACATGCAGCCTCCCTCTTCTCTAACCCACCTTTACTATACTTCCTGCCCTATTGTCCTTCTATATTAAACATTTACAGTGTCCATAAAATTCAGTCGTGTCTTCAAAAACACGTATGAACACGCAGATGTAATTCACAAGAAGTTAACAGGAAGAATTATGTTCTGAGGTGTGATACTATGTGGTCTAGTAGATTCCAGCCTTCACACAGGAACATGCTGCCTATCTTAAATGTGTTACTTAAATGTTTTGGATCTTGCTCTGGGCATATCGTTTTTACACTTCAGTACTAATGTTGCATTACTTTCTCACACATTTTTGTGGTTAATATTACACTTAGGTTTTTTTGCTGTACAAGACACTGTAAGTAAATTGTGCAGTGTCTTATTCCACACACTGCTTGTCTATGCATCTTTTTTGATTGACATGTCAACATCTGCAGTGAGGAAACAGTCAAATGCCAACATGTCCTACTCACATGTATTAAACTTTTCAGCGCCCTTACAACCATGCATTACATCCTATGGAGAAAGGTTTAATATTCTAAACTTCTCCATCTAAACTTCTCCTGTCATCTACACAGATACAGTATAAATCCTGGCCAGGGAAGGCCCACTCATACAACAGCATTCACAGGCTAATCACAGTCATGTAAAAAACCTTCAGAATCAGTAAATTTTCTGCACAGAATTAAGTTGCCAAAATTGTAATATATTGTGACAGAATATTTAATGTGCACCTTACCTCATCCGGGCATATAACAAGCTTGAATGTCAACAAATCATCTGGATCTGGGAACTCCGTATTACATGTCTTGGGTAAATTAAGTTCATTTATATCTGAAACGGAATAACGTACTTTAGGTCACGGCAGAAATTCTGTGATGGGCAGTACGACCCAAAATCTTTGCAGCGCTGATGTGCATCAAAATGTAACACTGGAGCAATCGCTGAACTGCGACTGCGAGCACGACTTGAATTAGTCCACCCACCTTTCGTAATTCGTAACTGGGCTGCTGACGGTTTCTTCTGGTTACCAGTTTTTGGAGCTGATTCACCATCTTTTTTCTGTTGTTTCAGGGAAAATAATTTTATCATTTTAAAGAAGTTTACAGTAAAGAGTCAACTATTTCTGAGGCATACGCAACTATATTCACTGGACCAGTGCCACCACGAAATATACACTGCAATTTTCTGACAAAAATAAAATTTTGCTCTCCTGTACGTCTAGACGAACACACATACCACCATCTCTATGCCAAGCAGTTGGCGACGAATGCCAATTATAACGAATGGGCACTCTCAGGGTTACCAATTGAGAAGGGCCATAAAGCGCGAATTTCAAGTTTCGTACCTCTATCCTTACATTTTATTCCAGTAAATCTATTTAGTTTCACCCAACTGCATCACATTTTACTTCAGATATCTGTTTAAGGCGACTAACTAAAATACTTGCTTCACATCTGTCTCTCTATCTGTTCACAGTGTTTTAAGCGCGAGAAAATATCCCACGAATGAAATCAGCTGTTGGAGATGCACATCCAATTCAATGGCTGTTCGTGAGGATATAACAAAACGTATCTATCCCCACGTGGCAAGGTGCTTAGCGTGAATAAGATACGTCCTAAGAATGTGTGAAAATTAATAGTGCATTATTTCAGAAGAACTGACCCCTCAATCCATTAAGCGCGTGCAGCTGTGCAGATCCGTGCCTCGGCAATTTGTATAGAGGTTACTGAACGTTTCGTCGACATGTGTTTGCGCACGTATTCAGATTGGGTGATCACACTAATCCGTTTTTGGACGTGATTTTGATACTATATACGATGACAGACTTGTATAATTACAGCCACCCTGTTTGCAGGACATAAAGTTACCGCCTTATTGGTCTGTGTTACTATGGTTACAGTAATTACAGTTATCAGCTGTAACTGATAAACCCATGGTTGTGCAAAGTACCAAGGTTTATTGACACAATACAGATGTTAGGTATCCTTCGGCCAGTAGGTTACAGGCCGACATTAGCTTTGCAGGAAATGCCAATTTAATGTAGCCTATATTAGCCACTCAGATCAAATAGTAACCTTAGCAAGAAACAGTACAATTTAGCTCAAAATCGTTAATTATCTTCTGGAAGCTTTTCTCATATTTATATCTTACTTGGCCTGACCTCTCTTGTTTAGATATACCTGAAAATAAATTGACGTTTTTGAGACTCATGACAATGCAACAGCCAACACACTGAGTACTAAGCAGCAGGAGATTGCAACTCAATCAAAACAGACTGACAGTGGCAGTATCTATTTATAAGAATGCCAGCATTCTACAAAATCTATTCTGAAGATTCAGATCTTCTGACATGTGACATTGCACATGAAGGTAGAGGTTCCTGGTGCTTCAAAGGATTGTTGATACCTTCATCTTCAGATTCAAGCAGTCCAAAAAGAAGTGGACTGCTTCACCAGTGAAAATGAAGGCACCACATTCCACCAAGAGATCCAGAACCACTCACCA
>Ga0123355_10019686_pt1 | contig 10749 bp, 7 predicted proteins | sample TergutEmb28metaG_3_FD_89872 | JGI IMG/M metagenome (GOLD analysis project Ga0123355, IMG submission 89872) | Embiratermes neotenicus P1 segment gut microbial communities from Petit-Saut dam, French Guiana - Emb289 P1 | ecosystem: Host-associated > Arthropoda: Insects > Digestive system > Gut ...
AAAAGGGGGGGGGGGGGGGGGTGTGGTAGTTTCAGTTAACTTCAGGTGTGCTCTGTTCTCTCTTTTGCATTTCTTGACCTTTGAAGATGGGGTTGATAGGTTGTCCTGAAACACCTGTAACAAATAACCACTCTAAGCTGCGTAACATCCCAGAAGAACGCACATTTCATATAATTTGGTGATACAGGCCTTGGTTTGGCTCTGTATGGTCCAGTTTAGAGTGATTCGGTTTGGCGCGGTCTGGATAAGTGCTTCATGTGTGAATTTAACATGACCTCTCACATTTAAGGGAAAAACATTGTACCATCCATTTGAGTAAACATGGTAATTCAATTCTATTAAAAATAATACACACATTTTAAATTATAACATACTAGTGGAACATTTGCAACATTAAGGAATTCTTGCTGGCACAGAATGGGCAATAGGATGTGAAATTCTTCAAGATACGTTGCAATGCTAAGTGTCTGCAGTCTTCACTGTAACTCTCACACTACCCTGACAGGAAATACAGTTGGTAAACCCTCCCACTCATGGGTAGTTATGGTTGTATCATACCACTTGCGAATTCCTACTCTGCTTGGTTTGTGAGGTACACAAAGAATTTGTTTTGTCAGATATGTTCATGACAGCAGATGGGAATAACTGAAACAACATAGTACAGTGGATTTCTGGGTTATATTTCCTGTTACCATGTCTGCACTTGTGTCGCCAAATGTGTGTACAGTACGAATGCACTGTTAGTCCATTTCAATGCAGAACCTGAGCCTTGCCTACATTTCTGCACACTATGCACAGCTGCTCGCTGATGGCTATTCACCAATGGAATAACAGTGAGATCACATTTCATCATACATCTGTCAACTTGAATCAGGACGACCTAAACGTAGATGTATGTCAGTACTGAAGGTCTGGTTATGGACACCATGTTTACTACCTGTGTGATGACCAAGGTCAGGTGTTGTACAGTGTAGGGCGTTCCTGCCGGTACATGCAACTATTTCTGTTTCTCTACAGATGGCACACAAAGAACACAAGATGTGACCTGGAAGTCTGTAATGCCCACAATAAATGAACTACATACCCAGCAACTCAGATCATATTAGGAAATTCAGTGGGGGATATATGATTATGAAGGCTACACCCATGGTAATATGGGCAAGGCAATGACACTGTATTACACAATGCTAAATGACACATTCACTGACAAACATGTATCACATCTAAATACGAAAATCTTACCGCTCATTTGTGAGAACTCGACGAAGATCTTTACGATGACTTCAGCATCATCGTCATCTTCAGACTGTTTCTCGTTGTAAATGATTACCCTTTCCACTGTACCATACCTGTAGAGATAAAATTAACTTTGATTAGTAGTGTACAAATTTGAATGAGAACATGGTTTATAACAAAAACCTTTTCAAACACATACACTGCCAATTTCATGGCCACCACCAAACCCAACAACAAACAGAAAGAAACTAACAGCTCATTCCAGTACAAAGCAAACGCACACTGTGCATGTGCAATCATAAAGAAGTTACGTGGATACTTTATATACAACCATACCGTACAAGTAGTTGACATGGATGTGAACCAGAAAGAACAGGAAGATGAAAGGGTTCAACAATAAGGTATTGTAATGACTGATGAACCTATGGGCCACACCAGATCCATTGTCAACAGCTAAATGTAGTCCCTGTGCATGCTATACAAGCACAGTGAGGACTGGAAGCACAGCACCACTCGTATTTCAAAAGTAGAATTAAATGCTCTGCTCAGCAGGCATCAATCTAATCAACACCCTGTTGACAGCTAATGATCAATCAATCAATATATATAGAGAGGACTCTCTCAACATGTGCATGAGACAGCCACCTATAGGTGTGATGATACCAGAGGCTGTGTAATGCAATTTTGACCTCCTGATGATGGGGCACATGTGATCGAAACATGTAGAGGAATGAAATAAACTTATTGTAAAACAAAAATTTTGTGCATCAAGTTGGTTAATTACTGGAATAAACAACATTACAAGTTATTTCCCATAATTTCTTGGGTTTAAGAACTCACTTGCTGCACTCATCTTGGATTTCTTCTTGCAGTGTTTCATCTACATCATCAGGCTCCACCATGTTTCGGAGGATTACAACTCGGCTCTAAAATAACGACAAATTTCATAAGCAAGTTCCTTATAACAAATAAAAGTAATGCAAAACATATTCTTTATACAGCAAAGAACAGCTGCAGAGAGCATGTCACATAATGTTTTCTGTCACAGTATGGAACATCCATACTATAATGGAAGCCCCACTGAGTGATGGCTGAACTAAGCATATGAAAACTGAATAGTTCACAGTCTTTAATTCTGATGGCACCATCTTGGTATATGCCTACAAAATTAAGAAAAACTGAAAACTCAAGTACAAATAGTCAACTGACTGAGAGATGAATTACCAGTTCCTAAATATAAGCCAGATGTCCTACCACTAAGCTAATATGCTTGGTACTGGTAATACCTATAAACAATTCTTAACACAGTCATAAGCCCAATCTCAAATGTCTTGTTTCAACGTTTGTCAGGGGGCCTACAAAAATGACTTTGGTAATTTCAACCTGATACTACTGGGGGCAGGGAGTTACACTTGTGTGGGTATTAATGGTGAGAGTGCAACTTGGATGCTTGCTTGTCCATGTGGGTTGATGGATAGGCATAAGATATTTTTTACTTTATGTGGGAAGTTGATATGCTTATGGGTACTGGACATGCAGGCGGAGAAGCCCGCAAGGACTGAAATTTCAGACTGATTTTAGCCAGAATTCAAGTGGCTTGACAATTTCTCATAAACTAGCCAATACACAAGTTCATGAAGATGTGTTTTCTAGTTCTTGGGTTCATGTATAAGACTGCACATTGTGATTTAAATAGGTGCTCTGCAGGGATGTGAACATGTCAAAAAGGATGCTTGACATCCGCTGAATTATGTATCAATACCTTTTCATAGTCTACGCAACTGCAGAAGGTAAAAGTAACTTAACATACGTCAAAACGACTCATTTTTACAATGTTAGCCAAATATTCCTGAAAATAAATGCAATTATCAAATTACAATTAGCTTTAACAATGTAAATTAATGAACGCTTAAAAAAAAAAAAACCCCCAAAAGAGAAGAATACAGCAAATACAACACAGCACGCATACTGGAAGTGTAAGTTAACATTAATTTCAAAGCCATAAGAGTAAATCTTCACTCCAGTTCCTTAGGCATGTGGTTACAAAAACCACAAACATACCAAAAAGCAAGTAATTTACTTTTACCATAATGCAATATGGGCAGCTACTCTCTGATGGTGATATGTAAACTAATTTTACTTAGTTTACACAAGCAAAGAATTAACAAGAACATATAAAAGAAAGCAATTTACTTATGAAATCATGAGGTGAAATAATAGCAAGTACTGATAATTATATCATGGCATTCAAAAGAACTGCAGAAAATCTCTGAACTTGAAAGACTAGGTTCAACCTCAAATGATGTGTGGACTGTTATTTATGCTGCCTCACCTCAACTTTGCGCATTAGTTTCTGCATTACTAGGTGACGTGCACTCTGGCCCTTGATGGACATGTTCTCCTGCTGCTGTAAAGTCTGGGGCTCCGTTTCCTCCAGTAGTTTCTTCTGCAGTTCCTCCTGCTGCTTTTGCTGCACAACACATCAAGCTTCAAGTTCAGAACTGCGAAATCTTCTGAATGCCATATACACAACAAAACAGGAAGCAAACAAAAGCAAAATCCATGCAAAGTTACTCCGGAATCAGGGATGAGATAAAGTATCGCAAAATGCTGGGAAGAGTCAGTCTACATGGTATTATGCAATCACTATATGGAATGAATGACAAGAAAGTGTTAACAAATGTTGTGTATCTACATATTTCATTTCTAAAATGGTCCTGAGTGTATATAATAAAGCAGCCTGCTATGCTGATAAAGAGTCTTATCACTGGTCTCCCACAGCCAAGTTCTGTAATAGGCATTATAATAGTGTTTTCCCACCTGTACATATACCATCTAAGTGGTTCCTTCTCCTAAGGTTTCCCAATTAAAATTTTGCACACAATTCTCATCTCACTCATCCCATTCTCCTTGATTTGATTACCCTAATATGTAACACAGATTAAAAATGATGATGATACTGATTATGAGGATTCCACACCCCTTTTATTACTTCCTCCCTTCAGCATCTGAACACTCCTCAGCACCCTGCTCTATAGTATTCTCAATGTATGTTTTCCTTAATGTGACAAAGTTTAACCCCTCTCCACCAAAAAACATACAACAGATGGAGTGTGGGGAGTAATAAAACTGAGATACTGTATGACTATTAATACAAATATCCGTCATGTATCATATTGCAGGTTCAATAAATACGAAAATTTTCCTAACAAAGCAGTATAACATAACAATGCACAGCCGAGTGACTATCCATGATGTAAAAGCTTACTGTATTTATCTGAATGTATGACGACTCCTAGAACTGAAAAATTTATACATTATATATACTGACTTACATCTCGGTATCGGAAATGGCTATAGCTGCATTTAACCAAGAATTTGTGTAAACCACTGCCCTCAAGCAGTACGGGACAAGTTAATTTTTAGCGTTAACACCAGTCGGCACCACATAAACAAAATGCATGAAAACCAATCTGATTACCTTAGGCTTATAATTTCATGACATATGTAACTTTTTCAACACATGGGCATTCTATGAAGGATGACCCGGTACTACCAAACTAAGGAAAGGTCATACCGGCACTACATTTCTGGCCTATTTTAAGGCACTACAACGTATATAAAAAAACCTCTGTCAGGACGAGTTGCCTTACCTGGGCCTGCTCCTGAGCCCTCCTAAGTGCATCCTGTGTATTGTTTACTTGTGTGGTCATTGGCTGGCCTACCACAGTCGGAGTTAGTACAACGGGTGGAGGTATTACTGTTACTGGTTGACCTAGAATTGAAACATACTAATGGTAACTATGCTCATTAACAGACCAACATGAAGATACATATATAAATACAAAAGGCATTCTGGTCTTGTTGCACTGGCACATCCCTTGAGTTCTAGGAGCCAAAATTAAGCTCTATATATTGCGCGCGCATGTGTACATATGCGCGCGCGCGTGCATGTGTGTGTAACAATGCTGGCAAACACTTTTCTGTTTGGGATTTGGTGACTGGGAAATGTACCAGACTTTAATTCCATATTCATGGCCAAAGGTGATGTGCATATCACCCATCTCAGCAAATGCGTGTTTTGCACAGAACAAATGGTCTCCCACAACAAGAAGTCACAGCACATTCAGGAAGATAATGCTTACAGGAGAGGTGGGGGTGGGGGTGGGGGGAGGGGTGGTGGCGGCATTCATAGTGGAAGCCTTGCAATGCATTTCTCATTTCAAACGAACCCCCCCTAATCAAAAACAATACATCTGAGAACCCATGTTTATACACAGACATGTTTCACTGCTTGTACGAACATAACACTCACGTCCAGTGGTGCTGTGGGTACACAAACATTCTGTATATGCATACAAGAGTACTAAAGATCACTCACACATGAATCTTTGGTGTGTGACATACCACTGTTTCTAACAGAACATCAAAAGTATTGTTCATGCAACTAGTTGGCCAATAAAACTGTGTCAACTTAGTGTAAAGTACTTTCGATTTCACAATCAATTTTTTTTTACCCTTATGTTAACTTTATCATTGTTCACATGTATAAACTCTGTCATATAGTACTTACCATTTCATATAAAACACTGTTAAGTACTAATAAACACATTTAGTTCATATTTTTCCCAAAGCTCTTTACTATGGATATGTTGACAGCATGCAGACAGCTGCCAATTTTCATATGTGAACACACCTCCAATTGTTGTGGTAACTGGAGAATTCATCGCTGGAGCACGAAATTGTGGAATTGCCAGCCCAGGTGGGGGAATGATTGCAGCGCCTGGCACAGATGAAGGAATAAGGCTGGAATGGGCATGTGTAGTTGACATCCCTATAGGAGCTGCTGTCTGCAAACCTGGCACTGTCTGAATTGACTGTAGAGGCATTGTGGGCATCACAGCTGGAATTGCTGGGATGCTGGGCAGAAGTGATGGTGCTGCGACTGGCGATCCTAATTTTGACAATCCTGGAGGGGAGTAAGAAAAAAGTAATTTTAACATTTTAAACCTAATGTGTGAAAGCTGCTATATTATTTCTTACTCTATCAGGATGAGAAATATTTTGGTTTAATGACATGCCTACTTCAAGGGACCCCCCCCCCCAATACACAATCTGGATCTGAACACAACTACATCGGTAATGCCAAATCTGCCTCAACCTCAGCAGATGAAGTGTTACCATATCTGTCAGTCCACATAACGAAGTGCTACCACATAAATCACAGTGACTCTAAATTACTGCAATTCATATCCTCAGTCCCAATGCTCCACATTAACTCATACAATAACCCCCATCACATGAAGTTCATACTGCCTTTGGGAGGAAAAAGTACATACATTTCAAAAAGGAATACTCTTTGATATGTGCCTTCTTAAATGCAGTACCCTCACTTGCACTGGTATGTCACCTTTCAGCAGATTTCTCTTCTCTCCCCCTTTTTTTGACGTTCATAGGGCCGTGCATCGTAATATTATTTCTATAGTAAAACCAACAAGATGCACCAAGCTTGCTTGCTAGCAAGCAGACAGCAGTATCTGTTTGACCAATGCCTGTTGCTGTATGTACAGTCTTGAACTCCTGATGATGGACGGAAAGACTGTCCGAAACATGGAGTGTCATTCCAAAATGAAATAAGGTTGTATACAGCCTGTATACAGGTCGTCAAAATAATTTTGGGTACAGCAGCTGCCGATTAAATCTAAAAAAATTAATACATCATCTGACACTACCAGTCGACAAATTAGTAATGTCTCGTGGTATCAAAATTTAAGAGGAAAAATTATTCTTAGCAGAACTTTTCCTTTCAGACCAGAGTCAGCAACCAAACTCATGTCACTGATAAATACGTTTGCAGAAATGGGCATCTAAAAGGGACTGTATCAGTGTCTGTACTAACAGGACATCTCTGATGACAGGAAAGGCAAAAACCTTGTACCAAAAATGCGGGAGATGAATCCAGAAAAAACAACTGGCCACTGCTTCACTCACTGCAAAGCCACTTACAATGACTTCCTGCCATTCTCCAGAAAGTGTTCAACAAAATGTAAAAATCACTATCATGACGATGCACCTCAATTCCAACTTTTTTGGGCCTGTGCAAGAAGTGCAATCAAATACCTGATAGTCATAATGTGGTGGAAAGCTACTACCTAACATCGCTGAACTTTGTGAAAATGTTCAAGTGGTTTTACTCCTTTGGGAGCAAAAGTACAAACAAGTACATGACGCTGATGAGTTGGTACCTGAATTGGCTTACCCGTCAAATATTGCTGATCATTTAAAAGAAATGAACACGATAATTCAGGGCACAATTGAAACTATCCTGAATAGCATTGACAAAATCCCAGTATTCTGAAGCTGTGACTAGGACTTGCTGCCAATGATGCACTAGGATGTTCCCAACTGTTTGTGCGCTGGTATGGTCAAGACACAGTACTGGATAATTGAACAATATTAAATTCCCTGACTATTTAGAAAGCAGTGTCAAACATCTGAAGAAGCCCCAACAGTAGTAACTGTTTTCAAGGCACACAGAACACAAAATGAAATTCCATGAGCTTTCACTGAACAAATTTTCACACACAGCAAAGAATTCCATTAATGGAATTAGGAACCTGTTACCACTTATGACACCGATGGAACCTCAAAACAAGTGACTCAATGGTGGATAATGAAATGGGGTCTGCACTCTCTACAATTTCCCCACATATCAGCATCTTCTGCCTCTTTAAGCATGTACACATATGAACCTGCAGACGCATGTATGGAATGACAATTTTAATATTAGACACCCTGTTGTATTTTTGTATAGTTAATCAATAAGTATAAACTGTTAGCACAACTGTATGTTTAAAGAAATTATTAGTAATACGATTATGCATTTTCCTTTTAGTGTTCTTGTATCTGTAGATGTTTTTGGCTTGACCAGCAATGACATTTTTTAGTTAGACATCCTGTTGGGTTGTCACACATCTTGTAAAGAAGTTAAGAGTTAAGTTAATTGAGAAGAGCAACAGCAAGTTATTATTCAATTCAGAAAATCTTAATCTTGTAATATACCATTACTGGAATGACCTAACATGTAACTGTATAGTGAGATATACAAACAGAATATCTTGCTTGCTCCATCCAGCTACACCAAGACACCACCTATCCATTATAGTAACTGCATATATTTTATCCGTAGATTTTAATTTATCCCAAAAGCAACATGTAAAAATTGGACCATACTTAACTGTAAAAAGTGAGATCTCTGTTTAACAAAGCATATGTATAACGTACGTGTTTTATCAAATTTTAGCCTGATGACACCCCTTTAGAGGTGCAACATGTTGCTGTAAAATTACTAAAAATAAAGAAGTGTTAACGGTTTATACTTATCAATTAAGTGTAAGGAATGGTTCAACTTATTAATACACCAACTTTCATGTATACCAATACAAAATGTGCTCCCCAAATTTATAGGCAAAATACATTACCCGTAACAGCCCCTTGCCCAATGCTTTTAGACTGTGACAAATATTACAACAGTTCACACCCCCCCCCCACCATGCACATGCATATATATGAATATTAAGTGACCATTTCATTCAACATTATGTTTTGTTTTTATGTGCTAATATGCTTATAGGAACATAAGGACAGGATTTATATGTTGAATCTGCATGTTTTGGGTTAGATACTGCTTTATACCCTCTTTCAACAGGGTGAAATTCTGCAGCATGTGATCATGTGTCTTAGGCAAACTAGGGCGCAGAACACCGCCACCATGGATCAATCAGCATACATAAATATTGATGTACTGAACGCTTTTAACACTGCCAAGTGCATTATGTTTTAGAACGAAAAAGTGACAACACATTTCAGTACCAATATAACTAAAAGCATGAGCTACATACAGCCTACAGGAAAAATGGAGAAAAAGCAATGAAGCCACATTAAAACAGAAAATAAAAAACTGCAAGAATTTTGAGTACAGCGTATCTACTTTCCGCTTCAACAACAATCAGTTGTCCAGTAGCTTGGCATTATCACGCAACAATTCTACACTTGCCTAGAGCAACTGCATTACTTGCTACTGCATCCATTGCCTGAATCTTGGCAGTGGCAGCAGCAGCGGCGACAGCTGCAGCTGTGGGCATCATACTGGATGCACTTGCTGGCCCCTGAAAAACAATAACCACATCTTTCACATAATAAATAAAACACATTCCTCACTTTCATCTAATCTTACTAATGACAGTCCTGCATCTAAGACAAGGAATGGGCTGTAGATGACATCCCCAAAGTACATGCTTCAATCATTCATGTCAAAACATCTCCTGCACACAAATACACTGCAGCTGTGCTTTACATGGTCTTAGCTTTGCACTATTTGGAAATAATGTGCTTATTAGAATGATGATGATGACATGGTGGTGGTTGTAAACCTTACTGTATATGCAAAAAAATTAAAACAAGATACTATACATTCAAGCATGGTAAAAACGCTCAACAACTGACGACCAAATAAATAAACAGTAATGACTGCAGGGAGTCACATCTTCCCCAACAGACAGGATAAGTGTCTCAATTTGCACAAATCTTCATGCACACACTTCAATAATGCAACCAAAACGCAAATCATGACCACACACACTATGATGAGAACCTCGATGAAAGCCCCTGCCCCGGGGGGGGGGGAATCTGGGTTGAACGGCAGATAACATATTGAAAAATTTTCAACTTTCTTCCAACATGGATGAACTTGGGTGTTTTATTTTTAACAAATCAGGTATGCTGACAATGAAAATGATGCAACACACAATTATTTTGAGAGAATATCATTTGCCACTAATGACATGTAATTAAATCACAAGGCCGACAAAATATGAAAAATTTCATTTATCTTTTATAACACCATCAATCAAAATCAATGGCAATGTGGGGGAACCACATACAGAGGGTAAAAATTGTGATAAACGACAACATTATTGAACACGTAACAGATTTTAAATACTTGGGGTATCGCACATCAGAATACGGAAGTGATTTAGAAGATAATTGCAAACATATAACAAAATAAACAGAGCTATATGGAGACATTTTGGAAAACAAATGAACAAAGAAACAAAGTTTCACAATTCACAACATTACAGCTGAAGCAGCACTGAAATTTGGAAGTGAAGCTTGGGTACTGAAGAACAGAGAGGAACAACGTTTAGAAGCAGCACAGATGAAATTTTTGAGGCACTTACTTGGAATAACAAAACTAGACAAAGAAAAGAATCAATGTATTAGGCAAAAAACGGGAGCACAGAACATAGTAAAGGAAATAAAACAGTACCAGAAAAAGTGGCTACAACATGTACAAAGGATAGACACAAAGAGACTACCAAAACAAGCACAACAATATAAACCAAAAGGACGAAGGAACATAGGACGACCGAGGAAGAGATGGAGGGACCAACTTCATCTTGAGGATCAAGGAACAGGAAACACGCCTAACCCTTCAGGAACATGATGATGACG
>Ga0123355_10019687_pt1 | contig 10749 bp, 13 predicted proteins | sample TergutEmb28metaG_3_FD_89872 | JGI IMG/M metagenome (GOLD analysis project Ga0123355, IMG submission 89872) | Embiratermes neotenicus P1 segment gut microbial communities from Petit-Saut dam, French Guiana - Emb289 P1 | ecosystem: Host-associated > Arthropoda: Insects > Digestive system > Gut ...
ATCTGACTTCAGGGGTTTGCTATTCCTCGTGTATATCTGAACTTTTTAAAAGGAAAACAATATTTAGTTCACTCAAAAACATGGCACATTTGAACTGATATAAAGGTGATTAAAAGTGGAAATATTTATACTCCCAGTATTAGTAATTTAATTTGTTTCACGATATAAATTATAATTTAAGAAAAAAATTTCCCATATCTTCCTTATTGTACTTTATGATACTTTAATATACTACTCCAAATGTATTTCTTTTGCTAGAATAATTTTTAGAATTGTATGATTCCTAAAATTAGAAAACACTACAGTTTGGCACTATAACATGAAGTGTTAATTACATGTTGAATGATATTCTGCAAGATCATACCAGTTAAGATAATATTCTGCACTTATCTTTACAGACTATCTTGGTCCTACGTTCTTACCGCAGGGGCTGGCACAGCAGTGATTTGGTCTTAGGACAGAGTTTCTTGATCTCTTATTTGTTGTGTCCCTAGTTACTTCAAAGTGCTTTAATATATAGATCATGAATCTTTCCGCTCATTTCGATCTCGTTTTGTCGCAGTGGTTCTACCATGCCCCATTCGACAGCACATAACCTAAGCTTTGACACGGTGTGGTAGACACTCATACCACATCTCGTGTATCAAGACAGACTGCAGCTATTCTTTCACTTCCATTTACTGACTGTAACACGAACTTTGCGACAAGACAGTGCATCGATGCAATATTTATCAAACTTTTCGTCACTAAATACACCAACATATCTGGTGATGAGCAATACTCACCTACTAGCTTAGACCACTGTGCAGAGGGTCTCCAGTCCGGGTAGTGTTTCGGAAATTGATCCCGTGTCCAGAAAGTCTGTAACACAACTTTGTAGACGGTGAGTTTATCTGGTTGACATGGCTCTCCTCCAGCCTCGGGAAAAGGAGCCGCCATTACAATCACAGAGCACCCCAGCACTACCGCGCACAGAAATGTGGACTCACTAACCGCCATCTCGAACTTCCAACTCGCAGCGCAAACACTCGAATGAAACTGGTGGGAAGCTAGGCTAACGATATCGCTGCACGCGCGGCCATTTCGGCTACTCTCGGCTGCTTCCGTGGCGTAACACGGTGATTAGTGTGTGTGTCGGTAAACACAAGCACTGAAGTAGGGTGGCTTCGATTGGAAAAGCAAAGCGGTTTTTTGACATTGTCCAACACCCCGTGACAAATAAACGCTATCATAAAAAAAGCACCTCAATATGCATCTTCACATTTCTGAATACCTAATATCTTACACTTACGTCTGCGTAATTATCGTTTTCTGAGACCAAAGTGTGTCCCAAATATTTCAACTTTTAAACCAGGTGAGAGATTTTTACGAAAATTTGTGTTGAAGTTACATCATTACAGGGCTGGTATGATTTGTAGTATTCTAGGATCCTTAACAACAAATTATCGGAAACAAATTACGAAGGTGTGAGTAACATTAGCGCAATTTAATTTCAAATCATATATATGTGTACGACAACAGACCCTCAAAAACTGCGCAAATTATTAACGATTTTTGTAACAAGCTACAAATGGCAGTTTCATTAAATTTTCACTTAACCATTCTTTTGATCCATTGCAATAACCGATAAAAATTGAAGCTAGGAATACGAAGTCTGATAATGGTGGGACAAGCATACCTATTCTGTGCGAAATGTTTTTTATCAGTCAACAATTAGAAAAACGGCGAGAGTGAGAAACTGTGTGGGTTTTATCCAACAAATTTGCGGTTGACGAATTCAGTCATTTCAAAGAGAATGTAATAACAATAATAATGATGAAGACAAAATAATGTATACATAACTGCTCACCCATGAATCTGTGGCAAAAGTCACTTGCTTTCAACGCAAATCGAAAGCACAGGGAATGTGAATATTAATATTTCCCATTTCCTTTCAACAGACTGTGCGGCAGAACGAGGAAGTAAAATGTTATATAGGAAATTAAACAGGGCGTATCTTTTGCAGATACGGCTGTAATGATTTATGGCGCAGCCACTAACGTATAGACTGATAATTAAGCATTTTCACTAACACCTCTAACAGAGAGTATTCCAAGAGAAATTCAAGTAACTTTCCATGGCCTTGAATTTTATGGACTTATGTTCAGACAATTGTTATGCTATATTCAGTAGCCTCCGCTGTGACTTATTGTTTGCTGGTAGGAAGCATGGGTATATTAGAAGCTCATTATGTGAAGGAAACCTGCCTAAAACATGGCCTTCTGCAATAAAGAAGAAAGTCTTCTCCCACACAGCGCCCTTTTGCCTCACATGTTTTACCTAGTAGTTCAAATAATTTAGTGGCTGGTCGTTGTTGGATGCCCGACGTGGGTGAAAAAAATTTTTCGTCTTCCACCTGTCATCAGACCAGTTGTAATATTCCCAGGTCTCCTATTAAATTTGAATGGGGGGAGTTTTCCTCCCGCGTTTAAAGGCTGGGGGTTGCACCTAGCTGTCCAGCTTCTAGTAATAAATGTTTAAAATGATCGCAGTTATACTTCGACACTCCAATTCGTCATTCTTAGCGTGGCGCCGTACTAATTACATGATACTTTTACCATTACCATCATCTCGTGTCTGCGGCCGTGTAGCTCAGTCGGTATAGCGACTGAGCTACGGACTGGATGGTTCGGGATCGAATCTAGCAGTGGATGAAAATGCGTTGTGTTGGTAGCAAGGGTGTGAACAATGGTAAAAAATAAAAATAAGAGAATTAAAAAAAATGTTATATTGTTGCCTTATATGAAACACCATGTTCAAAAGTACCGTGAATGGATCAAATCTCCAGAATTACAACTGTTGACTGCTTCTGAGCCTTTGTCTCTTAACAAAGAATATGAAATGCAGAATAGTTTGTTGATTGGTGAAGACAAGTACACCTTCATCATTCTATACAAGTCTGTATTTGAGAACAGGGGAGATGAAATTGGTGCAATGATCGGAGTTACAGATCCCTTTTTCTTCCATTCTGAGGACTGTGTACAATTGGCTGAATCAGAAATTATGATAGTTGAAGAGAGAGCTAAAAGATAGCGACGTGGATGGGAAGCAATGCTCCTTGTGTTACGTTACGGTTGTGAGGAACTGGGTGTAGAAAAATTACAGGTCAAGATAAACATTGACAATGACAAGAGTATATCAATATAGCAGAAAATGGGATTTTCAAAAGTCAGTGAAAGTGCAGTATTTAATGAGATAACACTGGAAAAATATATTGATGAAAATTGGAAACACCGTTTGAAGGAAGAAACATAAGAATCAAAATATATTGAAAATGAAGAAGAATAAACTATAAATACGGATACCACTTAACAAGCAAATAACTATACATTATTGCATATTAAAGTGTATACATGTAAAAAAAATCCCGGTGGGGACGAGATTTTCCACCTGTCCAGACCGACCCAGGGACCCATCAAGCCTCCTGTAATATGGGTACCGGGTCTTTCCCGGGAGTAAAGTGCGGCCGGGGCGTGCTGCTGACCACCCACCCACTTCTAGTGCCGCGGTCATGGAAGAGTAGAACTATACCTCTACCTAACCTCTGGGCCACATCTGGTCTGTAACGGGATCACTTTACCTTTACATTTTTACTATCTCGTAACTCGCTACCCCAAATTGAATAGTGACGTGTGTTCTGCTAAGGAATTCAAACTTATTCTTCGCATAAAGAACATAACCGATCCAAGTGGCCGCGCTGTCTAAGACGTGGTTCTGTAGCCGCTCGCATGTTGGGAATGTGAGTTCCAGTCCCGCCGGAGGCATGAATATTTGACTCTTATGAGTGTTGTGTGATATCGGGTAGAGGTCTCTGCGCCGGACTGAACACACGTCCAGAGGAGTCCTACCGAATGCGTTGTGTCTGAGTATGTTGTAAAGCCACAATGATGAGAATGCCCCGGCCCACTGGGGGCTGTTACGCTATGAATAAAATAGACTGTGTCAACGAATCATCGTTGATAATAAAAACTGCTGTTGAACTTGTTACTGAGGCTGTTTCATGCGTATTGTTATACAACAACAGTTCCAATTTTAATATTCTGTCTCCTGCAAAAGGCCAATATCCTGAAGAACTAACCCAAAGCAACAGTTTTCTTTGAGAAATAGATTGTCCTTCAACTGAACCAAAACTATCCTGACCTTTAATGAATACCGGCGATTCTTTACCATTCTTAAAAATTCCACCAGTAGAGTGCAGACGGCATCAGGAGAATCCCACACTGATCTGTATGACAACCTGTTTTTGATTACACATATTTTACTCGTATTATTATTATTGTAGTTGTAGTTGTAGTAGTAGTAGTAGTAGTAGTAGTAGTAGTGGTAGTAGTAGTAGTGGTAGTAGTAATAGCAGCAAAATTAGAAGTAGTAGTAGTAGTAGTTGTTGTTGTTGTTGTTGTTGTTTTCATTGTACCGTCATCATTACTTTACTTTACTATCATCGTTGTCCTTTCAATAACATCTGGACTAAATGTTTATCATATGAAAGGAAACAAAGTTACTTCACTCTTAGGAATTCTCACTATTTTTTGACAAATTTGTATAGGAATTATCGCTCTGGAGACTTTGGTCTAAACATTCAAAAATGATTTCCAGATGGAACTAATAAAGCCTACATTTCCTTTGTTATGGCTTCTAGTCCTTCAAATTTCAAACCTACGGAATGTAATCTTATGTTTATTGGACCGCGCATCATTGTAATAGCTGAAGAATATATTAATGTCCGAAACATGTTGAGCACATAAGAAGTGAAATAAAATAGCTAGTGACATCAAGTTGATGGGGGGATAATATTAGAACGGATCTCCAGGAGGTGGGATTTGGGTATATGGACTGGATTGGGCTGGCCCAGGATAGAGACAGGTGTTGGACGCTTGTGAGTGCGGTAATGAACCTCCGGGTTCCGTGAAATGCGGGGAATTTCTGCTGCAAATAAGTTAGCTTCTCAAGAAGGACTCTTAACCATGGAGTAAGTAAGTAAGTAAGTAAGTAAGTAAGTGACATCAAGTTGGCCTTTTATTCTTCAACTATTACGGAATATAATTTTTGATACAATACCGAAATTCAGTTTAGCAGACCTCCATCAGAACAGATCAGACCACAGCTAAGTAAAAATTGTGTTCCTTTCCTCTGGCATCTAGTCCTTAAAATTTCAAACTTACGAAAGTATAAATTTGTGATACAATACCGAAATTCAGTGTAGCAAACCTCCATCAGACCAGATCAGACCACAGCTAAGTAAATATTGTTTTGCTTTGCTTTTAAATACATTACTTGTTATGATCGTTAGATATTATCTCCTTCTTCAAAATTATTTTTCATTTAAAGCAAGACGCCTGCATTCAGCTTACAAATTCGTAAATTCAGAAGGCTCAAGTTGTCTGCGCAACACAATTATCTGCTTATGCTGTCTGGCTGTGCTCCATGTCCGCAATAAACTTTTTGTTCCTAGGTCCAATAATTCGCTAGCTACACCGCCGTCAGATCGCAAGCTAAGTACGGATATGTATTGTTCTACATTCTACATTCTACTTTCTACACATAAAAGCATTACCGCAAGAAACTTTGCATTAGGTTCGAAGCTCTTTCTCTGTGAATAACTTCGGGATATCAAGTTAAGCACCTCAAACTTTGTGCATCCGTCATATTAAATCTTCAATTGTAAAAAAATGAAAACATGACAATGGAATGGTCTGTAATAAAATGACGTGTTTACGAAATTTCGTGAAGATGATGCAAATATTTGAAATTTGAAAGGGAGAAAACGCAGACACATAGAGACAACACAGCTGTATCGAAAGAGAACCGCCTTCAGTAAAGTGAGCACAAGTATGTCTACAGGATATTTATAAAAAGTAAAGGTAAGTGGCCCCGTTACAGGCCCAGTGTTGCCCAGAGGATGGGAAGAGGTATAGCTCTACTCTTCCATGACCGTGGCACTAGAAGGGGGTGAGTGGTCAGCAGCACGCCCCGGCCGCACTTTACCCCCGGAAAAGACCCGGTACCCATTTTAGAGAAGGCTGGGTGGGCCTCATTGCCGGTCTGGACGGGCGGAAAATCTCGTCCCCATCGGGATTCGACCCCGGACCGTCCAGCCCATAGTCAGTCGCTATACCGACTGAGCTACCCTGCCTACACAGTATATTTATAAATACAGTCAACGAGGTGTGTACAGGAGTTCAACAAATCTGGGAGCCACCTTAAATTCTAAGTGCCAGAATGGAGAAGTGAAGCAAGTTTCAAGTGACGATCCATAAATAGTAGACGTCACTGTAAGAAATTTAGTCGTCACGGGGATCTGGCGTATAGGACTCCTGCACTTTCCGACTAACCTTATAAATAGAATGTGCAATACATGAAGATATTCAAAACGCCGCGCCTTTATGAAAAAGAGACGAGGCGGAGTGTAAAAAATTATATTAACTCTTCTAAAGTCTAGCAGCTTTACAGCACTGTGAAATTCTTCGTCATATTTTAATTTTCTCATCATAAAATTTTATTTGCCATAAAAGGCTGGAGACTCTAAATAAGTTTTTTTATGTGACAACGCAAAGGGTTATATTTTCATTGTGCTGTGTTGTTCTATGATGTGTTGTATATATGTCATTAACCGTTTAAAGCCGACTGGTAAATATATTTACCACCTGTTGTAACATTTAAAAATTCTGTCTCTTGTGCACTGGGTGTGTTACCTGTTTCAAAATATTCTCACAATCAGCACAATGATTCCCCTAATAATATTAGCTTATTCATTTTTCAAATGGAGACGAAGAATATTCTCTACAAGAGAGACAGACTGGCTGCTTATGGAGTTACACAATGGACAATATGTAGTTACTTACTTAATTACTTACTCCATGGAGCAGAGTCCGTCTTGGGAAGCTAACCAAGAAATTCCCCGCATTTTTCGTACCCGAAGATTCGTTATCGCATTTACAAGTGCCCTCCACTTGTCCATATATTGAGGCAGATCAATCTAATCACTTTACCCCATTCCATTTCCTGAGATCCGTCTTAATATTATCCTCCCATTTACGCATGGGTATTCCAAGTGACCTCTTTCCCTCACGTCTCCCCCCCCCCAACTTCTGTATAAACCTCTCATCTCCCCTGTAAGTTCCACTTGCCCCGCCCATCACATTCTTCCCGATTTGGTCAACCGAATAAAATGTGATGAGGACTGCAGATAATTTTAGCTCTTCATTATGTAGTCTTCTCCACTTGCCTGTTACCACGTCACTCTTAGGCCCATATATTCTCATCAGTACCCTATTTTCAGACACCCACAACCTACTTAATATTAGCTTAATATAGTACATATCGGTTCATAATATTATTTCGTCTTCTTTATACCAACGCCTAATACACTACCTTTCGTGCACCAAGTCACCTTGTTTGATTAATACTCCGACGCGCTTCGACGCTCGTCGTCGCCATATTCAGGGAGCACCATTTCAAATGTTAACGTTCCAGCATTTCAGCTGGCTTTCAAACTTCTGTCCGAACACGTGATACAAAAAAATGCATTTTGTGCAACATGTTAAAAGTTCTTAGCACCTCGCACAACCCCCTGCTGGAGGGCCAACCCTTGTCGGCTGTCCGTGACTGCTTATTCAATATATTCGCAGCTACCCTCCATACTGGAGGCCGTTCCTCCATCCACTACCTGAGGACGCGCCATGCAGTGGTGACAGGGGACCACTTATCATGGCTTGCACAACGTAGATGGACTTTAATTAGTTAAATCTTTCACAAAGTGTTTCTAAAGCTTCTTTCGGGGTTTAGAATTCCGTTATGCAACAATCTCACATAAAATCCAATTTCTGCTTTAATATTCATTCTACCTTTGAAAAGAACCTTGACGAATGCAGTGAAAAATGATACTTCTGGGTGTACATAATCACAGCAGAACGGCTGTAAGTCCGGACTTCGTGATATTCAGCCTGTTCCAGCCCCAATTAAAAACTGTATACTGTGCCGCAGCTCGGCAGCTTAATCTCAATTCTCGCCTAGAGGGCCGGGTTAAATCTCATGAGAAACCTCTGGTGGATAAACCGACACTCCAGAAACCTCACAATTTTAATTGCACCTAAGTTCAATAAGAGCAGCGGCCTCATTGCAAAGGTTTGATGCAGTAACGTCCAATGGAGAAGTAATACGAGGGATCTTCAAAAAGTTTCCGCACTTGTTTTTTTTTAACTCTATTTATTAAGAACTTCAAAGACAAATTACATCACTTATCTATATAGTCACCCTGCTTTGCGATACATTTTTCCCAGCGTCCTACCGACTTTTTAATGCCATCAGCAAAAAATGTTTTTGGTTGCGTGAGTAGCCACTGATACACCGCTGATTTCACATCATCATCACATGAAAATCGTCTTCCCCGTAAAGCATTTTCGAGCGGTCCGAAAAGGTGGAAATCAGATGGCGCTAAATCCGGACTGTAATCTGGGTGTTCCATAGCCTCCCACTTCAGTTGTTTGAGGGTTTCCAATGTGTGGGCTGCAGTATGGCGGCGGGCGTTGTCGTGCAACAACAAATTTTCCTTCCACACTTTTCCTCTTCTTTTAGAGCGGACTGCGGATTTCAGTTCTCTCTTAAGAATGTCACAATACGTTGCACTTGTGACAGTTGTTCCACGTTCCCGATAGGTTTCGAGAATAGGCCCTTGAGAGTCCCAAAAGACGGTCAATATCAACTTTCCTGCCGACGGTTGCATCTTGAATTTCTTTGCTACAGGAGATGATGGATGCTTCCATTGCAAACTCTGCCGCTTGTTTTCGGGCTCGTAATGGTAAATCCACGTTTCATCCCCAGTGACTATTTACTGCAGAAAGTTGTCACCTTCTTCACGATAACGGGCCCGGGAACAAACGTCTAAGCGCTTGCGCTTACGCTCCTCTGTCAGTTCCTTAGGCACCCACCTGGCACACACGTTACTGAACTTAAGGCCGTCATGAATCAGCGAATAGACAGAACCAACACTCACATTTAGCCTTCCTGCAACCTCTTCAACTGTTATTCTTCTGTTTTCACGAATCAGTTCCAGGGTTCTTTCTTCATTCCAGGAGGTCGTGGCGGTAGCTGGACGTCCGGAGTGCTCTGCATCCGTCACATTCGTGCGGCCATTTTCGAACATTTCAATCCACTCATAGAAGATTCTACGAGAGAGAACTTTATACCCATACTGAGCACACATACGGAGATGAATTTGTGCTCCCGGCACACCTTCTGCCCACAAAAAGCGTATGACTGAACGCTGTTCCTCTTTGGTGCAATGTATAAGTTTCGCAGCCATCTTCACCACAGCGTGACAACTATCATACTAAACTGCAAGGTCGGCCGGCCTGCCCGACTAACTAGTCACATGACACTCTCAGACACGACCAATTACTACTCCTCCCACCCTCACCGTTTCCCGCGAAAATATAAAAGTGCGGAAACTTTTTGAATTACCGTCGTACGAAGGAAATTCTTCCGCAATTTTAACTCAAAGTTTATTCTTCTTTATTAACCCTTTGACGTCTAACGACGACTATAGTGGTCGTACCGCACCGCTAAACTCTAAATATTGTATTTTATATATTTATTCAACAAATACAGGTACTGAATATTTTAAACTTGGTATATACTCTCCGTTTCTTTCTCTTCAAAATTCAGTTTGTTTCATAATTCTAACTTATTTGGTTCCTGTTTTATTCACATTTTATATACAGAATGTGCTAAAATAAAAAAATAATTCCGGCGCCAAAAGGTTAAGCACCAAGTCTTTACGGCGTGTGACGGGTAGAGGTGTACATATAATCAAAGTACACATTGCGTGTTCAATAACGTTTTCCCTAATATCGTGCCATTTAGGAGATAATCTGGGAAAATTTAATACAGCTAGAATGGGCACAGCTGATATTACAATACGGCGCATGCGCATTGCATGCTGGATGAATAAGACACGCACGTACTGCTTTTCCACGGAAACAATGGTTACGCGAAGGCGTTTTAATGTTACGTTTATATGTATATTGCTTTCTTGTAAGTACACAACTTACGTGTATTTATTTGGGGACGGGGGAAACAGCCCCAGTGGACCATGACCTCCTCATTCACAAGGTTTCGAGACCACACACAACGACGCACCACAATCCGTAGGGCTCCTCTGGACGAGTGATCAGCCCGTCGCAGAGACCTCTACCTGACAAAATACAACACTCACCAGAGACAGACATACATGCCCCCGGTGGGCTTCGAACTCACAATCTCAACAGGCGAGCAGCCGCATACCCACGCCTTCAACCGCGCAGCCGCTGGGACCGGCTATGTGTACTTGTAACAGCTAATTTTCATTAAAAACAGAGTCCTCCCCTGGAGGGTACCAGACAGTCAGGTTATCAAAATATTCTTCGTCTCTTAACGAACTCTGTTTTCATCACCACACACACAACAGCCCACTAACCTGATCCACATTAATCCAGTGCACTTTATTTTTTAAGATCTATTTCATCTAATTTTTCCCCTCTAAGCTTAGTTCTTCCAAATATTCTTTCATCTACTATTTTCTGATAAGCAACTTTTATGACTGTAGTAAACTTAACTGTTCCATTATGAATGCTACATTCTTCCCGCGCATCGCATCGTCCATTCCAATTACACTGCATTCAACGAAGGGTACAAAATGTGACACTATTCCTTGTGTGTGATAACTTGTGTCAC
>Ga0123355_10019688_pt1 | contig 10749 bp, 7 predicted proteins | sample TergutEmb28metaG_3_FD_89872 | JGI IMG/M metagenome (GOLD analysis project Ga0123355, IMG submission 89872) | Embiratermes neotenicus P1 segment gut microbial communities from Petit-Saut dam, French Guiana - Emb289 P1 | ecosystem: Host-associated > Arthropoda: Insects > Digestive system > Gut ...
AAAACAGCCACACACATCAAGACCAACAACGCCCTAATAAATAGCGCGCTAACACAATACCTCTATACTTCTTACAGATACAACACATGAAGTAACTCAACAAATTAGTCGCAAGCTCCTGAGAATGGATGTATTAACGTCCGAAACATGTTGAGCACTGAGTAAAGTAATAATAAAACAAGTGGCATCAAGTTGGTCTCTCTTTATTCAACTATCAAGATGATGCACGGTCCAATAAACATAAAGTTTGTAGCCTGTTTCTTTTAGTTCCTGTTTTGACCACTAGGGATTAGTGGGAAAAAAAGCTGTGTCGGATTAGCTTATCCATAGCAGCCCCTCTTGTGAACTATATTTTCTGTATTATTATAGAGCAGCAAATAGGCATCAAGTTTTGTCTCACATTCAGGAAAACAGCTACAGAAACACAAAATCCTTAAACAAGTTTAAGGAATTGAAGTTCTGTCTCATACATGTTTGGAGGTTGAAAATGATGCAAGGAGTGGGGTGGCCATCAGATAGTTCATATCGGGAGTTTCAGATGTTCGTGAACTGATGACCACAGACTGTCACACATTAACAAGGATATGATTTGTCATTTTGTTCTTCAAGTTTTGGGAAACAGGAAGATTGTGTGTGTGTGGGTGCGCGCGTGCGTGCGTGCGCGCGCGCGCGCATGAGAGAGAGAGAGACTGTTCACAGCGTTTCACAGATGAGCAAAAGATACACAGATTTGCAACTCATGAAAACTTCATCCAGGCCTGTCAGAACCATCCACATTCTCTCATTTGCATTGTTACTGGAGATGAGTGTTGGGTACTTCAGTATGATCATGAAGCAAAATACGAGGCTGTCCGGAATGTATAGAGCCATTTTGAATATCTCGAGAACCAGTCGCATGGCCGTGATGTAATTTGGCATCCAGTCAGAGGAGACCTTACTGTGCATCTGTGAACAGTCACTCTCCTGTGGGGCTAGTCAATCAGCGGTGAGATACCATTGACTGAGATTGTGTACTGTGTGACCTTCGCATTCACAATGACCAAGCGAGCTGATCAGCTTCATCATGACAATGCACCTGCCTATTCTACAGCTCCTTGTGCAGGCTTTTTTGGCAAAGCATCACATCACCCAGGTCTGTTAGCCCCCCTGCAGCCCAGATTTGGCTTCCTGCGACTTCTGGCTTTTCCCAAAGCTAAAATCGCCATTGGAAGGGAGGAGATTTGTAAATACGATGGTCACACAGTACACAAGTTCAGTCAACGGCGTCTCACTGCCAACTTACTAGCCCCACAGGAGAGTGAGTGTTCACGGATTTACATTAAGGTCTCCTCCAATTGGCTGCCAAGTTATATCAAGGCCATATGACCGGTTCTCGGGATATTCAAAATGGCTGGAGACTTCCCGGATAGCCCTCGTATCAGAGCATGGAACACAGAACAACATTGTCGCTGAAGTCAAGAAAGGTTTGCTTACAAATTTGAAGGTCACTTTCGTGGATCATCTGACGGTGTGCTTGCAAGGAAAATGGCAAACAGTGAATTCTCTGTGCTGATGATAGATTATTGAAGTGGGTTTGAAGAGTCAGTCCTCAATATTGAAAGGCTGTTGGTTCCTTTAGCACAATAATACCCCTGCACATTCTGCTGTTGTAGTGAAGTGCTTCCTGGCAAGTTGTACCTTTGTGGAGATACCCACCCATCTAATTCATCTGATGTCATGTAAGCTACTTCTTGCTATTCCCTAGGAATGGAAACCACCCTCAGAGGGTACTAATGTACACATAGCCCTTGTTTTGTGCCCTTTTTGCTTTAATGCCTGTTACCATTACACTTACTTAGTCCATGGTGCAGAGTCCTTCTTGAGAAGCTAACTGGTTTGCAGCTAGTCAAGAAATTCCCCGCATTTCATGGAACCTGAAGGTTCATTACCGCACTCACAAGCATCCGTCACCCGTCTCTATCCTGGGCCAGCCCAATCCAGTCCATATACCCACATCCCACCTCCTGGAGATCCATCCTAATATTATCCACCCATCTATGCCTAGGTCTCTCCAGTGATCTCCTTCCCTCCGGTTTCCCCAGCAAGACCCTATACACCCCCCTTTCCTCACCCATACGTGCCACATACCCAGCCCATCCCATTCTTCTCGATTTTATCACCCGCACAATATTGGGTGAGGAGTACAAGTCATTTAGCTCCTCGTTAGGCACACTCCTCCACTCCCCCATTACCTCATCCCTCCTAGGTCCAAATATTCTCCTCAACACCATGTTCTCAAACACCCTCAGCTTCCTTTCCTCCCGCAGTGTCAATGACCAAATTTCACACCCATAGAAAACAACAGGCAAAATTATAGTTCTATATATCTTGATCTTTAAATTTTTGGATAGCAACCTGGAAGACAAAAGATTCTGCACCGAATTAAAGCAAGCATTTCCTGACATCAGTCTGCTCTTAATTTCGTCTGCAATAGAATTTTGATGTGTTAAAGTTATTCCCAAATATTTAAACTCTTCCACCCTCTCGAAGGTACTATTATCAATTCTCACACTGTGAATTCATCTTGCATTCTGATCTCGAGACATAACCATGTACTTAGTTTTATCAGCACTTACTTCCAGCCCAATCTCCCTAGTAGCAGCTATTAAAGCTTCTGCATTTTCCTTTAGAGTACCTACACACCACTTCATAATTTAGCCACTCTCGTTTTCAATTCACGCCCTTTGTCTGGATGCGCTGTGTTTCATTGTTATACAGGATTATCATAGTTTTATTTACACACTTTTTATTTATCCCTACTCTTTCAGGAACACAGCTGGGCCATAAAACAGGCTTCATGTACATGTGTGGGTACCTGGCATGAATTTCTGATTTATGGTTCGAATCTTAAATACATGAAGGGTGTCTTTAAGAAAGTAATGCTTGTTCATTTGGAAGTCCTGATCTGTTGTAAAATCTTGCATTTTCATTCTGGGCAGATATTACTACAGCCATGTGCTGCGTAATGACATTTCGGTGAATGACGGACAGCATATACGACGGTGGTCCCATAAAATCATGATAGTATAATATAATACTTACCATTGTGTTACAATTGCGTACAGTATTCAGTACAGTAACATGCTGTACAGGTTTGTAGCCTAGGAGCAATAAGCTATATATAGACTACGTGTGTAGTAGGCTGTACTGTCTAGGTTTGTGTTAAGTACACTCTTTGACGTTCGTGCAACAATGAAATCGCATAATGACGCATACCTCAGAACGTATACCCATCGTTAGGCGACGCACGTCTGTATTTATGATTAAGAATTTAAGACCAAAGCTTGAAACTCATTAGTTTAGCAAGTGACATTATATTGCTTGTAGGAACGGACTGGGTGGACCCTGATGACCCGACCGTTATAGCGGAGAATGAATTGCTGGGTGCTGCAGCGTCTATCGATGCTGCCGCGAAAAAGTTGGCAAGCCTGCGCCCTAGGAGATCTGTTCAGGTGAGCTGTGTGAAGTAGCACTTGAATCCATCAAGACAACATGTGGGAAATACTGGCCCCTGTGAGATATGTTTGATATTCTTGGTTGTTTATGTCAGTATCACCCAGGAATCAAACATATTATTACAGTGACCAGGAGTTGCTACAGGCACACGCTGAGGTATGTACTGTGGGTGGGATGCTTCAAGATGTATTATCATCATCATCATCATCATCATCTCCTTTTTGCAGGGTATTTATACTTATATTCCTGACACAAACTATGTCCCTAGGGAATACAGTGTTGCAGCTGTTCTGTTGTTACTATTTATGGAGCTTATATCTTTAGTTTCAGTGTTAAATCTATTGTATTTTTACATTAGTACTTTCCGAAGTATGTGTGCAGTGCCCAATATGGCTGTTTTCTGTAGTTCCTTGACTTCAAGTTTACCTGGTATTTTTCTCACTTCTGTTTATTATTATTACTACTTCTACTACTACTAACTGCAATTGAGTTGTCACTCAATGGCAGTAGTCCTTACACTAGTACTGACAAAACAAATAAGAATAAATATACATAAACAAAACAATACAAAAACACAGTAAAGACAATACAAAACACAGTAAATACAAGTACATGTATCACCAAAACAACCACAGTACAAGATATACCAAAATGAAATAGTCACAATATAAACAAATACCCTCAGTATAAGATCACCCTAATGTACATGGTACTTTTATCCCCAAGAACTTCACCATAACTCAACTTCACTTCACTTCAGAATAAAATCACTTCACATTAATCACATCATTTCACTCCACATCACTACACTCCACATCACTACACTTCACATCACTTCACTTATTTACACTCAGTCCCCTCTTGAATTCCCTTGCTTGTAACTACATTCTTAACCCTCTTTCTGAACGTCTTTAGTTTGCAGGGGAAAGCAGTGGTAAGCCTGCAAGTGATTCGTTCCAGCTTTTAATGGTCCTATTTACAAAGGAATATTTACCAACATCTTTTCTTTGTTTCCTAGTCCTAATTTTCTGGTTATGATCGTCCCTACTCAGGTAGCACAGTTTTAGAAGTCTGTCCAGATCTGACCAACAGCTATGGTCACCATACCGGTGCCAACTGAGGTGCAGAAATTTGCATCATGACAGTAGAAATGTTTCAGCTCAGCTGTATCAAACACGTTAAATGCTTATTCTTCTGCTGTGGAGTTTCTTGAAGCAGAAATTTAATGATTCATACAACATAAACGTTTAAGAAAATTTTTCTCTCCATAATTTGCGGCGTGGTCTCCCATAAGACATAACTGTCCAAGCTGTAACTGTAAAGGTTGAGATGGGTACATGTATTTTCAGAATGGAAGTTCTGTAGTTCTTAAGGACGTTGCCTGACATTTGTTGAGTCAAGCAAAATATGTGTGCACCATATGTACTAAGATTCTTAGGGCCATACTATGTTACAAGGGTATACAGTTTCTGCACACATTTAGGTGCTTCAACTGGCATGCAACACTCCATATTTGATGGAAGTCTTGCTATACAAATGAAGTTGCTTTCCAAGTTACATTTCTACACTTTGTAATGCTTTGTATCATTTACACTTCTGCCCTAAAGTCTCAGGAATACTTTTTTCCCAACATAGCAATGCAGTGTGGCTTGTTGGTGTTGCAGATATTTTGGTGTTGTAATGGGATTTTTTTTTTCTTTTCTTTTCTTTTCTTTTCCCTCAGAAAATTGTGTACAGTGAAAGTACATGTTGCTTATCTCCAGTGTGTTTTTTCATGTCCTGTTTGTCCCTACATCTGCCTCAAACTTTTTATGATTTAAAAATAAATAGCATTCTGTAAAGTATGCTTCAAAAGCTGAAGGTAAAGAACGCTCTATAACCTGCCATAAAGGCACAGAGGGAGGACACACACATATAACTCTGTTCTTTCTTTAACCTCTGTGATAGGTGGGAGTGGGTGGGTAATGCCACACCCCAGCATCTTAACCTTCTAAAGCCTACCGGTCACATGATGCACCACCAGTTTAACATTTAACAACTGTACGCTCTGCCCACACTATATGTATGTGTTTTGTATTTATCCCAGAACAAACAGCGACTTGTGCCACTTACAGCATAAACTGATTGGTTTTTATAACCAAAATGAAAAGTGTTTACAGTGCGGTACGGACTGGGTCTTTAAATAAAGCGGTCTGCATTTCGTCTGTAAAGGGTTAAACCCCAGGATTGATCCAGTACCCATAGTGTAGGAGGTTGGGTGGGCCCCAGGGCCAGTCTGGACAGGTGAAGAAAATCTTGACCCCTGCAGGATTCAATCCCCTGACCCTATGTATGTTTTACAGTGATACTAAAACTTATCATTAAAAAATGTGCCCCTACAATGAGAAGCAAAATCAAATAACAGCATTGGACTTGAAATTGTTTAGAAATACTTACCCCCCTGAAAATATTCCTGGTACTCATTTCTGTTAGAGGCTGAGTTGACCCCAGGACCATAGTGCAGCCAGGAGGATTATGCCAATGAAAAATGCCATTGATACCATTGGGAATCAAACCTGCGATCTTCCAGCTTGTAGCACAGTGCCTCAACCGACTGTGCCACTGTGGACCCCCAATTTAAATGTAACCGTTCACAATTACAGTGACCTATGATGATGCACATGCATATGAATAATTTAAAGGAACATAAATACCATCTGCAATAGACATATATGTATGTGTTTGCATGCTTATGTTAAGGTGGTAAGGAACCTTTGTATTCCAAAAATGTGTAGTATTTCTTGATGATATGTTTCAAGGATGACTGTGCTAGAGTTTATATATAGTCAACCCCCAATGTAGTGCCATTCTCACCTAGCACACATTAATGTCCGTTAGCAGACGTTCATTGTACAGTATGTAGACTTAGCACCTACCGTGACATACTGCTACCCTGGACTTTATTTATTTATTCATCACATAGTTTGTCTTGTGACAGGTCCTAAATTCATCACATCACATGGGACAGCTCCTTGTTTCTTCTAAAGTACGTTCTCAGCAGAGGGTGACCTAGTGCTTCCTCTCTCAAGTTCCAGTATCTTCTCTTTACCTGAAGGTCATCCAGTCACTGCTTACATCTTGTACCTCGTCCTCCCATCCATTCTGTCTCCCCTCAACATGAACAGTGGTGCTGTATCAGGGTTTGACAGTATGTATGCAATTACTATAATGTACAGTAGTGGATTTAAATGAACAGGAATATTAAATCATGTGTACAGGATGTAGAGAGAGGAATATCACAAGTCATGGTATGAGACACTGAGGACTGATGGCCGAGTTGCCTGAGACATTGGTGGATCAATTTCATTTCATGAAACTGTCAAGCATTGTGGCCGCACCGTACCATGTTGTCACTGTAGCAAGTATTTGTTGTACGTACTGATGAGGGAGGTGTGTTAATTGTTTAAATGTGTTACTAAAATTGGCATATTCTGTTTGGCCAGGGTAGCAATGTGATTGGAAGTCTGGCCTGTCTCTGTATTCGAAAGTTATAAGTTGTATCTCTGTTGCTAGGAGGCCGATGAGAGCCTGAACTTTGATGAAATGATCTTGGAAGCAGCCAAATCGATTGCAGCTGCAAACTCTGCACTTGTCAAGGCTGCATCTGCTGCGCAGCGTGAACTCATTGATCAGGGCAAGGTAAGATGATGGAAGGAAATACAGCATCAATCATTGTCCAGGGTTGGTAAGTCCGAAGGCATGTAGCGATGCATAGACGAAGTTTCCAGGCAGTAGATCTGTTTTTGTTCTTTCTGGGAGACAACATATTTGATCTCCACATTGAGGAAAAGTTTTAGTGAGAACACGTGATTAAATAATTTTGCTATAAGTAGGTTTGGAACACAAAATTGGACAAAAATAACAAAAATTTCCTAATCAAGGAACAGTGAATGAAGATTTCACTGCTTGTTATTCAGGTGTCCACTGACCTTCCTTTGCCTTGGATGCTGTTGACACAGTATTTCCCTCGGATGTTTTACTAATGTTTTTATTATCTCGACAGTGGTTTGTACCTGTGCAGTTCTTCAACTGAACTGTTACATCCAATTTTTGTAATAAAATTTGGTATGGTGAATAGAAGTGTGTTACAGTTTTAGGTGTGATATTTAATGAAAGTGTGTTTAACCAGAGTTATTGACTTGCGCACAGGTGAGCCGGCGCCCCCTGACCAGTTCTGATGATGGCCAGTGGTCAGAAGGCCTCATCTCAGCAGCGCGTCTGGTAGCCGCCGCGACGCATAGTCTCGTAGAGTCTGCCAATTCGCTGGTGCAGGGAGTGGCTTCAGAGGAGAAGCTTATCTCCAGTGCAAAGCAGGTTGCATCTTCCACTGCACAGCTGCTTGTGGCGTGCAAGGTTAAGGCTGACCCTGACGCAGACAGCACTAAGCGGCTGCAGGTACGCAATATCCTCCGTTGGAACGTTAGGCCACCACACATACAGATGCCACAGCTGTGTAAAATAATTCCGTTTTCAATGTTTTTGGCTCACCTTGGACATTGGGATCTCTCTTTTGTTATTCAGCCTTGTAGAAAATGTGGAAAATGTTGCATAGCCTGTAGCGAATAGGATGCCAGGGGTTGGTTTTTGGACAGGACTTCGCATTAACAGAACGGGAGCTCATTTGTTGCATAAAATGCCTGCCCGTGAGCTGCAGTAATTGTTAGTCTACATTGGTGTGAGGTGTAACAGAAGTATTTGCACACAATCAGTGTTTTGCCCTTGTAGTGTTTTGAGGTGTTCGGAATGTATGGCATTGACAGTCAGTTTTGTAGGCAGAAGTTATGTTAGTCACAGGCCCTTATTTTTGGGTGAGTGGTGATGATAAGATTATACAAAGTTGGGTCTTGATTTGAGAATTGGTGCATTTTAAATAACTGTTTTGAGGGCCATAGATGAAATTGCCTGACAGTGCAGGACTGCAAACTTGAGAGCATATAGCTGTTATAAAACCATGTCACAAGACTGGCTGGCACACCGGCATGTTGTTGCATTTAGTGTACGTTCGGTTAAACGCTCATTTTACCCATGTTGAAACTGCATCGTCAGAAAACAAACACAAGTTTTTGTGATGAAAATGTAAACACAAATATTATGTCTTGATGGTCACTGTATAAGTTACAAAAGATTATACTATTTCATTTGCTGCATTTTATGGGCAGATGTGAAATTGGGGCAGTCATAAATTGTGAAAAATGAGTTATTGTTATAGTCACTTCACTTAAACAGAACAAGAAAGCCCATACCAGCTGAATGTGAAGCAACAAGTATCTGTTTTTGCCTACAGTTGCTGAGATGAGTTAGGTCACATCTCGTGAGTTTGTATGCAGCAAAGAAGGTGGAAGTAGAAGTAGTAGTAGTAGTAGTAGTAGTAGTAGTAGTAGTAGTAGGTGGGGATCACTGCCAGTTGAAGAGAAGTAGCAGGAAGAAAAGGCCTGTGACAAGAGACATCCATATCGAATAATAATAATAATAATAATAATAATAATAATAATAATAGTGACTTACCTTTTTGATGACATTTGTCCACTACTTCTTGTGGTTCATACAGAATTAAATACAAATTTTAGAATACTTATTAAGTACTATTGGATATTTCTATGATTCTGGAACGACAGTGATTCCCATCGGTTCCGCCAAAATGTGTTCTGCACGAGCATATGTGTTGTGTAGGCTGCTGGCAATGCTGTGAAGCGAGCTACTGACAATCTGGTGCGAGCAGCGCAGCAGGCAATCCAGCAGGAGGAGGAGCGTAGTTTAGTGCTGAACCGACGCATGGTTGGGGGCATTGCACAGGAGATCAATGCACGTTCTGAGGTGTTGCGCATCGAACGCCAGCTGGAGGAGGCTCGCGGACGTCTGACTGCCATTCGACAAGCCAAATACAAAATGAAGGGCGGTGACACCAGTGCGTCCGACACAGAGCCGGAGGGGTATGGCAGTGGATACGAATCATTTACCACAAGGTATCCTATTGAAACAGTGATAAGGCAGTATTTACAAGGTTTGGTTAGAAATTTGTTAATTCTCAAAATAAAATCAAATAATTTCTTCCATCTGAACACAACGACATATACAGTCATCAACATCCAAGTATGGCTACATGTTTCAGTCCCTTCCTAGATCATCCTCACCCAATAGTCAATGTAAAATATACTAACAGTGTGCACTATACATTAAGGGATCCCATATGTTTACAGAATGTGCATAAACATATGGGATCCCATAATGTATAGTACATGTTGTTACTACCTTTTACATTAAATGTTGGCCTGAGGATGATCTAGGAAGGGACCGAAACATGTAGCCATGCTAGGACACTGATGATTGTAAATTTGTTGTGTTCTGACAAAAAAAAATCATTTGATTTTATTCTGCTTAGAAGGTTTTGCAACATTTACTATACTTCAGTCGAAATCAACAGGAAATGTCTGCAATTTATTCCCTGTTTGATTTTGAATGTCCCACTTGCTGCTACCTCACAACAGTGTTGCTGAAATACTCCTTCAGCACAACAGTCCACGATCACACACACGTTTCAAAACGCAGGGAGAAGTCAAAAAACTTGGCTGTTCTTCCCCACCCACCATACAATCCAGATCTTGCTCCCTCAGATCGCCACCTGTTTGGAGCTGTCAAAGATGCGTTCTGCTCGAAAAGGTTTGGGAATGTTGATGAGGTTATTGAAGAAGTAGATGCAAGTACAGGATTCAAACTGATATAAAAAAGGGATAGAGGCTCTTTTTTCTTACTGGTTCAAGGCTGGTAAAAGGTGATGGAGATTATGCAAAAAAATGAGGTGTGTAGTTGCCTTTTGAGTACGTTCGTTATGACAATAAATTACTTGCAATAAAAAAAAATGTGTTGCAAAACTTTTTGGGCAACCTATGTCAGATTATGGTCTTGGGGCTGGAAGGACTGTAATTGATAACACTATCAGTACACATTGTGGTTCATTGAGAAGCAGGTATAGTCTTGTATGTAAATGCAACCATTAGTTTTCAAAGAATTTGTTTTTATCAGTATTGTTTCACATGTTCTGTGAAAACAAAAATCTCTCTAAATATGACCCTGATATAATGTCTGTTACAACATTAAGCTTAATGATATATATGTGTGTGTGTGTGTGTGTGTGTATGTGTGAGAGAGAGAGAGAGAGAGAGAGAGAGAGAGAGAGAGAGAGAGAGAGAGAGAGAGAGAGAGAGAGAGAGAGAATAT
>Ga0123355_10019691_pt1 | contig 10749 bp, 9 predicted proteins | sample TergutEmb28metaG_3_FD_89872 | JGI IMG/M metagenome (GOLD analysis project Ga0123355, IMG submission 89872) | Embiratermes neotenicus P1 segment gut microbial communities from Petit-Saut dam, French Guiana - Emb289 P1 | ecosystem: Host-associated > Arthropoda: Insects > Digestive system > Gut ...
AAAGATCCCTAAGCTTCTCATTATGTAATTTTCTCCATTCCCCTGTTACCTCGTCCCTCTTAGACCCAAACACTCTCCTCAACACCCTGTTCTCAAACACCCTCAGCCTACGTTCCTCCCTCAATGTGAGCGACCAAGTTTCACACCCATACAGGACAATGGGCAGGATTATAGTTCTATATATCTTGATCTTTAAATTTTTGGACACCAACCTGGATGACAGAAGATTCTGCACCGAATAATAACAAGCATTCCCTGACTTCAGCCTGCTCTTAATTTCTTCCTGAATAAAATTCTGATTTGTTAATGTTGTTCCCAAATATTTGAACTCTTCCACCCTCTCAATTGAACTATTATCAACCTTCATACTGTGGATTCGTCCTGCGTTCTGATCTCGAGACACAGTCAACACTACATAGTCTGAGAAACTGAATGTCATACAATAAAAATGAAGAAATAAAATACAAAGCATTAGCACCATATCCCAGTGCCTGAATTTCTTCACTTTAAAGATGTACACTTGCCTTTCATATGTCTACCACCTTCTGGAATGGACTTGAGATAAGTTGACACACATACCAGAACAAGTTGCCAATTTACTTGTCCCTTCTGCAGAATGCTCTTTAAAACTTCAACAGTCTCTGCCTGCAGCCCAATTATCATCTGTAAAATTGCACTGTAAAGTTTGTCTTACAAGATTACAAAGCAGTCAGTATAATGGAATGGTAAGGTTTAATTATGGCTTGATTTACCACAGAAAACTGGCCCACCTGAGATCATTACATCCAACTATTCCTCTGTGAACCTAACAACATTTTAACAACTCAATCAATGTGATGGTACCGCTTTTGTTTCCCAGTTTATTTCAGTAGACTACTTCAACTGTATGGGTTACACAGTACTAAACAAAAGAATCATTGTTCATAATGAATAGTGGTAGGATTTCAAGAGAAGTGGCTATCACATATTGTAAAATACCTCACAGATGCTCACAAATCTCAACAAAGGGGAATCTCACCCATGCATTTGACATGTTATGCTGCCCAACAACAGAAGTTAGTACAGTGTACTGTTATGAGGGCTCAAATATGGGTCAATCATGCAACACCCACAACAAAAAAAGCATCCATTACGTGGAAACACCCATTACTTCCGCCAGCAAAGAAATTCAAAGCAACACCATCAGTAAGGACTACCTTGCCAACTGTCTTAAGGGATTATAAAGGTGTCAATGTTGTGTATTCCCTGGACCATGATGACAATGTGATTGCCGAGGGTTATCGCTGTATACTTGAGAGGTTAGGAGACATCATTTGTCCCAAAAGGCTTGGGTTGCTGTGCCAAGGCATATTCGTTTCGCATGATACTGCCATTTGGACTTGTGACAGATGGCAGTAATAGACCACCATCCCTCATACGTAGTGATTTCCATCTCTTTGGACCCCCTTAAGAAGCACCCAGCTGGCAACAGATACCAACATGAAGCAAGCTGTAGACTCCTGGCCACAGACATTTGACAACGGTTTCTTCTATGCCAGAATACAAGCCTTGGTGCCATGGTGGGTCAAATGCTTAAATGTCGATGGCCAGTATGTGGAGGTTGAATGTGTATCATCTGCAAAAGATGCACTGTGAATACACTGAAGTCAGAACAAAGTTCTTGGCATCAAAACATTTGTTTGCTTAATTTCTGAAACTCCTCTGTGCACTGTGGATGAACTGCAGTGTTTAAATATTATGGCAGATGATACACACACTTACCATAAGCTTTAAATGACTAAGATACTATCCCAGCAAGTGCTTAGAATGAAGATAATTGCAAAAGTTCCCTTGCACATTTTAGAATTATTTGGAATTTGTAACTCTGAAACATGAAATGAAAGTGCCAAGCACTCAACCATGACATTCTGTGACTTGGTTTTTAACAAAGAATAATTTGTTCTGTAAAACATAACTGCAAATTTTGTTTCACTGTGACTATATAAGCTGCAGGTACAGAATACTGATATCACATAAAATGTTGGATGTCATGTGATCTCCAGGACAGAGTAAATTTCTTCACATTAACTTACGGATCCAATTATAGATCTCAGAATGGCAGGGGATTTCTTGTATGTCCAGGTATCTTGCTTTGACACTGCTGCATATACACCCACATATGGTTTATATGTAAGTGTGGTAACCAGATGTGAGGTTAGGAATGGCTCCAGAATGTCAGCAGTGAGTGTTGAAACATTCAGCAGCAGTGACAAGTAGTTTTTATGGTCAGAAGGCACTTTTACTTCTGAAGAAGAGTTCAATGATGCAGCCAAAATGCTATCCATTGCCTGGACAAGAAAAAGAATGTTTAGTTAAAATCAAAATTGTCCTCTGTACATATGAATGCAAAACCTGCATGTTCACCTTAAAAACATTAACTTTGTAATGAAAACTGTAGATCCATGCAGGACAGACAAGGTTTTCCAGCTTATTCCAGCAAATGATAATAAACCCTCTGATAAAAGGATGTGTGAACTGACTTATCATCATATTTACACTTTTAGGCATATCAAAAACATTCAGTTTCTTTTTTATAAACTTTACTTATTTAACCACTTGTATTGAACATGCACTGTGGGGGTAGTAAGTATGCTAAATCAGAAAGGTAAAGATATCTTGCAGTACAATACAGTGCAAGAATATTGTAATCAACCGGACAAAATGCATGAGGTGTAATAGTTGTCATTAATAACTTTAATACGTCACACATTGAATGAAATTCCAGTCACATCAATGGAACAATACAACTATAAGATCCTAGATGAACAGACAAACAGAGACAGACAACCAAACAACCAACCAACCAACCAACCCACCCACCCACCCACCCATTACTTTGCATTTTGTTGGTGAAAAATTTCAGTCACTTTGGCTCGTTAAATGCTAACTGCGCATCACTTTATGTGGGCAACCTATGGTGTGAAAGGGTTAAATCCAAGAAAATGGGATGGGATATGTAGCATGCACGAAAAATTAGGAACAACAACAATCTGCTAATCAGAGAAGCTACTGACAATGTCCTTAAAAAACCATAATTAAATACTACAAGAATATATCAAGGGAAGACACCACCTAGAAGTCTTAGGCACAGAAGGAGGACAAAATGAAAATAGATGTTAAAGACACACCTTAATGATTTGTGGATAATTACTTCAATTGCGTACATGACGCAATGGTACATGCACCAAAATTTCAGGTTCTGTAAAAGCAGGGGATTTCTTGACCAAATCAAAATGTTCAATTTCCAAAAAGACCTTGGATCAAAGTGCCAGTTAAGTCTGTTTTCCACCTGCCAGTGATGTATGTAGTAACTTACCCTATCAATGACATTTTCCAGGATATCATCACAGATTTTGGTACAAGACTTTATTCCTGCAGTACTGGGACTTGGAACTTTAGCCACAGACAGTAACAAAGATAACAGTTCACTGGCTATAACTTGCTTCAGCTGTAATAGACTGTCTACATCACTGTCCCTCATGTCATCCAGAATAACAAAATTTAATTTATTATTCTCATTATCACCTACAACTTCTTCAACATCCATCATCTGTTCTGTAACAAGAGGAAAAAATCATATCCCCAGTTTTTCAAACCATGTTTCATTCTTCAGCTTCTATATCCTGTATGTTGTCGTCATCATCATCATCACCATCACCACCACCATCACCATAATCATCATCATCATCAACAACAACTATGATGATGAAAATGATGGTGACAACAAAAGCAGATTTGTGCATTGCATTACATTACATCAAACCTATCTTAAAAATCTCAAATTTTACAATATGACTATCCCAAATGCAATACACATAATTTTCTTTATTCAAAAATTCAAAATTACTAACACTACACATAAATTAAATAGACAAACTGTGTTACCGTTTGTTCCAGAGGATACATCTTCGGCCTCACAAGAAGCAACACCACTGAGAGAACAAAGCAATTCCACCAAGCTGTATTTTATGTGATCAATCACTTCCTTCCGATTAACACTGCTGCAAGGAAAACTCATCATATTACTTTTGTATTGAATGTTGCATTTGAATGCTTAACATTTTACATCTCACACATACAATATCAGATTTGAATCTTGGATCACAGACTGGCTATCCTGATATTACTATGTTAAAATAGTGTCCCTAAGCACATGCTGGGAGAGGCCACTGACTAAAATCAATACATTATTTTACAGAGAACAGGACAAAGGAATAATTACATATACCTGAAGTTGTACCCTGCTATTTACAAGTCCATGCAAACTCCTAGTTAGATGGTTATAGCCACAGTAAATGAAGTTTAGTTACCAACGTTCAGTGTTGCCACCTTCTAAGCACCCAAACCCAAAGCCTAATGAAATAGGTAATTTCAATGAGAATCATGATAGAAACACTTTCATCATTGGTTACTTATGACTTAATGTTTGTCCCCTGTGCTGTGACCTGTATGAACCACATACGAGGGCCCTACCAGTTTTTTTTAATGTGGAAGCATGACTAACATGCATCCTCCCCCTGCAAGATATAAGAGGTCCAAAACTGTCAAAGTTTAAAACTTCCATTACTCCAGGATAAACGAAACGCATTAATTTTAACAATAACAAACTGCAACAATTACCAACTCCTTCTTGCTACCCGCTACATGCCTAGTCTAACTCCTTCTAAATAAACCTGTCTCACTTCATCTACAATGCTCTAACACTGCTCTCTTACCGGCCTGAAGTCCAAATTATCTGCCATTCACACACTTGCCTAATGCATCAATCTCTCTCAACACATCTATCTAATAAAATAAATTTGGATATAGCCACTTTCCGTGCAACGGTTATAACCCAAAGCCCACTGAAACAGTTCATTAAGTGAGAATCATTATAGAATCCCTTTCAGAGGTTGTATAGACCTATCACCATGAAATGATCCATGTGCCTCACACTCTTAAGGTACGAGGAACTAATGGTTTTCATCATTACTAAACCACTATAATACTTTACCCATGAACAGAGTGCAGCTGTATGTATACAACAGCATAACACCCAATATTACGCTCATGCATTTGGCTTTATACACACACACAAATGCTACAGCCTTACATTGAAATGATTTACAAGTGTGCTAACCCAAACTCTACCTCCAAGCCACATCAATTTATATTACATACTTACTGATATATATAACTTGTAAACATCACCAAATCTGTATGATGAAAGTGCCACAGCACTTGCAAAGGAATAGCATGCTGCAAAACAAAGATGAATAAAATTAATACACAAATTTGGCCAATAACCTAGTACAACCAAATGCAGTAATTTCCTAAAAACAAAAAGCAAAGTATGTCAGAGGCCACTTTCCAAGGTGTTAATAAAGAAAGATTCATAAAGGTCACTAGTGAAAAGAAGTAGGCTCCAATGTTTTAGTGCAGTTGTTCTCAAAGCATGCTCTGTGAATCCCTTCGGATCCACGACCAGTTCCCTGGGGGGCCGTAGATACATTTCTATAATGGCTACTTTGAAGTTTACATTTTTTTTAAATAAAGGAAAAATAGTTGAAGAATAAAAGACCAACTTGATGTCACTTGTTATTTTGTTTCACTTCTTATGTGCTCAACATGTTTCAGACATTAATATATCCATCATCAGGAACTTGCGACTATTCTGTTGAACTACCACATTGGTCGTATTGTTCTTGGTTCAATGTGTGTTGGAGTTTCGGTGTGGTTGGGTTGGAGTGGTATCCGTATTGCAGGCTGAGCTTCAGCCTGCAACATGGATACCACTCCAACCCAACCACACCGAAACTCCAACACACATCGAACCAAGAACAATACGAGTGGCGTGGTATCCGTGTTGCAGGATGAGCTTCAGCCTGCAACAGAGATACCACTCCAACCCAACCACACCGAAACTCCAACACACACTGAACCAAGAACAATATGACCAATGTGGTAGTTCAACAGAATAGTCGCAAGCTCCTGATGATGGACATATTAATGTCCGAAACATGTTGAGCACATAAGAAGTGAAATAAAATAGCAAGTGACATCAAGTTGGTCTTTTATTCTTCAATTATCACAATGATGCATGGTCCGATAAACATAGGATTAAAGGAATAATGTTTTGAAAAAATAATCGTGGAAAATCTTTAATTGGCGATCTGTTTATATTGTATGATGATTAGAATACCTAATTAAGATAGTTCCTATACCCACAAAGTGAGTAACAGTTTAATTAAGGTCAAAACACACAATGTATTGTTATGTATGCTACTGGTACGTATTCATGACTATCTAAAGTAAGTCCTGAGATATACATTTTTAATATGGGTACCTACCAACTGGACACTATTTATGTGAGCAAGGATGTGATTACTTTTTGAAGCCAAAAGGCATCAGTGAGCAAAAACACTGGGAAATGCTGTTTTGACAGAATGTTGGGGAAACACTGTTGTGACAATCTAGATAACACAGTTAACCTGTACACTTAAAATCACTTGCATCTGGCAACAGATATCGCAACCATAGTCAAGCATTTAATTTGTGTGGATGTCTCATTCTGTTTGAAAGTGGTGAAGAAAAAGCAAACAGACCTGGTGTGGATGCTTTAGCACCTGTCTTCCCATTTGAAAATATTTAGCTAATAACTGTGAAAGTTACATCCATTTCTTAAACTATGAGTGATCAGTTTCTTACAATCCAAGACTTACCATTTCATAATACTTCAGTCTGAAACTTTCGATACTGAATTTATTCATCAAAACTAGCTTCTTAACAACTTCTGTCAAATCTGTAAGCTCCTGCTGTGTATTCAATCCCAGTATCAACAGGCATTTCCCACCACACTGTGTCTTAGAAGTCAAAACATTGTCTTCCAAAGCTTTGGCACAAATATTTGTGGTAATCAATGACACAGCCTCTCGTGACACACAGGACCCTTCTTCTGTATACCTTTGCAGAACTGGAATAATCTGAAACAAACATTATTGTAATCACAATACTATTTTGAAGTAAAAGAAGTGTACTATACATTACGCTGGGTTATTTTTACTACAGAATGGAGACTCCTTGGGTACAGAGACCAGCTGCAAATATGCTGACTAATCAATTACAGTCAACAAATGTGTGCATCAAAACTGGTAAATGAGTGTGAAATAAGATGCCCTTACAAAGACCCTTCCATTAAAAAATCTCACTACCAAAAAATTTGAGGAACTAATAATTTACCTGTGCTGTTAATGTGAAGTGGACATAGTGAGCATATAATGAGGAGGAGGGATGCACAAATGTTCCAAAAATCTAACAGACACCTCAAAATTCTAGGTGCCATCACACAAAATATATCTGCCATGGCACCACTGATGAGGAGGTGTTGTGTGTTTAGCCTCCCATCTCCACATTTCAACTCCAAGAATATTTGATAAACTTCAATAAAACCTGTAGTTCAGAGGAAACTAAAAGTTTTCTGGCAAATTTAATTTTGAATCACTGGCTAATATTGTCCTGTCTTGCATGACATTCAATTCACCATGCATAAAAAGTGGTACATAACAAAACACAGAGATCTTTAAAATACATATCTGTTATTTCAAACATTCCTGTGTAGCCAAATTTCAGCAGAGTTTGCCGAACCACCCGCTCTGAGAAAGGATTTCTGACCTCCAGTCCTCCAGATGTGACAGCTTCAAAGCTACTTTCGAGCAACAGATGCTTGGAAATTCAGTGTGGCATTTGTGTTGACAAATTTTATGGTCTTATTTTGGTACAAAAATTTGCAACACTTGGTTATGTTGCGGGCATTTCTTTCCAACAGAAATTGAAGTGTAACTTACGAGAATTTTTAAATTGGTCAGCCAACAAAAAGCAAAATCCTTTCATTGTCCAACTAATTACTATGTTGGACGTGTCATCCTGGACAGGGAGGGGGTACAAGTGCACAGAGGACTCAAATTTTGGACAGAAGGGTGGCAGTTAGTGGTGGGATCGGAAGGAAGCAGCATCCGGGGACCAAAGTGTATTAAACTGTAAAAACAAAACAGTCGTACTAATATGAGACACCTGAGAAGTTCTCATGCTTTGAAGTGCTAGACTGTGCTTCTGATTCTCCCAATCCATCCACAAGGATTGGAAAGGGAAGTCAGAATATGTCCCGTTGTTGTGGATGTAGAAGTACCTCCACTTCACAATTGATACAGTGAATATTCTAAGAACAAGAAAAATAACTGCAGACTGTGTACTATTAAGAGCAACATGCAAAAACAGACCTGTATATGCACAAGCTAAGGAAGTATATACAGTTGTAAAAAATACATTTAGAAAAGACTTGCATTCCAAAGAGTAAAATTCTTTCCTGCAATGATACCTTATTCTGTTTAAAACTGACTGATAGCCACAAATCTACAAACCACAAGATCATAATGGCAAAAGAAGGGTCGCGAAAAAACCTGTTTGAAGTACATTATGTATCATATGCAGACATATCAACTCAAATTTAGGGTGCATGCTGGGCACAGCATACTTCAACGGACTGTAACTCCCTTATAATAAACAGCGCAACCAAAAAACAAGCTGGCCTGCTAACTACCATCAAATGTTACAAGTACAGCTTCTGTGCATCTATTGAATGTCATCAACTTAATAATGTTAACTATGAAAAATAGAAAAATGCGTTGTCAAAAAAAAGTTAGCTGTAACAATTGTTCAAAACACAATACATGCCTAATTTACATCAAAAACACCATTCTGATGTTACCTTCATTTTATGCACTTTCACTAACCTGTTAGAAAATATGGTAGTAGCATGACAATGCAGTAATATCACACTCCATTATCACATTTTCAGGGAATTAGTAAACATACAAAACCACAGTGAAAAGATATGATATACCTCAAAATCTTACATTTTGTGTGTTAATGATGAAACTGTCCTTGTGATCTGTACCACAAAATAAAATATATGGAGCTGTGGATACACATACTCTTAACTTGAGCATTAGGCTAAGTGGAAGCCGGATCTGGACATGAAGAGATTACTAACCTTAAGAGAATCAATTCATGCTACACCCAGTCACTGTCTGAATTTATGTAATATGGCTCCAGTAGTGTTACCTGCTTGTAAAAATGTCCTATTCTTCATATCATTATTCTGAGCAATCTTCGACAGAAGACTGTGTCATTTTAAACAGTTTTACTGTAGTCTTATCACGCCAATCCAGCAGTATCAGGCATGAGTAACATAAAAAGCAATGTCATGAACAAATAATTTTGTCTGTATTACAATTTGTGTGACTCGCCACTTGAAACACAAATTTTCCCACTGTTGAACGGTCCACAAAAATTAGACAGATAACCTCTGCATAAAAATGTAGTGTGGTAAAACCAATTTCAGTATACAGCACCACTGTATGAAATACAGCAAAATGCTGTTCATGCGACTTGCATGGGACTAGAGAGGTGCCAAATTATCAAATATTCTGGATTATCACACGGTACCTATGCTAAGTTCTTATTTGCAATGACTTGCGACTGCTGCTGTACTAGGGGTGTACAATGAATAAGAGGAGTACTCCATTTGGAGATCTCCTTCATCTGCTGGTTCAGGGTCATCATAGTTCTCTTCTGTGTTTTCTGGAGTCTTCATAGATGAAGAAGCTGATGGAGTAAGAGCAAAGGGTCAGGAGGTACTATAACAGTTGACTTCCAGACACTGATGGAGGCCTTTCTGAACATGCCCCTGAGATCTGCCTGTTGTAATGATGATGCTCCTTATCTGGTAAAAGCAATACTTCTGGTCTTGGAACTACTCTCCTCAAGTGCCAGATTATCAGTACTTCCAAATTATCAAACATTGGAATAAAGGGATTTTGCTGTATTATAAAATTATTTATGAAATGAACAGTGAGAATATTTTGAAGTATGGAAATAACAGTCAACAAGTTATCTGACATGAAATTTTCAATACTATCATATGCCACAACATGAAGACCATGATATATACCAGTTTTACTTTGCTATTATTAAGTTCCAAAGCAACAGGTCATGTGAGTTGGTCTTCTTACTGTGCTTACCTGCAAAAATGATCTTTTTATTGATGTCACATCTAATATGATATTAACAGCTTCCCTGTTATCACTTAACCTCTGGTTAAATGCTGGTCCAATGGACATGAAATCTTGCAGAAAATGCAGATCAGTTTTACCTAATCTTGGAGACATATACTGTTAACAGAAAACATCAAACCACAATTACAGGAATAAAAGTGATTAGCATGAATTTACTTCACAGTTCCACTATCGCACAAAGCTACATACACCATATGACAATGGATCTTCAATGAAATGCATTCTGAAACACTCCATACACTGGCTATGAGCATAGCAATGTAACAACAAATACAGTTTACTTACTTATTTACTCCATGGAGCAGAGTCCTTCTTGAGAAGCCAACTGGTTCTGCAGCTAGTCAAGAAATTCCCTGCACTTTATGGAACCCGAAAGTTTATCACCGTATTCACAAGTGCCCGCCATCTGTCCCTATCCTGAGCCAACTCCACCCCCTCCCACTTCCCGAAGATCCATCTTAATATTATCATCCCTTCTACGTCTAGGTCTCCCCAATGGCCTCTTTCCCTCAGGTTTCCCCACTAGAACCCTGTGCACACCTCTCCCCTCCCCCATATGCGCCACATGCCCTGCCCATCCCATTCTTCTCGATTTTAC
>Ga0123355_10019692_pt1 | contig 10748 bp, 9 predicted proteins | sample TergutEmb28metaG_3_FD_89872 | JGI IMG/M metagenome (GOLD analysis project Ga0123355, IMG submission 89872) | Embiratermes neotenicus P1 segment gut microbial communities from Petit-Saut dam, French Guiana - Emb289 P1 | ecosystem: Host-associated > Arthropoda: Insects > Digestive system > Gut ...
AATTACCAGCCAGGTCTACTTTGCCTGGCAGCTAACTTGACAGTGGATCCGACGGCGCGTGCGCATCGCGGAATGCGGCGGCATGGCACCGCGGAGTTCCCGCTCATCCCCGCGCCGACCGTTCAGTGATCGCCGCTGGGGCATCAACCCGCGTCTTCAGCCTCGGTGACCGCGTTAACAACGCGGACCGGCCGGGCTGTGCCGGCCCCGTTGGCTGTGCCGTCCCCGTTGGCCGTGCCCGCAGTGCTGGTGCCGTTGGCCGTCCCCGCTGCGCTGGAGCCGTTGGCCGTCCCCGCTGCGCTGGTGCCGTTGGCTGCGCTGGATCCGTTGGCCGCGGCCGCCGCGTCTGCCGCGCGGGTGCCGCTGGCGCCGCGCATCCAGGACGCTGCGGCGGCGATCAGGCTCATGATCAGCGCGAACGTGAACACGATCGCCAGCCCGTGATGGAACGGCCCGGAGATCAGGCTCGGGAAGAACGTGTGCCCGGTGATCACCGCCTGGCGGGCTGGCGGCAGCGCGCTCAGCGCGGGCCCGAGCAGCGTCTTCATCGGGTTGTAGCCGAGGAACGCGGCGAACAGCACGGAGACCGGCGGCAGCCCCGCTACCTTCGCCGTCATGGCCGGCGACAGACCCGCTGCCGAAAGGCCCGACGACAACGAAGTGTGCAGCGACCCGGACAGCCCGGCGACCATGATGGAAAAGAACAGCCCGATAGACAGCGTCATGCCAGCGTTCTGGAACGTCGAGCGCATTCCGGACGCGACGCCCCGCCGGTTGGCGGGCACCGAGTTCATGATGCCCGCCGTGTTCGGCGCGGCGAACAGGCCCATCGCCAGCCCGTTGCACAGCAGCAGCAGCGCGAACCAGATGTAGGAGAAGTTCACCGGGAGCGTCATCAGCAGCCCGAACGTCAAGGCCGCGGCGAGCATCCCGCCGGTGGCGAACGGCCGGGCGCCGAAGCGGTCGGACAGGTACCCGGACACCGGCCCGGCGATCAGGAACCCGCCGGTGAGCGGCAGCATGTAGATCCCGGCCCAGAGCGGAGTGTCCTCGAAGCTGTAACCGCGCAGCGGCAGCCAGATGCCCTGGAGCCAGATGATGAGCATGAACATCAGCCCGCCGCGCGCGATCGAGCCCAGCAGCGAGGCAGTGTTTCCTGCCACGAACGCCCGGAGCCGGAACAGCCGCATGTCGAACATCGGCTCGTCGACCTTCAGCTCGACGATCACGAACGCGACAAGCAGCGCCGTGCCGCCGATCAGCAGCGCGAGCACCATCGGGTTACCCCAGCCCATGGACGAGCCGCCGTAGGGCTGCAGCGCGTAGGTGATCCCGACCAGGACGCCGATCAGGCCGACCCCGAACAGGACATTGCCCGGAATGTCCAGCCGTCCGCCGTCGCGCTTGGCGATCTCCTGAAGCTTCAGGTATCCCCAGAGGGTCCCGGCCAGGCCGATCGGCACCGAGACGTAGAAGATGAGGTGCCAGTCGACCACGGCAAGCAGGCCGCCGGCGACCAGGCCGATGAACGTCCCGGCGATGCCCGCCACGGAGTTGATGCCGAGCGCCATGCCGCGCTGGTTGGAGGGGAATGCGTCGGTCAGGATCGCGGCCGAGTTGGCCATCAGCATCGCCCCGCCGATGCCCTGTATCAGCCGCATCGCGATCAGGTAGATCGCGGCGGGCGGCCCGCCGAAGTAGGTCAGCGACGCCGCCAGCGACCCGGCCGTGAAGATCGCGAAGCCCAGGTTGTACATCTTGACCCGGCCGAACATGTCGCCGATCCGGCCGAACGACACCACCAGGACCGCGGTGACCACCATGTACCCCATCAGCATCCACAGCAGGTAGCTGGTGTTGGACGTGGTGAGCGGGTTCATGTTGATGCCGCGGAAGATAGCCGGCATCGCGATCAGCACGATGGACGCGTCGATCGTGGCCATCAGGGTGCCGATCGTGGTGTTGGTCAGCACCACCCATTTGTAACGGCCGCCGCGGCTCGCCGGATCGTTGGAACCAACAGGGGCAAGCGTCTGCGCGCCAGAACTCATGCCATCCCTCCAGTTGTGAGGGTAGCAAGCTGGATGTGGCCGGGGTAACGGTGGTTCGTTCAGATAACTAACTTCTTTTTTATTGAACGAACCGTGGTGCTTCCGTCCCTCAGCGTGCTTTCGTGCAGGTGTACGCGGCGTAGAGGCGGCGCTCGTAGCGGACGTCGGTGATCTCGAAGCCGGCCGCGGCGAACATCGGCTCCAGCAGCCACCGGAACGTGCTGTACTCGGTCCTGATGTGCTCGGCGTAGTCCGCCGCGGTGTATCCCGCCTTGGGATCGGTGGCCGCCCCGGCGAACCAGCCGGCGAAGACGCCGGCCGCATCGCCAGGCCCGAAGTCGAAGACGAGGTCGCGCAGTCGCAGCACGCCGCCGGGCCGCAGCATGTCCGCGATCCGCTGCAGCGCTATCGCCTTCCAGAAGTCCGGAATCTGGTGCAGCGCATGCCTGGTGAAGACGCCGTCGACCGGTTCAGCGGGGGAGAAGCTGAGGAACCCGCCCCGCTCGACGGCCAGCCCGGACACTCCCTCGGCAGCCGCCTTCGCCCGTACCGCCGCCACCATCGCGGGCGACACGTCGGCCGCGATCACCCGTCCGAATCGCCGCGCCGCGGCCACCGCGAACTGCCCGGTGCCCGCCCCGAGGTCGACGACGACCGACGTTCCGCCGAGCCCGTGCCGCTCGAACGCGGCAATGTCCTCAGCGGGGTCGGGATAGCCCTGCTTCCGGTCGTAACCGGCGATGAACTCTTCGTCCAGATGCTCCGGCCCGGCATGCGCCGCCTCGTCCAGCAGCCACGCCTCATCCATCAGCTGTCAGTCTCCCTGCGGTTGATCCCGGCGCAGCGGCTCGAGGACGTCAAACTCGTTGCCTTCCGGGTCGGCCAGCACCACCCAGCTGACCTCGCCCTGCCCGACGCTGACCCGGCGGGCGCCGAGCGCCTCGAGCCGCGCGACTTCAGCCGCCTGATCGTCGGGCCGAAGATCCAGGTGCAGCCTGTTCTTCACTGCCTTGCCCTCCGGGACCCTCAGGAACAGCAGGTCGGGGGCGACGCCGTCTTCCGGACTTCCTTCCGGCGGCTCGAGCACGACCTGGTCGTCGCGCTCGAAGGTCCGCCGCCAGCCCAGCGCGGTCTCCCAGAAAGACGCGATCGCCACCGGGTCGGCAGCGTCAACGCACAAGCACTGAATCCGTATCGTCACGCGCCGATCGTGACCGCAGCCCCGCCGCAGTGTCCAACGGTTTTCCCGCGGTCTGCTGCGGTTCCCGCCGGGCGAGCCGCGAGATTCGGCCAGGGGAGACGGCAGCCTCGTCAGCGTGTTCATTGATCTTCGCGCCACGTGAGTAAATGGTTACCCTGCGTCTTGTACGCATGCAGGCGCGGGCCTACGCTGAGCGCGTGCCCGCGATTCCAGAGCCCGTGACTCCGGAAACAGTCGACCCGGCGATCAGCGACGTGCTGCGCGGCGTGTACGACCCGTGCTGCCAGGACAAGGGCATCTCCGTGGTGGACATGGGCCTGCTGCACCGGGCCAGCATCTCCGGCGGCGTCGCGCAGGTCGACCTGGTGCTCACCACGGGCTGGTGCCCGTTCGCGTCGCGGGTGCTCACGGACGTCGAGTCCGCGGTCGCCGGACTCCCGTCGGTGGAACGGGCCGAGGTGCGCGTCGTCTGGGACGAGGCGTGGAGCCCGGAACGGCTCAGCGCGGACGCCCGCAGCAAGCTCCGCTTCCTGCCCCCGCCGGCCGAGGTCGCGGATCGCGCCTCCTTTGTCGCTGCCCAGCGGACCGGCTCACTCTCGCCCAACTCACTCAACACAGGGGATCGGCATGATCGGTGACGCGTTCGTCTTCGACGGGGTGGCCCACCCGTTCAACTTCGAGTCGGGCAACGCCTACGGCCCGGCGGGCGAGATGTTCTCCAACCACCTCTACGCCTTCCATGCCGCGCTCACCCCTGCGACCGAGCCCGTGATGCCGGCCGCCGAGTGGCTGCACAAGTGGAGCATCGACGAGATCGGCGAGATGGTTTACGACCACTCCGACACCGACATGCTTGTCGCGATGCCGCTGCCGCTGACCGACCTGTACCGTGACGGGCTGTCGCCGTGGCAGGAGTGCGCCCGGCTGGTCAAGCGCGACCCGGACCGGACGGTGCTGTGGGGGACCGTCAACCCGCTTGAGGGCAGGAGCGCCCTCGACGACGTCACCCGTCAGGTCGAGGAGTACGGCGCCAAGGCCTTCAAGTTCTACAACGTCCGCTACGAGGACGGCGGCCCGGTGCCCTGGCGGATGGACGATCCCGAGATCGCCTTCCCCGTCTTCGAGCGGATCCGCGACCTCGGGATCAACCTGATCGGGGTGCACAAGGGTGTCCCGCTCGGCCCCCAGCCGATCGAGTACACCCAGACCTGGGATATGGACGGCGCCGCCGCCAACTTCCCCGACATCAACTTCGTGATCTTCCACGTCGGCCTGCCGTTCATCGACGAGACCTGCTGGCAGCTCATCCGCTACCCGAACCTGTACGCCTCACTGGCGGCCTCGATCAACTTCATCGTGCGCGCGCCGCGCCAGTTCGCGGAGCTGATCGGGAAGCTGCTCTTCTGGTGCGGCGAAGACAAGATCATCTACGGTTCCGAGGCCCCGATCTGGCAGCCGCAGTGGGCCCTGCAGGCGTTCTGGAACTTCGAGATCCCGCAAGATCTCTGCGACGGCTACGGCTACCCGCAGCTCACCCAGCAGGCCAAGAAGAAGATCCTCGGCGAGAACCTGCTCCGCCTGCACGGCATGGACGTCGAGTCCACGGTCTCCCGACTCGGCCGCAAGGCCGCCTAGCACGCCGGGTAATACCCGGTTATACTGAGGTCATGAAGACGGCAATTTCCGTTCCTGATGAAGTCTTCAATCAGGTAGGGCAGAGCGCGGCCGAGCTGGGCATCAGCCGGTCGGAGTTCTTCGCTCGTGCCGCGCGGAGGTACCTGGAGGAACTTGCGGCGCGGTCGATCACGAACCAGATAGATGAGGCGCTTGAGGCCGCGGGCTCGGATGACGCGCATGCACTGGCCGCTGACGCCGGCCGCGAGACGTTGGCGGCCGGGGACGACTGGTGATCCACCGGGGAGACGTGTGCTGGGCCGATCTCGGCGAGCCCCGCGGCAGCAAGCCTGCCAAGCGCCGCCCCGTCCTGGTGATCCAGGCTGATCCCTACAACGCAAGCCGTCTGAACACCACGGTGGTGGCCGTGCTCACTTCGAACACCGGCCTGGCGGCAATGCCGGGCAACGTCTTCATTCCAGCCAGCGCCAGCGGCCTGCCCAAGGACTCGGTTGTCAACGTCACGGCACTGATCACCCTCGACAAGGCCGACTTGGAAACCGCAGTTGGCCAGCTCCCGGTCGCCCTGATGAACGAACTCAACCGCGGCCTTCGCCCGGCCCTCGGCCTGTAAGCATCGTTAGTCGCCCGCGCTGTCAACGTTGCTTGAGCGCGGTCCCGGGTAAATCTACGCTCATAAATATCAGTGGTCGTGCTTACTTTAGTCACTAAGCTACACATCATCGGCTAACGGTCTACCCGTTTACCTTGAGGATTTGCTCGATTACCCTCTGTTAATGTGTAGCGTGGGGGCGGAATGCTTGTTCGCGGCTTCCAGTCCGGCTGGAACTTTTCGTCCAGCGGCTTGTCCGGCGGCGTGCAATAGCTTATGTCCGAGGGAGCGAGTGGCGCCCAGTTCTCCGCCGCGGACGAGTCGCCTTACAACGGCATGACAGCAGAGGCGTCGGGTTCCGCACGGATATATCAGGCCGGACGTGACCAAGTAATATATGAGCAGAATCCTCCTTTCTACCTGAGTCAAGTCCCGCTCTCGGCGCCCGTCCTTGAGACTAGGCGAATACGGCCAAGCAGGATGTTGCGGGCCAACTTGGAGCTCGTGCCATTCAGCGGCCGCGAGACTGAACTGGCCCAACTCAAGAAGTGGCGCGATACGGCTGTCACGAGGACCGCAGTCTACCTTATTCATGGCCCTGGCGGTCAAGGGAAAACCCGCCTGGTGATGCAGTTGGCACGAATGTGGGCGGCGGAGGGGTGGTATCCGTTGCAGGCCTTTTCGCTGCATGACTTCAAGGGTCTGGGTGCGGCTGACATGACGCCTGAGGATCCCCATGATGGTGCGCTGATAGTGGTGGACTACGCGGAACGCTGGGAAACTGATGACTTGCTCGCGTTGTTGCGAATGACGGAAGATCGGGGCGGGCCGGTACGAATCATCCTGCTCTCCCGCCCTGCCGGAACTTGGTGGCAAGCACTTTTCTACCAAATCGAGAGGTGTTTTGACGTCACCGTTGACCAGATGTATCTCGCGCCGCTCGCGGACTCGCCCGGGGACAGGCTGAGGCTATTCGAAGAAGCTAGAGATATATTTGGCCGACGGCTCGGCGTCCACGACCCGACGTATATCCGCCCGCCGCGAGATCTGGCGAAGAGTGCTGGCTACTCTCAGGTGCTAACCATTCACATGGCTGCCCTCGCTGCCGTCGTCGCATTCATTGAAGCTGACTACCCGCCCCGCGACCCAGCTGAGTTGTCCGCGTTCCTGCTTGCTCGTGAGCGCGACCACTGGCTTGCCATGCACAGTCGGCGAGATGATCCAATCCGCACTCCGCCCGACGTTATGAGGCAAACGGTCTATACCGCCGCCCTGACGGGTCCGCTTAGTTATAAGGACGCGGTGTCCGCTCTGGAATACGCCCAGGTCGAGTCATCGGAACTGCCTGGCCAGCTAATAAGGGATCACTCGAGGTGCTATCCGCGGAACGACGATGATAACGTCCTTGAACCACTTTACCCGGACCGCCTGGGAGAGGACTTTATCGCGCTTACCACGCCCGGCCATCATAATTCTGGTTATCCGCCAGACCCGTGGGCTTATGGTGCGCTCACCCGGCTGATCTCACGCCCAAAAACACTGCCCTGGGCGCTCTCCCTGGAAACTCTGCTCGCCGAGATAGGATCGCGCTGGCCGCACATGGAAGCTCTCGCGCAGGGTGGGAGAGCTGCGACCGGCAGACATCATCGCCGACTGCAGGCCGACTTGGACTGAGAGGTCACGGAGTTCGATGCCGATCATTGTTAGGTGGCTGGTTGCAGCTGCGGTGACAGTAGCCGTACTCGGGATAAGTGTCTGGCTGGCCGGGGCATATGTTGTGCCGCTTTGGGTGAAATCGGATGCAGATCGTTGGGCCATCGCGTCAAGTGCCGGGGTCGCGCTGGCGGCTGTGGCCGCCCTCTGGGGTGCCGCGTTCGCCCAGCGGGAGAATAACGCCAGTGAGAGCACCGCAGCTGCTGCGGAGAATAAGGTCTCCCCGTCGACCCAAATTGAGCTAAAGGCAAGAGCATCGGGTAAAAGCAGGATATATCAGGCAGGACGAGATCAGACCATCAACGACCGATGATCCCGCCTGCTGCCGCCACGTTTGCGCGGGCGGTGGGGACAAGTGTCACTGAATCACCAGGTGACCAGCGTCAGGCCAGCTCAGCCCCGTGGCCGCAGAATAGCCCGCGTAGCACAAGGGTGGCCCGCGTCGTAAAGTGCGATGAACCCCCGAACGGAGGAGGGCAAGGACCGATGAGCACTGCGGAAGCCTCCCAGTACGTGCGGTGGAAGAAGGACGTGGACCAGCACGACTATGCGGCTGCATCCAGCTATCTCAGCATCCGCTTCGGTGAAGGCCGGGCCGAGAAGGTCGCGGCCGAGCTGCGGAAGCTTCCGGTCATCACCAGGCGCGCCAATGACATCCTGCGGGCTACCGGGCGCTCTCCGCTGCCGCTGTCCGATCCGGGTGTGCTGAAGGACCTGAAGAAGGTCCTGAGCGGGCAGAAGCTGTCCCCGATCCTGGTCGCGGAGGCAGACATCGCGGACGGCTACCATCGGCTCTCCCTCGCCTATGCGCTCGACCCGTACGCCGAGGTACCGCTCAAGCTCGGCGGAGTAGACACCGCACTACAGGAGCGGCCCTAGGCGCTGCCTTCCGGCCCCGCGGTGATGAACTAGCTCGACCGAGGGCCTCTGCCGGGCCCTCAGCCCGTAGGGCGGTCAACCGTGCCCGAGGCGCAGGTACTTGTTCATGCAAACCCCGCCTATCTGTTTGTAACTGGTTCATTCTGCCAGCCGATGCTGAGCCCAGGTTTGTCCGAACATTTCGGATCTTCACTCTTCCCAGTGAATCGAGGGTTCAGGACCATGGCACTTCGCCCCCCGAATGCCCTGCGCAGAGCGCGCCTGGGCATCAAAGTTCTGAGCGTGCTGGCGGTGATGACCGCGCTGGCGGCGTTCGGCCCGCTACAGGGCAGTTCCGCTGCCGCCGACACGCAGGCGGCCGCGACGACCGCGGCGTCCGCCCCGGCGCTGACCGCTTCGGCCAGCTCCGTCACCGAAGGCACACCGGTGACGTTCACCTACTCGACCCCGTCGAACTACCTGAGCACGAGCAACTGGATCGGCTTCTACTCGGGCGGGAACTCCCCGGAGAACGGTCCGTACGGAATCTGGGAGTACACGCAGACCGGAACGCACAGCCTCCCGGCCTCGGGATCCTCGCCGGTGGCCGACGGCACGGACACGTTCAGCACGGCCGGACTGGCGCCGGGAACGTATACCGTGTACTTCCTCTACAACGACGGCTACGCGGTCATCGGGGACCCGGTCACCCTGCAGGTGACGCCCGCCCCTAATCCCGATCTGAGCGCCTCGGCCAGCACCGTGGTTTCGGGCTCGCCGGTGACGTTCACGTACTCGACGCCGTCGAACTTCCTGAGCACGAGCAACTGGATCGGCTGGTACTCCGCTGGCGAGACCCCGGGCGTCCAGGGGTCGACGATCTGGGACTACACGCAGACCGGAACGCAGAGCCTCCCGGCCTCGGGGTCCTCGCCGGTGGCCGACGGCACGCTGACGTTCAGCACGGCCGGCCTGGCGCCGGGGGCGTATACCGTGTACTTCCTCTACAACAACGGCTACACGATCATCGGGTACCCGATCAACATCCAGGTGACGCCCGCCCCAGTCGCTCCGGGGACGCTGACTCCGGCAGAGACTTCCGCGACGGCTGGCGACCAGGTTTCCTTCGGCTACACGATGCCGTCCGCCGACGTGAACAGCGGCAATAAGATCGCCTGGTTCCCCTCTGGCGCGGACCCGGTCACCGGTGCGCCGCTGTACGCGTTCAACCAGGCCGCCCCGGCCGCCAGCGGCTCGGACACGTTCGACACCACGGGCCTGGCCAGCGCCAGCTACGACGTTTACCTGCTCACCTCGGGTAAGTCCGTGATCGCGGGCCCCGTCACGATCGCCGTCACCAACAACGGACCGCAGCTGCCGTCGCCCGGTCAGCTGCCCGGCCAGCCGAACCTGATCGTCAACGGCGGGGCGGAGATGGGCAATGCCACTCTCAACGGCACCGCCGCGACCAGCGTGCCCGGGTGGACGACGACCGGAGCGCTGAATGAGGTTCAGTACGACGCGGCCGGGGGCTATCCGGCCTTCAGTTCCCCCGGGTCGGCTGACCGCGGCCAGAACTTCTTCGCCGGCGGAGCGGGCGGGGTGAGCACCGGCACGCAGACTGTCGACGTGTCGAACGCCGAGGGCCAGATCAACCAGGGCAACGTCAAGTTCAACCTGGGCGGCTGGCTCGGCGGAACCGGTTCGGCGGCCGATGACGCCACCGTTACCGCGACGTTCCGTTCCGCCGACGGCAGCTCGCTGGGCACCGCGACCCTGGGCCCGGTCACCCCGGCCATGCGCAAGGACACTACCGAGCTGCTGCCGGAAAACGCCGCCGGCACGCTGCCCAAGCAGACCAAGAGCGTGCAGGTGGCGCTGACCGTCAACGGCAGCCAGGGCTATGCCGACAACCTGTCTTTCACCATCTCCTCCGACGCGGTGCCCGCTCCGGCGCTGCCGGCACTGCCAGCGCCGGAAACCCCGGCGCCTGCCAAGACGTCCGGTGACCCGAACCTGATCGTCAACGGCGGCGCCGAGATCGGCGACGGCAGCTTCGACGGCATCGCCGCCAACACGCTGCCCGGCTGGACAGTGACCGGCCTGATGAACGAGGTCCAGTACGGGGCCTCCGACGGCCAGGGCGTCGGCGGCTGGCCGACCCCGGCCACCCCGGGCCCGGCTGACCGCGGCAGCAACTTCTTCGGCGGCGGCGGCGGCGGGGTCAGCACCGCCACCCAGACCATCGACGTGTCGAAGGCCGAAGGCGACATCAACCAGGGCAACGTCAGCTACGACCTGTCCGGCTGGCTCGGCGGAACCGGTTCGGTCACTGACACCGCCACCGTCACCGCGACGTTCCTGGACGCGGCCGGCGACTCCCTCGGCACCACGACGCTCGGCCCGGTCACCCCGGCGATGCGCAACGATGTCACCGAGTTCCTGCCCGAGGACGCCACCGGCACGCTGCCGCCGCAGACCAAGAGCGTCAAGATCGTGCTGACCGTCAACGGCAACCACCCGGCCAACCGCAACGGGCACGGCCAGGGCTACGCCGACAACCTGTCGTTCACCATCTCCTCCGCCGCGGTACCAGCCCCCGCGCTGCCCGCCCAGCCGGCCGCCACCGTGCCCCACTATGACCACGTGTTTGTGGTCATGATGGAAAACGAGGATTACGCCGACGTCATCGGCAACA
>Ga0123355_10019693_pt1 | contig 10748 bp, 6 predicted proteins | sample TergutEmb28metaG_3_FD_89872 | JGI IMG/M metagenome (GOLD analysis project Ga0123355, IMG submission 89872) | Embiratermes neotenicus P1 segment gut microbial communities from Petit-Saut dam, French Guiana - Emb289 P1 | ecosystem: Host-associated > Arthropoda: Insects > Digestive system > Gut ...
ATACCACACCACCATAGCCACAGTGCAACGTAACACCAATACACATCGAACCAGATACAACCCATGAAGTAACTCAACGAATTAGTCGCAAGCTCCTGAGGATGGATGTATTAACATCCGAAATACGTTGAGCACTGAATAAAGTAATAATAAAACAAGTGGCATCAAGTTGGTCCCTCCTTACTCAACATTATGTAGCTTTCGAGCTATATATTTTAAATAAAAGAATTATGTCATATCTATTAGGTCCTCAGAGCTACGGATATAATATATAGGTTTATACGGTAACCGTTTTCCGCCGGTCTTCTTATTAATGCGCCCTGAATGTCATTTTATTTCACTTGCTCAACACTTTAATGCGATTTTATTTTCTCCTTCCCATTACCAGAAAACAGCATTAGTCTTCATATTGTACAACCTTTATTACCCTTTCAGTAAATGTCCTGGCAGTTGAGGTAACTCTCAATTTCTTTGATAAAACACATTGCTTCTCTTCTGAGACGCTTAGCCCACAAAACGATGCCCTTAAGACTTTTAGCTTCTATGATATTACACTGTGCATTACAACAGATACGTACCAAGATTTACGAGGAATTTTCTACCTCTATCTTAATATTCATTGCCTTGACAACCAAAGATTTCAAGCAAAAAAGGCATTAGTGTATTACATCTCTTTCAGTACCATTCTATCCTAGCCATGATATTTGAGCCATTCCCATATTTACCAATTTAAACATGTACATACTGAGCTATATTTAAATAAGACAAACAATGTACGTATAAACTAACATTGAGGCACGTTCGTGCGATTATTTTTGCAGTGGAAAAGCAATAAACGTTACAAATTCTGAGTGTGTATTTGCAAACCTAGGTATCCAGCATGCAGTGGGCATACACCTTATTTTATTGTCATCTGTGGCCTGTCCGGCTCTACAATACTTTTCTACGTTATCCCATAAACGAAAGGATTTTCGAGAAAAAAAAGTTACTGGACATAAAATTGTGTTTTGATTTTCACCACATATTTATCTGAAATTTTTCTCATTCCAAGAAGAACTGAGCGAGATATGTCCATACATTTATATTGGTCATCATGTAACGTACGCAATATTCGTATCAGATTTCAATTAATCTTCAATTTCCTAGACAGATTTTCTAAAAATAATCACACATCAACCTTTATGAAAATCCGTCCAGTGGGAACCGAGTTCTTTGCGGAAGGACGGACAGACATGACGAAGCTAACAGTCGTTTTTCACAATATTGCGGAAGCGCCTAAAAGCGTGCAATGTTGTTGCCAAATACATCCCTTGTAATGTGTAGTTCGTGTGGAAAACTGTAAATAATTGTTACATAAATAAAGTCAAGATATTCCTCTTTCAATGTCTCCGGCAAAGAATTTAGTCACATAAGGACGAATATTTAAAAGACGCTGGTGTGTAGCACGGGTAGTGATTAAGTACATTTTGAGTTGTTTCGTAAAAAAAAAAAAGAGATGGCGACGAAGTGATGACAACGTAATGACGACTTTAACAGCGAGTCTTTCTGTTCGGTATCAAATTTATTTCATGTGTATGATCTACGCATGCCCGTCAGTGATCAAAAGTGGTCTCAATTATTCTTTGTCATATAATCACTATTCCCTTGCACAATTTTCTAAACGTTCGTCTTAGGAGTTAGGAAACGAACGTTAATTGGAAATATGAAAATTAATATAAACAAGTTTACTACATTTTGCAGTGTAATATTTCATTCAAATATGACCTGTAGGCTACGCAGAATTATGGATCTTTTCAGGAATGTCTACAGTAGTCTTCGTAGTATCAAGTGTGGTTTAATGAGTTCAGAGGAGGTGAACTTATATATTTCTCTTTCGTAGAAGCAGACCTAAAACAACTGTTGCAGAAAGCCATTAGATATCGAACGCTGCTGAAAAGAAAATAATTCTGACAAACTAAACATTGGTTACTGCGTGACACACAATATCCTGAAAAGCTTTTCATGCTAATTACATGGACATAAATTGCCCACTTTTATAAACAGCTCCGATTTTTGGAGTGCCAACATCGTTCTGACTCTTCGTCCATTAATTCCAGTTTAGAGTTCACAAATGTCCAGAGCAGATGTTATAATCAGGATAACGCCCAACTACAAAGCCAATCCCCTCCCTAAAGCAAAAGCACATTAGCCCTACAACCCCCTTCCAGAGCCCAGTCGTGATAATTTCATTGATATTGCACTATCACGTTGCAGCGGTGTACAAATATGTGGTTTTCCAGACTAACCAACATGCAATCCTATCAATCACGCAGTCTGATTCAACTGACGTGGATGGCATGCAGCATCACAAGGTTTTCGGACTAACTGGTGCAACAGTGAGCAGTGAACATGTGAGGTAGTCTGCGTAAACCATATAGTAAAAATGTAGTGCTAATCGAGTGATCCGCCACAACTAAATACCAGTTCTGCGAAACAGGAACAATAAACCCCATAAGCTATCCGTTACATAATGAAACAATGGTGGCAAAGAAGTGCATGATCGGGTTTGTATTCTCCACTTCAACATATCTATGGTGAGGTTTCATGTCACATTTCGCAATTTGATAATTGTTTAAAAGTTTATAGCTATCGCAAACACAGTTTACTTTTTTCATCACAAAATACAATCAATTCAGAAGCTTCCTTATTTTATATTATGATATATACTAAAAAAAAACACCAAAATAAAATCAATCAAACTAAACAATATAACCGCCTGATAACGAACACATTCAAACGCTGCCAAGGTATGACCGCGGCTGCTGGCACAAAATTGAACCGAAACTAAAATGCATTGTTAAATACAAGAATACTTGAACAACCAATAATAACTAATGAGAACTACAAATAACCCTTCTCAAACCCATTTAGAGCTTAGCAAAACTCACGCACACACTTACATATAGAACAAACAAATATATACGATCAACGTTTAATAATAATTTCAATTAAATTAAAATGAGCCTGTAGATCCAGAAATGTGAACTTAATTCAAACTTATTTAATAAAAATTAATATCTAGCTCTAAGAACCCGCATTTGTAAACAACCAATTACATTTGACTTCAAACAAATTTTTCTGTCTTATTTTTCCCTTCGTTTCGCCATAGGACATTTAAACCTTGATGCTTTCAGTAAAATAAATTCAATCTGAACTGTATAAACCAAATGGACTAGAGCAGCGGCAAGAAATCTTCATCGTCGCTGGGAATCATTCACCAATAATTGCAGCCATCAACAGATTCCTCTAAATTAATTTTCTGTAATATGGCAGTACATCTTGAATCACATCAAAATAGAGTGCTTTGAAGTAACTTATGCTAACAGTTCTCCCACTTCCCTCCGACAATCCACAAATATCCAGTTTTTCCTTATTTAAAATAAACCTGTGAAATAGATATCACTCTACAATTCAAAAGAAAATTTTAACAAGTCTGTTGCCGCTTTCTGTAAAATAATTCCCCACTTTCGCTTCAAGATCACGTCTTATCTTGTCACAAAACATTAAGACCTTGCCAATTTACAGCACTCATGTTACGTGTACGGGTTTAAAATTCGGTCATCAGATATACTACAAACACCGAATTTTTCATTTAGCGACCCATAATCTCATGGTAATATCTATGAGAACTGCGTGATTCCTCATATCCTTTCAGGCAATTTCCGACAATTTCCTAAACTAGGCCACGGCCTGTTTTCTCTACATCCTCTCCAACTCCTTATACACATTCATTCCCTACACAACCTACACGACTGCAAATGGGCCATAAAATAAGTTTCACAAGTTTCAATCAACCAGCTTTACTCAATAACCAGCGAGCGTCCAGATGATTGAGATCAGTGAACAAGGTTATTTAAGCCGTTCGTGAATTGAATCCTGCAGCAAATTAGTGTAAATATTTGTTTTATTTCTCCATACATATTCTAGCAGGAAACATTGTTATTAAAAGTAAGTCTTTTCGTCAACAATGTTACTGTTTCTTTGGATGTGAAGCCGTATGATATGGTAAATATTACACAACGTTACATTCTAGAACACGGTAAACTTCACATTCACTGCCATGAAAAAAAATGTCACACGTTCATCAGGAATTTTAACTGCGTACTCCGATCACAATGCACTTCCGACGTACATAAAACATGATCAACAGACCTAACATGGTGATTGTTAATAATGTGACAATGGTAAGTTTTAGGATTTATTTAGCCACCAAATACAAGTAAATCACATTATTCGTAGCATATGCTGCACATGCTTCGACTTGTCACTTCGGGAGGCGTGGCAAGGCTAAATAATAAGCTAATGTTTTGACAAAAGTATGGCCCAATTTAAAATATTTCTAATAAATAAATATATATACATGCGTACATGTACCGCGGTATCACAATGGTTAAGGTACTATGCTGAAAATCGGAAAGTCGCTGATTCGATTCCAGATGATGTCATTGGAATTTTTCATTGACATAATCCTTCCGATCGCAATATGGCCCTGGGGTCGACACAGCCTCTAATAGAAATGAATACCAGGAGTATTTCCTGAGGGTAAAAGTGGCCGGTGCGTAAGGCTGACAACCTTACCACCATCCTGGGCCATTGTCACGTAATCTGAGAACTTTAACTTCCTGGAACCCTCTGGGCACCTCAGGCCTGTAATGGGACTGATCTACCTTTACATGTACACATGTACACAGGTCTTTCCATGGTTAATTTGTTACTGTCCGGCATCTTACATTGGAGGTCGGTGTTCGATCCCGGGCCATTCCGTATGGAATTTGTGGTGAATAAAATGGACTTGGAACAGGTTTATCTCCGGGAGTATCGATGTTCCTCTTTCAGTGTTACTACAATTATACGCCATACCGCAACCATTCGCTTATCACTGGCGCCATGTAACCTTATCAACTGACAGGGTCCTTAAATAACGCAATATATGTATCATATAAACGCGCATATAAATTTTATATTTTTAGATGCATTTTAAGAAACATTTCAATTTGTGGCATGCTTATGTCAATCGGCTTGCTTCACTTTAATATTTTGATTCCTCCAAATATGGCTACAAGCTTAAACATGTCGGACATATTGGCACATAATTCACTTACAGCTGCTATCTAGTTGTAAAATAAAAGCTAAATTATGTGTGGAAATGACACAAATTAATGGAGACTGATATTAAGCTGCTGACATATTGTACGTCACGCCAAGCAACACTGCTGCTTTAGCACTAGTAGCACTATTGGCACTGGTAGCACTACTACTACTACTACTACTACTACTAGTAGTAGTAGTAGAGTGCGATTAAAGATGCATCAACTTCAGTGGCAAGGTTCGCGTCATTAATGGAGAATAAGCGAGGATTTGGAAAATCTTAACACTGTTTCAATTCTATGTACTCTCCATTTTGTTGAAAAACACTACAAAGTTAATTCAGGATAGTAGGGTACTTGGTCAAAATTTGAGATATGTAAATCCGACAGTACAAATCTAGGCCCTTGTTGCTAAGTAAACATACTAATTACTGTAAGATTTAACGTTCCATATCGAAGACACAACGTGAGAATATCAGAGAACCTCCCCTGTAAAATTAGAGTAACGAAACGCAATAAGCAGCTAACGATCTTGCCGGGTGTCAGGAACGAAGGCATTCGGTGTCCGCTTTTGGCAGACGAATTGCTATCCAAATACTTTTGTTACGCTGACGTTTGTGAAATATGACCAGATGAAGGCAGAAAAGTTTGTCTTGTTGCACGAAAGACACAGCCTATCTACGACAATACGGAATTTTCCAGACAAAACTGAATCATTTATTTTGAATGTGGTTTCACATTTTCACCAGAAAAACTGTGGCCAGAGGTTAAGTGTGCATGTTACAGCATATACGGTATGTCTTCAGTTTGACTTATGGGACGTAAAAAACTTTTTATGGATTCGGATACACACTGCGGTATGCATTTATATCCCGGACCTCTGGAATAGGACTTTCTGTACTTTAGTGTAGAGGCATTAATATTTCGAAGAAACTTGACGACCCTATCCCGCACTGAAGGAAGTTTTCTTATATTTGTGAAAATAGTGACAGCTCAGCAGTCGCCTGTTTACCAATATAACACGCTAAAGTCTTAGCCGTCTACTTTAGTTCAACTCTATTTCGTTGTTCGAAAAACATTCAAATGACAATAAAAATCACTCGACGGGGGCGTATCGTGGTACAATAAACAAAAAAACTATATATAGATTGTTCAACTGAATAGTTGTAGAGCAATTTGCACTCTTGGTCTAGTTTCCTTCTCAATTTGCGCTGTTTCTTACAGCTCAGAGAAAAAGAAATTGTCTAATATTTTTATCGCGTTCTTTCAGAGACCTCCCGACGGCTATAATCCACTATGCCAAGAACAGCAAAAGTGGATTACTGAAGCTTCAGAGTAGCAAACAATTACGTGCGAAAATTAAAAAAAAAAAAACATACGTAAAACAGCCAGGTTGGTTCGACTCATGGCTCTACAGATGAGACACTCTGTAGTTCCTACTATTTCCAAAAATATAAACACATAAGAGTGCCTTCAACCAGACCACGACCGCCCTCGTCCACAGACATAAAATTATAATACAAGGTATACACAACAGAATTGTGCTGTTTCAAAAGTTAACAAGAAATTTATTTCTCACCTTACACAAGCACAACGTACACCGTCATCAGCAGCAACTGTCCAAGTTTCTCATGCGCTGCCAGCAGTTCGCTTCTCATGCTTACTGCGGGGCCGCGGGGACAGTTTCCAAGATGGCGTCGCAGCAGGAAAAGGCTTTCTGTGTGCTCCGTTTTGAGGTGTCCACCATGCAGGTCCGTCTTTTCTAAACAGTGCACGAAAGTCACGTTGCACTGTAATCACAGATCTGGACACCTCAAAACGGAGCACACAGAAATCCTTTTCCTGTTGCGACGCCATCTTGGAAACTGGCCCCGTGGCCCCGCAGTAAGCATGAGAAGCGAACTGCTGGCAGCGCATGAGAAACTTGGAAAGTTACTGCTGCTGGCGGTGTACATTGTGCCCGTGTAAGGTGAGAACTAAAATTTCTTGTTAACTTTTCAAACCGCACCATTTTTTGTGCATACCCTGTATAATTAACTCTATAATTGCTATATGAATGCGACAGTTTAAACAGCGCCGTCAAATAAGTAAAGAACTGCTGATTTCACTGTATTAAATGCCCTTACCTGCAATTAATTTAAACCTAGTTAAAAATAAAAATACAAGCTAAACACGCAATTCTTATTACTAAAATATTACATAATTAGTGTTACCATTCTTTTTCCTGTGGCATTGCTGCCCAACGCGGGCCATGGCCTCCTCTTTCTTGAGGTTTCTTGATCACACACAAAGACGCATCACAGTCGGTAGGACTCCTCTGGACGAGTTATCAGCTCGTCGCAGAGACCTCTACCTGACAACACATAACACTCACAACAGACAAACATCCATGCCCCTGTGGGATTCGAACGTACGATCTCAGCAGGCGAGCGGCCGTAGACCTACGCCTTAGACCGCGCGGCCACTGGGACCGGCACACTGTTGCCATTACCAAGGGTAATAAAAGGGCATGAAGTACCACAGTGCAACCTTGTTTCTCTATAAGATGATATGTTTTGGATACACAGAGCTAAATATCCTGTAAAGATCCTTTTGCCAGGAAATAAATTCTAAACGCAGTCAATAAATTAAGACTTTTTTTTATTTAAGAAGGCCTTTTGACGCTACTGTTTTTCGTCGACTAATGTGACTGCAGTGTTGAGTACAGTGTGGACGAGAGGGACCGTGCGATGATCTAACGTATTATGAAGACATTTACATAAAAAAAGTACTAAAACCACTGTGCTGGTCAATGGAGCATCCTCCGTGCCTAGATCACAACGGGGATCATCCGAAAATGAAAATATTGCTAATCCCTGAACCGCGATATTTGTTAAATGATATCCATTGTAAAGTGAGTTGCAATGCTGGCGCTGCACACAACAGAATACGTTGAAACACGACTGATAGCAGCCTGCCAGCACATATTTGACTGCGAACTTCCTGAACATGAAACATGTGTTAACCATTATACTGTGACCGCAGAGCTAACTGTCGCTTTCGGGGAGGACAGAAATAATCGTAATTAATGCGATGTTGTTTCCCGTAACGATTCTTATACAGGATTTCAATTCAGTTTCAAACTTCATTAAAAATGTCATTTCTGCAACCATATTCAACTGTGGGAACAATTTTACAAACTGAATTTCTAAGCAGTTTGTATTCAAGGGTGTATATTCAGACTTAATCCTTCAAAGCTCATCCGATACTTTTTGTACCACCATGTTTAACATCCTCAAATCCTTCAAACTGCCGCCGAGTGTGTGTGTTTGTGTTTTTTATGGTTTTCGCAACAAACATCGATTATTTTCCTACAAGATATTAATAGACCGGATTTGTAACAAAAATTAAGTGCTTTTGAACTGCGCGGTACAAAATGATTCCTACCTTTTGACGACGAATTTGAAAATTTAAATTTTAGCGCCCTCTTTATGCAAAATAAAAATACTTGCACGATGAAGTTCACGATAATTTGTGGAGAAAAACGGGAGTGCGCAACATGAATCAAAAACTTGGGTAAGTATATTTGTTGACTAAATGTACATATGTGGGGTTGCTGAGAGGTAGCTGTACGCCCGTCCTGTGTGTGTGTGTGTATGTGTATGTGTATGTGTATGTGTATGTGTGTGTGTGTGTGTGCGTGCGTGCATGTAGGCAGCACGATGCCTAAATGTTAAATGTACGCTCAGCCAATCGAAGAAACAACTTAACCACGAGAGGATTAATATACTTCTGCAGGTGGATCTGCAGCTGAACGTTACGAAGGACTTCAGTCACATGACATCCATGAGTCAGAAGGCATCTTGGAGTCGAGAGACGGCCATGCAGTACCCGAAGCACGTATCTGTCTTCCGAGGAGCGTCTCTCTACGCACGCATCGCAGAACCAAAGGTCCTCCATGACCTCGTGTTCTCAAGTCCTTCGCCGAGTTACCAACTTGAGAAGTCTACAGACGCCTTCAACGTGACATCGCGTGGGGGAATCATTTACGTATCTAATGTCACAGCTTTGCATAAATTGCCAAATACCCTCAAGTGAGTGTTAAAATTCTATACTACCTGAAATGTGTTTCATCTTGCCCATTCACCCTAACCAAATGATTAACGTCAGTTAACATTTCCTCCGATTTTGGTCAGGTCAGTAAGATTTACCCAGTCCAGAAATTAGTGTTATTTAGAGTCTGTGCAGTAAGGTCTTCCTTCATTAGCAACAGCCATAACTGCCCCGTCCCATTGTGTTCTGATGCTCATATCACCCAACATTTTTCTTGAGTGCGAAACATGGTATTTCTTTTCAATATAGGGACGTATATTTAGGGTGTTTGAGAAGAGGCTACTGAGGAGCTACGACAGAGGAAATCACAGAATACTGGGGTAAAGAACCCCCGTGATGTGACCTTCATATTGTCTACTGTTCAGTGTACGTGGCGATAAAAAAAACGATATGGATAAGTTTACAGAGCATCTAACAAGCCTGGTAAAGACGATAACAATCAAATTTAAACACCGAACGAAAAACCCCGACTGGAACATACTGGCGTAGATGGGAGGATAATATTAACAGTGGATCTGAAATGACGATGGTGGGAGCATGTAGCCTGAATTCATATGGCACTTAGTAACGAAATGTTGAGAATACGACAATAAAATATTGGTTTCCAAAAAGAGCCGTAAATTGCTGATTAGCTAAATGACTGCATCTGAAGGAAAGGCACTTTTACGTGGAGATAGTTAAGTTATTCCATTGTTATCAGAGGAAACAAACAGCGGTTGAATAATTTCATAAAATATAAATATTCTAAAAGTATTTTATCTTCAAATTAACAATCCGCTTCTCTTGGTCATTTTAAAAACTGTGCCTTTTTTCAAATTAAAGAATCATATATTTGAGTTTATGAAGACAGTATACCATTTGTAAACAGCGTGAAGAACAACTGCCCACTGACTTGGTCTAACTCTCTTGGTTATATCAATGACAAAATATCTACATGTACCGAAAACGTAAAGCCAGATAAGGTCCCGTAATTCTGTGGAACCCATGGTAGCATTGTGTTTCATTTCAGCCTCACAATCGTGGTGAATTTCCCCCAAAACAAGTCCGATAAAGTGGAGATAAGGGTTGATGTAACGAGTGAGGGGGCAGAAGGTGCTTGTAACGACACTACGTTGTGGCACAAGCAGACGGATGTCGACTGGAACCTCTGTTCCGAGGTAGACAAGCCCGCATCTTGTAAGAAACTCTGTGGTGTTGGTACAGGAAGGGCCATCCCTGTCATTAATGGCATGTAAGTACACACGTATAAAGAAAAGTGCTATCCCTGCCTTTGGCTGTATGCAAGTACACAAGCTGCTACAGAAAGGGCGATCAATGTTACAAGGGACACCCGATATAAGGGAAGGGCTAGTATGAAAGTCTATCCATATCACTGAGGGCATGTAAGGTTACACGGTGGAAATTCAGTGTCCTTCCGTCCGCTAGTCGTTTAATCTTTTCACAAACATGTGTATATCTCGCCGGTTTATTTGCGGCGCTGTCAGCAGCTCAAGCTACGAGTAATAAGCGTCGAATTATAGGACTTTACTA
>Ga0123355_10019694_pt1 | contig 10748 bp, 5 predicted proteins | sample TergutEmb28metaG_3_FD_89872 | JGI IMG/M metagenome (GOLD analysis project Ga0123355, IMG submission 89872) | Embiratermes neotenicus P1 segment gut microbial communities from Petit-Saut dam, French Guiana - Emb289 P1 | ecosystem: Host-associated > Arthropoda: Insects > Digestive system > Gut ...
CTGAGCCTAGGCTGGCTGCAATGGTCATGAGGCCCTGTTTAATGACATCGCACGCGTACACAATGTAAACCCCTTCACTCTTGATTTGAGGATTCCGCCGTCGATGCTTTGCTGTCACAAAGAGCAGCGGTTCCAAGCTTATATACAGAAAAGTTAGCATAAAAATGGAATAATTTGTAGCAACTGATGTCACTTCCGAGTGAGCAGTACTCTTGCTTTGTATCAGGAAGATTCTGGCTTAACATCTCGGTCCGATGACCAGTTATCCTAACGTATCTGTGATTTTCCTCTTCAGGTAAATGCTAAAATATTATCTCATATTAAGTCATATTAAGCCATGAATGCTTCCTTCTTCACCATTCCTAACTAAATATTCAGTATTCCTACACTTCAATAATAGTCCTTGTATAATCACAGCTAGTGAAAACGTCATTAAATAAATAACGTACAAAAGCCAACATTAGCGGTGGCTACAGTTACGCTGCTTAACCAATTTAATGCACGAAGATGGAGGAGAGTCCTTCTACAGACACACACAGTCACTCGGATCAGGCAACTGAAAAGATTCGAGAGTTCAAAATTATTTCCAAAGAAGCTAGAATGATCGTGTCAGAAAGCTCAGACATTCTAGAATGTAAGTGAATCAGACCGACGCGCTAGACCTATAAATTTGACAGTGTTCGCAGCCCATTTCGGCTAAAAGATTTATTTTCTTGGAGAGATACAACAATTAGACTTCGCATATCAGAATCGGCTTACGAGGATATTCTGCTAACATCTACTTTTCAAAGTCATTCACACTTATTCGTTGTCAACATTACACCTTGTAAACCGAGTAGCAACAAGCATTCCTTTAACTGACTTTCAATTGACCATTCAAAAATTCACGATGCGATCCTGGACAATTAGTACTGGTTTATAGAAGGTCACAACAGTATGAACTAGATTATAAGAGAAGTTCTTGACTGCAGTTGTTCAACACCCGTATTCTGCTGATCAGTTATTCGTAATTTTTACTGTAGTTCATCATGTAACTGTGGTAAATGAGCAATTATCGCCTTGCCATTATTACAGGTTATGTCTTTGCCACTCCATGTACTGTATAACACCCCAGTCTTGTACTGCACCTATAAAAGACGTCAAACATCAGATAGTCAGTGTCACTTCATTGATGCTGTTAAAACTGTAACACGCTTAGAGCACAGCATTAAGCAACAGAACTCACACCCATTAGGCACTGTGAGTTGTCATTATTCTAAACAGCCTTTATCGCAAATTTCAGCCGTCCTTACCAATAAGGTTCGTGGGTTTCACTCGGCAGCTACCGGCGGCCTTTATAGGCCTATACATTACTCTATTCTTTACTCTAAAGATGTAATTCAAATGAAAGAGAAGGAAGCGAATAAATTACAGCTAGAAAACTATAAACGGCTTCAAATTTGGAATAAAAATGTAACACAACTATGACACTGCTTTCACATTACCTCAAAATAATCTCCACAAACCTAAAAATTTCTCACGTCAGTAGTTCTACTGTCAGTCTCCTATGATTAGTTACAAAATTAACTAACCTTGAAAAAAACTTTCAACCTGCTGTCTTCTGGATTGTGACGCTACGCAATCTGGTACACACATGCCGACGTCTCTTCGAAACCTGCTGCCTTATTTTCGAGACAGAATTATTTTACCTCAAGAGGAAGGCGGCAAGATTCTTCAAATGTCGGTACTTCTCTTACCGGGCTGCACTGCAACTCTCCCAAAACAGTAACTTGTAATTATTACCGCCGCGCGAAATATGTGTCGGCGTAATGAACAGAATTTAATATCCCAGCAGAATTAATGATTTCTGAACGAATACAGTATGAACTTTGACGTTCAGCTGACCGTGCATCGTGATATATTCTTATAATAAAACCAACTAGATGCACTAACTTCTTAAATTTATTTTTGGAATAAAACTCTACATGTTTCGGACAGTTCCTTTGTCCATCATCAGGAGTTTTTCACTGTACACACAGCAATGGTATATGTCATACAGCTTTTGCTGACAGTTTGCGAGACAGCCGTCAGCAAACTTGTATGACATATACCATTGCTGTGTGTACAATGAAAAACTCCTGATGGTGGACAAAGGAACTGTCCGAACCATGTAGAGTTTTATTCCAAAAATAAATTTAAGAAGTTAGTGCATCTAGTTGGTTTTATTATAAGAATACAGTATAAACCTTAACAATATTTTTATAAGACAGATTCTTGAGGGCAGTCCCATTATTCCAGTATGAGTCAGAATTTATAGAACAATTCCGTACTAAGAAGACAGGCCGATACAAATGCACTTAAAACTGACGGCGTCATACGAATCATTTCAGGAACATTGCGCTTTGATAATGAGCCAGGCAGAAAGCAATTGTCGGACAGATACTTAAATCTGTTGCCTTGATAATTCTAATATATTTGGTCTTGTAATAAAGAACAACGAGCTTACGAAAGATCCACAAACACTGGAATCTGTTAAGTGCAGCAACGATGTTCTTGAAACAGAAATTAAACCTTATGTAAGAAAATAAGATGTCACGCGGAGGGCATGGACTAGCAAATAAAATTTATTCCTTCAGGAGTGGGTGCTTTAATGACCTTTGCGAAACTCATTAAGTAAACTGGTCTTCCCAGGTAGTCTAACACAGCCAGCTGTTTCCGCTGACATCATAGCACACGTCATCGGACCAAAATAATTTCCTAGGTTAGGCATGTCCCAGCCGAGATTCGAATCGGGAACTTCGTGAAGATAAGTAAGACGTGTTAGCACTGAGAAACGTCCCCGAGTTTGGTCTTATAATTTAACGTTAATGTTTGTTGTACGTGGTCAATCAGTTCCTCAGGTTGCAACAGTGCTAACTGGTGCTTAACTGCTTCATAAGGAAGGAAACTTACTGCAGGATACAGTTTGTTATACAGAGTTTTCCAAATGTGTTTATCGTGAGTTTGCTTCTCTCTGTGATCATAAATTCATATATGCGTTTTTAAATAGGCCTACACATCAAAACTAAAGATGTTTGAAAGGCAACCATAAAATGAAATTAAGTGCTCATCTATTCATGTCCAATCCTGAAACGATAAAGCCCGGATTATTCAAAATTCCCTGACACATTTCACAAAATCGGTACACTTGAATGGCGGGAGGGACTTCAACATGCGACTCATATATAAACAGGAAATTATGATTAACCCCGTACATTCTTGAGAAATCTGATAAGATAGATTTCCGTTTCGTATACGCCCACATTAGCTACGTGTTTTCGTGTCTTGAGCACTGCACAACCAAATCTGGGCTCAGATGGAACTTCTGACTGAAAGTAAAAAAAAGACCTCAAGAACCAATTCCTGAAATTACGTCATTAATTCGTGAACTACTTTGTATAAGCCGAAGCTTCGTTACTGTGTTTATAAGAGCCGATCATTGCACCTGTCTCACTCGGCTGAATCCAGTCCAGCCATCACACATTACATTCTTGATATCCACTTTAATTTTTTTTTTTTTTTTCATTTTTCGACCGTGCAATAGTCTGCTCTTTGTTATATTAACCAACTAATCGCACTGTTTTATGTTCCTAAAATATTTATTTACACATTAACACTTTAAAAACATATCACTTTATAAAATTTCGTCATTTACTCCTACATGGTCCAATAGGACTGAAACATGTAGGAGTAAATGACGAAGTTTTATAAAGTGATATGTTTTTAAAGTGTTAATGTGTAAATAAATATTTTAGGAACATACAGCAGTGCGATTAGTTTGTTAATATAACAAAGATCCACTTTAATATTACCCTCGAATCCACAATTTGGTCTCGCAAGGAATCACTTCAGGTTTTGTGAATACCATTTTATAATCACGTCTCACATGCCCGTTGGAGTTATATGTTCCTCCCACCCTAACCACCTTCGCTAGATACAATATAGCTCCGATCGCCCAGTCCGTAGCGAGTCTGCTAAACGCTTTTCCTTCTGCGCTGCAATGGCTCATGGATTAATCTCTTATTGAACACGTCACGTGACCCATTGAATAACACTTTTTAAAGGAGATATTATGACTATTACGTTTTTTTTTACGTTAACACATAACCTACTTTTACGTCTCCAGCAGTATTACTTATTATAAGAATATCAGGGATAAACTAAATCGGAAAATATGTAATGCAGTTTGAAAGAAACGACGGAAGCATTTGTCCCATGTATACGAACTGAATGTACAGGTGTGCGAATTCAATTTACGTATTTTTGAGTACCTTTTTTGTAAGATAGCCACTGATTATGCTCGTTCATTTAGTTTACTTTCACAAGTCCTCACACTATTTTGCATAAGCTAAGCACGATCGAATAATTAGCTGGTACATCAGCTAAGAGGTCTGACAAGCAAGAGTGATGACATGGACGGCGAGATTCCACAACAAATTTACTTTCCGTCAATTATAATCCGGAATACACAGCCACACGTCTACTAGTCGGTCTTGCCTCATTGTCAGATACCTAAATACTCACTCTTTCCACCAGATTACGGGAAAAAAACTTCCCAGCAACAATGGAACTCTTCATTTCTGTATCACTATTTATTTCTACTGGGCCTTATATTATCTGCAGCTACACTGACCTTAAACTAATATTTTAAAAGCATCTCTAATAAGGTAAACAACAACAGGGCACTACAACTTCTTAAACAGCATTCTGGATGCTGTGAACAAACTCACTGTCTGAAACATTTTCATCACTAAATCATTAAACAGTTTTTAACATCCATTATAAAATGTTACTTGTAAAAATGCGGCCATGGTAGAGGTAAAGACAAAGGTACAGATAAGGGAAAGGTAAAGTTGTCCCTGTGAATGCCATAAAGGCACGTAGAGGAAGAAGGTGTGTAATTCCACTAATTCCTAACCTCGGCAATTGATGAAGGTGGGTGGTTCATTCCGCGTCCTGGCCGTACCAATTGAACAGAAGGCTGGGGGGTGCGACAGCCGGCCAGGACTTCCGAAGAAAAGAACGAAAACCTGACCGGCCAGGTTAGAGTGTAATCATGGTACCACCCACCACTCTATCCTTACCAAACTAACAGGGATGTTACTGCGTGCTACTGTGGCTGGGCTTTGGAAGAGATGAGTGTTTATTTGAACAACACGTGTCTGAAATTAATGAAACTCTATTTGATGTAGCAACAATCTGTGGGTACTTCTGTAGGTTGAAGCTCATTGAAAGTGGAGTGTCTTTACTAGAAATGTTCTTCATTTAACTCGACCAGAAAGCAAAGCCTCGAATGAGGACGTGCTGTACATTTAACGGGCCTATGCTGATTGAATAAAATTAATATAGAGCGTGAGCGGCTAAGCAGGTGGAAAGAACTGCCTACCTGTGGGTCCGACCGCCAGTCCAATGGGACTGAAAGCTGTAGAAGTTAGTACCGACGATGTCAGCGACGAGAGAGCCGAAGTCATGAGCGGCGAGGACCCAGTGGTAATAGAGCCAGGGGGAAGAAGGCCGAAACCGGAGAAGACGCCGGGAGTGAGGCCGGTTGGCGGGACTGGAACCGGTCCGGCGGCTCGCGGCGTCAGGTCAAGCGCTCCTAGCGAGTTCGACTCGGACGCTGCAGGACTTTCGGGCTGCTGCGACGAGGGAGGCCTCGGGATCTGAATTGGGGTCGGGGGCTGTGGAGGTGACGGCGAGGCGCGCACCTCGGAATCAGCGGGACTCCCACCAGCAATTGGCGACTTTTCCCCGTTCATTGGCGTCGGAGTCGACGTCTTGTTCGCCGTGGCAGTGGAGTTGTTATTACAGAGCTCTTCAGCCGATCTACTGAGCCCCGAGGCAGACAACTGAGACGCCATTGTAGTGATAGTTCGAACCTGATTCTCAAGAGCAGCAAGAGACGTGGAAAAAGAAGGAAGATGTTGCGGTCCACTGCTATTCGTATTGTCGTCTTCCAAGAAGTCGGCCTTGTTGTTGAAGCCCTCTTTAATTTCTCGTTCCCGCTCCCTGTCCTTTTCTCGGTCTCTGTCGCGCTTCTCTTCGAAGTCCGGCTTGAGGCCGAGGTGAAGTCCTGGTGGAGGGAGCGGGGACACGCCATGAAGCGGGAATCCCTGGGCCAGGAAAGGGCTCATGGAATTAGGCAGTGGGAATGCGGCAGGGGGAGGGTACTCTTTGATTTCAGCTGCCTGGATCTGCTCTGGAGTGAGGTCCGTTGGCTCACCGGTGTGTAGGCGGATATGTTGCTGCAGCACCAACGCGTTGGTGAACTTCTTGTGACACACAGGGCACTGATGCAACACACGCATGGGTGGTTTCGCGCGATGAACTCCCATATGCGTTTTCAGGTTTCCCTTAGTAGTGAAGGCTCGTCCACAGATCTTGCACTTGAAGGGCCTCTCACCCGTGTGGGTGCGGTAATGCATTTGCAAGGCACTCTTGCAAGATAACACGCGATGACAGATTACACACTGGTTTGGGTCCGTAAGTTTGTGCTCAATATTGTCCACTAGCTGTTGCAACTTAGATGTCTCTGACGTCTTAGTTACCTCAATCAAACTCTCCCACGAATTGTCGTTACTTCCGGGCCGGGGCAGAAGGTTCGTGTAAATGGCTGGATCTTTCGCGGGGTCTACATCATTGAGGAGAGGGATAGGTCCGATTGGCGTGTGAAGGGTGTTTATACTGCCTGAGGACGTGCTGCTTGGTGGCGACACCGTGTGTGGGAAGGAGATGGAAGGTGGGAGACGCTGACCGACTGACATACTTAGTTGTCCGCTACCAGATGCACTTTTACTCGACAAATTCTCGGGTTGTTCCTGCAGACTGTCGTCATTCTTGTCGACAATCGGGCTATCGGGATCGCCCATTAGCATGTCTTCATTGCTGTACTTACTGTCTAGACTGCAGTCGTCATAAGGAGGAGGGGAGGAATAATGTTCCATTTCCATATCACCTTCAGGTTCAGGTTCGTGGTCCGTCACCGGTTCTTGTTTCGGACTGAGCCGATCGGCACCTCCATCCTCAGAATTAAGTCGATCCCTCTCCGAAGATTCTGGTGTTTCATCGTCCAAGGGTTCTTTCTTGTAGTGCTCGGGCGGTGGAGAGGAATGTGACGAGGGTTGGCTAGGAGGTTTGCTCAGGTTCTCGGGCACGTCCTGTTCCATGCGGTGCCCAAACAGCGCGGGATGTGGTAGGAGAGGTTTTGAGTGTGGTTGGGGCGGTGGAGCTGGCTCGTGCGGCTGCCGGTGAGGGGGCGGATGGAGGTGGTGTGGTATGAGATCATGTGGCTGCGGAGGCCGGTATAGGGGAAGAGCAGTTGGAGGGAAACTCGTGCCGGTGTGAAAAGGATGAGGAGGGGGATGATGTGGGTGTGGCGGGATGCCCGGAGACATGCTTTGGTGTGAACCCATCTGGGCTAGGAGAGGTGGATGATATTTGTCTAGATGTTCCGGCACGGGGTTGGGATTCATTTTGATGTGCGGAAACTTGGCCGTGTGCCTCTGGAAGTGAACCTTCAGGTTTCCCTTGGTGGTAAAACGACTCCCACACACATTGCACTTAAAGGGGCGCTCACCTGTATGCGATCTGATATGTATCTGCAGTGCCGAGTCACTGCCAAACACCTTCCCGCAGTAGCGGCACCGGTGCTTAAAGAACGGTTCATTCCGGCCTCCGGACTTGGAGTCATACGGTGACAACGAGTTGGACTTGCCTCCACTCTTCCTGAATGCCAGTTCGTCCGCGAGATTATTAGCCAACAAACCTTGGCTCGCGTTGTCTAGCACCTCCTGGGCCCGTCTCTGGAGCATCTCCAGGGTATTGGGCTCGTTGAGGGGAGGAGGGTCCGGGTTCGTAATAATGGATGCAGCTAGTGACGAGGAGATAGAACACAAGGGCAGTGGTGTTGCATGAACTGGAGATGAGGTAGTGGGCGGCCTAGGTGCAGTCAGAGGTTTCGGGGTCGTGGAGGGCAGATGAGATGGTACTTGTTGTACTGATTGTTGTTGCAGAATAGGCTGAGGTTGTTGTTGTTGTGATGTTGACTGTTGTTGTTGCTGTTGCTGAGGAGGGTTGTGTGAAGGAGGTATGGACTGAGTCGTCGGCGGTTGTAGAGGTGGGTCTTGTTTTACAGGGGTTGAAGGTCTGGACGATTTAGGAGGTGGCTGATGTGAAGGTAGAGGCAATACAGAGGGCAACTGTGGTGGAGGTGACACCGGACTACTTTCCTTCGAGCGCGTGATCTGCAACTGATGTTGCAGCTGCTGTATGAGAGACATCTGCATGACTTGCTGGTGCTGCAGTGTGAACAGCGTACTCTGCAGAACCGCCAATTCTTGCAGGGCCGCCGTGTTGTCTGCGTTGTTGGCCATAGCTGTGGCAGCAAACTGGGCCACTGCCACTTTTGTGTTCTGGAGGGCCTCTAATGTCACGTGACCCGCAGCGGCAGCGACTGGTGGCAGTGGGAAAGGAAACCCGAGACGCAAGTCACCTTCTTGCATCTCGTTCTCACCTTCAGTCTCACCCTCGCCACTATTATTGTTCTCCGCGTCTTGCCTCTGACGCCTCTCTTCCTCCAGGCGTTTACCGGCCTCTCTGCTAACACCATCTTCCTCATCCTCATCTCCAGTTGCCATCATATCCTCTGGATCTGAAGAAGGAGGCTCTTCGGCCAGCCCCAGTACAAGGATCTTGCGGTCGCAATCTTTCTTGTGTTCTAAGAACTCTGACAGATCTAAAAATTCGGCATGACATTGATCACATCCGTGTTCGTCCCTAGACTGTCTTCGAGCAGGCTCGCTGTCTCTGCCTCCACTGCTCCCGCCCTCTTCTTCCGATCCAGATCCGGAGCTTTCGCCTGGAAAGAGAAAGGATTTTCTTTACTAATATGTAAATATAGCTTACACAGGTAGGCTATAAATGCAAGAGAAACGATGGAAATTTGCAGATATGTAAGTGCAAGTAAGCATACACACAGAAAGGCGGATTATCGCTTTTCACTGTGTTGCTTTGTTAATGAATTTAAAGAGTTTCAAAATGATTTGCTTCCTCAGGACTGTAAACATAAAAAAGGCATTAAAGTAAACGTAATCTCTTGATCTATACCAGATTGAAAGGTTATAACTCCATGGTTCGGGGTCCACAGATTCGTTTTTCAGAAATTCGCTCACTACGTGATAAAAAAAGTTATACTACGCCCCAACCATTATGTGCACATATGAAATTGATACTGTAATTCGCGTTATATATATATATGTGTGTGTGTGTGTGTGTGTGTGTGTAAGTCGTGTCGTTTCTGTGATGGAAAACTTACGGTTTGGACATCTAATACTATAATCCTGCTTCATCACCACCTGGCAAAATACAATGAAACTGTCATCCAGTGATCGAAGACAAATATCAGTTCCTGTATCAAGAAAATAACTAATCATTCCGCAGTGTGTTCATTCTAAAACCGCAGCGGGATAACGTCCTATCTGAGAAGATGATAGTCGTGCAGACATTCAGAGGCTTTCCCGCGTTGTAGAACCCAAAACACTCATGAGTGTGGGCATAAAGGCGCTCTACTGGAACCTAACCTAAGCCGAATGAATCTAATTCACTCTCACAACTTCCATGTCAACATTGTTATGCTATCGACGCTGACTGGCCTATTCTTCATTCAACATCCTCTTACTCTGCCACGCTTCTATTAAAAAATTTCCCTAAGCACTTATTGTCAAATATACTGAACCCCCCTAACAGACGACTGTCCTACGTTCCCAAACTCCAATAATTACTTGTTCTCCAGGAACCCTCTCTGCCGAAATCCTGCTTAAACTTAAAATTTTCTGCTTTACTGACAGCAAAGCACATCACTCGCACATCACACAATTTAGAAGTCCATCAGAAACTGAGAAACTGTAAATATTTATAATAATATAAGGTCAAGTTTTCTAAATAGGTTTTATTACTTCTTCGAAGAGAAGCATGATAAACCTTGCAAACTGTTTAAGCTTTATTTGATAATGGATGATTGGCTTGAAAGTTTTGGTGTATATTCTACGTTCAGGACACAAAATTTGAATAAATGCAAGTAGAATGGCTTTTAATAAAATCAAAAGTGATCACTAAGCCCAAGGGCCTATTTATGTCCTTCAATATTAGGAGACTATAGACATAGTTTGTTTGTTAGTTTTGCAGTATCGGTTTTACTCTGCATTCGCAGAACACTTCCCAACACTTCTACGTGAAAGTCTCTTGTTCTCGCGCTTCACTGCCCGTACGCTTCCCATGTATGCAAATAAACGTGCCTTTCTCACGAAAAGCTGAGCTGACGAAACGCAGATTCACCCCGACTTGCGAAACAGCCACGTTCCGGAACTGAGTTGACATGAGGTGTACTCTACATACATGCACACACACATACACACACACACAATACATACATACATACATACATACACACATACATACACGTACATACATACATACATACACATACATACATACACACATACATACATACATACACACATACATACACACACACACACATACACACATACATACATACATACATACACACACATACATACATACACACATACATACATACATACACATATACATACATACACACATACATACATACATACATACATACATACATACATACATACACACATACATACATACACACATACATACATACATACATACACACATACATACACACATACATACATACA
>Ga0123355_10019695_pt1 | contig 10748 bp, 4 predicted proteins | sample TergutEmb28metaG_3_FD_89872 | JGI IMG/M metagenome (GOLD analysis project Ga0123355, IMG submission 89872) | Embiratermes neotenicus P1 segment gut microbial communities from Petit-Saut dam, French Guiana - Emb289 P1 | ecosystem: Host-associated > Arthropoda: Insects > Digestive system > Gut ...
ATGTATGTATGTATGTATGTATGTATGTATGTATGTATGTATGTATGTATGTATGTATGTATGTATGTATGTATGTATGTACGTATGTACGTATGTACGTATGTACGTACGTATGTATGTATTTATGTATGTATGTATGTATTATGTATATATGTATGTATGTATTATATATATATATATGTATATAAGAATGTATTTATTTTTTGTTTATCTGTGCATGTGCGCATGTATATATATATATATATATATATGCACATATGTAGGTACGTACGTACGTACGTATGTACATATGTAGCAGGATATGCTCGTAAGAGCATAAGGGAGCAAGGAAGGATAATACAGCCGTGCCTTCACATAACCGAACGCCATCAAACCGGATTCCCTTAGCGTGTGATGTAATAATACTGTAGAATTTTGAAACATTTCACGATCGCTTCCTGCCAAATTCTTTCGTATTCAACAGAGTATTCCAAACTATAGAACCCTGCCTTTCGAGTTATTAACAGTGAATTGGCTAATATAAAATTTTATGTGATTTACCTTAGTACCTTCAGTAAGCCGTGGGATAGTGTCTCATAACATCATGCTCTTTTTCTATCACGCGTTCTAATTTCTTTTTATGTCTATCGTCATGTAAGACGTATCGTCATACAATAAAAACAAAGAGATCAATCAAGTGGGTAAGTATAAATTTGTTAACTGGATTAAACTTGTTGGACTTACTAGCGACAATTCACGTCAGTGATACTAATCTGACATTGCTAGACTATTACTTATTTAAATGCTTTTCGGAGAGCTGATAAGCGTCATGTCAGTGTAAGTTACAGAACCTGTCTGAGGAAAGGAAATTCTGATGTGATTCTTCCAAGAGCATACACAGTAATGATTACCATGGAATCTTTTCGCAAGACCACGCCGATTTCTTGCTGAATATCTATAGCTCTTTTCTAAGAAGCTGCAACATGAAAAGGGAAATACGGGTGGGTGTTTGGACGTGGGGACGGGCGTTGTTTAGCCTTTTTTGGTTTATGTGTGAGGTATGAAATGCTCTTTTACTTCACGCAAATGCCTACATAGCACTAATGACGTTCGCTGTGAATCGGAAGAGATCCGAGGGCTTCATAACGTAGACCTGTGCTTAAATATACACCAGCATATGAAGTCGTATAACAGGAGATTTTACTTAGTTGCCTGCATTTTTTAATTTCGGCACCAAACGGAGATGAGTGGCTAGCTTCAAGCTTGTTCTGCTTTAACTTCAGTACCCACTGACCAGAAGGCTGAGTGGAGTACAGAGCCGGTGTCAACGTGTTGGCGGAGAAAGGAACTTCGGCTTCTATCGGGAAACGAATTTCCTTCAACTGATTCTTGGAAGGTGGCTTTACTACCTTTCCTGGAGGGGCGACGTGTTGGTTCTAACGGGGCAACAATTCCAGCATCCATATTTTAACGCTCGCAGGCCGTTTTATGGTCCAGGCCCTTAGTAATCTGTCTCTTACCGCGGATACTTGACTTCGATGACTGACAGGTCAAAGTGGCCCTGTCACAAGTATTCTTCTTCGAAGCAAATATGTCTGTCTTCCCCCGTCAGTATCACATAACAAGCGTCCCGCAGTCTTGTTTCATTCACCTACGATCGAAACTACATCTAAATTATCTTTGCATTTACAGTGTCGTTAAAACTATTTCTCGCTTAATTTTTCTATCTGTCTATTTCTGGCTGGATAAATCCAGCCAAAAATAAGAAACTTACCGGAATTTATGTATTCTTACAACTGCCAAACATACTGGGATCCCAATACACACACAGCACCTATGACTTGTCTGCCGCAGGCCTGAGGATGATCTAATGTTGGGTCGAAACATGTAGCCTACGTTTTAATAAATAAGTAGTGCTGACGTATATGATTGTATTCATTATATGTTCATTCTAGAACTTCGTTATGTCTTATTTCAAGAAAACAGGTAAACACAATTTCGTTTAAACTCGTAAGAAAAGCAAGACATTCCCTGCGCCGATTTTCACCAGACATCATTATGTTATCATTTTATAGCCTTCAAAACTTCGCCCAAATCGGAAAATAAATGTGGAAATTGTGGATGAAAATTCATTTGCGCCCTAAAATAAAACAGGTCTTTAGTGTGCCTATTTCCACAAAATTAACGAGTCAACAAATTTTTGTGGCAATCTTCGTACCGAATTTTATCCACGTCGAATGAAAACGTAGAAACATGGCAACATTTCATTCATCTTCTTCATCAAAGTATGGGTTTCAAAGCACCGATTTTCACGAAAATTGAAATTACTGAACAGCTCTATGTGGAGATCTTCTATGCCGTATTCACTCAGATCGGTTGAGAAGAATGGAAAGAAGGGAAGAAACATTTTATACCGTTTCTTCAAGTAGTACTCTCAAAAAGGTGATTTTCACAAGACTAAGGAGCGGTCGTCAATTTTTTAAAAAGAAATCCGATAAAAATTTTAATCCCGTTTAGCACTATGCAGCAGCAGACGAACGGAAGATGTGGCAGTCACACAAGCGTTCATTTCTCACTTTGTAAACAACGCATAAAATATCCAGCCTTACAAATACGCAAGATTTGAGAGCAACAACAGAGAGTATCAGATGTGATAGGGGTCAGGTAGAATGGGCAGACGGATGTAAAAGCAGCAAGAGAGATGTAGAGAGAGAGAGAGATGTAACATGCTCGTGTAATGTTCTGTGTTTTACGCGTGCGCATTTTAAGTATAAAACAAATCGGTCAGTAAAGGTTATGGTGTTGCGTGCCTTCCGGGGGCACTCATTCGAAATGGGCCACGCGACTATCTAAGACGGGGTTCGATTTATTTCAGAAGCATTTTCCTTCACCGCCACATCTAGAATGGCTGTAGTGCCCACCCATCCTGGTATCCTGTGAGTACCGCCGTAGAGGTTTCTCTCTGGAAGTAAAAGATAAAGCAATCCCATTACAGCCCTGGACAGGCCCTGAGGGTTCGAGGAGGTTGAGGCTTCCGGATTTCGAGACAATGATGCGATGTGATATCCTCGTATTTGTTAACTGCAATTGGGTAGCCAGCCGGTGACAGCAGTAAAGTACACATTTGCACACATTTACACACACACACACACACACACACACACACACACACACAGAATACACAGAACGACACAAAACAAACAATACATAGAACAACACAAAAAGTTTGGAAAAGTGCGGGCCGTGCCCGTCTTTGCGGGTTTCACCCTGACATTTGCCTTGCAACTGGGGAAAAAGCACGGAAAAACCTCAGTCAGGGTAGCCGAAGAGTGCCAGCTGGCACGATAAAGGTACATAAACATACAATAAGAATACACAGACAAAAGAATAAAAATACATAAATTACAGCATTATTACAATCGGCACATGACAGCAGTAAAGTTGTCAGCCCTATGCACCGGTCGGTTTTAACTGTAGGAAATATTCCTGGTACTAATTTCTGTTAGAGGATGAGTCAACCCCAGGGCCATAGTGCAGCCGAAAGGATTATGTCAATGAAAAATTACAACGACACCATCGGGAATCGAACCTGCAACCTTCCGGCTTGTAGCGCATTGCCTCAACCAACTGCGCCACTGTGTGCCTCTTTTTCTGGAAGTAAAATCGGCAAGAGCTCGATGCTCGTCACTCTACTCGACAGAGTTCCGAGGTTAAGATCGTAAAACCTTATACGTGTATCCACACCCATTTTTATCTCTACGGCTTGCTCAAGCATGAAAACACCCGCATTTCTACCGGTTGGAATCCTGTAGTAGTTCTGCTACTTTTACTTCCCTAGCAAAACGAGGCATTTTGTATCTAAAACAAGTCTCATCGGTTAGGTGCTCTGCACATGAACTCATAATTTTTATGAATCTCATCGTTGCACCGTGCATTTCGTAAAATCACTTCAACAATTAACCAACAAATGCACCTATGTAACTTTCATTTAAAACACTTTAAAACACTTAAAACCACTCCGACATGTTTCGATCTTTTAAGATCATCATCAGGGATTTTCGTCGTTCCTTGCCAAAGTTATTACTTATTCACGATTTAGTTCGTTTTTGTAAACAAGATGTTGTGGCAGCATATCATGTTGTGTAGGAATCTGTTTTAGAGAGTGTAGTTGGCTAGGTGTGCGTCGTATGCTGCGTAGTGAGTCCCTCACTACGTAGCATACGACGCACACCTAGCCAATTAAACTCTGTACACCAGATTCCTAAACAACATGATATGCTGCCACAACACCTTGTTTACAAAAACGAACTAAATCGTGAATATGTAATAACTTTAGCAAGGGACGACGAAACTCCCTGATGATGATCTTAAAAGATCGAAACATGTCGGAGTGGTTTTAAGTGTTTTAAAGTGTTTCAAGTGAAAGTTATATACATGGTAGGTGCATTTGTTGGTTAATAGTTGAAGTGATCATAATTTGTACTTTCTTTATTTTGAAGTCAGCTCTAAGCAAACTGTTTTAACGGTAACACAGGCCAAACGTGGCCACATTTCCAAAGTATTCATGTTAACCTCAAACCACTGCTGCTGAAAAAGATTACTTTTTGAATTAATACATAATTATTTCCAAGTTATATTCTGGGGTACCGGATTCGAATCTCCGAAGAGAGGCCTGGTCGAATAAATGTATGATTTTTATTAGTCTATCAAGCTAATTATATTTTAATTTAAAGATTTCACGGCGAATGAATTCAATAATATTTTCTCGGTTTATCACTCTGACGAAGCGGCTAGATCAGAAAATTTTATTTCAAGCATATTTTTTTCAGTAACAACTTAGAAGAAGCTGCGATTTCTTGCTTATTTAGATCTGAGTTTTTCTGGGATTTTACACAGTGTAATATTCCAGTTTCTTGTAGACGTTTCGGGACAACCTGCCTGTACCCTGTTCAAGTGTCCCGAAACGCCGGCAAGAAAATAGCACTCTACGTCGCGTAAAATCCGAAAAAGCGCAGATCTCATTTACACCACGGCGGATGCCTACATTCTTTCTGCAGATTTTCCAACTACCATTTCGAGATCATCTTACCAATACGAATTGAAAAAAAGAGGCCTTATGAAGCAGTCAAAGAATTAATCAAACGAAATATGTTGAAATAAAACAATAAACAATTCCTGGTCGGCAGAACACCTCTTGATATTCTACTCACCCTGAACCGCAATTCTCCCAGAGGAGGTTTCGCATATGGCACCCCCTGAAACCCGACGAATTGTCGACCTTTCCTGGAAGTAAGGTAATGTCCCCGGAGCGCGCCCTGCACCACAGTCACCAGCGGTACGTCGTCATAGGAACCGACCCCCACGCTCCATGCTGCCAGCACGACCACAACACAACTTCTTCGCATGACGATCGCGACAAAACAGACAGCTCCAGCCAGATGTCTCTCTTTTTATGATAACCGTAATTCTATGATTGGTTGTATAACCCCTGGCACTGCAGCTTTCACTTGCAACTACTGTTCACTCTTTGATAGTTCACCGTGGTGAGATAAGAACATCGAACCGTCGCAATAGATCTTAGCAGGTGCCTCAGCCTGCCGATTCTGCTAAAGACCGAAGGAAAGCGTGAAATGCCAATGGGGATTTCCGATAAACTGTATATTGCACCACAAAGTGTCCTTGTCATTCTGTCAACAGCCGTTAACAAGAGGCCCGCTCTCGTCAATCGGGGGGATTGAGCTTACCTAACCTTAGTTATGCCACTGTCACTTCCAAAATTGGAGTCGTCAGGGAAGGGGAAAAAATGTCAGGAAACTTTGCTGAATGTATAACATTTTAAGTAGAAAGAGATGGAGGGGCAAAACGAGTGCACGGACATCTTGAAACATAGCCATTTAAAGTACGAAATGATAGGGGACGCGATTGATGTTACCTCAAGGGCAATCAAAAGAATGCATGGGGAGCACGACGCGCAAGTAACTTGCCTCGAAAGGCAAGCAAAATGTCAAACCGACTGACACTCAAACTACTTCCTTAAATGTGTTATTCGGAACACAATTCATGAATTTTATGTGAAAGAAAGAAAGTTGTTAACTACCTATAAACTATTTCATGAAAAACAACCAGAAACCAGGAGACTGCTTCTCAGAAACTAAAGACAAAAATTACTATCTTTGGTGAAAATGGGAGTTAATACCCAATTTGGAAACAAATTCTGCATTGCCGATTGCTGATTTTCCCTGTTACCCGTCCCAGAGGCCGCGCGCTCTAAGGCGTGGGTCTGCGTCCGCTCGCTTGCTGCGATTCCGGGTTCGAATACCGCCGGTGTCCAAGCTTCTCTGTCTCTTGTGAGTTTTGTTTGTTGTCAGGTATACGTCTCTGTGTCGGGCCGATCACTCGTCCAGTGGAGTCCTACCGACTGTGCTGTGTCTCACTGAGTGTGGACGCAGAACTTCCACAGTGGAGGCCTACGCCCACTAGGGCTGTCTAGCCACGAAATAAAAAAATGTTCCTCCCTCGTTACAATCAAGCAGAGTGGACAAATAGTGGTGCTGAGAATTTCTCGTCACCATGATCTCACTTCTAAGGAATTAATCTGGGAAAATATAAAGCAGTGGGTTTTTACACATAACACATTTAGAACAAATGACATCGGCCATTTCTGCTAAAAGAGATGCGAAGGAACTGGTGAAGATGAGTTGATCAGCTGTGAAAATGTCGACAGATTAGAGAAACGGTATAATTAAAGGTATGGTGTAGGCCTAATATAAGGCAGGATTTGAAATATGATTAATAACAGAAAATGGAGGGAGCTGCAGTAGCAACAGCAGTGGCAGAACGTGTGAAGAATGTGCAGGTGAAATGTCAGGGGTCGATCAAGAGGACGGCACGTGTAGTGGCTTTAGTAAAATGCGTGTGATATTATCATACAGTTCTTTTTTTGTAACATGGTTTGTAAAGGGCACCGTTAGTACTAAGGGAAGAATATTCTAGATACAGTTCGGAACTCCGATTTGCGACTCTCGATGCTGGGAAAAATGTGTAAGAGAATAGTCGGCATAAAAAAGGCTTTAAAAATTTTTACTGAACGTGCTTTACAGCCCGCCACGACAGAAGGTTGGGTCCGCTGCAGTCAGCATTTTACGAAAACTGAGAATCCGCTTTGGGAAACCGACAAGTTCCCTCCGGACTTACAGGACAATTTTATTACCCTTCTTTCGGCGAAGAAAATCAGGAAGCAGTGCCGTCTGAAGGCAGCGTATCATTGAGCCAAATCGAGTGGAAGTCAGAACTGGGCAAGCCGCTGTCAGGTGGCAAAGCACCATTAACTGATGGCTACATTTCATTTATATTGGCTGTAGCGTCAAATAGGATACTTCCACTAATATGGGAGGTGTGTTTTGACCACAATATTACAGGTCTCAAGTTCCTTCTAAGAGACGCAAAACTAATTTCCGAACAGTACATAACACGTAGACTAAAATTCCTGGGGCGTACGCAGTGAGCCCGTTGGTTGAGGAATTGTGCTGCAAGCTGGAAGGTCGCGGGTCCGATTCCCGCTGGTGTCCCTGGAATTTTTAATTGAATTACTCTTTCCAGCCGCGCTATGGCCCTCTAACAAAAATGAGTACCAAGAATATTTCCTGGAGGAAAATGTGGCCAGTGCGTAAGGCTGACAACCTTAGCACCTTCGTGTGCAGATTGTCTTGAAATCTGGGAGCCCAAAAATCCTGAAACCCTCAGGGCCTGTCCAGGCCATTACAGGGACTGCTAAAATTTAGTTTGCGGAGACAAACGGCATAACAGCCAGGAAAAGACAACTTGCTTCATGTTGGCATGTATTACAAATCGCTTGCCTGATAGGTACTCCCGAAGGAGGCAAAAAGTTGGAAACCACTGGGTACCTACTGCTAACCGGACTTGTGTCTGCTTACGGCGTCACGGCTGCGAGGTTACGGACTTCGTTCCGCACAGTCCAAATCTCGCGCCGAGGGATTTCAAGCTCTTTCGAACTCTTGACCAGTACCCTGACTGACTGGCAAGTGATTCGTAGGACACACCGACGTGAAGTAAGATGCCACCTCCTCGCTACTGACACTCGACACGAATTTTTTCTACACCTTGATTCCATGGTGGAAAAAAAACAGCTTAAATGCCAATGGTGAACACAGAGTGGCCTGATGTGTACCTTCCGGTATTCATGAATTATGTGTGCGTCGACGTCAGGCTAAAGTTCTCGGCATCAGTGTTACATCACTCGTATATGAACAGAGCAACTGTAATATGCACTTAGCGGGGACACGAATCCTAGAAAATTAAGTTGCTACGCGTCTTAAAAATCGAGAACTATTGCATTAAGTTTTATTTCCCTAACATACATCACAATATCTTCCCATCTACGCCGACGTGCCGCAAGTGTTCAATGTTTTACGGTTATTCTGTATGCACCTTTCAGTTGCCCATGCATGCGGCGTGTTCTTCCGATCGCTTCCTCGATGTAATCTCCATGAAGGGTTAAGTAACGAGCACAAAGTGACACGCGCCTTGTGTTCTGAGTGAGCCTTATTTGCCGGCCGCAGGAAGAGAGTGGGGCATGGTGTAAGGAACAGGTATCGCGGCAGAAGCCGACCGGCCTAACCGGTTCGTAGCAGCGTGGTCAGGTAACTACAAAATAAATGCCGACCCTCATCTCGGTTTGTTGTCATATCCGTCCAGACGAACAAACACACATGTGTGGCGCTACGTAATGTTTGTTCAAGTGATCTGTATTCCACTGCGTAGTAGTTCCAAGTGAAGTAGCGTTCGGTCCGATACTTGGCACAGGGACACAGTTCTAACGACGGCACATAGTTACAAGCTACCGTTTCTATATGAAAATTGTGGTTAGGGCGAAGCTGCCGTATGGAACACGTTTCAAAGTGAACCTAAGTGCAAGTGTCTACACTAACTGGGCACATGTACGTGCATTAATATTTAAACATGACGGCGCAAGCGTTTTAGCTTCATATCACACGACGTAGCTCAGAAAATAAAGACGTGCGCGATCCATACTATGAAACGAGAATATACTAATTCTTTACAACACCAATGCTTTAAAAATAGCATTGATCCGCTTGATTGATAGTAACTGGCACTGAAATATTTAGAGATGTTTAGGAAAATGATTGCTGTTGGTGCTGAAAATCAAACCAAACAGGTAAATGTTCTTCTTATGCACCACGCCGGATCATCGAACGCAGTGACTATCACTTGTCTGAACGGGTTGAAGTTACGTCATAACTTCGGCAAATCTGCAGGAAACAAGTTCTCTAGTCGCGTGACTCGTGTTCAAATGAGTTTAAATACGGGCCCATTCCGGAAATGAGTGTGCTGTTTGGGTTCAACGTAATTAAATGATATTACCGATGTATTAAAGCAGACATGTGCACAGCGTAGTGGTATGTGTTCAGTTCTGTTCCTACCAATGCAATGTAAAATACATCTTCATCAAACTGGAATGCTTACGTGAACAGGACACCTGAGGCGAATATTTCAACAATGAGTCACAGTGGTTCGAGTGACGGAGACAACATCGACCAGTACAGTGGCGCCTCAAATGTCGTCACGAGATGCAAATTGGTAGGTATTATTGCAACGAACTGGTGTGACGCACTAATGGCCTGTTTTTCCGTATGAGTGTCAAGGCAGGTCTTTTACATTAAGGGAATAACATAGGCTGAGAGTGTTCAGGAACAGGGGGCTGAGGAAAATATTTTGTCCTTAGGAGGAAACAATAGGAGAAAATTTCACAGTTGGGATTGTCATGTTTTGTACTCTCTACCGAATATTATTAGGGTGATGAAAACAAGGAGTATGAGATGGGCGGGGCATGTGGCACACACGGGAGGATAAGAGAAATGCATACAGGGTTGTGGTTGGGAAGACCACTTGGAAGGCTTAGGCGTAGGTGAGGGAGTAATATTCAAAAGGAATAACGTGGATTGATGTGAAATGGATTGGTCTGCAGCAAGATTAGGGCTAATGGAAGGGGAGGGGGCTGCTACGAACATGCAAATGAACTTCCGGTTTTCAAAAAAAATTCGGTGAATTTCGTGATTATCCGAGGACCCGCTCTATTACCCCCACACGGTGACTCTGCTCCATAATTTCGTTTCCTAGCCATATTATTGCCGTGGTTCTACAATCGTACAATTTGTGTGGATCCTGTGATGCATGATAGTAAAGAGGGAGTAGATTCCTAGTTTATCGTTTTTTATAATATTGTTTGTACAGTCCATTCTCCTTTACTGTCCATTAGGCCTTGCCACGAGGTACATTTCTGTTGCAGTTTAATTCAGTAACAAGCCGCGAAGGCCTCTCGTTGCATTCTTAATCTTGGTGCTGGATGGAGATCAGCGATCAGCTTCACCCTCAGGCTGCTCTGGTTCCGGTACTAGGAGTCTGTGTGGGGTTCAGAGCTGGTCTGGACACTGCTGGTTAAAATAAAAATTTCTTGCCCCAGTGGCTGTCCAGGTAACAAACTTGTCACTTTTTACGGACTGAACCATCACCCTGCCATTCATTACTTCAGCTAAAATGAACTTGATAGCTCCAACAGCTTCATGCAAATTAGCTGAAATTAAGCATAACATGTTACTTTAAAAAGAATCCATTTGGAATTGTGGGGCGGGGGGGGGGGGGAAAAAAAAAGGAAAATTTTTTTTAGAGAATTTCTCCGTGGATCCAAAAATTGTAAAAATTCCGGGTTGTGTTTTTTTATTGTTATTTTA
>Ga0123355_10019696_pt1 | contig 10748 bp, 6 predicted proteins | sample TergutEmb28metaG_3_FD_89872 | JGI IMG/M metagenome (GOLD analysis project Ga0123355, IMG submission 89872) | Embiratermes neotenicus P1 segment gut microbial communities from Petit-Saut dam, French Guiana - Emb289 P1 | ecosystem: Host-associated > Arthropoda: Insects > Digestive system > Gut ...
AAAAAGTAGTGAATTGTGATAATATATAGAAGCTGATACGGTACAATAATAGGACAGTGTATGTGAATATAGTGAAATTAACGGAATAGATACTGTACAATAGAGTGGTAAAAAGAATGATGTATTGTGAACCTAGTGAATGTAGTAATACTGTACATAAGTGATAGCATGTAGTATTGCAAAGGTAATGGAGCATGCTCAATTGAAACAATAAAAAAAAAAAATACATACATACATACATACATACGTTCATAGATACCTCATAGAAATCGACGATGTTGTTAGGATATATTCGGAGGGAAGAACAGTATTTGATGTAAGAGCACAGAATTAGTTCAGTTAAAGAACAGAAAACAATTTTAATTTTAGCCCTGCATTTTTAGGCGCTTTCGCAAAATTTGCGAAAAACGACAATGAACTTCGTCATGCACGTCTGTCCGTCCGTCCGCATGGAACAACTCGCGTACCTCTGAGCGGATTTTAATTAAATTTGGTATTTGAATATTTTCTGAAAATCTGTCGAGAAGATACAAGATTCCTTAAAGTCTGACGAGAATAACGGGTGCTTTACGTGAAGGCATTTATGAAAACATCTGTTGAATTCCTTAGAATGAATAATATTTCAGGTGAAAGTTATAGAGAAGATAAAAACATTTTCTGTTCAATAACTTTTTTCTACAATCTTTCCGTTTATGAGATAATGTGAAAAAATATGAAGGAGCCAGACAGGCCACAGGTGACAATATAAAAGGGAGCATGCTCTGTTCATGGCCTGCTAGGTAACTAAGTATACAGGCACATACTCGGAATATGTAATGCTTATTATTTTTCACGACAGTAATCGTTACACGATCGCTCCTCAATATTACGTTCGTACGTGCATTGCTTCTCTTGTTGCTTCTAAAGTCTAACATGTGAATTAAATAAAACTCGTAAAAATGGGTCTTAGTGTAGTACGTTAATCACATGAAATACATCAGAGAGTTAAAGTAAGTAATATGTGATGCACTTTTCGAATATTTGTAGAAAGAAGTATTTAGTTAGATAAATACAGGGAGGTTGAGAATTTTTATTGCAAATTCCCTGGCTGAAACGCGTTGACAAACATCGACATACAAAACTCTGACACAGAGTCATAATGTACAAAACTGCAAGTAATTATGAAAGGCTTACAGCTTTAAGTAACAATAGAAAAATGATAAGTACAAATTATGGTTATAATGACAGTAGGGAGGAATGAATTTAGGACGCAGGCTATTTTACTCCGAAACTTGCGACAGACCTTCCGTCCGAAGCAGTGGCATCCACCTACTACATGAAACGTCGTAGCGACAAATCAGATGCATTACTTCTCTTCATTTCCTTTAGTTTTACAGAGATTATAGAAGATGGGAGGACATATGCGAAGCCATCTAGCTGCACACAGCATTGTGACTTGTTCTTTTCGTTATCTTCGGCATTTCATGCTACGGTTGCATGGTACTTTGAAGTCAACAAATTAAAAAATTCATAAATTCCATTTGTCCTGTCTTCAGAAACAATACTTGTCCATTCTGTGGGTGAGGAATGTTACTAACCAATTTGGCCACGCACGCAACGGGAAATGTTTTGTAATAGTAGTGTTAGTGAAGTTTATGTTTCTCTTGCCTCATTGATAGTTCAGAGCCATTAAACCATCCATTTTATTGCCCCTTAACTTATTGGCTTATTGTGAACTGACCCTCCCGTATCGCAGTTACAAAGTACAAAGACAGAAGATACATACGAGTATCCAGTTTGTTTATTTAACACAAATAGATCCATTGTTTAAAATGCTATAGTGAAATTACATAAAATCTTTCAATACAGATTTGATACGTAGGAGAAAATGACACAGTATGCGGATTCTTCCCTTGAAGCTGTATAGCTACTCTAAGGGTAGGCCTAAACATGTGAAACTTCAGAAATATTTTCAATATCTCTAAGTGGATTTTAACTTCATAGAGCAGGGTAATGGCTGATAATTCCTTTAGAAAAACGCGAATTGGTTTAGTGCGGAACAGCAGCGATGTCGTGGTACTGTACATTGCGCATGGGCAGAATGGGTAGTCTGTCCGACCTGTCACATTGTGGGCTGTTGCAGACGGTCGAATGTCGACTACTTGATATCCTTCTAGAAACTGTACACCACTGCCGAAAAGGAAACCAGCAGAGCTGCGCAGACGTAGAGCTTATACAATTGGATGGGCCGCTGAGAGTGGGTTCGGGCCCCGGTGAAGAACTATTTATCGGGCCCCTTAGCAGGGGCGGAATAGATAAAAACATTTACACTAAATGGGAAGGACTGTCGTTCAACTGCAAAGGGACTTGGTCTTCGTGCGAAAGGGTTATTTGGTACAATCGACAAACAATATACTACCGAGAAAGACAACACAACACATTTGGGCCCCGGGGTCCCGTAATTTGAAGCGGCTTCTCCCCCGCCACCAATCTCATCGGCACTAACCGTATTCATGACACTGTATGTCAAATAACTGACAGTAGAATGTCCTTTACGCTCGCATCCAGCGCACTAAGGCTGCCAACATGATAATCTGGAATTTTTATTCATTAATGGACAGAGAATACATATTTAATCTCGTGATCATTTTACATTGCGAAATCTTGTGGTCAGTTGCGTAAGTGCCCTACAGATGTCTCACACAACCTGTACGAGGTCTGTTAGAAAAGTATCCGACCGTATATCTAATTACGCACAGTGTGTAGAAAAGCACTTCCCAGAATTTATAGTGGCCTTGTTGTTATAAGAAGACTCTGCCGTCTATGTTTGTGCGTCGTTTACTTACAATCACTACCGCATATTTCAGTCGAAGATTAATCGGTATTGATATTATATATAATATTATATTAAATATGTTAATGGTAATAGCGTGAATATTGTATGAACACAGTAGCGTACTACTGAAGATAGAGTGTGATTCTAATAAACGTGAATTTGCGTCTTGCAATGATAATCTTAATGCTTGTTACACGTTTTTAAAGGAAATTCCTAATTGTGAGACATGCCGTATACAACCGACCGGGTGCTTCGTCTCAAGTACTAACGAAAGAATTTATGTGAAATACACAATTTTATGTCGGAAAATTTTAAATTCCTTTTTTTCCTACCCACTGAAAACTGTACTTCACATTTCACGGAAATCGGACTACACAGCTTCGTGCAAATTATTGGCACGTGACTTATAAATATTAACATTCTTGTGGAACGTTTATCGATGTGGTAAATGACCAAACACAAATTATTGACTCAAAAAAAGTGATGAGCCTTGCAAAATGTCACTTATATCGGTAATAAATGGAGGTCAAGCGCAGTGGGTTGAGCAAAATGACGCTGTTGTACGACGTGTTTCGTCTCCATTGGCATAATTTTTTTCGGCGCTTTCACAAAATTGCGCAAAGCAACTATTAGTTTTGTCATGTCCGTCTGTCCGCATGCAGCAACTCGGCTCCTACTGAACGGATTTTCATAGCATTTGACATTTGTGAATTTTTCGAAAATCTGTATAGAAAATTCAAGTTTCATTAAAATCGGACAAGAACAAGGGCACTTTACATAAAGACCAATATACATTTTTGATCATATCTCGCTCATTTCTTCTTAGAATGGGAAATGTTTCAGACAAAAGATATATAGAAAATCCAGACACACATTTTATGTTCTTTTTTTTTAATTATCGTGCCGTGTTTGAGATAATATGAAAAAATTTGGTAGAGCCGGACACGCCACAGATGCCAATATAATGCTGAGTAGAAGGGGTGCGCTGTGCATGTCGGATAACTAAAACAAGAATACAGACACACACTCAGAATATGTAATACAACAACGACACAATATTACGTTATCCGTACATTTCCTGTTTTTTGTTCTTTATAATAAACCTATTTAGTATTTTAAACCTCTTTTTTTTTCCCCCTGGTTCTTGGTGAAGTGAGCACTCCTCTTAACCTTCTAAAGCACAATGGTCTCGTATGTATCAGTTTTTAAAAATCCTCAACATTTTCTACACAGTAGAATTCACTTAAATGCCGCGTATCATGCTGACAACGAGCAGCTGTTAAAGTTCAATAAATTTACTTAACCGCTTGGTTTTTATCATGGAGACATATTGTATTTACTGCGAGATATAACTCTATCTAATGTATGTTTTATGCGAGCCTTGGGTTTCAGTTGCTTCAGGTTCAAGTCATGTGTACACGACATGTGCTTCATGTCACATATTGCCGATTTATTCTTTCTGATAAGACGCTGACGTCACATGATAAGTAAATACAATTTTCCTTCACGATGTGTAAACGTAGCATGTAGGAAGGAAGCGTGAAAAGAGATTATACACGACTAAATAATGTACGAGTGTTTTGTCTTCAAACAAAATCAGCCTTCTCGTTTGTATGTGTGCTGAACATGACAGGAACGTAGTGAATTTGAGCTTTCATTATCGATATGCTGCACGTGTAAGGCAGTTTACGGTGCTGTAAGAACTGACTAATTATTTCCGTTGTTCATTCGAAAAAAAGAGCGCCGTGATATATTGTAATTATGTCTATCTTTGCCCAGTAAGTGTCGGTAAATTAAACTTCACCAAGCGTGAAATGAAGATTTTTGTGTGTTTATATAACTCCTTAGTCAAAGTTTTGTGTGTATGAATCAGGAAATTGAAATCAAACACCTAGAAACATCGGACCTCCCATGTAGGCATGACTAGCTGCAAACCAGTTAGCTTCTCAAGGAGGACTCTGCACCATGGAGTAAGTAAGTAAGTATATAACTCCTTACTAATCTTAACTTATAATTCATTAAAAAAATTTTATATATTTTTCCGTTGTTCGTACCAATTCGTTGGAAGACGCTCTGTGGACAGTATACCCTACTTTCCCAAGTTCTTCAAACAAGAACAAAAATTAATATACATGAACATTATGTTAATGGACACAGACGCAGTGCCACCCTGTAATGCGTTCACGCTATGATATTCCAGTTTCATGACATAACCTCTGTGAAGCTGTACATTTTCGAAATTCATGCGAAATTAGGCGCATTTGTGTTTTAAGAGGATTAGCTTCTCATTCCCAGTTTACACTAAGAGAGTAACCGAGCAGCAAGGGTCGTATTTTAGAACATGGCTTCTTTCAAACGAGTGCGCAATTATGCGTTTTAAGGTACTCACTCTCAAGTCCGCAGTCATAAACTGACACAGATTTATAGTAGAAACCGCAGGCAGCTCCAAGCATCGCGGCTGCCTACAATAAACAGGGAAAGAAAGTTACAGTACTGCACAGTGTGTCACTGCTTACATTATGTCCTGTAATGTTTTGTGTGTACTGGACACACGAACGCACTATATGTGGATGCAATCGAAACATTAAAACAGACGAGCAGCAGACACACACACACACACACGCACTAACACACACACACACACCCACACACACACACGCGCGCACATGCACACACATATACACGCGCGCGCGCACACACACACACAAACACACGCACGCGCACGCACACACACACGCGCACACACACACACACCCACACACACACACCCACACACACACCCACACACACACACACGCATTATCAAGCCACTAACTCCATGAAACAAAAGATAAAGGTATTTATCACCTGCTACTGCACTACAGTGTTAGTGACCGTGTTCACAAGAGCCAGTTACTTGACCTCACCCTGTGCTACTTTATTGCACTCAGCACCATCACAACTCATTAATTTCAGTATCACTCCCCATCCACGCCTGCATCTGCAAGCTGTCTCCTGCTTTGAGGCTGTCGAATACAATTCTGTATGAGCGTTTCTCGTCCCTGTTATACGTGGTACTACATGCCAGTCATCTCATCCTATTTTCTGCACACCCTGCTACTTCCATCCCCCCGCCCCTTCCAGTCCAAACATTCTGCTCAACAATCCATTTACAAACAGCCACAATCTGTATGTGTGAGACAAAACTTCATGTTCAGACAAAACAAGAGGTGAATATTGATTTTTGTGTGTTAACGTTTAGATGCGCTTTTTGGGCTGCAGGAAGATAGCATTACTCTAAACTGAATAGTAACAAGTATTCCACAGATTTTGCAGGTTTTTATTTTTTCGTGAATATCTTTATTTGCTAATTTTTTCTCAAGTGTTTGAAATATACCAGTGTTTATAAAGATCATGCGTTGTTTTCATGTAATAATATCGCCAAAAACTGTAGCAAGACCTGAACTCGTATAGAGTATCATTCTGTGTTTTGCTTGCTAACCACTTTACGAGATTTTCATCTAACGTTGCCAAGTAAAACACGCCGATGGCAACAGTTCCAGTCTTCAGGCTGACACTGCCACATCAACATCCCTTTACCTCGATGAAACACTCCATTTTACAATCAGAGAAGCATTCAGGTTCGAAACAGAATCCAACAACTTAAGAGGAATCCAGTAAATGGTGGCTTCTTCCACGGGGAATTGTCAATTGGAATTGACTTTCTCTGTTAGCTGATATTACTAATCGAAGTACTGGATTAACACTATCAAGAGGGATTGTCACCACACATAATCAAACTTCCAGGATATGAGTGATACCTGGCTCTTAATGAATAAAACATAATTTTCTTTTACCTCCTCTGTTAATGTAGCCTGTCAGTCAGCCAGTGGCGAACTAAAGGTGGTAAGCGATTTCCTTGAGACTTTAGTAGAGTGCGGTCCAATATAGTCTATCATTTCGCCAAACATAATACAGAAGAGAAATTCAAATATATCTAATCCAGTTTTGATATTTTGTTACTAGTATTTCCTATTTTAATTTGCTGTACAATCAAAGAGAACTTTAAGTGGAATAAAATCCAGAATATTCGGCTTAATTTTATCTTGCATTTTTAAATTTTGTGTATAATTTTTGGTGTATGAAACTAGTTAGAGTACCCTAAGTGTTGTAATTAGCATGTGTGGCTACGCCGTCTGTCGTTTTCAGTGAAAAAACTGTTAGACCTAATCCAGTGAGTATTTACAGCCGCCAAAGCCTTTACAATAAGCGGAGAAAGATAACGATCGACAGCCTTGATAATATGAAAAGGGGTTATTGGATTCAGCTGCCAGATGGCATTTCGGTTAGTTCTGGTGTAATGATTGAAACACCGTGCGTTTAATCCTGAATTTGAGAGGCTGCATGCCTGTAAAGGTCATGAAGCTTATGAATCAAGGAGATAATAACGTAAAATTTACACAAGATAGCAATATAGCCTAGTGTGTCAATAAAAACGTCAAGCGCATGAAGTTCTCCTTTAGCAGGTCGTTGTCACTCAAGTGCTTACAAGATCCCCATTGTATTTTTGAATTCTGTGGAATCCTGGGAACCTATCATCGTGAACTGTATAAAGAACGATTTAAAAATATGCATGATATTTTTCTCTGTGTATATTTACATATGTATAAGTACACACATACAGATTCTTTGTTGAGCCATTTCACTCTCTACACATTGTTGTTTCTCTTTTCATCTAAATGAACAGGCTCTTTTTTCAGCCAGTTTACTCTCTACACTTGTTCTTTCTCTGTTCTTATATATATATATATATATATATATATATATATATATATATATATGCACCGATCCTTTGTTCAGCCGGCTCGCTCTACACATTGTTTCTTTCATTGTTCTTACGTATGCACAGACATTATGTTAAGCCAGTTCACATCTCTGCACGTTGTGTATTTTCCTATTTTTCTCTGTACTTAAGTAAGTGACATCAGATTCGTGTGAACAATGTTCCTACATCTTACATGGGATTTTCTTAAATGAATTCCTACCTATATTATTTCTTGAGCCAGCCATCCTAACAACAAAATGAAAAAGTACAAATTACGAAACTGGTCAGTATGTAAATGTCTCCGTTTCCTATTTAACTCATGTGTAAGGTCAACAATACCATTAGGCTTCGGTAGTCTATAAAGTTTACACTATTGATTTCATGATGGAATGACCTCTTGCTAAGTTTTTTTTTGTTTACATAAATGTCTAGCCTAAGTTTTACAAAATTAGCTTTTGAACAAGTTGTCTCCTTAAAATATATGTCAGCCCAAACTGACTATCAACAAACATTGAATTAATGATCGGGTATCACAATTAAATACAACAGCATTTCTTGTTACAAATTTCATTACTTTAAAGTACATATTTCACAAGCAGGCCTTACGTACAAGTACGTTATTTTGACTCTGGTTAAATGACCAACTTGATGCACAATTACGTTAGGTATAATACGTTTATTATTATTATCCTCTGCATGTTTCGAGCAATTCTGTGCTCATCATCGGAAGGTCAAATTGTATTGTATTGCTGTATTAATACAATTTGACCTCCCGATGATGAGCACAGAGTTGCTCGAAACATGTAGAGGATTATAATAATAAACGTATTATATAACGTAATTGTGCATCAAGCTGGTCATTTAACCAGAGTCATACCAGGATGCACGGTCAGCAAAACATAAAAATTATGTTATTTTGATTACGTTTTTATACCACATTGTATGTCGAAATTTTTTTCTGAATCCGAAGCCATTTTCTATAATACGACATCAGTTGCAACCAAACGGAGGAACGCTGTTATAATATTGTGGCACTTAATGTGGTGATGTTCAGTTATTTTCCTGCATCTAATACCGACAACAAAGGAAAGTGTCTTCTTTGACGGTTTTAATGTAGACTTAGATGGCAGTCTTCTGTGTCACCCGTGCATATGCTTGTGGCGTCTTCTTCAGTTTCTGGTAAAAGCTGTTCACCACAATGATGAAGTAAATCAGCAAGGCTGTAACCAAGACGCACATTAACACTGGCAATACAAAATCATACCTCTGACTACGTTCATGGTAAGCAGATGATGTGATTCGGTTTAACAACCAACAAATGCATTCAATAAAATAAAAATCATAAAATACCTTTCATAGTCATTATCAACTACTACATGTTTCGACACCGGAGTGCCATCCTCAGGGATTCCATTCAAACAGAAGAACTCTAGTTCAATGACTTATTTAAGTGCGTTTCGAAAACTTTCAAATAAAAAGCACCTAACCAGAATGTTGCAAAGTTTGACGTGAATGACATAATAATGGTGAGCTAAATTAGAAGCGAAATTATGAAATTTTAATTCGTATTGAACTTAGCTTTTGCGAGTTTTCTTAATGACGTTTCTTATACCTCGAGTTATGAGTCGTCGAGCATAAATTGACCAGTAAAGAATGAGCTCGATTTTCGAAACAGTAAAAGGTGCCCTAATATAATGTACAGAGTTTGGTATTTTTGTGGCGATATTGAGTAAAACCACAGAAGATTCAGAAGATCCGACTTTTGGGCAGAGACTTGAAACAAATCTTCATAAATACGAACGCAAGCGGGAATCGCTTGACAGTGACTGTCATAAAAATAAAACTTCGAAAAATATTAACCATCCAGATTTAGCCACTGCAAACTGGACTGTAACAACCAGGTCTACTTTGTGTATCAAATAGGAAGTGCATCTTCATTTATCGAAGATTTGAAGGCTGCCTGTTCTTTACGGATATTGATGTCAACCTACTAAACTCCAAGTCACCAACACCCGGAAGTTTCTTTGACATAAAGTTCTAAATTTATTAATTCAAATCTGGGAGTAACCACTCACCTTCGCTGATTATAACAGTTATGATAATTGACCCCAGTTCAATTGCGTGGGCGTCCATGTAATTAGTAACAATGTCGCCGAGCCAAGCAGCGACGATTATCTGCAGGAAAAAAAGCACGCAGTGCCAGACAAGCCACGGAGAAACGAACACAGCTTCTTCCTGTCAACACATAAAACACAATAAAACTCTATTCTTCAAGAAGAATTGTCCTGCGCTGGGTCTTCGCCTGCAGGAAAAGAAGACGCAGCTAATATAAGTAATGATATGATACACGATTAAGGATATATTTCCTGTTACAAAACATTCGAGCATGAATTAGTAATTGAAACTTCAAACCTGAAAATAAGTGTTAAAGCGTACGCGCACATTACATCACAAAAAAGTGAGCCTGTTTTATAAATTGTACAAGGATACAAGTTCACTCAATAGGCACAGTTCACCGTCTAATACAGTCACTGCATTTGTTGAAGTTTGTTACGCTCTGCCGGAGAAGTTGATACATTCCAGCTCATCGTAAGGGCTTCCTTCACTTTCTGTCGGTGTTGTTTCACAGCTCTTCTCTACCCACCGATAATGTAGAAGTACCCAAGCAGGAACGTAAGGAACTTGAGGAAGGCAACGATGATAACCAGAAGTTTCATACCCTATTGGGCGTAGTGTCTGTGTTAGTGGGTCCCTGTCACCACGGCATGGCGCGTCCTCAGGTTGCGGATAGAGGAACGGTCTCCGATAAGGAGGGTAGCTGCGAATAAATTGAATAAGCAGTCGCGGCCAGCCGGCGAGGGGTGGTCCTCCAGCTTGGGGGTTGGGCGAGGTGCTAACTACCCCTCCCTGTTAAAACCAATGTTCAGTAACACTCACAGGCGAGATGATTCCTCTGGACACAAAACAATCCGGAAGTAAACTACTCCCCCACTCGGATCTCCGGGAGGGAGTGTTTCTAGGGGAATCTTCGCGCAACATACAAAGAGGTATGAAACTAGGTACGTGGAATGTTAGGAGCCTTTATAGGGCAGGATCTCTTAAGGCAGCGGCGAGGGAATTAGGGAGATA
>Ga0123355_10019697_pt1 | contig 10748 bp, 7 predicted proteins | sample TergutEmb28metaG_3_FD_89872 | JGI IMG/M metagenome (GOLD analysis project Ga0123355, IMG submission 89872) | Embiratermes neotenicus P1 segment gut microbial communities from Petit-Saut dam, French Guiana - Emb289 P1 | ecosystem: Host-associated > Arthropoda: Insects > Digestive system > Gut ...
CTGTATTTATGTGTTTTGTATTTATCTGAGAACAAACAGCGACTTGTGCCACTTACAGCATAAACTGGTTGGTTTTTATAACCGCGATGAAAAGTGTTTACAGCGCGGTACGAACTGGGCCTTTAAATAAAGTGGTCTGATATTCGCCTTTAAAGGGTTTATTTAACCTTTTGGCGCCGGAATTATTTTTTTAAATTTTAACACACCCTGTATATAAAATTTTAATAAAACAGGAACCAAATATGTTAGAATTATGAAACAAACTGCATTTTGAAGAGAAAAAGACGGAGAGAATATACCATGTTTAAAACGTCCAGTACCTATGTTTGTTGAATAACTATATAAAATGCAACGTTTAGAAGTTAGCGGTGTGGTACGACCATTATAGTGGTCGTTAGGCGTCAAAGGGTTAACACTGGACTTCACCTTAAAAGAACGTTTATTTTCTTTCACTTCGCCAACCCATTGAAGGTCTATTCAGATCGTTGTCTCTGTCCGTCTGTCTGTCTCACAACAACCATGAAATAACTCCAGCATCGCTGATCTAATTTTCATTGTAGCTGATATTTGAGAGGTGTAATGACGGTGTCGAGAAACTTAATTCTCACTGATAACAGAAAATTCTGACTACAAATTTACGCGAAGATCAGCGTGATTTCTGATCTTAATGAGAGCAAAACTCCCTAAATCTAAATGGAAGCTGAATATGTTTGTAACAAATGCTGTGTGTAAGGTGCAGGTTGCCCTTACATCTTACAGTAAAAGAAAAGCAGTATTTGCACATTTCAGAAATTTTCTGCTCAGCAAACCATAGAGCTCTTCCGCTTGTGTGGCAATTTAATGTCGCCGGCAACTAAAATAAGAATTCGGATCTTCATGTATGGTGTCTGATATTTTCGTGTAAAGAAATACCAACTTAATGCACAGCTTATTCTTAGTACGCCTCCCATAAATCCAACCCTCGTCCATAGCTTGGGGTATCGTGGATTCGTACTATACTCTACCCTGGGTCACGTGGGAGGCGGTAACAGTTGTGGAGGGCCCTCCCTGATGAGGGTTGCTATGACACATGCTGGCTAACGGGTCTCTGGTCTACCCAAGGCAAGGTGGAGGGTATCGTGCTGAATACTGCATGGCACTGGGGTAGGGACTGCAGTGTCGTAAACGATCCTCTTGGGGTATCAGGCGCACCCCGTTCTATGTTGGCCTTCCGTCCACGTGGAGCTCCGTGGACGGTGACCAGTTTTTCCCTGCTGTTCGTGGGAGGGCTACGTACTGGAGACTCTGATAGATACAAATGAAGGAACAAACCATTGGCTCTGGAGATGAAGCTTCTCTCTCCATAGGGACCATGTTGGGGAGCATGGAGTGGGCCTCATTTACCGAGGACTTTGAGGGAAAAGTGTAGAATAAAGATCTGGAGACGGGTGCCTCTCTTCGTAGGGGCCCGTTGGAGAACATGGGGAGTCCGTTGACTGGGAATTTTAAGAGATAGTTGGAAGGCTCCGGAAAGGGAGCATCTGTCTTTGCAGGAGCTCTGTTTGGGGCTCCTTCCTGGGGAACCGGAAGGACATGGGAAGGAGAGCTCAGGGGACTTACATCATTCTCCGTGGGGGCCCCGGTGGGGAGTTTAGTAGGGGACTCGTCTACCGGGACTTGCGAAAGCTCTGGAGACGGGCACATTTCTCCATAAGGGCCCTGTTAAGTTTCATGGGGGTTCCGTTCACCGGGAACTCTGAGAGAGAGTTGAAAGGGGGATCTGGAAACGGGGCATCTCTCTCTATGGGAGCTCTGTTAGGGGAACCTGGAGGAGGGTTCCTTTGCTAAGGGCCATGAAGGTTATAAAAGGAGGGCTCGGGAGGTGGGCATCTCTCTTCATGGGGACTCAGCTGGGCAATCTGAAGTGGGCTCATCTACCGGAGACTTTGAAATATGGTGAAAGGGGCTCTGGAAGTGGAGTGTCGCTCTCTGTGCGAGCTCTGTGAAGGGAATTTGGAGGGGGAGAGCTCCCTTGCTGGGGACCCTGAAGGATATGTAAAAAAGGCTCTGGAGACGGGCATCTCTTTCCATAGGGGTCCCAATTGGGGAACCTGAAGGAGGGCTCGTCTAGCGGAGATTTTGAGAGCTGTAAGAAGGGGCTCTAGGGATGGAGCTTCACCCTTTGAAGAGGCTCCGTGGATGGGGACTCGGGGGAACTCCTTCACTGGGGACCCTGGAATATATGTTAAGAAATTCTCCAGATACGGGCATCGTTCCCCATGAAGGCCCCTTTCCATCCGAGGGGAACCTGGTATGTGGAGGGGGCTCGTATACCGGGGACTCTGATAGATGAATGAAGGAGGGAGAACCGTCCTTCTTTCATCTTCAGTGATGGGGCATCTCTCTGCGTGGGATTCCATCAAGGGGACCTTGAGGGATGGCTCCTTTACTGCGAAACCCGAAATATGAGGTTTTAGAGATGCAAAATGCCCTGTAAACGGGCCTCTCTCTCTCTCTCTCTCCATAGAGGCCCTGTTGGGGAACCTGGAGGGGGTTCGTTTGCCGGGACTTTTGAGAGGAAAGGAAAGTGCATTTGGGTTCTTTTCTAGGACCCGCAGGTCATTAAGATTTTAAGTCTGGGAGCCGTCTGGAACTTTAGCGAAGGGATAGAGCTCTCCTGAGTTGCTATTAGATTATGGGGCACAAAGGGCCCGTCTATTAAGGCCTAGGTGCATCGGGACCGTAATGGCTCGAACCCAATGTTAATCAGTCAATCAGTATTCTTAGTATATTTCGTCAACCTCTACATGTTTCGGGCGTATTTAGGCCCATCATGAGGAGGTATAGCACGTTCGAAACGTGATGGCACATGCGCAGAAACCAGATTTGGTCTTTCAGCGAAATGGACGAGTCCATTTAAATCGGCGGGGGTGTCAGTTCAGTCGAATACTGGCAGTCGAGGAGTGCGGATCAGCGGACAGCAATTGTATAGACCGTGTTCCGACGTACAGTGCAAGACTACTGGCTACCCACTCCATTCGCATCTTTCCCCTTCACTTCCCTTCCCGTGCGTCACCGTGTGCCATCAGGTTCTGAACGCGCTATACAACCGTATGTATACAACAGTTGATACTTATTATTCCTTTTAAATGACTGTCTGTTGTGCTGGTTGGATCCAACGAGCACAACAGACAGTCATCTAAATGAATAAGTACCACTGGTTTTATGCACACGGTTGTACCTCCTGATGATGGGCTTAGATACGCCCGAAGCATGTAGAAGTTGACGAGATATGCTAAGAATAAGTTATGCAAAGCATTGGTTTTCCTTTACACTATTACATCGAGATGCAGGTCAATAAAACATAAAACTGTCAGTTATTTGTTTGTCCGATATTAACCACGTTGTACTTCCTTGACAGATTTTAATTGAAGTCCAACATATAACATTTTACGAAATGCCGCCCAGCGACACCCGCATTGATAGGTGCGGAACGATAGACGGACAGACACAGCAAAGATAATAGGCTCTTTTCGCTACTATGCGAAAGCATCTAGAAACTATTGTATATTTCCTCCTTACCAGCGCGCAGGGCAGTAACTAGATAGCAACAGGCAGTTTATGAAGTCGACACTGTCACATTACACGTCACATGTAGTCAGGCAGCCACACCTCAGCTGGCTGTCGACGATATTGGCAACGGCTACAACGTTGTGCTAATACTTTCGTATATGCGATGCCCAGAATACAGAAAAACAGGAAGCTGGCAGAGAACAAAATATTTACGATGGGCAGTTTTGGTCAACCTTTTAACCGTGTCGAAAAAAAAAAAACAGGTCTTTCTTCCGCGATGCTCTCTGTATCACTGCATACACAGTAACGGATGGCAGAATGATCTGTGGATTGTAAGATGAACAAAATGTTGAAGGAAGCAGTCATGACCTAATAACAGTACCTTTCTCGTTATTTGCCTGGGCGGACCGAGAAAAAGTCACAAAATTTTAGGACAGTCAGTGTACAGGCAAGATTCAAACCGGCCACCTCCCAAATAAAAATTTGCGTATTTGCTGCTACACCAAACCCTTCGTGAAAGGTGCCTATATTTAATATTCATCAGCGAATATAAAATCTCGTATGTTTGCGTTTGCATCTATAATGCTTATTTTTATTAAAGTTTTCAATTATACTGTTTTTGTATTAAAAAGAAGAGTTCTTAGAACAGTCAAGAGGGTAATATGGAGGAGCTTCAAAAAGTTCCCGGAACTCGCTGATATAATGAAATGGAATTGATACCATTAATACAGAAATGTACACTGACATCCTTCGTCATGTTAGAGATACGGTCAGAAAAAAATATCCCGGAAATGGAGAAATAGAATTGTTTTCCCCTTCACGACAATGCTCCAGCACACCGATCGGTTTTGGTCAAGGATTTCTTAGCAAAAAACAGTGTGACTACACTGAAGAGTCCCCCATACTATCTTGACCTGTCTCCAACCGACTTTTAACTGTTCCCTCGATTGAAATGATCATTGAAGAGACGGCGCTTTTGTGATGCTACTGACGTCATTAAGAATGCGACGAAATAGTTGATAAGGCTTTCACAAAATTGCTTCCAGGAATTTTTCGAACACCTTTAGAGTCGCTGGCAAAATGTATAGTTGCACAAGGGGGCTATTTTAAAGGAAATGTAGTTTAAATGATTTAAGTTTCTGTATTTCTCAGAATTATAGTGATTCCGGGAACAATTTGAATCTACCACAAAATGTTTCATAACATGCAAAAATTTACGAGTGGAACTGCATTAAGTATGAATTCCTCCGAAACGTCGATAAGTATACACAAATCCAGGTGGAGTCATATACAAGATAACTTAAACCTTCCTTAATAAAGATATGTCACTGTCATTACCTGGTTTGAGCTACAGAGAGGAATGTGCGATTGTGAATCTAGACTGCCAGTAATCCCAACCAGATTCGCGTTATTTTATACCAATGTGGGTCAACCAAAGAACGAAAGCACCATCAATCCTGGACAGAAACACAATATCTCAGCAGTGAAGCCTGTGGATCCTATTACACTTGAGTACCCCGGTATTGGACCTTCGTCATCACGCACACCGGAGTGTTCTTACTGGAAATTAAATAGGCCCTGTTTTTCCCTCTTTCTTCACAGCATGATTTCCTGAGAGGAGACTGCTGGTGCAATCTCTCCAAAAGAAAAATATTTCGTGTCGAAACTTGTCCCAGTAAAAATTCCAGCTTCGCTCGTACTTCTAGATGATTTTGCCTCTATATATCTAAACCCTTTTTTCTACCATTTCTACAGTTACAGCACCCCTCTGGATAAACAGTCTAATATTCATCCTTATAACACTTTCTAACCCTACATACGCTAAATTTTATCCAGTATATGTAATTTATTCCTTTTTGGGTAATTCCCCGGCGTCTGAGATTTAATTGCCGACGTTTCGGAACTCACTATCGGTTCCATTTTCATAGGCAGGTGAATGAAGATTATCCAGTATAGTTCCGGTCGCCTCTATTTTCCATTCGCAAAAAAAAAAAAACCTAGTAATATCACAAAAATCCCTATATTCCATTATCCTCAAATTGATGGATGTAAGTTACATTTTTCCATCGCCGATCTGATTTTCCTCCTACATTCCACTCCTTTGGGTTGTGTTAGATTAGAGACTACAAATTCTACTGCACACTTCATCTCGAAGTTTTGATGTGGAAAGGACTACATATAATTCATAACTTTATTCAACATAGTCACCTGAGAGTACAAGTACAATTAAACTGATGTTTAATAGCAAACATTTAGTAAGGAAAGGTGTATAATGCAATATTTGTGACCTCTTTCAAGGTACTATTATCCAGATTACCTCAACAGCATAAAAAAGGCGAAAGAAACCGGAATCATTACTACAATACTGGTAAATGAGTACTGTACACCAACAAAAATTATATGACAGGGTATCTTAAAGATAATTCACAGTAGGGAGATACCTCACGTCTGGGCAGTGATAAAACTACATTGCGAGAGAGTCCAGTATGAAACCGAAATTTTGACAACAATTATTGCACTGTGTTGTATAACACTAAAATTTCACGATTTTATCTGTTTGCAACAGCATTACTCTGTTACTATACCCTGTATTGTATAATATTAGAGAGTTACTATCTGACTATTTACAGACGGCAGACCACGTTTCGCTCAGTCATCGTCTCAACCAACGAATAATACAGAGCACAAGTTCGTAACTCTTAGCGACTTACTTGGGGCGTATCACGGAAAGAGATAATTCAGCCTTGTTAAATGATCCCACCTCTCCACAGAGCTGTGTAGCACGGCATCTACTGAAGTTTCTGTATATTAAGACAAACTTCGTTCAGGATTCTGTGCGAATTCAATTACCCGCGATACTATGCAGATTAGACTTCAGTCTCGTTAGCATCCCGCCTTCGGCTATACGCTATCGGAAACTGCCTTACGATAAACTTGCCTGGAAATAAACTACCGATCGCACAGTCTAGGCGGAGATAAAGTAGGCCTGCTGGGAGTCAAGAGTTGTAAATTATTTATAAAGGTCAACAAGGAAATTTATTTCTTCCTGAAAACGAATAACATTTAATATTTTAGCGTGATAAATAAAAAATGTGTGGATTACGCACAATAGAAATGTAAAGTTCACACACTGTTGTGTAGTTGATACACTTTTTTTTGTTCTTTTCTTTCTTCTTTCTCCAGGATTGTTGTATGTACTGTATATACTGTATGTACTGTATGTAAGTCATAAGCTTAATTTTGTCATGCTTAGTTCTCGCCTTCTGTAACTCACACCATTTTTTTATCTTAGTAATTAAACAACTTGATGCACAAAATTTTGTTTTACAATAAGTTTTATTTCATGCCTCTACATGTTTCGAGCACCATGTGCTCATCATCAGGAGGTCAAAATTATATTATACAGCCTCTGGTATCATCACACTTATAGGTGGCCGTCCTGTGCACAGGTTGAGAGAGGACCTGTGCAGGGGACGGCCACCTATAGGTGTGATGATACCAGAGGCTCCTGATGATGACACCTGGTGCTCGAAACATGTAGAGGCATGAAATAAAAATTATTGTAAAACAAAATTTTGTGCATTAAGTTGGTTAATTACTAAGATAAATATACTGAGATGCACGGTCAGTAAAACATCAAAATTTGTCACACTATTTCTTTACACTTCCATTTCTTAGTAAGCAGACCAGGCATGGGAGGAATATAGTTTCTTGCTATTCTTTTGTTTATAAGTGGCCGCGCTAAATGTTTATCGGGCGAGCCATGCGCGGGTTGACGTCTGTAACAGTAACTGCCTTGCGCTCCGGCTGGAGTCCGTTGTGTATCTCGAAGAGTGACTGAACAACAGAGAATGAAGCTGGACGATCAGTGAGTGTTAACAGTAATGAAGAGACCGCTGGCGAGATTTGTCACCAATACAGTTCTGTTGTAACTGCAATTATTCCCTAATTACGCACAATAAAACTCCAGTACAGTCTACCTGGGGATTGTTGAGGGTGTGTGCGGCCTGCCCGACTTCCCGTCTTAACCTGAGTTCCGAGCTCCGTCCCTCCTGGAACAACATCCAAGATACGTTCCCCACCGGGTCCGCGCAGGATACAACAACATAATTTTGTTGGAAGTGCCTCACGGGTAGATATTTTTCTAGCAATTAGGCACGCACACACAAATATATATATATATATTTATTTATTTATTTATTTATATTACAGTAAATACAGAAATACAGCTGATAATAAATTGTTGGCTTCCAGTCCAAAGTAAGATGACATTTAATAAAACGTTAAGGGTGGGAGAAAAATACCGCATCAGGAGCATTGCTAGTTTTCAGGGCCTAAGAGCAAAATATCAAAACACTCATTTGTAGGAAGTAGGCATACTACAATTTACTTTTGTTTTGGTATCTACTGGAAGTTCCTACTTCAGAGAAAACGCTTGCTGATAACAAACATCAAACAGTAACAGAAAGCAAACCGAAAAACAGCTCTGCACTGTTTTGCATCTCCCATCATTTTTAAATACTTGAATTATCTCCAGACATCCAGTGCCAGTTCCACTTCCACGCATTCTAGATCTCAGCACTATACAGGGCTGGACAGTAAGACTTGACAGTCCGGCCACCTGACTATGAAAGGAGCCCACAGTACCCATAGAACTGGAGGTTAAGTGGGTTTCGGAACTGGTCTGATTAGAGTAAGAATTGAAGCTCTGTCGGGTATCTGGTAAATAATCACTAAAGAATACCTATATAATACATTACGTCATCCTTAGCATTAATATTACTGGTCATTCCGTTTTCCAGTTAAGTCAACTAAAATCATAACATGAGTGCATTTCATTGTTTGTTCTCACATCTGAAGAGCATTCCTGTGTTCCATGAGAACTAACTTCCATTACAGTCACTGTGGTTTTTAACCATGTTATTACATAAGGCTGCCTGAAATCAATTCGAGTACTTAGTCAAATTTTGAGATTCAGAGAATGAATTATAAGACAGAAGTAATGAAACCAGCTGTTACATTTCTTGTGCTATATTCTTACTGATAATTCTACAAGAAATATTTATACCGGCACGCGTAGCTCTACATTACTTCAGCAGTAACCCGCTTTACTAATACGGTACCTGCATCATGCTCGATAATTAGAAAACAAGATCAACTGAGGCGATGTAGAAATGGATGTAACAAGATTATGGAAGACTATGAATAAGGAGCTTCACAATTTGAGTAACAACATTAGGATGACGAAATAACGATGGACGGAGCGTACTACATAATAGGTACGATGAAGATTCGTCAGACTAAATGACTCCTCAAATTATGTACTTGTGCTAACTTCAGTTCCAGCCTTTTCAGTTTTAATCATCAAAATAGTGCTGATTCACATCCCACGGACTGATTAAAAAATGACAGTTTAATAACAGATCATCAGATCTCAACAGCTGTGTTGCTGTACCTTTGTACATGACAGGTAGATGCGTTATAAACGAAACGTCACTGGAGAAATGTCAGTCTCAATTTGCCACATCCCATTCCATTTTCATTAAAGCATTCCTTTGAGGCTTGGAATTCAGTTGTCTTAAAGATGATTTCATTTAGTTTGGCTTCTAAAAGGACATAAGGCATTGCTTGGCTCCGTTCGAATTTACATCAAAACTTGTAGCTGTATAAGAAATCAAACCGATCCCAGTGAGTGCGCGGTCTAAGACGTGGACCTGCACCCGCTTGCTTGCTGGAAGTGCGGGTTCGAATGCCGCAGAAGGCATGTATATTTTGTCTCTTTGAGTGTTGTGTGTTGTCAGGTAGGGGTCTTTGAGTCGGGCTGATCAGTCGTCCAGAGGAGTCCTACAGACTGTGGGGTTTCCAATGAGTGCGATGGCATAGCCCCGTAAGGGATGGCCATGACCCGGAATCGGGTCGAAGAACACACACAAAAAAAAAGAAAAAGAAATTTGAAGAACAATTTAAGGATTCCCATTAAAAGTTCATGACGTACATTCCTATTTCGTAAGCAAAGAGCTTCTCACAAGCTCCTAAACCCTATTAACGAGCTCTGTTTTGTCCGTCTCTTCTCTTGCATCGATATTAAAGACACTAAGTGCACGACTTTCTCAAACGTCCATATAAAAAATTTGTCATTGGTGCACAATACACTTATCTTGAGGGGTTTTATGTCTCTCTTCCATCAACATACTTGTCTTTCAAGATTTATGCAGTGACATTTAATGAGGTCATTGGAGTAGTTTTGAAGTGTGCTGGATAGACCATTAAACTGTAAGCTGCAGGCTCCAGTGTTGTGTTCAAAAAAAATGAACACATGAAAACACAAAGCAGTTACTGTAGCCTACACATTAGAACACAATACGCAACCCAGTTTATGTAGCCTACACATTAGAACGCAGTAAGCAGACATTATTCAGAATATTCCAAGAATTTGTTTCGATTTTTAAACATCGAATGATTTAATAACAGTTTACACATTCCACAAAACATAAACTTAGATCTGTCGAAATTTATAACAATGTCTGAGATACAGTTAAGGTTTGGTATTCCTTTTAATTGTTCTTTCAATATTAACTCTCTTATGGCTTTCTGTCTCATTTTATTTCCACTGTTTCCATATTCTTACCTACATAATTAGAATTTCTGCAGTTCAGTCTTGGTAGTCTTAATTCCCCGCTTCGATTAGGTCGGTCATGCAACTCAGGCAGAGAGGATTCAACACGCATCACGGAATCCTTTGAAATTCATTACGTGGTCAAAAAGTAAGTCGAGACACAAAGAGGAGCACATCAATTAAAATAACACCGACATTTATGTACAATACAATGCCGATTCACATGAACTTGTACTCTTTAATGCGTTGTTTATAACGTCACGAATGTCGTTAAATCTTTCTACTTTCCTTCCGAAAGCTGCGTGATATCGAGTTGTCTATAAAATCATTTCGCTTTCTAGCAGTCACTTTACTTCCCTACATTTCACGAAGCATGCAACATTTGTTTTCCAACTTCATTAATCAGTACCACCTGTTTACACAATCTTAAGTTTATTGGACCGTGCATCATTGTGGTAGTTGAAGAATAAAAGACCAACTTGATGTCACTTGTTATTTTATTGCACTTCTTATGTGCTCAACATGTTTCGGACATTAATATATACACCAGCAGGAGCCTGCGACTATTCTGTTGAATTAC